>Ga0315295_10001333_pt1 | contig 21133 bp, 33 predicted proteins | sample YL17G14_0_MG_FD_204453 | JGI IMG/M metagenome (GOLD analysis project Ga0315295, IMG submission 204453) | Sediment microbial communities from Yellowstone Lake, YNP, Wyoming, USA - YL17G14_0 | ecosystem: Environmental > Aquatic > Freshwater > Lake > Sediment | place: USA: Wyoming | collected...
TTTAATTCGAACTAATTAACCTAAGTTTAAAAGGGAGGTCAGGAAGATGCCGGTAAGAAAATACCAGCCAACCTCGCCTGGCAGAAGATTTATGACGGTCTCCGATTTTGCGGAGATTACAAAAAGTACGCCAGAAAAATCCCTGTTGGAACCATTGAAGAAAACAGGTGGTCGTAATTGTTCAGGACGAATGACCGTACGTCATCGTGGTGGCGGACATAAACGGATGTACCGTGTAATTGATTTTAAACGTAATAAATTTGATGTGCCCGCGAAAGTAGTGGCAATTGAATATGATCCAAATCGTTCGGCACGAATTGCTTTACTACAATATGAAGATGGTGAAAAGCGTTATATCTTAGCACCACTCGGACTTAATGTAGGAGATACGGTGTTATCAGGACCTAAAGCTGATATTAAACCAGGTAATGCGTTGCCATTATCAGACATTCCAGTCGGTACCATTATTCATAACATTGAACTTAAAAAGAGTCAAGGTGGAAAGATGGTACGTACAGCAGGAGCTGGCGCTCAGTTGATGGCTAAAGAAGGCGGTTATGCCAATCTTCGGTTACCATCTGGCGAGATGCGTTTAGTCAAAGCAGATTGCATGGCAACGATTGGTCAAGTAGGCAATGTCGAACATGAGAATATTAGTATTGGTAAAGCAGGACGTTCACGTTGGTTAGGAATTAGACCTGCAAACCGTGGTGTAGTTATGAATCCAATTGATCATCCACATGGTGGTGGTGAGGCTCGTTCACCGATTGGTCGAGCTCCAGTTACTCCTTGGGGTAAACCTGCTTTAGGACATCGCACCCGTAAACACAAGGCCTCAGATCGTTTGATTGTGAAACGTCGTCGCTAGAGGCATAAGGAGGGTATGTAAGTGTCACGCTCATTAAAAAAAGGTCCGTACGTAGAAGCGAGCCTGATTAAAAAGGTTGAAGATATGAACTCAAAGGGCGAGAAAAAAGTGATTAAAACTTGGTCGCGGAGTTCAACAATTTTTCCAGAAATGGTTGGTCACACGATGGCCATTCATGATGGTCGCAAACATGTACCAATTTATATTACTGAAGATATGGTTGGTCATAAATTAGGAGAATTCGCACCTACCCGTACTTACCGTGGACATAGTCATGGTGAGAAAACGACTGGAGCGAAATAAACGTTAATAAAAATATTTTAAAAGACACCATCTAGGTGTCTGTAACCTCGATGAGGGGAGGGATTTTTCCTTGGATTCGAAAGCAATTGCTCGTTTTGTCCGCATTGCTCCCCGGAAAGCTCGGTTAGTAGTTGATCTAATCCGTGGTAAAAAGGTCAGTGATGTTGAGACTATTTTAAAGTATACCCCCAAGTTTGCTGCAGAGGTTGTAGGGAAAGTATTGAACTCTGCGGTTAGCAATGCAGAGCATAATTTTAAAATGAATCGGGATCGGCTAGTTGTTACCGCGGCATATGTAGACCAGGGTCCTACCATGAAGCGATATATGCCCCGTGCTCAGGGTCGCGCCTCCTTGATTCATAAACGAACCAGCCATATTACGATTGTAGTGGCTGAGAAGGAGGGCTAAGCTATGGGACAAAAAGTCCATCCAATAGGTTTACGGATCGGGATTATTAAAGATTGGGAAGGCCGCTGGTTTGCCCGGAAGAAAGATTATGCTGGGTTAGTCATAGAAGATGTTAAGATTCGTAATTATGTAAAAAAACGTCTTTATTCTTCTGGAGTATCAAGAATTGAGATTGAAAGAGCTGCCAATCGTGTTAAAGTAACGATCCATACTGCTCGACCTGGCATGGTGATTGGACGTCAGGGAACCGAGATTGAAGTAATTCGTAAAGAAATCGAGAAATTAACTGGGAAACAAGTTCAGTTAAATATTGCTGAAGTAAAAGTACCAGAGATGAGTGCCCAATTAGTGGCTGAAAATATTGCTTTTCAATTAGAACGAAGAACTTCGTTCCGAAGAGCAATGAAACAAGCTATTAGTCGTTCGATGAAAGTTGGAGCTCAAGGTGTTAAAGTAGCAGTCAGCGGTCGTTTAATGGGTGCTGAAATTGCTCGTACCGAAGGTTACAGCGAAGGAAAAGTGCCACTGCATACCTTAAGGGCAGATATTGATTATGGTTTTGCAGAAGCTAACACCACTTATGGCAAGATTGGTGTAAAAGTATGGATTTACAAAGGCGAGATCCTCCCCACCAAAAAGCGGGTAGTCGCCAAGGCTGAAGGAGGAGTCTGAAGATGTTAGTACCAAAACGTGTCAAACATCGCAAAGTACATCGAGGTCGGATGAGAGGGGCAGCATCTCGTGGTGCTTCTCTGGTCTTGGGTGACTTTGGCCTTCAAGCTACTGAATGTGGTTGGATTACCAATGTACAGATTGAAGCAGCTCGTATTGCATTAACTCGTTATCTGAAACGAGATGGAAAAGTGTGGATTAAGATTTTTCCAGATAAATCAGTAACTGCTAAACCTGCTGAAACTCGTATGGGTAGTGGTAAAGGTTCTCCAGAACACTGGGTAGCAGTGGTTAAGCCAGGTCGGATTCTTTTCGAAGTTACTGGAGTAGCAGAGGAAGCAGCTCGTGAAGCAATGCGTTTGGCATCCCACAAACTTCCACTCAAATGTAAGTTTATAAAACGTGAGGAAGTAGGTGGCGAAGTCCATGAAAACTAAAGAAATTAGAGAAATGACGATTGATGAGCTTAATTTAAAGTTGAGTAGTTTAAAAGAAGAGTTATTTAATCTACGGTTTCAAATTGCGACTGGTCAATTAGATAATCCAATGCAGGTACGTGATGTTCGCCACAATATCGCTCGGATTAAGACGATCATGCGCGAACAGGAATTAAAGGCTTGCCGGGCTTAACAAAACCGGTAGGAAGAGAGAGGAGGCTTGGCGAATGGCTGATCGTACTCTGCGTAAAACTAAGGTTGGCGAAGTTGTAAGTGATAAAATGGATAAAACCGTGGTCGTAGCGGTTCAACGTTTAGTCCGCCATTCTTTATATGGTCGGATCATCAAACAAACTACCAAGATTAAGGTTCATGATGAGTTGAATGAGTGCCATGTTGGCGATAAGGTCAAGGTGATGGAGACCCGTCCTTTGAGCAAAGAGAAGAGATGGCGTCTGGTAAATATCATCGAAAAGGCGAAATAGGCTTAGCACAGTCGAAAGGAGGAACCGACCGTGATTCAGGCACAAACCTATCTAACTGTAGCTGATAATTCAGGTGCAAAACAGGTAATGTGTATCCGGGTACTTGGCGGAACAAGGAAACGCTATGCTCGGGTCGGCGACTTAATTGTAGCAGTTGTAAAGGATGCCCTGCCACCTTCAGCAGCACGTAAAGGCTCTGGTGGAGCCAGTGTAAAAAAAGGTGATGTTGTCAAAGCGGTGGTAGTACGGACAACAAAAGAAACCCAACGTCCGGATGGCTCATATATTCGATTTGACGATAATGCTGCTGTAATTATTAATGATCAGATGAATCCACGTGGCACTCGTATTTTTGGACCAGTTGCCCGTGAACTACGTGATAAGAATTTTATGAAAATTGTCTCATTAGCCCCAGAGGTTTTATAATGATTGGTTTACGGAAACTTTGCCAGTAAAGGTCATCCAAAAATACTACTGGCTGGTTGGGGGGAAGTTAAATGTCCGGAAAAACTCATTTGAAAAAAGGCGACGAAATTAAGATCTTATCAGGAAAAGATGCAGGTCGTCATGGTAAAATTTTAAAAGTGATGCCAGAAAAAAACCAGGTTATTCTGGAAGGTTTAAATTTGGTAAAAAAACATACTAAACCAAGTAAGACAAATCCGCAGGGTGGAGTGATTGATAAAGCCCTGCCTTTAAATGTAGCAAAAATAATGGTTATCTGCCCGGGTTGCAATAAACCTACTCGGATTCGCCGTGAGCGAGCGGTTGATGGGACACTCGTGCGGACGTGTCGACATTGCAATCGTACTTTGGATTAATCATTTGCTTAACGGAGGGAGGTGCGACTATTGTCGCGGCTTAAAGAAAAATACCAAAATGAAGTGGCTCCTGGGCTAAAAAGCCGATTTGGATATGAAAATGTGATGCAGATTCCCGGATTTAAAAAAGTAGTAATTAATATGGGGGTTGGCGAAGCAACCACTGATGCCAAAGCAATTGATGCTGCTTTGAATGACTTGATTGCGATTGCAGGACAGAAACCAGTGGTTACTAAAGCTAAAAAATCGATTGCAGCTTTTAAAGTTCGTGCTGGTGCTTCAATTGGTTGCAAGGTTACTTTACGAGGGGAACGGATGTATCAGTTTTTGGATAAGTTTTTTAACATTGCGCTCCCACGCATTCGTGACTTTCGGGGTGTTTCCTCAAAATCATTTGATGGTCGAGGTAACTACACTTTAGGGGTACGTGATCAATTGATCTTTCCAGAGATCAATTACGATAAGATTGATAAAATCCGTGGGATGGATATTGTAATTGTCACTTCAGCTAAAACTGATGAAGAAGCTTATGAACTCTTAAAATTATCAGGGATGTTTTTCCGGGCGAACTAAAGTTGTTGCCTGTGAAAGAAGATCTGGGACAAAAGCCAGTGTTTGTTAAAGGAGGTTTAATTATGGCTAAGACGTCAATGATCATTAAAGCAAACCAAGTTCCCAAGTTTACAGTACGAAAACACAATCGTTGTAAATTATGTGGTCGTCCCCATGGTTATATGCGTAAATTCGGAATGTGCCGTATTTGTTTTCGCACATTAGCTCATCGTGGCGAACTCCCTGGAGTAACTAAATCAAGCTGGTGAGTTCGGACGTGCTTATAAGGAAGGAGGTCTGATTTAGGATGGTAATGACGGATCCTATTGCCGATATGCTTACAAGAATACGTAATGCTACCATTGTAAGAGGGAAGGTAGTTGAAGTCCCGTCCTCAAAGATCAAGCTAGAACTAGCAAAAATCCTAAAAGAAGAAGGCTATATTCAAGAGTATGAATCTGTAGAGAACGGCGTTCAAGGAACTATTCGCCTTTATCTTAAATATAATGGCAAAGAAAATGTGATTTCGGGCTTAAAGAGAATTAGTAAACCAGGGCTTAGAGTTTATGCCCAAAAAGAAGAGATTCCTAAAGTATTAGCTGGTTTAGGAATTGCAATTCTTTCTACTTCTCAAGGAATTATGACGGATCGCAAAGCCAGACGTTCTGGCGTAGGCGGCGAAGTTATTTGTTACGTGTGGTAAAAATTGCTTAAAAAGTTATTTTTAATAATTTTTAATCCACAATGATGAATTTATCAAAATGGTGTATTGGGGGTGCAAATTTTGTCAAGAATTGGACGTAAACCGATTGTCATACCCCAGGGTGTTCAAGTTGAGATTAATGGCAGTACGGTAAAGATTAATGGACCAAAAGGTGAACTAACTCAGGTAGTGCACCCGGAGATGAAGTTGGTTTTTGAAGAACAAGTGATTAAGGTTGAAAGACCTTCTGATGCTAAGAAACATCGCGCTTTGCATGGTTTAACTAGAACCTTAGTGGCAAATATGGTTGAAGGTGTTACCAATGGTTTTTCAAAAACACTGGATATCAATGGGGTTGGTTATCGTGCTAGCAAACAAGGAAAAAATTTAGTATTGAGTATTGGCTACTCACATCCAGTAGAATTAGAACCGCTTGCCGGGATTGAGTTTGAGGTGCCAGCTAATAACAAAATTATTGTCAAGGGCATTGATAAACAAGCAGTAGGTCAAATGGCGGCTGTAGTGCGGGCTGTTCGAGAACCAGAACCTTACAAAGGCAAAGGTATTAAGTATTCTAACGAAGTGATTCGTCGCAAAGCCGGTAAGGCTGGCAAGGCTGGGAAGAAGTAGTCCAAAAAGGAGTGACTTTTAGATGTACAAGATGCCACAACGTCGTCTGGCCCGCCAACGTAGACATATTCGATTGCGTAAAAAGCTTTCGGGAACTGCAGAACGTCCAAGATTGAGTGTGTTTCGCAGTTTGCATCATATCTACGCCCAGGTTATTGATGACGTGAGAGGAATTACTTTGGTTTCCGCATCTTCACTCGAGCCAGAGTTGCGTAAGCATTTAGAAGGCAAAGGTGGAAACATTGATGCGGCTAAGCTTGTGGGGAGTACCATTGCCAAACGTGCTGTTGCCAAAGGAATTAACAAAGTAGTTTTTGATCGTGGTGGACAAATTTATCATGGTCGAATCGAAGCATTAGCTAGCGTAGCTAGAGAAGATGGTCTAGAGTTTTAGGCAAAGGAGGTAATAGAGTGAAACGTTTGGACCCTAATCAATTTGAATTAACTGAAAAAGTGGTTCATATAAACCGGGTTGCCAAAGTTGTAAAGGGTGGTCGGCGCTTTAGCTTCAGTGCTTTAGTAGTTGTAGGCGATGGCAAAGGTCATGTTGGAACAGGCTTGGGCAAAGCTGCAGAAGTTCCCGAAGCCATTCGTAAAGGTGTGGAAGATGCGAAGAAAAATCTAATCGAAGTTCCACTAAGTGGTACAACCATTCCACATCAAATCCAAGGCAATTTTGGTGCTGGGAAGGTACTTCTAAAACCTGCTGCGCCTGGAACTGGTGTAATCGCAGGTGGTCCAGTACGTGCTGTACTAGAATGTGCTGGAATTCGTGATATCCTTACTAAATCTTTGGGCTCTTCCAATGCCTTGAACATTGTTAATGCTACCATGACTGGTCTGAAAGAATTAAAAAGACCAGAACATGTGATGGCAATGCGTGGCAAGACATTAGACGAGATTCTCGGCTAGGAGGGAAAAAGATGCCACTTAACGAAGCTGAGACAAGCAAGAAGCTTCAAATCACCTGGAAGCACAGTGCAATTGGTCGTGCTCAGGTACAAAAGGATACTATTAAAGCTTTGGGTTTAAGAAGATTGAATCAAACGATTGTTAAAGTAGACAATCCTGCAATTCGTGGAATGATTAAAAAGGTTGAACATTTATTAGAAGTAAAGGAAGCCTAAGGGGGTGCACGGTAATGAAGTTACATGAACTTCAACCGGCAGTCGGAGCCAAAAAAGCTCCGAAACGAGTTGGCCGGGGCATTGGATCTGGTCTAGGAAAGACCTCAGGCAAAGGGCATAAAGGCCAGAAAGCCCGTTCCGGTGGTGGTAAAGGGCCGAATTTTGAAGGCGGACAAACCCCTTTGCAACGTAGATTACCAAAACGTGGTTTTACTAACATTTTCAAAAAAGAATGGGCTGAGGTTTCATTGGAAAGACTGAATCAGTTTGAAAATGGAACTGAGGTTACTCCAGAATTATTGTTAGAAACCGGGATCATTAAAAAGATTGGTGACGGTGTGAAAGTATTAGGGAACGGAGAATTGGGAAAGAAGCTTACCATCAAATGTAATGGCTTTACCAAATCCGCTGTAGCCAAGATTGAATTGGCTGGCGGTAAAGCAGAGGTGATTTAGATGCTGGAAGCTTTAAAAACGGCTCTAAAACTTCCAGATTTGCGTAAAAAGTTAATTTGGACTTTGGTTTTGATTGGTATCTTTCGGCTAGGCATCCATATTCCAGTGCCTGGTCCGTGGGATCCAGCACAGATACGCAATCTGTTTGGAGCTGACAATAATCTCTTTGGATTAATGGATTTAATGGCGGGTGGCGCACTTCGTAAAATGTCAATTTTTGCGATGAGCGTTAACCCATATATTACCGCTTCAATTATCATGAGTTTATTGCAGATGGTCATTCCAAGCCTCCAAGCTTTAGCAAAAGAAGGCGTGGAAGGTCGAAAAGTTATTAATCAATATATGCGTTATGGCACAGTGGTGCTAGCGGTAGTTCAAAGTAGTGCAATGATCGTTGGATTTCGACAAGCAATGATTAACCCCAGCTCGCTGGATTTTGCGTTGGCAATTATCTGCATGACTACTGGTTCAGTAGTTTTAATGTGGATTGGTGAAGTAATGTCCGAACGCGGGATTGGAAACGGGATCTCCATGATTATCTTTGGCGGAATCGTGGCTCGAATCATTCCAAGTGTTGTCGAGATTGTTCAATCAATGGGTACCAAAGGTCAGTTAGGACCAAATTTTGTCAGTATTATTCTGTTTTTAGCATTTGCAGTAGTAATTATTGCTGGAGTTGTTTTTGTGACCCAGGGAGAACGCAAAATTCCAGTCCAGTATGCGAAACGAATGGTTGGTCGTAAAATGTATGGTGGTGGTTCCACTTATCTTCCTATGAAAGTAAACCAAACCGGTGTAATCCCGGTAATTTTTGCTTCTTCATTGTTGGCATTTCCACCAACAATTGCTCAATTTTTACCACACACGAATTGGTTTGCAAAATTTTTAAATGCATTTAACAATGGTAGTATTTGGTATTTGGTCTGCTATGCACTGTTTATCTTCTTATTCACCTATTTCTATACGGCAGTGACCTTTAATCCAGTTGAAGTAGCAGATAATATGAAAAAATATGGTGGTTTTATTCCGGGAATTAGACCTGGTAAATCAACCGCTGAATATCTCGATCGAGTTTTAACTCGAATCACCCTTGCGGGAGCTTTATTTTTGACAATAATCGCTCTATTGCCATATTTGATTAATTATATTCCAATTTTTCGCGGGTTACAACTAAGTGTGAATTTTGGTGGAACAGCGTTATTGATTGCAGTTGGTGTGGCAATGGATATTATGAGACAAATTGAATCTCAATTATTAATGCGTCAGTATGAAGGATTTTTAAAGTAGGTTATCATATAGATTTTTAGTAAACTATTTTTCAAAAAGAGGAGGAACCATTTGATGAATCTGATCCTGTTAGGGCCTCCCGGAGCAGGGAAAGGTACTCAAGCAGAATTAATCGTTGAAAAGTATAAACTACCTCATATTTCTACTGGAGATATTTTTCGTGCCGCAATCAAAGAAGGAACGCCGCTTGGTAAAGAGGCGAAACAGTACATTGATAGCGGACAGTTAGTTCCAGATGAAGTAGTGATTGGGATTGTGAAGGAAAGGCTAAGCAAGGAAGATTGTCAGAAAGGGTTCCTTTTGGATGGGTTTCCACGTACTGTAGCACAAGCTGATGCGTTGGCAGGATATTTGACAGCAGAAAATCGTCAGATTGATGCAGTAGTTAATATTGAAGTCGATTTTGAGATTTTAATTAAACGAATTTCTGGACGACGTGTTTGTCGCAATTGCGCAGCAGTATATCATATTGAAACCAAAAAACCTAAAAACGCTGCAGTCTGTGATCATTGTAATGGTGAGATTTATCAACGACTGGATGATTCAGCTGAGACTGTTAAAAATCGTCTCTCAGTATATCAAGCACAAACTGAACCTTTAATCAAATACTATCAAGAAAAAGGATTATTAGCTACTTTTGAGGGACAAGAAGAAATTCCAGTGATTTTTGAGAAGATTTCACAAGCTTTGGAGGCCAAACGATAATGATCATCAGCAAGTCCACCACAGAGATTGCTGTGATGAGAGTAGCTGGGAGTATAGTAGCAGTGGTACTTGAAGAATTAAAGCGGATGGTTAGCCCCGGAGTGACCTTAATTGAACTCAATCGTTGTGCTGAAATGCTGACGAAAAACTACGGGGCCTGCCCCGCCTTTAAAGGATATCATGGTTTTCCTGCTTCCTTATGTACCTCTGTGAATGAACAAGTAGTGCATGGGATTCCAAATCAGCGTGTTTTGAAACAGGGAGATATCATTGGGCTTGATTTTGGAGTAGTCTATCAGGATTTTTATGCCGATGCAGCAATTACTGTCCCAGTTGGTGTGGTATCACCAAAGATTGAAAAATTACTAAGTGTAACTAAAGAAGCATTAAATCAAGGAATTATCGCGGCTATTCCTGGGAATCGACTTTATGATATTTCACGTGCAGTACAACAGTATATTGAAGCAGCAGGTTTTTCAGTGGTACGCGATTTTGTTGGTCATGGGATTGGACGTTCAATGCATGAAGACCCGGAGATTCCCAATTTTGTAGGAAATGATTTTAATCCACGATTAAAAAAGGGAATGACTTTGGCAATTGAGCCAATGGTTAATTTAGGGACTTATGAAGTTGAAGTAGATCCATATGATAATTGGACAGTACGTACACTTGATCGACAATTTTCTGCTCATTTTGAGCATACCATAGCTTTAACTGAGGGAGAACCTGAAATCCTTACGTTATATCGTCCGGAACTTTTGCCGGAGGTAAATTAGATGATTACTACGGTAGACGGTTTGCGTTATGGACAGATGGTGCTTTCTATAGCTGGACGTGATACTGGACACTACTATTTAATCACAGGTTTTATTGAGGAAAAGTTCATCAAGGCGGTTGATGGTCAGAAATATCCAATCGGTCATACAAAAAAAAAGAATTTGAAACATGTTAAGGTGACAATGTTGGTAGAGAAAAAGATTGAAGAGCTACTTAATAAAGGTGGATTACCAAGTAATGCAGAAGTAGTTGCTGCAATTAAACGAATGAAAAATCAACTTGAGGAAGGGGAGCGGTTTCATGGGTAAACAAGATGTCATTGAAGTCGAGGGAACCGTAATTGAACCGTTGCCTAACGCGATGTTCAGGGTCGAGTTGGAAAACGGGCACCGGATCCTGGCTCACATCTCCGGAAAAATGAGAATGAATTTTATTAAGATTCTTGCCGGAGACCGGGTAACAGTAGAACTGTCGGCCTACGATCTTTCCAGAGGCCGGATCATTTATCGTTATAAGTAAGGTTTGAATCGACTTGCCAGAGTTGCGGTAAGTCCCCCTCCCTTACTGTTTTAAGATATTATAAAATCTCATGGATAAGGAGGATTTCACATGAAAGTCAGACCTTCCGTGAAACCTATATGTGAGCATTGCAAGATTATCAAACGTAAAGGCCGTGTGATGGTAATCTGTGATAATCCTAAGCATAAACAGAAGCAAGGCTAGACATTGATAGGAAAAATTACGAACATCATTTTCACCGCGGCAACAGAAAATGGTGTAGAAACAAGTTAGAATCATCAAAAGCAAAGTGAATTTGAGGAGGTATTTTGATGGCACGTATCGCAGGAGTCGATTTACCACGCGATAAACGGATAGAGGTTGCTCTGACATATATTTTCGGCATCGGACGTACTACTGCAAATGGAATCATCGAGAAAACAGGCATTAATCCCGATACTAGAGTACGCGAGTTAACCGAAGAAGAAGTCAATAAATTACGTGAAATAATTGATCGTGATCTCAAAGTCGAAGGTGATTTACGACGCGAAGAATCTATGAATATTAAGCGGTTGATTGAGATTGGTAGTTATCGTGGGTTACGTCATCGTCGTGGTTTACCAGTGAGAGGTCAACGTACCAAGACTAACGCTCGCACTCGAAAAGGACCAAAGAAAACTGTTGGTGCAAAGCGTAAGAAATAACTAAGAGGAGGTTATACTAATTATGGCAAAACCTGCCGCTAAAAAAGGAGCCCGTACGCGAAAAAAAGAGCGTAAACATGTGGATAGCGGAGTGGCTCATATCCATTCCACTTTTAATAATACTATTGTGACTATCACTGATACAGTAGGCAACGTCCTTTCTTGGGCGAGCGCTGGTCATATGGGTTTTAAAGGTTCAAGAAAAAGCACCCCATTCGCGGCTGGCATGGCTGCAGAAGAAGCAGCCAAAGTTGCAATGGAACATGGAATGAAAAATATCGAGGTCTTTGTAAAAGGACCAGGCGCTGGTCGAGAGGCAGCCATTCGTTCATTACAGGCTGCGGGGTTATTTGTAAATATGATTAAAGATGTAACCCCTATTCCACATAACGGATGTCGTCCGCCAAAGCGTCGTCGCGTATAACATTGAGGAGGTGTCTAAAGCTCTATGGCAAGATATACAGAAGCAGTTTGTCGATTATGTCGCCGTGAAGGCGAAAAGCTTTATTTGAAGGGTGACCGCTGCTATACAGGCAAATGCAGTATCACTCGGCGGGCATTCGCCCCTGGTCAACATGGTCAAGCCAGAAAGAAAATTTCCGAGTATGGCTCGCAACTACGTGAAAAACAAAAATTACGTCGTATTTATGGAATTTTGGAACGACAATTTGCAAATTATTTTTCATTAGCTGAACGTAAAAAAGGAATTACTGGTGAGAATCTATTGCAAATTTTAGAAATTCGTTTGGATAATGTAATCTATCGTTTAGGCTTTGCAGCTTCTCGTAAAGAAGCTCGTCAACTAGTGTTACATGGTCATTTTCAGGTAAATGGAAAAAAGGTAAATATTCCTTCATTTTTAGTAAAAATTGGGGATACTATTACTGTCAAAGAAACCAGTCTTAGTTCTACTAAGATTAAAGAGAATTTAGAAGATCTCAATGGTCGGCATACTCCAGAATGGATTGAATTCACTGCTAATACGAATACAGCTAGAATTAAAGCATTACCGACCAGAGAACAGATTGATATTCCAGTTCAAGAGCATTTAATTGTAGAGCTTTATTCACGGTAAAGGAAGGCGTGACCTCTGACAACCATGTTTGTGATAGAGCCATATTATGTCTGAAGGATTGGCAACTGCCAAAAGTTCAAGGTTTTCATCAAAAACCGCGTGATTTTTGACATGATATAAAGAACTGTTTCGTTGAAAGGATATCAAATTTACTTTCTTAAAGAGGTTCGCTTATGCGAGAAGGAGGGTTATAGTTTGATCGAGATTGAAAAGCCCAAAATTACCCTAGAAGAAACGAATGACCGAGAACGTTATGGAGCTTTCGTCATTGAACCTTTAGAAAGGGGTTATGGGACGACCCTGGGCAACTCGCTTCGTCGGATCCTCCTCTCTTCCCTACCGGGTTACGCAGTCATCGCTGTAAAAATAGATGGTGTGCTTCATGAGTTTTCTACGATTCCGGGGGTTGTTGAGGACACCACAGATATCATTCTTAATTTGAAACAGCTGTTGGTTAAGGTCCATGGAGATTGTCCGAAAAAAGTATATCTAGAGATTAATGGAGAAAAAATTGTTACCGCTGGGGACATTCAGGCATCAAGTGATATTGAAATTTTGAATCCAGATCTCTACATCGCAACGGTATCCGAAGGTGGTACCTTTAATGCCGAAATTACCATTGACCGTGGTCGTGGCTATATGTCAGTGGATCGCAATAAAAGTGCTGAGAGTATCATTGGAGTAATTGCTACCGATGCTAGATTTTCACCAGTTAAAAAAGCAAATTATAATATTGAACATACTCGAGTAGGTCAGATTACCAACTATGATAAATTAGTCTTGGAAGTCTGGACCGATGGCAGTATTAGTCCAGTTGAAGCAATCTCACTGGCAGCTAAAGTGATGACGGAGCATCTGATGCTCTTTGTTAATCTAAGTCAGATTGCAGGTAAAACTGAGATTATGGTCGAGAAGGAAACTGAGTCGAAGGATAAGATTCTGGAAATGACCATTGAAGAGTTGGATCTTTCAGTACGTTCTTACAATTGTTTGAAACGAGCTGGAATTAATACTGTTGAGGAATTAACTCGTAAAACCGAGGAAGATATGATGAAGGTACGTAATTTGGGTCGCAAGTCATTAGAAGAAGTTCAACAAAAGATGGCTGCTTTGAACCTTGCGTTAAGAAAGTCGGATGACTGAGTCTAACTGACTTAGTTCTCAAAAGGAGGAATACAAGATGCTTAAACGTAAGTTGGGGAGAACTGCGAGTCAGCGTAAAGCACTTTTTCGCAGTATGGTAACCGCCCTGATTAAATGTGAAAAGATTGAGACTACCGAAGTAAAGGCAAAAGAGATTCGGTCGTTAACTGAGAAGATGATCACCTTAGCTAAAAAGGGCGATTTAAACTCACGTCGGTTGGCAGCAACAGTGATTATTGAGCCAGCTGTATTGCAAAAATTATTTGACAACACCAGTCAACGCTATGCAGAGCGTCAGGGTGGATATACACGGATCATTAAGCTCGGACCACGTCGGGGCGATGCTGCACCAATGGTGATCTTAGAGCTACTATAAGAACTGCTAAAAGAATTAATGTTCACTTTTGCGAAAAGATTTGTAGTGGAGCGAAGATAATGGCTATTTTTTAACAGTTGGATAAGATGGTCTCGAAATTTTTTTTTAGGGTCGGCTTTTTTAAAAAGCAGACCCTTGTCCTTTGTCCTCGTATAAAATCTTTAGGGTACGACACATGGCTGTTGCGTCTCTGCGGTAAAATCAGTAAATCAGATTTTGTAAAATAGGTGACCAAATTTGAATGAAGAAACACGTAATTTAAAAATGGTGCTTGGCTACGAAGGTACTCGTTACGCTGGTTTTCAGCGGCAAGCCACAGGTATATTAACAATTCAAGGAGAATTAGAAGAAGCATTAAGTAGATTAACCAACGAAACAATTACCATTCATGCCGCCGGGCGAACTGATGCAGGAGTACATGCTAGAGGTCAAGTGGTAAATTTTCACACACAAAGTCAAATGCCATGTAGTAAATTGCAGCAAGCCTTGAATTCTCTTTTGCCAACAGATATTTTAATTCAAAAGGTTGCAGAAGTGCCGCTGGTTTTTCATGCGCGTTATTCTGTGCAGCATAAAACTTATAGTTACCGTTTGGTACATGGTGGTTTACGACCGTTATTTAAGCGAAATTTTGTCTATTATTATCGTCATGAATTGAAGGTAGAATTGATGCAGCAAGCAGCAGAATTATTAGTGGGAACGCAAGATTTTGCTACTTTTCAAGCAGCTGGTTCAATGGTGAAGACTACGATTCGGACGATAAATTTTTGTAAATTAGTTGCTGAGGAAGCAGAATTGCTTTTGACAATTAATGCCAATGGTTTTTTATATCATATGGTGCGAAATATTGTAGGAACTCTTATTTTGGTAGGCAGTCAACGGTTAAGCATCACTGATTTTAAAGCGGCTCTTGCCAAAAAAGATCGAAGTAGTGCCGGACCAACTGCGCCAGCAGCGGGACTATGTTTAGAAGCAGTATATTATAAAAAGATGGAGTAATCGTGATGAAACAGAAACGCTGGTGGATTTGGCTTTGGGGAATAATTGTTATTTATGCAATGATCGCTCCTAGCGTCACCACAGCTCAAGTCCAAAGGCAGATCCCCTTGGTTATTTTAACCATTGATAAAATAGAAACGACAAGATTTTTTGAGAGTAAGCTGCCTGGAATCAAGCGTCTCCTTGCGGAGAGCAGTGTGGGTTTGATGAATGTCCGGAGTGCTTCTGGTTATAATGCAGTGGGAAGCTATTTGACCTTGGGTTCAGGTACTCGTGCCTTAGATACTGCCAAAGTCACTGAAGAAGCTGGAGCAGCAGATACTTTAAAAATCGATGCGGTTTATCGACCAGATGAGTTGATCTTTGGGAAAAAGGCGCGTCTGTGGTGGAATTGGACTCAAGACAAGGAAGATTTATTAACCCCAGAAAATTTAATTGTTCCAGAAATTGAATTAATTAAAAATCAGGCTAAACAGAGCAAGATCAACATTCAACCTGGTCTATTAGGTGAAATTTTTCATCAAAATCATTGGCAGACAGGCTTGCTAGGTGGAGTGGGCAGCAAAGCGAATCCCAGACGGGTAAGTGGGTTATTGCTAATGAATCAACAAGGGATCATTGATTTTGGATATAGCAATGAAAGACTTTATGAGCCTGATCTTAATTTTCCAGGGGGATTAAGATTTAGTCCGAATCAGGTAATTCAAATCTTAACCGAACAGTTAAAAAGGAAGCAGATCATTTTGGTTGATTTTGATGATTTTGCGTTGCTTGATCAAGAACGAGAATGGATTCTTCCAGAGCATTATTCTCGATTAAAAGAGACTGCTTGGCTTCGTTTGGACAATTTTTTAACCCAAATTTTGCAGCGTTGGTCACGAGAAGAGTTGAATTTAATTATCCTCAGTCCTTCACCTAGTAAAGAAGCAATTATGCAGAAAAATCTGCTTTTGCCAATGGCGATTCGAACTGCTAAAAGTGCGCCTGGACTTTTAACCTCAGGAACAACAAAATGGACTGGTTTGGTAGCTAATTTGGATCTCTTACCGACGACCTGCGCGATTGCTCAACTAGAAAAAATTCCTGATTTTAATGGGCGAACGGTGAAAACTATTGCTACTAATAAATATCTTTTTGAGCTACAAAATTTAAATCAAAAAATTAATCGTGCCACCATTAATCAACGAGCCTTGCTTGATTTATTTATGGGAATGATTACGGTGGCTTGGATTTTAGCATTAACTTTATATTTTTTTAAACAAAAACAATGGAGTATGGAAATCCTTCTGTTAGTATTGATTGCTCCTTTAGTATTATTAGTGATGCCACTTTTGCCAGCAACAATCTGGGGAATTGCTTCTTTTATTAGTTTAACCTTAATTTGTTGGGGAAGTTTTCGATTAGTCCCCAAACCATCCAGGCGCTTTTTGATAGTTACAATGTTTTTATGGGTACTTTTAATTCTCGATCAGGCTACAGGTTGGCAAATGATTCGTTATTCTGCCTTAGGTTATAGTGCTGCAGCTGGTTCGCGTTACTATGGAATGGGTAATGAATATATGGGAATTTTTTTAGCATTAACGTTAATTTTAGCCGACCATACTGAAAAGATAAATAAAAGACTGTTAACAGTTACTATTTTTGGAGTGGCAAGCTTAACTTTGGCACTGCCTTGGCTTGGGATAAATTTCGGGGGACTGTTGGCGGCATTGATAGGATTTGGTTATTATCTGCTTCGACTTTATGGTTGGAAACCTAATAATCGTAAATTTTGGTTGGCACTTGGTGGTGCTGGGGCGTTGGTTTTTTTGATTGGTTGGTGGGATAGTCTACGTGATCCTACGGTGCAAACACATCTGGGGCGTTTTGTTAATAATCTGTTAGCGGGTGAAAAAGAAGCAGTTTGGCAGATCATTGAACGCAAGTTGGCAATGAATCTCAAATTGATCATTTTTAGTCCTTGGACGAGAATTATTCTGTTAGCTTTAGTAATCGGAATTGTTGCTAGAGTAAAACGGAAAAAACCGCTGTGTCCACCTTCAGAAACCAGATTATGGCAAGCATTGCTGGTAGCAGGAGTAGCTGCTTTGGTTTTTAATGATTCTGGGGTAGTTGCCTTTGCGACTTGTTTGAGTTATGGTTTTACTTTTATATTAATGAAACTTGATTTTGGAGCTGTTTAAATTGATTTTTGGGAATCATTAAGAGATGGATTTCGTTAATAATAATCTCTTGATTTATCATAATAAAGTTTTGATTTTCAATAACAAGGTACTGATTTCTTATAATAACCCTCTGATTTTCAATAACAACCTGCGGATTTCTTATAATAAGGGGTTGATTTGCAACAATGACTTCATTGTTTTCGATAATGGGGGTCTGATTTCTAATAATTACTTTATTATCTTCAATAATGAGGTTATTACTCTATTTAATAACTTATTTGTTTCAAAAAACCAGCTTTTTATTGATGAAAATAATTGGCGGGTTTTTTAATTTAATGAGGTTGTTTTAAGAAATTTTCAAAAAGAAAAAATCCACAAAGAGATTTCTCGTGGATTCTTGGAAATTTTGATATTTAAATAGGTTTGATTTAAAATTTTTTCAAACAACAGCTAGCATCTTGGCTGTATTGCGGTTGTAAATTTCATAGTTAATCTCTGGAAAGATATTATCGCGTTCTTCAAGTCGCTGTAGATAACCAAGTTCGAGGCGATTATATTTAATCTGTTCATAAAGGTGATTGAAACGATTGATATGAGCTTTGGTACGGCGAACGGCATAATCAACCATGGTTCCAGTCTTCATAATGAAGGCCCAATCGCTACTTTGCATTAATAATAACTCACGCGCCGCTTGGTTTAAGGCACGGCGGAGATCGCCAAAAGCATGAGGATAGTTTTCTGCTAATTCAACCATTCGGTCAGCTGATTTATGCAAGTAACGATAGATCCAGTCATTGCTACCCTCAAGCCAAACTTCATTATATCCTTTATAACCCCAACTGGACATAGAAGGTGTTGAGACTTGGTTTTTGGGATGCATGGCTAAATAATCACTCGGAGTCACCATTTTGACTGTATTTTGGTCAAAGGCAAGTTTGCGAATTAAGAAATTCAACCATTGCGGACCTTCAAACCACCAATGTCCAAATAATTCAGCATCGTAAGGAGAAATAATAATTGGTTTTCGGTCGAGCATCCCACTTAAATATTCTACCTGTTTTTCGCGATTGAACATAAAGTTGCCAGCATGAAGTGCGGCTTTTTCACGTGCTGCCCAAACATTATAAGGTTGTTTGTCAAAGCCACGTCCCGTAATCCGATAATATTTCATCCCAGTGGGGACACGAATTCCACTACTGGGTAAATATGGTTGAAGATAATCGTATTCTAAATCGTAACCGATGTCTCGATAGAATTCACGATAATCATGATCGCCCGGATAGCCTTCATTGGCGCTCCAAACTTGTTTTGAGGACTCTAGGTCTCTTCCGAAGGCTGCCACTCCGGAGGGACAATAAATTGGTGCAAAGACACCGTATTTAGGGCGTGGCGAAGCATGGAAGATGCCATGAGCATCAGTAAAGAAGAAACTAATTCCTTCCTCACGTAAAATTTGATCTACGCCAGGCTGATAACCACATTCTGGTAACCAGATCCCACGTGGAGCACGTCTAAAGACATCCATATGAGTTTGAACGGCAGTGCGAATTTGAGCACGCATCGCGGTTTCATTAAGCATTAGGGGCATGAAGCCGTGTGTTGCCCCACAAGTCATTAATTCTAAATTACCAGCATCTTCGAGTTCTCGAAAAGCTTGCGTTAGATCACAACGATATTTTTCGGCAAAGAAATACCGACAAAAACGGTAATGATCGCGATACATCAAGGCGACATCGTGAAATTGAGGTAACCAACGGGTGCGCTCCACTTCTTTCTCTGCCAGCTCGATGAGCTTTTCGATTTTGTGTAAATAACGTTGCTGGAGTAAAGAGTCACGCAACATGCTGACTAATGGGGGCGAAAGACTCAGTGTAATCCGAAAATGAATCCCTTCATTAGTTAATTCATGAAAAGTTTTTAGTAAAGGGATATAAGTTTCAGTAATTGCTTCATAGAACCAATCTTCTTCAAGAAAATCAGGATATTCGGGATGCCTGACGTATGGCAGATGGGCATGAAGTACCATGGCAAGATAACCTTGTTCCATATAAGCCACTCCTTTTTGGAAACTAGACGCTAAAAATAATTTTAGGTTGTTTGTTTGGTAACTACTGGGGTAATGGTGATCGTATCTACTTCGTCAGCAGAACGAGCACTGACTGGAATATACTGAATGCCATCAGGTAAGTTAAAACGCATGGTAAAAGTGCCATCTGGTCGAAGTTCGATTGGTTCTCCTTGCACGGTCACTTTTGCGTCTGGTTCAGTTGCGCCATAGACAATAAGTTCAGTGTTGAGTACTAGCCAGAATTGACGTTCCTTGGGTATGAATTTTCCCATAGGACTGGAAAGACTGCTCACTCCACCTGAACCCATCTCGTTTTCCAACCGTTTCATTAAAGATTCGACTAATTCGGCTGAAGAATTTCCAGTAGTACCACCTGCCATAAAATAAAGGCGGCGGAAGTCTTGCTCAATGATCATCCATTCTTCGTCCACGATTTCAGAGATATTATCACGTGGAGTAGTGACAATATTTGAACGAGTAATCGTGTAAAAAGTACCATCATCTTTGAAAAAGCCTAGATCAACACAGAAGGTACGATTTGGTCCACCAACATGAATGTACCAATTAGCCGCTTCCCGATCCACATAGATGTCAAAGTTAAAATTACTATTTTTGCCGTCAAATTCAAGAACGTTGGTGATGTCGTACACACGTAAGATCAGTTGCAGATGATCCCAACATTTAATCTTGTTTGAGATCTCCTCTCGAGCCTCATGACTAACACCCCAATAGGTGTGCAGCCAGTAAGGATCACGCACCATTAGAATAATGCGCGTGTCGTTGTAATTTGGAAGATTGTTCTGCTCATAATGATCCTCAAAAGTGGCAACTCCAGTAGGATGACCAGGAATCGGTTGCTGGGTATAGAAATTATTTGGTCCAGCTAAAGCCTCCGTAAGATATTGTGAGATCTGTTTTTCTTGGATGGAACTCGCCGAAAATGGCGGATCTAAGAGTAAAATATGTTCAACGAGTTCTTCACGGGTGAGCTTGGAATAGCCCCTAATTCCCAGCGATTTGGCGATCTCGATCAAACTTTGCTTGGTCTTGCCCGCCAGTTCTTCTCGGGTCATTGCGATCCCCCTTTCTATATGTAATCTGTAAGTATTTGTTTAGGTTCACGCCCATGCAGCCATCTTCCGCGATTAACATGAGCGGTTACCAGCAATTTGGAAGCAGCCAAAAAAAGTTTGGCATGCGTTCCTGCGGCAACCGGGTGGAATTTTTGAAGCGAATCTTTGTGACCGGTTGTCAGATAATTATATGGTTTCTAAAAAGATCTAATTTGTTTTATCAAACAACAAATTAGAAGTTTTTTTTGATGAACCATATAATTGGGTTTTAATTCCTGCAAGGTTAAGTAATTACCATTCTTAAAGGATTACCTTTTATAAGCTTCCCGCAAAAGGTCTTTTCTATGCGTTTAAATCAAGTAAAATTTAACATAATTTTGGAGAAAATTTTAAAAGATTTTTCATCAACTATCTACCAAGCCTTCGGGAAGGAAATTCGCGATTAATCTCGAATTAACTATCATCAGGAGGTATTTGATAATGAAAAGATTAACCTCTTACAAGTGGATAGTGTGTACACTATTTTTTTGTACTATACAAGTTTTTGCTAATAATTCTGCATATCGTCCGGTATATCAAGGAGAGAAATTTTTGGGCGAGAGTCTCTTTCAAGTTTTACCTTTTGGCGAAGCAGAAAAAGGTTTTATAGTTTCAGCGAAAAATTATCTTGGCAAAGAAGTTTTTTTATACTGGCTGACTACTAATAAAGCAATGAAGCCACAACGTAAATGGAAAAGCCCCAATCTTTTTGAGGAGCGTAGTCCGTTGCTTTGTGCTACTGGTCAGTTTACCCAGGCCGCT
>Ga0315295_10001334_pt1 | contig 21130 bp, 15 predicted proteins | sample YL17G14_0_MG_FD_204453 | JGI IMG/M metagenome (GOLD analysis project Ga0315295, IMG submission 204453) | Sediment microbial communities from Yellowstone Lake, YNP, Wyoming, USA - YL17G14_0 | ecosystem: Environmental > Aquatic > Freshwater > Lake > Sediment | place: USA: Wyoming | collected...
AACCGGGTACTCCTTTCCCTTGCTCTTGTGTACGGTGAGGATCCTGACTGCGTCCTTGTCCTCGCGTTCACCCACCTCCACAGAAACACCGGCAAGCAGTTCAAGATAGGCAAGGAAGTCCCGGAGCGTTCCCTGCCGGGTGATAGCTTCGTAGTCCTGGGTGATCCTGGTGAACGTATTGAGCAGGAGCAGGTCCTGGCCATTCTCTTCACCGAGTGCCCTCTGGTAGAGGTCCGTGGCATTCCGCAGGAGATCGTAGATGAACTCCCCCAGGGTGACCCGGTCTTTCTGTTCAATGAGATGCTGGAGCGTACCGGTAATCCCTTCAATGAGGTGTGCCTGTTCCGGCACGATATCCGCCGGTGTGATCATCGCTTCAAATACCCCGTCATTCCCCTGCATCCCCCAGGCCATCTTCCGTGCTGCTGCATTGATCTTCTGGACAACGGTTTCCGGTATCCCGTTCATCTTCTCGATCCGGTTTAGGGGGATACCTGCAATGAGCGGGTTATCGACAGCCCGCAGGTAGGCCAGGATATCCCTTATGACCGGTGCAGCAAAGAAGTCCACTTCCCCGACAAACTCTGCGGGGATCCCGTTCTTTTTCAGGGCTTTATAGAATCCGGCGCCTTCCATCCTCCGCCGGCAGATGACCGCAATATCGCTGAAGGTTACAAGACGCTCAACTCCCCCGGTCCGGGAGTAAAAGGGTGTCCCGATAAGCCTTTGGATCTCCCCGACCACGTATGCTACCTCTCCCTGTTCGTTCTGGCATTCCGCAACCGTGACCGGCTCACCCGGTGGATTTCCCGTGATCAGTCGTTTTTCGTGGCGGTTGGGAGCGTGCTGCATCAGTTGGAGGGCAAGGTGGAGGATAGTCTGCGTGCTGCGGTAGTTCTCTTCCAGCATGCATTCGGTGCAACCCGGGAAATGCTGTTTGTAGTCCTGCATGTTTGTCAGGTATGCTCCCCGGAAGCGGTAGATGGTCTGGTCATCATCACCGACCACACACAGGTGGTCCCCGGCCAACTGCTTGATGAGCTGGAGCTGGGCGTAGTTGGTGTCCTGGAACTCGTCGACCAGGATGTGGGTGAACCGTGAGCGATACCGGCGGAGGATGGCAGGTCGTTTGTCAAAGAGCCGCACTGCCTCGTGGATCATATCATCGAAGTCGAGCAGGTTTTCAGCCCGCTTATAGGTCTCGTAGGCCCGGTAGACCCTGAGCAGGTCCGAAAGCTTGTCCAGGTAGTCCCGTTCTTCAACGGTAGGCTCCTGCCCACCCTTCTTTGCGGTGAGATACGCATCCAGTTCATCCGGGCTGATCAACTCGTCACGGAACGCACTGATCCCGTCAATGATCGACTCGATGATCTCAACCGCATTGTTCCCCACCTCGATGTGCTCAAACCCGAATGTGTCAATATTTTTCAGTCCCCAGACGAGCTGGTTTGCCCGGCTGATAATCCCCGAAGAGAATGACAGCCCTGATTCCAGCACGTTCTCTTCCAGTACGGACAGGGCAAAGGAGTGGAAGGTGCTCACGGTGAGATCTGATGTATGGGTGGTCTTCTCTAACCGGTCGAGCATTTCGTGAGCGGCTTTGTCGGAGAAGGTGAGCGCGAGGATGTTTTCCGGATTTACGCCGTTTTGCAGTAAGTGCAGGATCTTCTCGGTTATGACTCTTGTTTTACCGGATCCGGGGCCGGCGAGGATTAACTGAATGCCGGTGTCCGTGACGGCTTTGTGTTGGGAGGGGGAGAGGGGCATGGTTAATGGAGATGTTGGGCGGGGGTGGGGAAAAAGGGTGTTGCAAGACAAGATGTAGGACAAAAGAAAATTAATGTGGAGTTACCTCGGTTGATGCATTTTTTTTCGCATCTATCAGTTTCGATTTGAGATTTTCCGGTAAATCAGCAACAAAAATTTCAATGTTTTGTGGTATTCGACCATTCTTTTGTTCTCTATGGCATAACTCGACCATATCAGGTTCAGTGAACAGCAAAAGTCTCCGTTTTACAGAATCCGGAAGGAGGAGGAGGAAATAGATATCTGCCCTGATTTTTTGCATTTTACCGGAACCTCTTTTCCCGCCTGAGGTAAATGCACTGCTTGTAGAAATGTTCCCCGCAATTGTTTCGTCATCGCTAACGGCGTCAAATTCAAAGACTCCCCCAGAAGACAACCTGATTTTTTTCTTGGAAAAGGTTCGGTTGAACTGCGAGGGCAGCCACTGGTGACAGATCCAGTCTTCTATTTCTCGTTGAATTGTGGTATCAGCCATGTGGAGCCTCAAAAAATATACGTTTATTCAGATTTCACCGGTTTTTGGGGCAGATCACGCATAGCATCCGAAATCCATTTCAAACGATCCACAACACTTCTGACCACTTGGTCTTTTTCTTCACCGAAGGCCATATCAATAGCAATTACAAATTCATCCTCCACTAATTTTGTAAATACACCTTCTTTTTCAGCCTGCGGTTCAATTAACGGCCATATCTCACGAGAACGACCCCATTGAGATCCTGAAAAGACCAACCAGAGAGGGGTTCGTCCATATGTTTTCCAAAGACTGAAATTAATTCCAAGCCAAAATCCAACATCTCGCCTATTCGAAACATATGCGTAGCGTCCGATTCTTTCCCAATTTGCTTGCCGAGTTGTTCCGGTTAGATTCAGGACACCTTCATTAACTGCTTTGTCAATGGAAGCCTGCACAATGGAACTTAACTGAAGAATGAAAGCGGGTGTTCGTTGGTCGGATACCACAGATGGCGATATTGGCACAAAAGCATTACGATCGGCTGCTTCGCAGAGCGCTCGCAACTGGAGCAGATCGCTTTTCGCTGACGGATCGTCAGCGACCTCATCTTCCAAGGCAGAAAGCAACCTCGTCCAAGAAGTGAGCGCGAGTATTGGACCAATTTCCGATTTAATGGAGTGAACGATGCTACCCGAGGTCGCACCCGTATCTGTTACCGAAATGCCGGCACATTCAAGTCTGCGGTTTAATTCGCCCCACATGGTCTCCTCTCGGATTTCTGGCACAACCACCAAAAGGACTGCGGGTTGAATGCATTTGGTTAGCTGCATAAGGTAAGACTTAGGTTGATTATCTGTCAGGCCAGCCTCGAACTTGTTTTCGATAAAGACACGCGTTCCGCGTTCATGATAACCTACCATATCAGGGCGTATGCTACGTTTAGTCTGCTTTTCAGTCAGTTGTTCAGTATTCTGAGTTCTAAACTGAAGGTCAGGTATGTCTGGGGTGACACCCCGAAGAAGTTTCATCATTCCGTTTCGAGCGGATTCGCTGTATTGAAGGATGAAAGCAAGTGACTCTGTAGCGACATTTTCATATTCTTGGGAGAGTCGATTTGAAATAATGTGGCTGAAAACTGTTGGCATTATAACTTTTTCCTAAAGCCAGGATCAGTGGGAGCCGGATTTATTGGCGATCCGATACGCCCTGTATTTCAAACAGGTTCGAATTATTGTTAACGATTTGGGGACCGGAGCCTTAACTCCTCTTTAATTGTGACTTCAAACTAGTATCGTCATTGCGAATATATATACCTCGACGGATCGTGCTCAATTTAATATGCGAGGACTTTTGTTGATGTAAAAACTGCCAGATTGTCGGCTCAGGATCAATGATCCCTTAGTGCATGCTCCTTCCGTGACGGCTTTGGCTGGCTGGGGGAGAGGGGCATGGTTAATGGAGATGTTGGGTGGGGGTGGGGAAAAAGGGTTGTGGGAAAGCGCTTATTCCGCAATCAGCCCCCCTTCTTTCAGCCCCAACTCTCTCTCTTAAAAAGCCCGTCGAAAAAAAAGAGCTTCATATTGGTGTTCTGGCAGGGTTTTAGGGTCCGGATGGGGTAAATCAGGTAGCTACATTCAGCTCGATTTAAAGGGCCTTACAATCTAATGGGCGAGGTGCAAATCTGCCGTATTTTGGCAAACAGAGCGATTATCGGGCTTATTCTCCACACGAACTGAAAAGGGTGGTTTTCCGGGGTTTTCCGGTAGTGACAAATTTATCCGGAAGAGAAAAGGAGCCTGAAATGGGCTTATTTTCCCTCAAAATAGAGACTCTCTAATTCCCGGTGTCTTCGACGGAGGATAAATGAGGACGGAGTGATCAACTTTTGGGGATGGAGCGTGCGGCAATGTGGGGGAAGTGTGATAGCTGAGAAATCGAACAAGAAGTCACGAACTAGTATTTTTTATTACGGACTGCGGCCATTATTCGACTCTTCCCTTGGGAAATAATCACCTCAAGCGGTCAAGTTCTTTAGCATGATCATAGCAATATTTGGCCTCATCAATTCTCCCAAGCTGTTCAAGACACGATCCTTTGTTATCCCATAAATCTGGATCAGATGGATTGATTTCTGTCCCTTTTTCGAAATATCGTAATGCTTTTTTGAATTGATTTGTTTTGTAAAGTCGAAATGCATGAACGTAATAAACATCCCAGTTTACTTTTTCCAGACACTCTTGCGCATCAATCGGGCTGTTCATTTTGTAATAGCATAATCCTTTGAATAACCAGAAATCAGAAATATCCGGGTCAGATTCGAGCCCTTTATCAAAATTTTTTATTGCTTCTTCATATTGATTAAAATCAATACAATCTAATCCATGCCAGATGCAATTTTGGATATTAATTCCTAATTCTTTTTCGTATGAATCCAGGAATAACGAATCTAATTTTATTATTTCTCCTTCTTCGTCAGAATCGATCAACTCGTATTCAAGATCTTTTTTTATTTTATTTGCTTCATTTTCACAATCTAATGCGAGAGACTCCTGGTTCAGAATATGATAGCACTCGCTAAGTTTTTCCCAGTACTCTGCGTTTGTTGGATCGTGCTTAGTTGCAGATTTGAAACAGGCAAGTGCCCATTCAAATTGAGATAAATTGAAATGGCATAATCCCCTTTCATACCAGCCCATTGCATCAAATGGGTTCAATTTTAGTGATTTTTTGTACTCTTGAATTGCATTTTCAAACAATCCCATCTTCATGTAGCAGATACCTAGATTGTTCAGAGCTTGAAGATTTTTTGGATCAATTTGAATCGCTTTGAGAAAAAATGATATCGCACTTTCATAACTACCCGAAGTTAAATGATTTTTTCCTTCATCGAGTAAAATTTTAATATTTTTTTTCTCATTATTTCTCTCTGAATTATCCATATTGATTCCCTTTGTATGCACCCTGTTTGATAATGATTCTATTATCCTCATGATTAAGAATTTTGGTTTTCATTTCAACCGTAAAATAATAAAATGAAATAACTTTAGGCAGAAAATAAATCAGATAATAACAAGTGAGTACATGTATGGCGTCTCAATATTCTGTTCTCGATGTGTTTGCAGGCGCCGGGGGTCTTACTGAAGGATTTGACCGACAGAATTTCAATTTTGTATCACATATTGAAATGAATCCTTATGCAGTCAAAACACTCGAAACAAGATCAATTTATCATTCTCTGAAAAATTCCCGACATTTCGATCTATACCCTGAATATCTGAAAAACAGAACAGAAAAAAATGCACGGGTCAATTTTATTGAAAGCTGGAAAAAACTTCAATTACCTGAAATAGGAATAATCAGCGAAGAAATATCTGTAAATTCTCAGAAAAATATCATTAAAAAAATCAAAGCAGGGTTACACGAAAACGATCAGAAGAAAATTGATATAATTATTGGTGGTCCACCTTGCCAGGCATATTCACTTATTGGTAGAGGACGTGATCCTGCGGGCATGGCTAATGATCCCAGGAATGAGCTATATCTTCATTACCTCCATTTTCTGAAAAAGTTTAATCCTGAAATATTCATATTTGAAAATGTTCCGGGAATACTTAGTGCAAAAAAAGGGAAAATTTATTCACATTTCCAGGAAAATGTAGAAAAACTGGGTTATTATGCTGAAGGACATATTCTCAATGCTCTGAATTTTGGCGTGCTTCAAAACCGGAAACGTGTAGTTTTAATCGGATGGAAAAAATCGCACAATCTTGAGTATCCGGATTTCGGAAGTGCATTACCTCCATTCCGAATCCACGATTTGTTAAGTGATCTCCCTATCCCTGAATCCGGTCAAGGTGATGACGTTCCTGTGGATTACAGGACAGGACCTACGAAATATCTGAAAATCAGTGGAATCCGCACTAAAGAAAAAATTTTACTTCATCACCGCGTGCGACGAAATAATGAGAGAGACCGGGAAATATACCGAAGAGCTATTTCAATTTGGAATAATGAACGTAGACGAATGCGTTACGATGAACTTCCGGACAACCTGAAAACCCATAAAAATGTCACTTCATTTCTCGATCGGTTCAAAGTTGTAGATAATAATGGCTATTCACATGCTATGGTTGCCCATCTCTCCAAAGATGGTCACTATTTTATTCATCCGGATATTAATCAGACAAGATCCATAACCGTAAGAGAAGCTGCCCGGATTCAGTCTTTTCCGGATAATTATATTTTTGAAGGCCCGCGGACATCACAGTTTGTCCAGATCGGAAATGCAGTTCCTCCATTAATGGCAGAAGGAATTGCGAAAAAAATTAAGGAAATGCTCTTAAAAATATAGAAATAATATAACAAAATATATATAATATAACATGTAATTATCAAATGTGAAGGGTATCCTTTTTCGATAATGATGATTTGAATGAATACGACTCTTTTTGATTACGAACTGGTCAATCCGGATGCCGGAGCTTTGATAGAAGCGCTAAGGGCTTTTGGCTATCATCTTGAAACTTCAATTGCAGATATTATCGATAATAGTATCTCGGCTGGCGCTCATAATATTTGGATTAATCCTGAATGGAAGGGTGAATTTTCTACTATTTCCATAATTGATGATGGTATCGGAATGTCTGAAGAGGTTCTCGTAAATGCAATGAGAGCTGGAAGCAGCAACCCTCTTCTAGAAAGAGATCCGGTAGATCTTGGGCGATTCGGTCTTGGGCTGAAAACAGCCTCTTTTTCACAGTGCAGGAAATTAACGGTTGGATCAAAACCTGCAAAGGGCAAAATATCGGTCAGATGCTGGGATCTGGATTATGTAAATAAAACCGGGGAGTGGCGTTTACTGAATCCGGGAAATAATTGTTTTGATGGTTTGTTTCTTACACTGGAAAAGATTCCAAGCGGAACCATTGTCCTCTGGGAAAAAATTGATCGGATAACAAAAGGCATGGATTCAAAAAGCCGAAAACATGAAGACCAGTTTTACTATCATCTTGAAGTAGTAAAGAAACATCTGTCAATGGTTTTTCACCGTTATATTGAGAAAAGCAACACACTAAAAATCTTTATCAACAAAAATCCTCTGAAACCTTGGGATCCTTTCCTGAAAACAAATGAGGCAACACAAGAGCTGCCAACTACACCCATTACATTTTACGGACAAAAAATTCTCGTTACTCCTTATATTTTACCCCATCGTTCAAAACTGGATGATAAAACATACGAAATTGCAGGTGATCCCGGGGGGTGGACAGAACGACAAGGTTTCTATGTTTACCGGAACAAGCGACTAATTGTTCCGGGAGACTGGCTGGGTCTGGGTTTCAGAAAAGAACAGCATACAAAACTTGCAAGGATTCTTGTTGACATTCCTAACTCTCTGGATGGCGAATGGAAAATTGATGTAAAAAAGTCATCAGCCCGCCCCCCTGCTCTGATAAGAGAAGATTTTAAAAAGATAGCAAGTCTGACACTGGAACGGGCGATTGCGGTTTACCGACACCGTGGAAAGGTTGTTGACAATGAGACCGACGATATTTTCGCATACCCTTGGTTAACGAAAGTCCATCATGGTTTTTATCATTATTCAATTAATCGTGATCATCCAATCGTTTCAGATATCCTCCAGGCTTATGGGGATGAAAGGAAAAAAGTTGAAGCAATGTTCCGTCTGATTGAAGAAACGGTTCCTGTACCTCTTATTATCCTGAACGAATCCCAGAATCCGGATAAAATCAAGCAACCGTTTGAAGATACCCCCACCACAGAACTGCAGGCAGTAATGAGTGAGGTTTTTGATTCAATGATGAATACAGGTGTTTCGATTGATGATGCCAAAAACAGGTTGTCGCATATGAAACCGTTTTCCGATTATCCAAAGTTTGTAAACGAATTTATTCATATAAAAGAGCAGGACGTAAAAAATGAATGAATATGAACAAGCCCGTCGATTGGTTCTCGTCATGCTGAGTGGCATTCACAATCCTACCAGTGAAATTATCCGTCAGAAATCTACCCGTGTTCTTGGAATGCTTCGAGAGGAAGGAAGCTCGGAATCAATTGACTTGGAATATCTTATAAAAGATATTGAATCCAGGTGTGAAATCTGGAAAGGGAGAGCCACAATTCTTGAAGACAACCGTAAAAGTCATAAAATCTGGCTGCCTTCGAAAAAAGACAAGGTCCTCTGGAAATTCTGGAAGCGTTACAAAAGATATCTCATGGAAGAAAAATGTCTTCCCGATCAGGTAATTTGTCGTATTGATGAACTAACCGATAATGTCCTTGAACTTCTGGAAGATCCAACAAGAGTGGATCATTGGGACCGCAGAGGAATGGTCGTCGGACAGGTTCAGTCAGGAAAAACCTCGAACTATACTGGTCTTATTTGTAAGGCTGCGGATGCAGGTTATAAACTCATTATTGTCCTTGCCGGCATGCACAAAAGTCTTCGAAGTCAGACACAGATTCGTCTCGATGAAGGATTTCTGGGTTTTGATACCAGACTCGGTCGGGCATTCAATAAGGAAAATCTCAAAATTGGAGTTGGTAATCTTCCCGGAGAAGAGTTTATAATAGCTCATTCACTCACAAGCAGCGACGATAATGGTGACTTCAACCGGAGATTTGCTTACCAGGCATGTCTTATTCCTGGCGGTGGGGATCCGGTTATCCTTGTCGTGAAAAAACAAAAATCTGTTCTTTCAAATCTTATCAATTGGGCTATCAGTGTCCAAGGGCAGGAAGATCCCCTGAGAAAGAAAAAAATTGTAAGAAATATTCCCCTTTTAGTAATCGATGATGAAGCAGATAACGCCTCGGTGAATACAAAGATTATACCCCTTGATGAAAATGGAACGCCACTAAACGATTTTGAGGTAAGTGCGATAAACGGCAAAATTCGTATTCTTCTCGATCATTTCGAACAAAGTGCGTACGTGGGTTATACTGCAACCCCCTTTGCAAATATTTTTATCTCTCCAAAAGGAGAGACAGAATCTCACGGAGAAGATCTATTTCCCCGGGATTTTATCATCAATTTACCTGCACCTCCCAATTATATCGGGCCCTCACAGATTTTTGGCTTCTCCCATGTTGAAGATTCTGAAATCGAAGAAGACCCGGGTATGCCAATTATCAGAGTTATCAATGATTACCAAAAGCTGATCCCGGACAACCATCCAAAAGATTTTACTCCGCAAAACCTGCCGGAATCTTTGAAATCTGCAATAAAATCATTTATTATTTCAGGTGCTGCAAGAAAGGCCCGAGGCGAAAAAAACAGTCATAATTCAATGCTCGTGCATGTGACACGGTATACTCTTGTTCAGCAAAAACTCTTCCAGTTAATCAGCGATGAACTCGCTTTTCAGAGACGGCAACTCGAATTTGGAGACCCGGATTCAGCAGATAGTATCTATAAAGAAATGGAAACAATATGGGAAAATGAATATTTAACCATAACAAAATCGGTCAAAGAACGGATAAATGATCCACTTATTACAGATATTTCTTGGATTTCAGTAAAACCTCATTTACTGGAATCAACTTCGAAAATTATTGTGAAAATCATTAATGGAACTGCAAAGGATGTTTTGGATTATCAGGAATATCCCGAAGGTATGTGTGTTATTGCCATAGGTGGGGACAAATTATCCCGTGGACTCACTCTTGAAGGACTTACTGTCAGTTATTATCTTCGTGCATCCAGAATGTACGATACATTAATGCAGATGGGACGATGGTTTGGATTCAGACCCGGCTATATCGATCTCTGCAGATTATACACTTCCCAGGAACTTGTCGAATGGTACCGTTTTATTAGTCTGGCTTCAGAAGAACTCCGGAAAGAATTTGATTATATGTCTTTTCTCCATGCAACTCCCAATGATTATGGTCTGAGGGTCAGAGGCAACCCGGATGGGCTGCTGATAACTGCAGTAAACAAGATGCGATCAGGAACCAAAATGGATCTTTCTTATTCCGGAGAGATACCTCAGACCGTTTTTTTCGCAAAAGATCCTGTAATTCTTAAGAATAATTTTAAAGTGATAGAAAACCTTGTCGAAAGACTAGGAGTTGCTTCCCAGAATGATCAGAAAAATTTTGTCTGGAAAGATGTCCCATCGGAACTCATACTTCAACTTCTTGATGAATTCTGTTTCCACGAGAATTCAAGAACGACAAATTCAAAATTAATGAAGGAGTATGTCGAAAAACAGAATGCGTTGGAGGAATTAATCTCGTGGACCGTAGTCCTTATAAATAAACCAAAAGCAAAAAATCATCACCAGATTGGGAAATATAATGTCGGTCTGACCGTGAGAAATCCAGATTCTAACCGGAAGGATCTCTATTCCATTAAAAAAAGTCAGATCATCAGTCCCCCGGATGAATTTATCGATCTCAGTGAAGAAGAAATTCAGAATGCTCTTAACAATATGAGAAATGATCCAGATAGAATTGATAAGGGAGCCGCCGATCCTGAAATTCCAAGCGGTCCATTTATACGAGGGATAAGAAATCCGACAAAAGCGCTTCTTTTAATTTATCCACTGGATCCTCCTTCAATAATTAAGGTAACAGTTCCAGTAATCGGTCTTGCATTCAGTTTCCCTCGTAGTGAAACAGCAGTTACTGTTCAATATACTGTGAACAACAAATATTGGGAGCAGGAATTTGCAAGCTGATGATTTTAATTCAATATGGAAAATTCTGGAAGAATCCCAGGTAGAGAAACCGGACATGGGTATTGTAGTACGGCGCCTCTCTCCGGATATCCCTCATGATATTTTTCTGGGTGTTGAAAAGCCGACAAACAAAAGGATGCTTATTTTCAGAACCCCAAAAAAATATACAGCGGAATTTCAAAATCTGCCATCCTTCAAAGGATTCGATATTTCAAAAGTTCATTTTCCTGAAGATCAAGAGCAATTCCAGACCTATGGATTAATTCTGAAAGATTCCGTGTTCAAGGATATCTTTACAACGCTGGCCCAGGATATCGTAAATTATGCAGTCAGTGAAAAAAATGAACAGATTTTTCTTCAGAAAATCAGATTACGACTTGAATCCTGGCAGCATTTTCTGGATCAATATGGCCTGCAGGGATTAAGTTCCGAAGCACAAAGAGGACTTTATGGAGAATTGAGATTCTTACGGGATTTTTTAATTCCTGTCGCAGGACCCCTTAAAGCAATTGAATCCTGGAAAGGGCCCTTCAGATCGCATCAGGATTTTCAGATTTCAGGAATAGCTATTGAAGTAAAAACTAGTATTGCGAAACAACATCAGAAAATAAAAATCACGAGTGAACAGCAGCTGGACATTTCCGGATTAAAAGCCCTTTATCTCTTTCATTTATCGATCCGTGACATTATTGACGGAGGAATAACTCTTCCGTTTATTATTGATGAACTCCGGCAGATAATATATTCCCAATGCGGCCCGGTTTCCGAATTTGAGAATCATCTCTTCAGGGCCGGATATCTGGAAGATCATCGGGAAAAATATATGAACATAGGTTATGTGGATCGTTCAGTAAATATATTTCAGGTACGTGACAATTTCCCGAGAATTATTGAAAAAGATTTGAAAAATGGTGTTGGAGATGTTTCTTACACAATCGATGTATCAGCATGCACTTCTTTTCGGGAAAATGAAGAAAAATTTCGGTCTGAACTAGGAAGGATTTTTAATGACCAGTAATACTACCTTTGAAGAGTTTGCTGAAAGTTTTCATCAGGATGTTAAAGCTCAATCACAGGATGTTGAAACGGAATATTTCGAAGAAGAGCAATTCACTGAACTGATGTTGTTGTTCCTTGCAGATATTTCCGAAATCGATGATTTCGAAATCTGTTCGCATCAGGCACGAGGGATAAAGGTAAATGCATACAATTTCAGTAATGAAACGAACTCAAGGGAAGGGATATTCCTCGATCTTTTTGTTTCATCCTATACCGGAGAATTCCCTCCGTTATCCATATCCAGAACCGAAATCCAGACGCAGTTTAAACGTCTGCAGACTTTTTTCAATAATGCTGTCACTCATAATTACCTAAATCTGGAAGAATCATCACCCGCTTTTGATCTTTCAGATAAGATTTACCAGCTGAGAGAGAATATCCTCCGGGTCCGGCTTTTTGTTCTCACAGATGGTATTGCAAATATCGGTGTGATGGAAAATGAGACACAGGGATCAGTAATCATCTCTTATCATATCTGGGATATGCCAAGACTTTACCGCCTGTATATTTCAGGAAACAGACCGGAACCGATTGAAATCGATTTTAAAAATAAATTCGGACAATCGATACCGTGTCTGCCCATGCCCGTAGATAATTCCCATTACACAACATACCTGGCTATTCTGCCGGGAAAAATGTTATCTGATATGTATAGTGAATACGGTCCAAAACTCCTTGAACGAAATGTACGGGCATTTCTTCAGATGAAAGGGAAAGTAAACAAAGGGATACGGGATACAATTAAAACAGAACCTCATATGTTCCTCGCATACAATAATGGAATTTCTGCGACAGCTGAACATATAAAATTTGAGACTCTTGAAAATGGTGTTCCGGGAATTATTTCCATTCATGATTTTCAAATTGTAAACGGAGGGCAGACAACTGCCGGCATTCATTATACCAGCGTGAAGGAAAAATGTGACATTTCCAGTGTATTTGTTCAGGTTAAACTCACGGTTCTTAAAAATCAGACGGATATTGAAAAAATAGTTCCGAAAATCTCAGAATACGCGAACAGTCAGAACAAGATTAATGCAGCAGATTTTACCTCTAATGATCCATTCCATATAGAACTGGAAAAATTATCCCGGAGAATCTGGGCTCCAACCCGTGGCGGAAGTCAGCAGGAAACCCATTGGTATTATGAACGTGCCCGTGGGCAATATCAGGAGGATAAAATCCGTGAAAAAACTCCAAAACAAAAACGACTTTTTGCGGACAGAAATCCGACCAGTCAGAGATTTGCCAAAACGGATCTGGCAAAATTTGAAAATTCGTGGGATCAATTGCCTCATATTGTCAGCTTGGGGGCTGAAAAGAACTTCCATGAATATGTCCAACGTCACGAGGATGAGATCTCCAAACCCGATCAAAGTTATTTCACCCTTCTTGTAGCCAAGGCAATTCTGTTTAAAAGGACGGATAAAATTGTTCAGAGCCAGAAATTCGGGGGATATAAGGCGAATATAGTCGCATACACCATCGCACTTCTTTCAAAAATGACTGATAAAAGGATCAACCTTCAACGAATCTGGAAAGATCAGAATATCTCCCCGGCTCTTGAGGATTATATTACAATTCTGACTAAAGAAATTCAGAAGATTATTATAAACCCCCCCGGTGGAAAAAACGTCACAGAATGGTGCAAAAAGAAAGAATGCTGGGATCAGATTCAGAAATTGAAAATTGAAATTCCTGAACTGCTTAAAAGCGAACTCTTGGCTGAAAAAGCAATATCTGTCAACAGTAATAACAATGTCCAGTCTTTCGGAAAAACGTGGACTATCAATGAGGTATCAGTAAAAACGGAACGACAAACCAGTGAGGTTTTGATTCAAAATGAACCATCTCCTCCAGTTACGCCTTCAGTAAAGTTCGACTGGCAGTTCCAGAATTTAAGAAAAAAATTGCTGAAGAAAGAGGGTCTGATGATCAAAAAATACGATCCTTTGATTAAAATTGACAATAAAAAAGAATGAAGTTATGGTAAATCATTCCAAAAAGGAAATTATTTTTTTAATGACATAATCGGGTTCTTTCCTTATTTCATGTTCCCATATCCGGATTACCTTCCATCTATCTTTCTGTAACTGGTCATCCACTTTTTTATCACGTTCGACATTTGAATTGATTTTTTTCATCCAGAAATCCTTATGGGTTTCCGGTTCCTGAAAACAGACTGGGCATTTATGCCAGAAACATCCGTCAATGAAAATGGCTATTTTCTTTTTTATGAATACGATATCGGGTTTACCCAGTAGGTTGTAATGGACACGATATCCCCTGATGCCATTGGAATACAATAACTTCCGGAGTTTTACCTCAGGACCGGTATTTTTCCCCTTAATCCGGGACATGTTGTATTTTCGTTGTTCCTGGGTGAGAACATCGGTCATTGAATAATGATCTGCAGGGTTCAAAAATAAAAAGTGTACCATTGTTTTTGAGTTTCGACATAAAAGAAATAGGTTAATGAACTGCGTCAGTTCTATTCAGAATGTAGCCGTCATGACTAGTGGAAAGAACAGGCGGTCTCTTGGATATGCATGAGATACTTCGATAATGAGCCCCGAAAGAAGGTGTACTACGCTCCCAATACTGGACATGATTAATCCATTTAATGCCGAGTTTTCAGATTTAATTAATAGCAGAAAATCCGATAGTAACTTGAAGTTAACTTGGCAAATTTACGAGAATAAAATTAAAGCATTGCGGATATATGACTAATGTATAATGACTGGGGTTGAAATCGATTCACGAATTACTGAATTGCATTTCATCACTCCCATTTCGAATATTCGCTCAATAATGCAACATGGTATCCTTTCAAATGCATTAATAAAACCAACTCCTCATTTATCTGTTGCGAATAATGAAGTTCAGGAGAGAAGAGATCAGGTAAGAGTCCCAAATGGTCTCCTGCTCCATCAATATGCGAACTTGTATATTGACTCAAGAAATCCAATGCTCTTTTTTTTGATGTCTAATAGCGATAATGATCTTTGTGTTCTACGAGTTGATACATCGGTGATGAGGTTACCCGGTGTTGTTCTTACAAGTGCGAATGCTGCTAGGGATTTAGTTCAGTTTATGTCACTTTCAGAGGCTATGGCTATGCTTAATATAGACAGGATATATGCTCAATATTGGGTACATGATGATGATCCAATTGACACATGGATACACAAAGGGGAAAAATGTGCTGAAGTTCTCATCCCACACAGAGTTGATCCGACATTCATTGTTGGTGCATACGTCCCAGATGGTATAACTAGAGATGAATTGCATCAATTAGGATTCGATAAAGACATATCTGTGAAACCCTATAAATTCTTCAATAGAACTATAAGGAGACGCTAACATGCTTGAGGTATTGGTTGGGAATGTGCTAAATAGCAACAAAAAAACTCTAGTCAATACTGTAAATTGCGTTGGCGTTATGGGTAAAGGGGTTGCTCTTCTTTACAAAGAGAAATACCCTGAAATGTTCAAGGATTACGCTAAAAGATGTCGGCATGGAACTGTTTTACCTGGTGTTCCATACCTTTATCAAGACATTAATGGAGTATCAATAATTAATTTCCCAACTAAAGATCATTGGCGCTCTCCCTCTCGTATTGAAGATATTGCCAATGGGCTTGATGTTATTGTAAATAATTATAAGAAATGGGGAATTGAATCCATTGCATTTCCTCCATTAGGATGCGGTAATGGGGGCCAGTCTTGGAATGTTGTTGGGAGAATAATGTATCAAAAGTTGTCGAAAATGGATATTCCTATAGAAATATATGCTCCTTTTGGAACCCCTAACAGTGAACTTAAATCCGATTATCTAAATCAGCGTATCCTTTTCGAGGATTACGATCCGATTTGTCGGATTAACAAAAAGCTGTCATCTGATAAAATTGCAATTATTGAAATTCTATATAAACTTGAAAAGAAGTCACATGTTGCGCCAATTGGACGGGTAACGTTCCAAAAAATTTGTTACATTGGGACTGAAGTTGGTCTAAAAACAGGTATAAGATTTGATAAAGGATATTATGGGCCATACTCATCAAAGCAGTTAAAAGACTTATTTTTCACATTTGCGAATAGTAATCTTATTGTTGAGAAACCCATTGGTCGGATGATCAAGATTAATACTGGTCCTGTATATCCAGAACTACGAGAAAAATATAAATTTCAATTACAGGAATTGCAACCAAAAATTGACAAGGTAGTTGACCTTTTTAGCAGGATTAAAAATACAGAACAAGTTGAGGAAATCTCTACCGTATATTACGCTTTCAAGCAATTGAAAACGAATAAGACAAAGAACCAAATTACTGAACAGGATTTATTTGATTATATCTTCGAATGGAAGAAAAAATGGATAAATCCGGAGAAATGTAAAAAAATTGCATCCGCCATTCGCAATTTGACATCTATGGGATGGATTAAAGTTGCCTTTAGTGATTCCCTACGAATTGACGAAAATTTTTAACTTTGAATTCTAAAATTCGAATTAATCCCTAAATTCAAATTAGTTCCAAGTGTATAGATTTTCAATGCCTTCTTTTAATATTCCCGCAATATAAGCATCCTCTTGATTGCTTCATGTATTACTCCAAAATAATCCCTTGATATAATATTCCCCACGTTGTTTTGCCTGATACAAGAATATACCCGTTAACAGGAAATTCAGAATTGCTATTCCCATCATTTTCAGTGTTATATCTATGGGATGATGGAAAAGTGAAAGTAAATCGAGGATGCCAAGAATCAAAAAGACCATTGCAAAATTCCTGAAAAATGAATGGAAAATGTTCTGTAACTGTGCTTTCTGCCCTTTTGAAGTATCCGATGATCTCGCGTCGATAATTCGATAAATTGTCTGTGATACACCTGTTGCCACTTTTCTTTTCGCTTCGTGGGATATAGTCGCCGGATCACGGAGGAGGTTGATCGATTCTTTCTCAATTTTCAACTCATTTTCCGCAAAGGTCAGATAACGATTCAGTTCAGTTTCGTTGCATTTTTTAAAACCAGCAACGAGGAAAATTTCTGAAAAGAAATATCCGTTCCAAAACAGCCGTTTGATAATTATCTCGATTGAAGACTTTGAAAGGAATTGCAGCAGGTGACCGGTCAGATAGGCAATGGCCAGAAGAAGGATGGAATCAACAATTGCGTTTCCTGTGAGAATCAGCGACAATCCATTAGTGGAAAAAGGCCCGAGGACAGATAACGCCCAGAGGAAGATTATCCCAGGAATGAGATTTGAGAGTGTGTCATAATAACTGAACTTGTCCATAACGCATCTACCTGTGACAATTTTTTTTGAAATTCCTATTGTTGTCTCTCAATACAATTACCTTCTAAATCGAATCTAAATCCAACAGTTCCCCGGTCGGTCCGGTATACTTTGCCTTGAGTGGTCCCTCTGTAGGTTCTCATTGCATCATCATGGGGATGGCCGTGAGGATTCTCCTTCCCGACGGATATTACAGTATATTCAGGGCAGATCTGTTTCATCGCATCTTTGTTTGCACCTTCGTCAGAGCCGTGATGGGGTCCATGTAAAAACGTCGTTTTTTCAACGTTGTAATATTTACATATGCGATCAAGTTGGTTGTCAGTGGTGTCTCCCGGCAATAAGGCAGTTGTTTTTCCAGATTTTACTTGAATGACGAGCGATTCTTCATGAATATCCTCATTGTTGCCTTGAACAGACGATGAAGGTCCCAATACCCGGATTTCTAGTTTTCCATCTTTTACAATCGGATCATTTGATGCTGTCGGGGTCCTGATAGTTGCCCCGTTTTTCTCCAGCTTATCGAGTGCTTTTACATAGGCTTGATATGCCTCATAACTCTCGGGGGTTTCTTCACTTTTGTGTCTCTTGTAATCAGCAGTCCAGACTTCACCGACCTCGAAATTCACAGCGATGTCTTTTGTTCCGCTCATATGGTCCTGGTGAGGATGTGTGATAACGAGGTAGTCAATTTTCTTGATCCCTGCATCTTTGAGATATTCAATTATGTTCTCAGGTGAATCATCAACATTACAATCGATCACCATCACCTTTCCGTTGGGAAGCCGGACTATTGTCGCATCCCCTTGACCTACCTCAAGACAGACAATATCGAGCTCTCCCGGACGGGGTGTTGCAATCATCCGCCGGATTTTTTCTGCCTTATCCTCAGCTGGTTGTTCTCGATGGGATAAATTTGGACCATCATCCAATCTTTTTTGTCCATCGGGTATTCCCATCATTGACGGGTTTTTCTTGTAAACTTTCCATCCGTCCCCGCCACCCATCGTTTACACCCCCGGGATTTTCAGTATCCTAGTTTTGATAACTGTGTTGTTGGGAATCGGTTCGGCCATTGTTATAACGGGTGTATTCGGTACCCATTCCGTAAGGTCCCGGTTATCACACTGACCCTCGGCAAGTCTTCGCAGATAATCAAAATTTTTCATAACAATCTCCTTCGTTGGTTTGCCTTTGAAATTGACCCACTTCGTCCCTTGTATCCGTTTATGATTGAAAGCCTGCATGTAGTGGCTATTTGTCACATACACATCAGCGTAGTGGAATCTTCTGAAGTAATGTTTGCTACCGACGCCATAGACCATCATATACGGTACTTTCTCCCGGATATATCGGGTAAAACCGACAATCCGGTCGGATGAGTATCCCGATTCTTTATAAAGGAAATCCCCGGCATGAAGACAAATTTGTGTGATACCGCGTTCGAGCAGGTTATCCAGATGAAAATCCATCTGCGAAAGATCACAGCCTTTTACCAGACCGATTGGGGTATACTCAGGGAAACGGTCAAGTAACTTTGAGGTGATATCGAGTATGAGCTCAATCTGGTTACGAGAGTATTTTATAAAACCATTATAGGTGATACCATCTGGAGTGATGTAACGATCAGGTCCTAGTTCCTCTATAAGAGAGACGTAGATTTGATAATCAATTTTTAAAAGAAGACGGTCGGGCATTATTGGTGAAAGGATGATATGGCCAGCACCTTTCAGATATTTGTGCAAGCCTCCCGCGTCCCGAATGTTCTGAATCGCGGACATGTTCAGCTGTCCATTTTCACGAAGAAAATCCTGCATCTTTACAATAATAGCAGGAACCGCATGCGATTTGTCGGGGTGAGTCTCTGGTGACCGAAACTTCACAACTGGTAACAGTATCTTTTTATTCATCCATTCCTCGGTTCATCGGGCATTTGCTCTTAACTGTCAAATGTGTTAGATATGTTAGAGTACTTATTACCAAGCTATTTATATGTTAGTGCTGTAAGTAATGTGTGGATTCAGATCTCGCTGAGAAATTAGACTCCCACTTTTTCAATGTCATGAAAGGGTCCGTGACTGAGCCCCTGAAACATATCTCGGATGCTTTCGATGTTTCCGGGGGATTGAGAGCAGAGGAATTGTTAATTGGAAAAAATATTGGTTCTCTTGAGTATCTGTTTACGGTTTCTGCCATCGCGTTTTCATCAGATACAAATGCTCCTGTTATTCATCCAGTTATCAGTATCCCAAGTGTTGATACCCATGTCATTTTTGATTTTTTACTGAACCGATTTGAAACGTATGCAATCCAGGATTCAAAAATAAAATTTTCCCCCATTAATGGAGCTGACCTTGTTGGAAGGATTAAATTTGAATTTAATGAATCAGAATGTATTGAAGTTCCTCGCCTTATCAAATGGAGGATGGAGAATGAGGAAAAAGCGTACCATACTGCCCTTTTTTTAATTAATAATGTGAATGCAATATCTCAAAATCGGGGTATCTCATTAAAAGAAATATTATCTGAACTAAGTTCGATCTCTTCCGAAGCCTCTTTCATTATTTTTCTCAAACCGTCTGCTTATAATTTCGTCAAAGCGACGCTAAACGATGATGAATTTCAGTCAAAATTTTCTCGATCTATCTTTTTTGACGGTTTTGATACCACCGATATCAATTCCTTTAAAACAATTGTCGAAAACAGACTGAAAAGAAATGAAAAGACCCGAGAGATTTCAGTAGAGAGAGTAGACCTCAATTTCGCACTAGCAATATCTCGGGGAATTCCCTATTATGCCTTCAAGATTATTGAAGAAGATCTGCAGACCTTATCGCTTAAACAAAGTGGGAAAAGTTTAGATCCGGTCACAATCTCTCTCTTAAAAAATAAAATATCTGATGTCTGGAAAAATGTGGATTCCCTTACGTCTGGTCAAATTGATATTTTGACAGCATTATCGGCATTTCCTCATGAAAAAGCCAACATTTACGATTTGCAGGAACGGATGAAACAATTCCGGAAATCTGTTGGCAACAGAACTGCAATTTTACAGCAAGTTAGAAAACTATATGAAAATGAATTATTGGATAGAGATCGCCCAATAGGATCGCGGGAAGTATATTATAATATCAAACCTAGCGCTTTGCCCGCGATTGAGTATAGGATAAAGGAGTATCTTATCGGGGGAAGATAATGCCAAATTACGTCATTAAGGTTTTTCCAAAAGATTCAGTTAAGTTTGCTCAAGAGCCAAAAGATGCCGTCCTAAAAAAAATCTCACAAAAACTCGAATCAACCCCGTCTCTCCTTTTTAATAAAGAATTAAAAAAACCCAGGTCTGGTTTTGATCCAACCTCTTTAGAAATGACCGATTATGGTGTCAAATTAACATATATTGTTGAAAAAGAGCTCGTTATTCCGACTGTTGAGGGAAGTATACGAGAATATCAGATGATCGCGATCCCTGGAAAATTTATTTTTGAGCAGGGAATTCTTTTAATTTCAAATTCTTCGGATACGCTTATTGAAAAAGGATCTAACGCTTGGGCTGAATTGCTTTTTCCAACTCGCAGCTTATCGCCATCTCCAATTGATTTCACTAAAGAACAGTTTCATCAAATTATCGAGGCATCCGCGAGGACTGTGCTCGATATTTCGCATATTGAAACAAAAGGGCTTGACAAAATCCAGTTGAAAGCTTACGATTTAAGAAATAAGGCATGGTACCAAGAAGAGGGTTTCGATTCTGAAAATGCGGAGAGATTCTCATTCATTCCGAACCTTCCCGATTCTTTTAAAGAT
>Ga0315295_10001335_pt1 | contig 21128 bp, 27 predicted proteins | sample YL17G14_0_MG_FD_204453 | JGI IMG/M metagenome (GOLD analysis project Ga0315295, IMG submission 204453) | Sediment microbial communities from Yellowstone Lake, YNP, Wyoming, USA - YL17G14_0 | ecosystem: Environmental > Aquatic > Freshwater > Lake > Sediment | place: USA: Wyoming | collected...
GATCAATCTGGATACCATCGGCCGCATGCCTTGCAGCCCTTCGATCGGGGGTCTGGCCAAGAGTCATCTCGTCAAGGAGATCGACGCCCTGGGTGGGATCATGGCCGAGGAGGAGACGACCGAGGCGGCGATGCGGCTGCTCAAGGAATTGATGCTCTGGAAACACTCCCGAGGGATATTCTTGAGCTGTGGATATGAATAAAAGAAAAGGCCCTAGGTTTCCCTAGAGCCTCCCCTTGTTTATGAATTATCTGTATGATTGATAGAGAATCTTATCCTCGTATTGGTAGGCGCGGGGCATTCCCGTTTGCATCGGTCTTGATGAGCCGGGCATCATCATAGCCAGCCTTAAATGAATCAGTACGTCCAGCCAGGATGTATCCGCCGTCGCTCGTCTGCTGCACAGCATAGGTAGGGATCTGTTGCCAGATCCTTACATGATACCGAATGGACATAATGCAGTCAGACCATCTCTCCATAAAGTGATTTTCGTGCAGAGCGGGTAGGCAAACCTAATAAGTATTTGGCATACTATGCCATGACCGGGTTATCAAAGGCAACCAGCCTAGATTCCGGACAAGGATTTACGATCGCCACTCTGGATGTGGCCGGGGCCGATGGCCTCGAACCACGGTTGCGCGATCAAGCGTCTCATATACTCTCAACTCCGCTCACGCACCCTGATTCTGGCTTCTGTTTATATTTGCTTGAAGTGTTCTTTCCCATGGTATAATGACTAAAAAGCGTTCTGGGTTTTATTACAGAATTCTACTAGACCCGGAACGCACGAGAAATAATCCCAGGGGATTTCATGACGAAAGGGTCAGGTATGCCCAGGAAGAAAAACAGATCGATAGTTTCGACGCCCACCGATGCGATCCTGGAGAGCATCTCCGACGGCGTCTTCACGGTGGATGCGGACTGGGTCATCACCTCCTTCAACCGCGCTGCCGAGGAGATCACCGGGGTGTCACGTGAAGAGGCCATCGGCCGGCTGTGCTCGGAGGTGTTCCGCTCCAGCATGTGCGAGGCCGAGTGCGCGCTCAAGCGCACTCTGAAGACCGGCAGGCCGGTGATCGGCAAATCGTGTTTCATTATCGACGCCCATGGACAACGCATCCCCATCAGCATCTCCACTGCCGTGCTCAAGGATGAAAAGGGCCATATCGCGGGCGGCGCAGAAACCTTCCGGGACCTGACCGATCTCGAGGAACTCCGGCAGGAGCTTCAGGGGCGCTTCCATGCCGGGGACATGGTGAGCCGCAGCCCGCTTATGCAGAAGGTCTTCGAGGTGCTGCCGGCCATTGCAACGAGCCCCAGCACGGTGCTCATCCTTGGAGAGACCGGGACCGGCAAAGAATTGGTGGCACGGACCATCCACGAGCTGAGTCCTCGCAGAAAGGGGCCGTTCATCGCTGTCAACTGCGGGGCCCTGCCGGACACGCTGCTGGAGTCCGAGTTGTTCGGGTACAAGGCCGGGGCCTTCACCGGCGCCACCAGGGACAAGCCAGGCCGATTCAGCATGGCCATGGGTGGGACCCTCTTCCTGGACGAGATCGCAGAGGTGAGTCCGGCCCTGCAAGTGCGTCTCCTTCGGGTGCTCCAGGAGCGGATCTATGAACCGCTGGGGGCCACACGCTCCGAGACCGCAAACGCACGGATTATTGTTGCCACCAACAAGGATCTTGCCGTGCAGATGCGGCAGGGGGCATTCCGCGAAGACCTCTACTATCGGGTGAATGTGGTGCGCGTGGAGCTGCCGCCCCTGCGCCGGCGCACCGAGGACATTCCCCTCATGGTAGAGCAGTTCATCGCCCGGTTCAACCACCTCGAGAACAAGAAAGTTCAGGGGATATCACCCGAGGCCCTCTCCCTGCTCATGGCCCACGACTGGCCTGGCAACGTCCGTGAGCTGGAGAACGTGATCGAGCGGGCCTTCATACTGTGCAGCGAAGGAGCCATCGGCATCGCCCACCTGCCTGAAGAGCTTACCGCGCACGGCACCGCTCACCTCTCCCGCTCCCGAATGAAGACGGCCCACGAACTCCTGGAGGCCCAGACCATAAGGGGCGCTCTGGAGCGCAACAACTATAACCGCCTGGCAGCGGCCAGGGAGCTCGGGATCCACAAGAGCACCCTGTTCCGGAAGTTTAAACAGCTCGGCATCCTGCTGCCACCCAAAAGCGGCAGGTCGTAGGGAGCGCATAAAGGTCGCAGTAATGCGACCATAAAACCCTAGTAGTGGCGCATTGCTGCGACCTCCATCCCATGATCTCCCGACCCTTCGATGGCATATTAATAATTAATCCAATTAGATAAGACCTGAAGGACCCATTTCCCACAATGGCATGGAAATTGAGTATCCCTATGCAGAAAATGACAGAGGCAGGGTGGACAGAAGGATGAGAGCGGCATTTGCAGTCTGGAACGACAGGATCGCACCGGTTTTCGATGTGGCCCGGCAGGTCAGGATTGTGGATGAGGAAGAAGGCAGCATGGAACACGCAGAGAATGCTCATCTGCCGGATGCCCCCCCTGCTGCAAAGGCGGTCAGACTCGCTGAGAAAGGCGTCGGGGTGCTGGTCTGCGGTGCGATTACACAGCCCCTACACGCCATGATAACTGCCCACGGCATACAGGTAATACCGTTCATTGCAGGGAACATCAGGGATATAATCCAGGCCTGGCTGGCAGGCAAACTTGATGACGGCTCATATGCCATGCCGGGATGCTGCGGGAATGTCTCCCGACGACGCCTCGGTCGAGGGTGCCTACCCAACGAGGAGGAAGGATCGAGGAGGGCAGGAAATCGAGGAGGAGGACATCACGGCTGGCAAGGCCGTGGCCGTATGGGTGGACCATCCGCAGGGAGCTCGAGTGTGTTCTGCGTGTGCCCGCACTGCGGGTACCGGGAGCCCCATGAACGTGGTGTCCCCTGCTATCAGAAACCCTGCCCCTCGTGCGGTGCCGAAATGACCAGGGAGTAAGCCGAGATAAGGCCTGAAACGATGAATTTCCCGCAGAAGGAGGATGGCATATGACGATGATGAGCCCCGGATTTCACCAGAGGTTCAGGTGGGGTAGGATGGTCGGGCGAGGGGGCCCGGGAGGGTCCCTGTTCAGAATCCTCCCGTGGATGCCCAGGGGCTGGGGCAGGCCCGCCTTAATCCTCGCATGGCTTGCGGGCCTTGCCGTGCGCGACCTCACGCGACAGGACAGCCGGATCCTGACGTTTGCGCGGCGTCTGCTGCTCCGAAGCGCATCATCGCCAAGGGTCGATGTAAAGATGGTCCTTCCGCCAGCCATAGCTGGCCCTGACAGACCGGGAAAAATGATCGGGACGACAAACGAACCCAAGAAATGAATACGATACCTTAAGAAAGGAGAACTTATCATGCCAAGAGGAGATGGAACAGGACCCATGGGAATGGGAGCAATGACCGGACGCGAAGCTGGATACTGCGCTGGATCTGGGGTGCCGGGGTACGCGAATCCTGTCCCTGGACGTGGCTTTGGGATGGGTTTCGGAAGAGGCCGCGGTGCCTGGGGCCGAGGATTCGGCGGTGGCGGACGCGGATGGCGAAACATGTTCTATGCCACCGGCCTTCCGGGCTGGATGCGGTTCGGCGGGTATGCCGCGCCTTATGGATACCCGACACCATACCAGAAACCTGATCCGGAAATGGAGAAGCAGGCGCTCAAGAACCAGGCCGAGGCCTTGCAGTCGGAACTGGATTTCATCAAGAAGCGCCTGGGCGAGATCGAAACAAGTACTGAAGTCTAGTTATTGTGGCAACAGATGGATCGGCTGCGCCGTTTTTTCAATCGTCGCGGCCCTTCCATAATGCCAAGATTGAACAAGGAGGATGAATATGGAACAGTCAAACAAACTACCATTGATCGGCGAGAAGGCGCCTTCTTTCAAGGCCGAAACCACTCAAGGACCTATCAATTTTCCGAACGACTACAAAGGTCACTGGGTGATCTTCTTCTCTCACCCCGCCGACTTCACCCCAGTCTGCACTACCGAGTTCATGACCTTCGCGTCCATGCAGCCGGAATTCGAAAAGCTCAACTGCAAACTCCTCGGCCTCTCCATCGACAGCACCTACAGCCATATTGCCTGGTTACGGACCATAAAAGAGAAGATCGAATTCAAGGGCATGAAGGGTGTCGAGGTGACTTTCCCTGTTATCAGTGATCTTACGATGGAGGTGTCCAAGGCGTTTGGCATGCTCCAGCCCGCGGCCAGCACCACGCAGGCCGTTCGAGCGGTCTTCATCATCGATCCCGAGTCTATGGTCCGGGCGATATTGTATTACCCTCTCAGTAACGGCCGGAATATGGGAGAAATCAAGCGCCTGCTCATAGCCATGCAGCTTTCCGATCAGCACAAGGTCGCCACGCCGGCCAACTGGCAACCGGGGGAAGACGTCATCGTTCCCCCGCCGGGTTCCTGCGGCGTGGCGAAGGAGCGGATGGAGAAGCAATCCGAGGACATCCGCTGCCTTGACTGGTTCATGTGTCTGAAGAAGTGCCCGAAATGACCGGTCTAGCAAAATCCGGGAAGGAGTAAAATGTGAAAGTTGCCTTTACCACATCCGGACAAACGTTGGATGCCCCGCTGGACAGCCGTTTCGGCCGGGCACCGAGATTTATCGTCTATGACACGGAGAGCGACACCTTCAAGGTGGTTGACAACCACCAGAACCTGAATGCGGCCCAAGGGGCCGGAATCCAGTCGGCGGAAACCGTGGCTCGCTTGGGAGCCAAAAGTCTCGTGACCGGGCATTGCGGTCCGAAAGCATTTCGTGTGCTTCTGGCGGCCGGGATCAAGGTCTACACCACTGACGCGCCAACCGTGGCCGCAGCTCTCGAAGAATACCGCTCTGGCAAGATCGCTGAGACCAACTCGGCGGATGTAGAGGGACATTGGATATGAGCGGTCTTGTGTCCTTAGGAGCGCCGAAGACTACGAGCCATGTTAGGTTTCGAACAGGAGGAATTCCCTATGAAGAGAAGGAATAGCACAGGAATGGGTAAACGCGGCGGACAGGGGCAGAACCGAGACGGACAAGGCCGAGGTCGCATGGGCGGTCCCCTTGCAGGGGGCGCTGTCGGCACCTGCCTGTGTCCGAAATGCGGGCGTCGTGAACCGCATGAACGTGGAGTGCCCTGTGTGCAGAAGCAGTGTCCTAAGTGCGGTACTGCGATGACGAGGGAATAACAAAGAACGAAAAGATAATGGATGGCCATATGGTTGAAGCGAACAACACTAAACAGGATACCTTGCAATGGCGTGGCCTGACGATTCTCGTCATGACGCTGGCCTTTCTCGTACTCGCAACGACGGGTGCGATTTTGTATATCACGCCGCAGGGGCGCGTGGCCAATTGGACCGGTTGGAACGTCTTGAGGCTGAGCAAGAAACAATGGGTGTCAGTGCATACCACCACGAGCCTGCTTTTCTTCATTGCGTCGGGTTTTCATGTGTACTTCAATTGGCGGACGCTGGTTCGTTATCTCTTGCTGAAGCGAAGGCCTCTTCCCTGAAGGATTTGGCTGAACAGAAAGGCATGTCCCCAGCGAAAGTCAGAGATTTGCTTATTGAAAAGATCAAATAGAAAGCGGGCAAGACCCGCAACGAAAGGAGGATATTACCATACCAAGAAGAGATGGAACTGGACCCATGGGAATGGGTGCTAGGATGGGTCGCGGGGTCCGATACTGCGCGGGTTTTGGAATACCGGGGTATGCAAATCCCGCTGGCGGGAGAGGCCTCGGAATGGGTTTCGGGCGGGGCCGGGGATTTAGCGGACGCGGTGGCGGCGGCGGCCGTGGGTGGCGCCACTGGTTCTATGCCACCGGCTTGCCGGGGTGGATGCGCTTCGGCGGATGGACATCCCCTTACCAGAAGCCCGAACCTGAGCCGGAGAGGCAGGCAATCGAGGACCAGGCTAGGGCGCTGCAAACGGAACTGGACTTCATCAAAAAGCGTCTTGGCGATATAGAGACCGGCGCTGAATCCAAGTGAACTTGGCAACGGTTGGATAGGCCGTGCCGTTTTGCAAATCGGTGCGGCCCTTCCATAATGCCAAGATTGAACAAGGAGGATGAATATGGAACAGCCGGCAAGACTTCCCTTGATTGGCGAGAAAGCACCGTGCTTGAAGGAGTGAAAAGTGAAAGTTGCCTTTACCACATCCGGACAAACGTTGGATGCCCCGCTGGACAGTCGTTTCGGCCGGGCACCGAGATTTATCGTCTATGACATGGAGAGCGACACCTTTGAGGTGGTTGACAACCACCAGAACCTGAACGCGGTCCAGGGGGCCGGCATCCAGGAAGCAGAAGCCTTGGCGCGCTCAAGTGCGAGGTCCCTTGTGACCGGGCACTGTGGTCCCAAGGCCTTTCGCGTGCTGATGGACGCCGGGGTCAAGGTCTACTATACCTACTTATCCACCATTGCAGAGGCATTGGAGGCATTCAGGGCAGGAAAGCTTATACCGGCTGATTCGGCCGATGTCGAGGGGCATTGGATATGAGCGGTCTTGTGTCCTTAGGAGCGCCGGCGGCTATCGATGCCAGGGATTTGCGAAAAGCCTTTGGATCGGTACAGGCAGTGGACGGCGTCTCATTCTCCGTTCTCCCCGGCGAACTGTTCGGTTTCCTCGGCCCTAACGGTGCGGGCAAGACTACGACGATCAGTATGTTGACCGGCCTGGCGCGGCCGGACGCCGGCATGGTCAACATCAGGGGTATCAACTGCTCAAGCAATCCCAAGGCCACCCAGCATTTGATAGGCGTCGTGCCCGACGAGAGCAACCTCTATCACGAACTGACGGGCTTTGAGAACCTCTGTTTCTGCGCGTCGCTCTATGGAATGCGGAAGACCCAGCGCGAGCAGCGGGCGCGGGAGTTGATAGAGACGTTCGGTCTGGCCGACGCGGCGGACCGGAAGTTCGCCAGCTACTCCAAGGGCATGAAGCGAAAGCTCACCATCGCCGCCGGGATTATCCACTCGCCAGCAATCCTCTTCCTGGACGAGCCGACGACGGGCATCGACGTGGCCAGCGCCAGGCAGATCCGACAGCTCATTGCCGACCTGCACCGGACAGGCACGACGATCTTCCTGACCACGCACTACATCGAGGAGGCCCAGCGCCTTTGCGACCGCATCGCCTTCATCGTCTCCGGCCGGGTCGTCCGCATCGACACGGTGGAGGACCTCATGCGCCAAACAGAAGGACGACACGTGGTGCAGTTCACTGTCTCCAACAGCGCGGCTGGGCTGTGCGAGGCGATCCTCGGCGAGTTCCCGGACCTTCAGTGCCAGACCGTCTCTGACTGCGCGGTCCGGGTGGAGTCAGCCGAGCCGGTGCGGATCGGCCCGCTAGTGCGGTTCATCGAGGACCGCGACACGGAGGTGGCTGAGGCGCGCAAGGTCCAGCCATCGCTGGAGGAGGTGTTCGTCGAGATTACGGGCATCGCGGCGGCCGCAATGAAAAGGGAGAAGGAGAGAGCGGAGGCCGGGGCATGAAAGCGTGGATCGCATTCTGGAACATTCTGGCCAAGGATATGCGGGTTTACTACCTCAAGCCGCCCAACATCAGTTGGGGCCTGATCTTTCCGCTGGCCTGGACGGGGATGTTCTTCATCCGCTCAAGCTCGGGGCTAGACAGCATCCCCTCGCTGCTACCGGGCGTGATGGCAGTCTCGGTGCTGTTCGGCACGACCTCGATGCTAGCGGTCACCGTGACGTTCGAGAAGAAGGGCCGATCGTTCGAGCGGTTGCTACTCGCCCCGATCCCGCTGGAGCTGCTCATGCTGGCCAAGACCAGCGGGGCAATCCTTTTCGGCGTAGCCAACGCCTTCGTGCCGGTGCTGATGGCGGTTTTCCTGGCAGACCTTTCGAACGTGAACTGGGCGGCGCTGGTACCCGCTGTTGTGCTGATCGCTGTCAGCTCTACGCTGCTGGGACTGTTCATTGCCGTCTCGGTCAGCGAAGTCTTCGAGGCCCAGACGTTCTCGAACTTCATCCGCTTCCCGATGATGTTCCTGTGCGGGCTGTTCTTCCCAATCGAGAAATTGCCGGCGTTCATTCAGCCTCTGTCCTACATAATACCCTTGACCTACGGCGCGGACGCTCTCCACGGGGCCGTTCATGCCGGAAATGTCATGTCCTACTCGTTGGACTTGTCCATTCTTGGCGCGTTCTGCGTCGCTCTTTTCGCCATAAGCCTCCTTAACATCAAACGGAGGTGGATTCGATGATTCTCGCGGTCGCCTCCGGCAAGGGCGGAACCGGCAAGACCACGGTCTCGGTGAATCTGGCAAGGGTCATGGATTCGCCTATGCAGCTCCTGGACTGCGACGTGGAGGAGCCGAACTGCCACCTGTTCCTCAAAGGCAAGGTCTTGAAGCAGGAAACGTTCTCCATACCTGTTCCGGAGGTGGATGAGTCTCTCTGCAATGCCTGCGGGCAGTGCAGCTCCTTTTGCCAGTACCACGCCATCGTGTCCCTCGAGACGGAAACCATGGTATTTCCCGAGCTCTGCCACGGGTGCGGCGGCTGCACCCGGGTATGCCCCCGGGGGGCCATCACCGAGATGGGAAAAAGAATCGGCCTCATCGAGACCCTTATCTCAAGCCACATAACCCTGGTTCGGGGGGTTCTCGATATCGGCGTCGCCATGGCTCCGCCGCTCATCCGGGCTGTGAAGGCCCGCATTCAGGACAAGATACTCTCGATCCTGGACGCGCCTCCCGGAACGTCCTGCCCGGTGATCGCAACGATCAACAGTGCGGATTTCGTGCTCCTGGTCACCGAGCCAACCCCCTTCGGCCTGCACGACCTTTCCCTGGCCGTGGATATGGTCAGGGATCTGGGCATCCCCATGGGCGTGGTGATCAACCGCGCAGGTATCGGCGATGAGAGGGTCCACACGTTCTGCGCAGCGCAAGGGATTCCCATCCTCCAGGAGATACCCGACGACCGCAGGATCGCCGAGGCATATTCCCGGGGCGAGCTCATCGTGGACGCCCTGCCGGAGTACCGCATTCGCTTTGAGCGGATCATGGATGCCGTTATGGAACAGACATCAGCCAAGCTTCACTATGCGTCACGGCTTGTACATACGAATGCACAGTCCCACAAATGATAAGAGCGGAATGGACGCACATGAAAGAGCATGCGGATCTAATTAAGTGGAAGGCCGCATTTTTTGCCCGGTCAGCGCAGTACCTGCGCTTGGGTCTTGATCGCTTTGCCGCAGCAGACTTCGTGGCCCGGGCAGGGGGGAAGCTTTCAGGGCCTGCCCTTGACATAGGAACAGGGAAGGGACTCATGGCCATGGCCCTGGCTAGACAGGGGCTAGAGGTGGTCTCTGTGGACAGCGATGAAGATGAACAAGCACTGGCAGCCTTCTTGGTCGCAGATGCGGGTGTGCAGGATCATATTCGCTTTGTCTGCACAGATGCATCCGTCTTGCCTTTTCCCGACAACCATTTCGGCTGTGCCGCCCTGATGGACGTTCTTCACCATCTAAATGAGCAGGTGAGCGTGCTTGAAGAGACTGCCAGGGTGCTGAAACCATCCGGGGTCCTGATCCTTGCAGACCTATCTCCGGATGGGTTTGAACTTCTCGCGCGCGTTCATCAAGAGGAGGGGCGCGAGCACCCTGTAAGTGGGGTAACTTTGGGGTCAGCTGAGGCATTTCTTTGCCGGAAAGGATTCCAGCCCACGGCTCGCATCTCTGGTCATAAACACGAGGTGTCGGTTCTTGTCAAACATGCGGGGGGTCAACCATGACGGACCCCCTGGCCCATGATATTCTCAGTTCTTTCGGAAAAAAGAGGGGAAAGGCAAGTTTTGGAACCCTTTCTCAAAGTGAGATCCCCCAGGACATAGTTCCGGAGTACCTAGAATGTTTTGAGCAACCCGTGGTGCCCGTCATCAACCAGAGAGAAAACAACAGGGGGTGAGGGATGCCGACCTACGAATATGAATGCAAACAATGCGGGAAACGGTTTGAACAGCAGCAGGCCATTACGGATGCCCCGCTGAAGGACTGCCCGGAATGCGATGGGGAGCTCCGCCGCCTAGTCAGCGGCGGGACCGGGTTCATGTTCAAGGACAGCGGGCATGGCGGCCATGTCCGGCACGGGGGCGGATGCTCCCTGGAACAGGAGGGAAAGACCTGCTGCGGACGAGACGAGCGTTGCGGGAAACCGCCGTGTGGAGGCGAATCATGAGCTCAGGCGGTTTTCGATACGTCTATGGGCCTGTTCCATCGCGGCGCTTGGGACGGTCGCTCGGAATAGATCTCGTTCCGTTCAAGACATGCACCTATGACTGCGTATATTGTCAGCTTGGACACACTACGAACAAGACCATCGAGCGGAAAGAATACGTTGCGGTCGAGGAAATTCTGGACGAGTTGGAACATAAACTGGCGTCCGGAGATGCTCCTGACTACATAAGCCTTGCTGGATCGGGAGAACCGACGCTGAATGACCGCATCAGCGATCTGATCGGCATGATCAAGAGCCTGACTCGCATACCTGTGGCTGTCCTCACCAATGGCTCGCTCCTATGGAAGCCCGAAGTACAGGATGCTCTCATGAAGGCCGACCTTGTCCTTCCCTCTCTGGACGCAGGAGACGAGCACCTGTTTCGATACGTCAACCGTCCGCATGGAGATATCTCATTTGAACGTATGGTTCATGGCATCGCCGCGTTCACCAAGCGCTTTCCGGGGGAGGTCTGGCTGGAGGTTTTTCTGCTCGCGGGAGTTACGGGGCTCCCCGCTGAGGTTGAAAAAATCGCCGCCCTCACAAGACTCATCCGGCCGGAACGAGTTCAACTGAATACGGTATCCCGTCCGCCCGTCGAGGAGTTCGCCTTAGCAGTTTCCCAGGAACAAATGGAACAGTTCAGGAGGCTTATGCCGGGTACAGCGGAGTTGATCAGTGAGAACGGCCCGGGCGAATTGTCCGCCCCGTCGGTACAAGGGGCCACCGACGCGGACATCTTGGCCTTGCTGAACAGGCGTCCGTGCACCGCTGAAGATATTGCAGCGGGACTAGGATTGCACATAAACCAGGTAATCAAACGCGTTCCGGCGTTGCTCGCCGCGGGGATTGTGGCGCAAACAAGGCAAAACGGGCGGAGTTTTTATTTTGCGAAGAGAATCCAATCATGACATTCACTTACGTGCTTATCTACGCTGTTCTGGGGAGTTTCGGCGCGGTTAGTGTGGCGGCTCTCATCCTGGCGTTGCCGGAAGGCCTGATCGTTCGGTTGGTTCCTCATCTGATCAGCTACGCGATCGGAACGCTTTTGGGTGCCGGTCTGCTTCGCATGATCCCGCGTGCGTTGACGGACATTCCGGCCCATACGGTGATGGGCATGTTGCTTGCGGGCCTTATGGCCTTTTTTCTCCTGGAAAGTCTTCTCTTATATCGTCATTGTCATGAGCAAAACTGTCCGGTTCATTCCACCAGCGGCGCGTTGATCTTGATCGGCGATGCTTTTCACAATTTTTTGGACGGCTTGGTCATTGCTTCCGCTTTTCTCACATCCAGTCCCGTAGGCGTGATGGCCGGCCTCGCTGTGATTGCCCATGAAATACCGCAGGAGGTGGGCGATTTGGGGGTTTTGTTGAACAGCGGATACGGACGTGGCAAGGCTTATTTATATAATATGCTGTCAAGTGCAACAACATTGGTAGGTGCTGCGGGCGGATATTTCACCATGTCTGCGTTCCGCCCCGTGGTGCCCTATGTGCTATGCGTGTCCGCAGCCAGTTTTATTTATATTGCATTAGCTGACCTTATTCCAGAAAGACGGAAACGGGAGAGGATAGGTGAAATAGTTGCAGAATTAACGCTTATCGCCGGGGGAGTCTTAACGATCGTCTTATTGACCGGGGGGCACAAATGAGAGACCTCGCCGTTGATTTGGGAAGCCTGGAATCTGGAAAGAAAGCAGTCGTTATCGCCATCCACGGCGGCATCGGAGTAACTGGAAGGCTGGACGCCATGGGCATCAGGCCTGGAATTGTCCTTGAGAAGATCTCCGGACAGCCATTTGGCGGACCGGTGGTGGTGCAAGTTGGCAGAAACCGGATCGCATTAGGCTTTGGGATGGCCTGCAAGGTCCAGGTGGAGACCGGTCGCGGGGAGAACGCCACATGAGATTGGTAATGGTGGGCAATCCCAATGTCGGCAAAAGCGCCCTTTTCAACCGGCTCACCGGAGCCCACGTGATTGTCTCCAATTATCCGGGCACGACGGTTGAAGTCACCCGCGGCGCTATGCGCATCGCTACTCAGCGTATCGAGGTGGTGGACTTTCCCGGAATATACTCATTGGAGCCCACCTGTAAGGCAGAGGAGGTGGCAGCCAAGGAGTTTGCAAAGTTGACGCCCGACGACGTCATTCTCAACATCGTGGACTCGACCAACCTGGAACGCAACCTGGGCTTGACCCTGCAACTCATCAAGTTGCGGAAGCCCATGCTGGTGGGGTTGAACTTCTGGGACGAGGCCGAACATACTGGCGTGAAAATCGACGCGCCGGCACTCGAGGGTTTGCTCGGCGTCCCATGCATCCCGGTCGTGGGCACAACAGGCGAGGGAACAAAAACCTTGGCGGAAAGAGTCCACCAAGCCGCGATATCGCCATATGAATTCGACGATCACTGCAAGTGGGATGAGGTCGGGAGAATACTGGGAACGGTTCAAAGACTCTCCCATCGACACCATACGTGGAGGGAGCGGTTGGGAGACGCCTCTCTGAACCCTTTTGCGGCCGCGGTCATCGCCATATTGGTATTGGGGTTATCGTTGGGAGCGATACGTTGGGTGGGCGAAGGATTGATCGACTACATCTTCGAGCCATTCTTCAACAGGGTTTGGAGCCCCCTGATGCTAGAGTTCTCGGCGTTTCTGGGAGGCGGAGGCTGGCTGCACCACCTTCTCATAGGAACGCTGATAAACGGGGAAATAAACTATGGCGAGTCGTTCGGCCTACTCACCACGGGGCTGTTTGTGCCTTTTGCGGCTGTTCTTCCATATATTTTCGCGTTCTACTTGTTACTCTCTATCCTTGAAGATTCCGGGTATCTCCCGCGGCTGGCCGTGCTTGCGGACCGCCTCATGCATAACATCGGCCTGCATGGCATGGGAGTGGTTCCAATGCTGCTCGGACTGGGATGCAATGTCCCGGGCGCCTTGTCGAGCCGAATCTTTGAGAGTGATCGGGAGCGTTTTATATGCATCACGCTGACGACCATTGCCGTGCCGTGTATGGCCCAAATAGCCATGATCATCGGTTTGGCCGGCCGGCATGGCCCGCAAGCACTCATCATAATCTTTGGCACGCTTTTCGTGATATGGTTTGTGCTCGGGGGGGTTCTAAATAGGTTTCTCAAGGGAGAGAGTCCCGAGATCTTGGTGGATGTTCCTCCTTACCGGATGCCTCATTTCAGGTCCCTGGCGAAGAAGGTATGGATGCGCCTTGTGTGGTTCCTCCGTGAAGCCGTACCATTTGTCTTGGGTGGTGTGCTCCTGGCCAATCTCCTTTATTCGGCCGGAGTGATTGATTTTATCGGCAGGTTGGCCGCGCCGGTAGTTACAGGGCTCATGGGACTGCCGGAGGAGTCCGTCGGTGGACTCATCATCGGATTCTTCCGCAAGGACGTGGCTGTCGGCATGCTCGCTCCGCTGCATCTGTCTTTCAGGCAGACCATCGTGGCCTGCGTGGTGCTGGCCGTCTACTTTCCCTGCGTGGCCGCATTTATCATCATATTGAGAGAGCTAGGAGTCGTCCGGATGCTCATGGCTACGGCTATAATGGTCGCGACAGCGCTTGTGGTCGGAGGAATACTTAACCTTGCCTTACGGGCTGTATTCGGTTGACTTGGAGGCTGGGTTGTGCCGCACAAGATGATGCAGGAATCGTGCAGATGAGAAGAAGTCATAGAGGTATCATGTGCGCAAATCGCACGAATGGTATTATAATTTCGACCGGGGAACACAAATGAAAGAACTTGTTGTCATCAGCGGCAAGGGAGGGACGGGCAAGACCAGCCTGACGGCTTCGTTTGCCATGCTCGCGGGCCAGGCAGTAGTTGCGGACTGTGACGTGGATGCCTCAGACCTCCACCTCCTGCTGAGACCCTGGGTGCGTGAGCGTTACGAGTTCATGAGCGGCCATCAGGCCGTGATCCGAAAGGATGCATGCACCCGGTGCGGGGTTTGCCTGGAGTACTGCCGCTTCGGTGCAGTGAAAAAGGATACGGGTGATGAGACGTATTCCATTGATCCTGTATCCTGCGAGGGCTGCGGGGTGTGCGTACGATTCTGCCCGGAGAAGGCCATTGATTTCCCCGAACGCCTCTGCGGCGAATGGATGATTTCAGAGACCCGCTGCGGCCCAATGGTTCATGCCCGGTTGGGCGTGGCTGCAGAAAACTCGGGCAAACTGGTCTCCCTTGTCAGGCGTGAGGCGAGACGCATCGCCGAGGAACAGGGGCACCCCCTGGTGATCGTGGACGGACCACCCGGTATCGGGTGCCCGGTGATCGCCTCGGTGACCGGTGCTTCGCTGGTGCTGGTGGTGAGTGAACCGACGGTTTCCGGTGAACACGACCTCGAACGGGTCCTTGCGCTCACGCGGCACTTCGAGATCCCGGCCGCGATCTGCGTAAACAAATGGGACATCAATCTTGAAATGACGGTTCGGATCGAGGAAAAGGCAAGCCTGGCCGGTGCGAAGATCGCCGGCCGCATCAGGTACGACAGCGCATTCACAAAAGCGCAGCTGCTTGAGCGTACGGTGGTCGAAACAAGCTCGCCGGTAGCGGGGGAGATCAGAGAACTGTGGGAGCATATTACGCGTTTGGGAGGCTGAAATGGATATACACAAAAACACTGAGGTGTCGCCGACGGCCATTGATCACGCACAGAACCCGAGGAACTCCGGGCCGCTGCCTGCTTTCAACGGCCATGCCAGGATCACCGGTCCCTGCGGTGATACCATGGAGTTCTGGGTGATGGTCCGGGGGAGCACGTTACAAAAGGTGTCTTTCACCACGGACGGTTGCGGATACTCGCAGGCATGCGGCAGCATGGCGACCTGCCTAGCCGAGGGAAAGATTCTGGAAGAGGCGGCTATAATTGAACAGCAGAATATTCTCGACGCCCTGGGTGGCCTGCCTGAGGATCATGAGCACTGCGCCCTGCTGGTGGCCAACACCCTGAGGGCCGCCTGTGAGAGCTACATCAGGAACATGGTTCAGGGGTGTCAGGGCGACCGGTCCAAGACCGGAAAGACCTGCAGCACCTGCAGCGATGAATCATGCTCGGCCTCGAAACGAAAACAGGGCGAGAGCGACGAGGACTTTGTAGACCGGCAGAAGCTCGAAAATAGGCTCTGCAGGATCCGTCGCAAGATCGTGGTGCTCTCGGGTAAGGGCGGGGTCGGTAAGAGTACGGTGGCGGTGAACCTCGCTGTGGCGCTCGTAATGGACGGCTGGAATGTTGGGCTGCTCGACGCGGACATCCACGGGCCCAGCGTGCCCACCATGCTGGGCCTCGAGGGTGAGAAGGCCCAAAGCGGCGATGACGAGATTCTGCCCATCGAGATCGGAGGGCTCAAGTGCATGTCCCTGGGCTTTTTCCTGCCCAACCCCGACCAGGCCGTGATCTGGCGAGGACCCATGAAGATGGGTGCCCTCAAGCAGTTCCTCAAGGACGTGGCATGGGGCGACCTGGACTACCTGATCGTGGATTCGCCCCCTGGAACCGGGGACGAGCCGCTCTCCATCTGCCAGCTGCTCGGCACAGTGGACGGTGCGGTCATCGTCACCACCCCGCAGCGGGTGGCCGAGGTGGATGTGCGCAAAGCCATCTCGTTTTGCAGGGCACTGGGGGTGCCGGTGATCGGGGTCGTGGAGAACATGAGCGGTTTTGCCTGCCCCCATTGCGGGGAGGTCACGTCCGTGTTCCGCTCCGGCGCAGGCCGGCGCATCGCCGAAGACATGGACGTGCCGTACCTGGGCTCCATTCCCATGGACCCCAAGGTCGCCGAGGCATCGGATGCGGGCCAGCCGTTCATCCATTCCTACGCGGCATCCCCCACCGCCGGGATCATACAGGAGATCATCAGACCCATCGAGGATCTGATCGAACAGCAACAGGAGAAATAACATGATAAAACAAAATGAAAAGGAGAAAACTCACATGCGTATAGCCATTCCCCTTGCGGACGGAAAATTATGTATGCACTTCGGCCACTGTGAGCGATTTGCGCTCATCGATGCGGATACCTCATCGAAAAGTATCACCGGACGGAAAGACGTGGTGGCCCCGCCCCATCAGCCCGGCCTGCTTCCCCCCTGGCTAGCCGAGCGTGGCGTCAAGCTCGTCATTGCCGGAGGCATGGGCCAGCGCGCCATCAGCCTGTTCCAGGAACAGGGCATCACCGTGGTGGTGGGCGCACCCGCGGATACACCGGAGCGGCTGGTGGCCGATTATCTTGCCGGAACCCTCGAAACGGGCGGGAATGTCTGCGATCATTGAAGCTATGACGAATAGCCGAATTTTGTGTTAAATAATAAAGTGATAGAAATGACCGGGGACGGAACTTCCATAAGGAGCTTGCAGCATTCATGGAAAAGATAGGGAACATTATTTGCGGTCGATATCAGAACTGCGGCGGTGGAAAATGTTTCCGGGCGCTGCGCGAAAGGGTCGGCGCCTTTTCCCTATATCCGACGGATGAGACGGTCGAGATTGTGGGCTATTCGTATTGCGGAGGATGCCCGGGAGGCAACATTAAGCATGTACCTGCTGAAATGAAGAAAACCGGGACCATCGCGGGACTGATGCGACCGGAGCGGGTTCAACTGAATACAATAGACCGTTCACCCTCCGAAGATTTTGCCCGCATGGTTTCGATGGACCGTATGGAACAATTCAAACAATTTTTTTCCGGGGAAGTGGAAGTGATAAGTGAAAAGGAACAAGATGAATCGCGTAGCCTGTTCTCAAAGGCCGTTACTGATGCGGATATACTGGCGCTGCTACGCAGACGCCCTTGCACGGTTCATGGGAATGTCGGCAGGACTCGGCCTGCATTCCACTGAAGTGTCCAAGCGTCTGCGTTTACTAAGCAAAGAAGCACTCGTGACAGCGTTGCGGAAGGGCGGCATCGCTGCATGGCCCTATGCGCGGGAGAAATAAACGGTCCGGGGTGAGCGCGCTCTTCAAAGTCCTGAGAGCGCGCCCTGCATGCCCTGCGCTATCACTGAAAAAAGGGAGGTATCTATGACACTGAAGGAAGCAGACAAGGTGGAGGTCCTGACCCTGCAGGACAATTTTATCGATGTCACGGCCATGGACAACTCGGCGGTCATCCAGCGGGCAAGCCCACTGAAGGATATGGAGATAAAGAGCTCTATCCTAGCGGAGCACGGGTTTTCGGCCCTGGTGACCATCCATGCAGATGGAAAATCATCATCCCTGCTTTTTGACTTCGGGTTCTCCGAAGACGGGGCTGCCCGGAACGCAGCCACCCTGGGCGCCAATGTGCGCTCCGCTAAGGCAATGGTGCTGTCCCATGGGCACTCGGATCATACCGGGGGACTCCTGAAACTCAGCTCCATGCTGAAGAAGAAGCGCGGGGTTGAGTTCGTTTGCCATCCAGGGGTTTTCATGAGGCCCCGGTATCTGAAATTCGGAGAAGAGATCAAGGTCTACTTCCCGGAGTTCAACAAGGATACGGTACTGAAAAGGGGACTCAAGCTCGTGGAGACAAAAGACCCCTATCCGCTCCTCGACGGCCACGCACTGTTCCTCGGCGAGATCCCCCGGGTCACCGATTTCGAGAAGGTATTTCCCATAGCGTTCAGGGAGGAGTACGGCAGGGAGCAGTGGGATACCATTGAGGACGACACCGGCATAGCGATGAACGTGAAGGGCAAGGGGCTCGTTATCCTCACTGGGTGCGCCCATGCAGGCATCGTTAATACAGTCCGCCATGCCGTGAACATCACCGGTGTGAACAAGGTGTGCGCGGTCATAGGCGGGTTCCACCTGAGCGGTCCCTTCTTCGAGCCCATCATTGAGCAGACCACCCGGGAGCTGAAGGCACTCAATCCACTTTACGTGGTGCCAACGCATTGCACGGGCCGCAAGGCAATCATGCACATCGAGAGAGAGATGCCCGACAAGTTTATCCTCAACATGTCTGGCACGAAGCTAACATTTTTTGCGTAAGCCTCGAGACGGGTAATCCTGCGAGATGAAATCTGAGCATATGCAGCAACCTAAGATGCCGTTTGACCGGTTTGCCCAAGAGTATGACGCATGGTTTACCGACCACGGGGATATTTATCGCTCCGAACTGGATTGTCTCAAGGCGCTTATGCCGGAAGCAAAAGGGCTTGCAGGCATCGACATAGGAATGGGTACGGGTGTTTTCGCCCTTGAGCTGGGTGCCAGGGTCGGGGTAGAACCTTCTCGAGCCATGCTGGAGATCGCCTTGAAGAAAGGATTGAACCCGATATCTGGAAGGGCTGAAGCATTGCCCTTTGCCGACGGATCTTATGACTTCGCATTGATGGTAACAACGGATTGTTTCCTTTCCGATCTTGAGAAGGCCCTGAAGGAAGTGAACCGGGTCCTGAAGCCGGGCGGGTTTCTCTTGACCGGGATGATACCCAGGAACAGTTTTTACGGCAGGAAATATACCCGCGAGAAAAAACAGGGAAATCCTCTTTACCAGCTCGCCCGTTTTCATACGGTGGAGGGCCTTTTGAAAAGGCTTACCAAGGCGGGGTTTACTGATTTTTCTTTCCGGCAGACCCTGCTGGGGAAAAAAGGCGCGGGTCTTTCGGTGGTTGAGGGTTACGGAGAGGGAAGCTTTGTCGCTGTGGGTGCTTGTAAAAAATAAACCGGAGGATGCGTTATGACTCAAAGGTATGTTTCGGCCTTTTTCGTGCTGCAAAAGCCGGATGATCTGAGTTCAAGGGACCTTCTGTCTGGCGGGTGAACAAGGGGTTTTCTCATATGAGGGAAAGAGGGGGACTGCAGGTATGAAACCCATACACACTTTTCCTCCGAGGTATCTGTTTTTCGCCCTTGTGCTCATGGCTGTACTCCATATTTTCCTGCCAGGGCCACGCATCCTCTCCTTTCCCTGGAACCTCCTGGGCTGTATCCCCTTAGTGCTGGGAATCGTTCTCAACCTCAGCGCGGACAGATCCTTAAAGCAATATGAAACCACGGTCAAACACCTTGAACGATCCACCGCGCTGGTCACCACCGGTGTGTTCCGCTATACCAGGCATCCCATGTACCTCGGGTTCGTTCTCATCCTCCTGGGGATCGCAGCGCTCCTGGGGTCGTGCCTGCCGTTTGGTGTGATATTCCCCTTTGCCATCTTCCTTGATATGGTCTTAATACGGTATGAAGAAATGAAACTCAAAGAGACCTTCGGGCAAACGTGGCTGGAGTATAAGAAAAAGGTACGGAGATGGGTATAGGATGAGCCTGCGTTGACTGCGGCAGAACACATACGGAATAGCCAGGAAATAGAGTGAACCATGAACATTCAAGATTTGATCAGAAAATCGCAGGATGGAAACCAGCTGTCAAAGGAAGAACTGATATATTCCCTCAACTTGCGCCCGGATGCCCCGGAAACGTACCTCATAATGGCTGAGGCTAACCGGACATCCAAAGTGCTTACCGGCAACAGGGCAGAGGTCCATGCCCAGCTGGCCCTCAACCTGGGGCCCTGCCCGGGTGATTGTGAATTCTGCTCCTTTGCCCAGGCAAACGGTGTCTTTCAAGAAGAAACTCATCTCACAACAGAAGAGGCCGTGGCCTATGCACAGCAGTTTGAGAAGGATGGCGCCAATGCCGTGTTCGTCATGACAACGGCCCAGTATCCATTTGGCCTGTTTCTCGAGGTCTCCCAGGAGATTAGGAGAAACCTCAATCCTCAGACGATCCTCATCGCCAATGTCGGGGACCAGTCCCTTACGCATGCCCTGAAGATGAAGGATGTCGGCTTCGCAGGTGTCTACCATGCGCTGCGGCTGCGCGAGGGTATCGATTCAGGCCTTTCCCCAGAAAAGAGGAAGGAGAGCATCCGCAACTTCCAGGAGGCAGGGCTCCTGGTGGGAACCTGCGTGGAGCCTGTCGGGCCGGAGCACACCAACGAGGAGCTTGCCGACCTGATCCTCTACACGGCATCCCTTAATCCGGCATACAGTGGTGCAGCCAGGCGCATTCCGATCCCGGGGACCGAGATTGCACAGAGGGGTTCCATTACAGAACTCCGCATGGCCCAGATCGTGGCCATCACCCGGCTCGGCATGCCGAGGACGGTGGCAGGCAACTGCACGCACGAGCCCTGTACCCTGGGCGGCCTTGCAGGGGCCAACCTGTTCTGGGCCGAGGTGGGCGCCAACCCGCGGGATGTTCAGGAAAAGACCGAAGAAGGCAGGGGTGAGACCGTGGTAAGCTGCCGGACGATCTTTTCTGAATGCGGGTGGGAAAGTTGGGAAGGGCCTTCGCGCTACTATTGCGAGCGCAGATAATGTCACAGCCGCCAGTCCGCTAAACGTGTCTACGTGACAAGTGCCGCGCGGTGATGAACGCCCTGGTCCACCCGTCGAACATGCGCATGCTTTCCAATGCTGCGCATCAGCGGCGCGGGCGATAGCCCGCGTCCGCATGCATACGCTTGTTAGCAGTTGCATTATGACTTTTAGGGTACTTCGCTCAGCGGGATGCCCAGAGCGTCGGCGATCCCCTTGCCGTATGCAGGATCGGCCTTTAGGCAGTTGCCGATGTGGCGAATCTTGATCTCCTTGGGTGCATCGGCGATGGCACGCGCGGTGTTGGCAAAGAGGACTGCTGCTGGGCCGGGCTCATCAGGCGGAACAATAAACCGGGCTGCGTGTAATAATCTGTGTCCTCGCGATGGTTCCAGTGGTCGGCGGCGCCTTCCAGACTCAGGGGCGGTTCGGCAAATTCCGGCTGCTGTTGCCACTCGCCGTAACTGTTGGGCTCATACCCGAGCGTACTGCCAGGGTTGCCGTCCACCCGCAT
>Ga0315295_10001336_pt1 | contig 21122 bp, 19 predicted proteins | sample YL17G14_0_MG_FD_204453 | JGI IMG/M metagenome (GOLD analysis project Ga0315295, IMG submission 204453) | Sediment microbial communities from Yellowstone Lake, YNP, Wyoming, USA - YL17G14_0 | ecosystem: Environmental > Aquatic > Freshwater > Lake > Sediment | place: USA: Wyoming | collected...
CACCCCTATCAGCTATAAGCAAAATCTGTACTTTCACCGCTTCACCATCGGATCGATGGAGCACCTACGATCGACAGTCCGCCGATAATCAAATCGGCTCAACTCTTTGGCTGTCCGGACAAGGAATAGTCGCTGCACCATCATTGTTCGATTTCCTGGGATAATGAAAAAAAAGGAGGATCTCTCCTCCGTTTTTTTTCAGATCTGAGTTGTGTGATTCTTTACGATATAGAGCCTGTACTTTCTTGAATACAAAGGATTCATGTCCCCCTCCCCCCATCGCGAGGGGAAGGGGGACATGAATTGCTCAATTTGGGTCAGACTTACACTGACGGGGAATTTACCGTTCCACCATCATGGCGATTCCCATTCCGCCTCCTATACAAAGTGTAGCCACCCCTCTCTTTGCATCACGCTTTATCATCTCATGGATGAGAGTGACAAGGATTCGCGTTCCCGATGCTCCCACAGGATGACCTATAGCAATAGAACCACCATTGACATTTACCTTCTCGGATTTCGGTTTTTTCTCCCATCCCATCTCCCGGGCCACACTTATGGCCTGCGAAGCGAACGCTTCGTTGGACTCTATGAGATCTATGTCATCGAGGGTCTTTCCCGTCTTTTTAAATAGCTTCTTCACCGCTTCGATAGGTCCTGTTCCCATTATGGCAGGATCGACGCCTGCATAGGCATAGCCGACGATTTTAGCCTGCGGTGTAATTCCAAGTTCTTTCGCCTTTCTCTCTGAGAGCACCACGAAAGCCGCTGCGCCATCGTTGATTCCCGAAGCGTTTCCTGCAGTGACCGTTCCATCCTTTTTGAAGGCAGGCCTCAGTTTTGCGAGTTTCTCCATTGTAGTGTCTGGCTTTGGATATTCATCTCTGTCGACAATTTTAGGATCTCCCTTTTTCTGGGGAATACTCACCGGAACAATCTCATCCTTGAATCTTCCGCTTGACATTGCCTGTGCAGCCTTCACCTGGCTTTCATATGCGACTGCATCCTGTTCCTCTCTCGTGATTCCATACTTTGCGGCAACGTTCTCCGCGGTGATACCCATGTGTACATTGTTAATGATGCACCAGATCCCGTCATGGATCATCATGTCAATGAGCTCGCCGTTTCCCATCCTGTAGCCGGTTCTCGCATTTTCTAAATAGTAGGGAGCCCTGGTCATCGATTCCAATCCGCCGGCGACGATGATATCTGCATGCCCTATGGCGATAATACGTGCGGCATCAACAATAGAACGGAGGCCGGAGCCGCACACCATATTGACCGTCTGGGCAGGTACTTCCATGGGGATGCCTGCCTTGAGCAAAGCCTGGCGGGCGGGATTCTGACCCTGACCTCCCTGCAGAATGCATCCCATGATCACCTCTTCAACCTGCTGTGGTTTTATTCCCGTTCTAGTAAGGGCTTCCTTCACCACTGTAACTCCGAGATCAACTGCAGGGACTTCAGAGAAAACTCCCTGAAATGCCCCGACGGGTGTCCGCACGCCTCCTGCCAAAACTACACCTTCCATATTCTTTCTCCTTTCTTTCCTGATCGTATTGTGTGATAAATGGTTATGCTCTTAGATTCTTACAACCTTGATCTGAGAGATTATCTCTCAGATTTCAAATCTCAAATATTTTTTGTTAGAAATATAAAAAATTCAGATACCAGATCGCGCCAGATTCTAACACAATAAGTTCGTATCGTCAACAAAAAGTTCACATAAACAGCAACTCCTCGACTGCCTTCAGTCTTTCGATACCTTTCACCTCGAAAGGCAACAGTGGGAGTTTGACGAGAACCATTTGATCACCAAACTCTCGCTCTAACATTTCTATGTAAGGTCGCTGCATTTCCATCCGCTGCCGATGAAAATAACAGTCAGGATTCTCGATTACCCCATTGACAATCAAATGACGCACGGAAATGTGATGCTGTCTTAAATCGTGTGCAATACGGCGGCTCTGATATACACCGAGCGCTTCGGGAATCGTGACGAGGAGGAATTCTACATTTGCGGGAGTGTGGAAAAAGTCGATGATCTGCTGCGAGAGCTGCATCCACTCTTCGATGATTTTAAGGAACGGTGTTTTCGACAAACCGAGGAGGTCTTGAATCTTGAAATAAAAACGCGGGGCTGTGCGCAAATGGTGGAGAAAACGGTTAGGGAGGTCGAGCAGGCGTAGTGTGTCGCCAGCAGGCGCGGTATCCCATATGACGATATCGTATCGCATGCTCTGAATTCGCTCAAAAATAAAATCGAGCATGAATTCTTCCTGGATGCCAGGCGCCATCGCGATATAGTTGACAATTTCATCGTACGGCATATCAACGATATTCGACACCGCATCGTAAATCGTTTGTCCGAACTTATTCTTCCAGCATTCAATCACTGCATCTGTATTGATTTCGAGCGCGTGCAGATTTTCGATGCCCGGGACGGGTCTTTCGTTTATTCCTATTTGCGTTTCGAACATATCGGAGAGCGATGGCGCGAGATCGCTTGAGATGATGAGGGTTTTGCGTCCCGCGAGTGTATAGTGTAATGCAGTTGCTGCCGAGGTCGTGGTCTTTCCCACACCTCCTTTTCCGCCAAACATCAGTACACGTTGAGTCGTATAATCGAGTGATGCAAGCGACATCGCTACTCCTCTCAAAGCTTCAGAAGAACCAACCCTGAAGCAGGGTCGAACTCACGAACGGCTTTCACACCCATGAGTTCGAGGATCACGGCCTCGAGGACAAGGAATGTTTCGGATTTTTCCCTCATACATCCGACCTTTACAGAGTCCCTCTTTCCGAAGGCACCATGGAAGTGTACCTTCGGCTCATCGCCCTCGTAGAAGATCGTTCCGAATCCCACCACTTCATGGCTCTCGCCGAGTTCCCTCCATACAGGTGAGGGGGGTATCTCATCCCTCTCAGGTCCGACTACGATCTTTGCCTTGCGCATTCCGCCTACAAGGTAAAAGACGGCGGCATTCATGTGTTCTTTTTGCACGATTGCGGTCAGCCCTTTGAGTACATCTTCGCCATCCTCGAACCGGGCTATAATGACCCTTCCGATCTGACCTGTCTGATAACGCATTGAGTCTTCTCCCTATAACGCGATCATGGATAGTCGCTAATGGACGATCAGTCCTTGAGAGTCATAACGAAATCCCTGTGTTCCCTGTACCACCGGATAGTCCTCTTGATCCCCTCTTCGATCTCGACTGTGGGGGCCCAGTTGAGGAGCTTCTTCGATTTCTCAATATCCGCCCATGTGGCGGGCACATCAGCGGGGTGTCTCGGAAGCCACTGGAAGACGGCCTTTTTGTCGAGGGTCTCTTCGATGAACCGGATCACCTGTAACAACTCGGCGGGGTTGTCACTGCCGAGATTGAAGATCTCGTATCCGAAAGGTTCAAGACATCGTAGGGTGCCCTCGGCTATGTCATCGATGTAAGTGAAGTCTCTTTTCTGCCTTCCGTCACCGAATACCGGGATGGGCTTCCCCGTATCAATGTCCCTTATAAACCTGAAAATACTCATGTCCGGCCTACCCGCGGGGCCGTAGACAGTGAAATATCTCGGGATAGTGATATCGATGCCATAGAGGAAATGGTAGGTATAACAGATGGCCTCGGCAGCCTTCTTTGTTGCTGAATAGGGTGCGAGGGGGCGGTCTGCAAAGTCCGATTCCCTGAAGGGCATCTCGTTGAGTCCGTAAATGCTCGACGTGGATGCGAGGATGAATTTCTTGATCCCTGTCGCCCTGCAATACTCGAGGAGATTGAGCGTTCCTCTCACGTTTGTGTCGAGATAGTTCCAGGGGTTTTCTATCGACGCTCTGACACCTGCGCGTGCTGCGAGATTGATGACCGCCTCCGGGAGCCCCCCGGAAATGGTGACGATCCTTTCCGGTTCCAGAAAGGACTTCAGAGTTTCATGTTCAGCAATATCGAGTTTGAAGAACCTGAAGGACTCTGAACCGGAGAGGTCCTTCAACCTCCATTCCTTCAGCCTCGGATCATAATAGTCATTCATATTGTCGATGCCTAGGACTACGTATCCCCTCTCAAGGAGTCTCTTCGACACCATCCAACCAATAAAACCCGCGCAACCCGTCACGAGAACAGTCTTCATTGCACCTCCTCTACACCTCGTATGATCCCTGGGTGACTTCTGCTATAATACAACAATTCTCATAGCAAAGGCATGAAACTAAATGTTGTAAAAGAGGGCATGGCAGACATCCCTTAAAGCCGTTATGAGGCGATGAAACGTCATTCATCCGGCTTGCACGGTCATGCCTCACCTGAGGTGTGGTCATGCAGTCAGGATTGAAACGCGGCTTCCGATACTTTAAGGTATCGCCGGTAAAGGCTTATTCGGGACATCCGCCATGTCCACAAAGATTATTTTTTGCAACTGCTGGGCTAATTAATGAAAGCGCTCATTTTGAGTGGGGGTAAGGGAACCCGTCTCAGACCTCTCACGTATACGACGGCAAAGCAGCTCGTCCCTGTGGCGAACAAGCCGATCCTCGGGTACGTGCTCGACCACATCAGGGATGCAGGCATCACCAACGTGGGGGTGATTATCTCACCCGAGTCAGGCGAAGAGGTAAAACGGTACATTGACAACGGGAGGAAATGGGAAATCCGTGTTACCTTCATCCCTCAGGATGCCCCTCTCGGTCTTGCACACGCGGTGAGCACGGCAAGGGCATTTTTGAAGCAGGACGATTTCATCATGTATCTCGGCGACAACCTCCTTAGCCATGGAGTCAAGAGGGCAATCAAGAAATTCAGGGAAGAGCACCCGCAGGCGCTCATCTTCTTGAAGGAGGTCGAAGATCCACGACAATTTGGTGTCGCGGAACTCGACCGGAAGGGAAATATCGTGAAGCTGATCGAGAAACCGAAGGAGCCACCCTCGAACCTCGCCCTTGTCGGGGTTTACATCTTCTCGAAGGAGATCCATGAGGCAATCACAAGGATAAAGCCTTCCTTCAGGGGCGAACTCGAGATCACCGATGCAATTCAGGAGCTGATCCACATGGGATACAAAGTGAGGAGTGAGGTCCTCGAGGGGTGGTGGCTCGATACGGGAAAGAAGGATGATCTCCTCCAGGCGAATACCGTCGTCCTCGATGAATATGTCAAGAGGAACATCCAGGGATCCGTGGATGACATTACCAAGATCACGGGAAGGGTAATGGTTGAAAAGGGGGCGGTAATAAAGGAGAGCATGATAAGGGGCCCTGTGGTAGTAGGAAAAGATACAGAGATCACGAACTCATTCATAGGTCCCTTCACGAGCATTGGTGAAGGTGTAACGATCAGAAATTCGGTGGTCGAACACTCGGTCATCCTCAATCAGGCCTTTCTCTCAGGGATAGAGAGGATCGAGGACAGCCTCATTGGCAAAAATACAAAGGTCATCAGGAAAGATACCATGCACAAGGCCCTACGTCTCATGGTGGGGGACGATTCGACAGTTGAGGTTTGAGGTGGATAGGGAAAGAGAAATAGGGGGGGTTCTCATAAGGGAGCTCATACAGTTCCACGATAGCAGGGGATGGCTCGCCGAGTTGTACAGGTCAGATGAACTCGGTGAATACCGGCCTGAAATGGGCTATGTCTCTGTGACGTATCCGGGCATCGTCAGGGGTCCCCATGAACACAGGGAGCAGACAGACTATTTCTGTTTCCTCGGCATATTCTCCCTCTATCTTTGGGACAACAGGAGGGACTCGCCGACCTATGGAAAGAAGAAGGTGATTGAAAACGCAGACCGGCTTGTCGTCGCTGTGCCTCCGGGGATTGTCCATGCCTACAAGAACACCGGAGAGACAGTGGGGATAGTCCTGAACTTCCCGGACAGGCTTTATGCCGGATGGGGCAAGAAAGAGAAGGTGGATGAGGTGAGGTACGAACAAAACACCGATAGCCTTTTCAAGGTGGAGTGATGCGAATCCTCGTCACAGGCGGTTGCGGTTTCATCGGGTCGAACTTCATCAGGCACATCCTCTCACGATATCCTGACTATTCTATCGTCAACCTCGATGCCCTCACCTATGCAGGAAATCCCGAGAACTTGAGGGATATACAGGATGACATAAGGTACACATTCGTGAAAGGGAGGATCGAGGATGCTGCCCTCGTGAGCAGGCTCATGGAACGTGTGGACTCTGTGGTCCACTTTGCGGCAGAGAGTCATGTGGACAGGTCCATTGTCGATGCCCAGCCATTCCTCATGACAAATGTGATCGGTACCTATACAATGCTCGATGCTGCGAGGAAGGCATCTGTGAGGAGATTCGTCCATATCTCGACGGATGAAGTCTACGGAGCCCTCGGAGATACCGGGAGATTCGATGAAGAAACCCCTCTCAGGCCGAACTCTCCGTACGCTGCATCGAAGGCCTCAGGCGACCTGCTCGTGAGGTCATTCCACGAAACCTTCGGGTTCCCGGCGGTCATCGTGAGACCCTCAAACAACTACGGCCCCTACCAGTATCCTGAAAAGCTGATACCCCTCATGATTACAAACCTGTTCGAAGGGAAACGGGTTCCCGTTTACGGGGAAGGAAAGAACGTAAGAGACTGGCTATTTGTCGAGGACAACTGTAGGGCGATAGATCTGATTCTCCATAATGGCAGAACTGGTGAGACCTACAATGTCGGCGGTGACGGTGAAAGGAGGAACATTGAGATCGTCAGGGAGGTCGTTAAAATGATGGAGAAGGACGAGGCTTCGATCACCTTCGTCAAGGACAGGCCGGGACACGACTTCCGTTATGCACTCGACAACTCAAAGATAGAACGCGAACTCGGATGGAGGCCACTCGTAGATGGAGAGAAGGGTTTGGAAGAGACTATTGGATGGTACAGGAACAATGAGTGGTGGTGGAGACCCCTGAAGGAGAGACTGTACTCCGAGAGTAAAGGGTTCTGGACCGCATGACATGAAGGTCCTCATTACAGGTTCGGGAGGCATGCTCGCACATGACCTCATCCAGGTACTCAATGAGCAGCACGAGGTTATCGCACCTGGAGAGGAACAACTCAATATCACGGACAGGGAAAGGGTATCCTGTATTGTCCGGGAATTATGGCCGGATCTTGTGGTGAATTGTGCTGCCTATACCCAGGTCGATAAGGCAGAGGAGGAGAGCGAAAAGGCGTTTCTGGTGAACGGCATCGGGGTTCAGAACCTCGCTTTAGCCTGCCACGAGGTCCGTATCCCCCTCTGCCATATAAGTACTGATTATGTCTTCAACGGGGAAAATGATACACCTTACACCCCTTTCGACAACACCGATCCCATAAACACCTATGGCAATTCGAAGCTCGCAGGTGAGAGGTTTATCGAGTGGATCATGAATGCCTTTTACATCGTCAGGACGAGCTGGCTGTATGGAAAGCGAGGCAATAGTTTCGTCTCTACGGTCATGAGAATTGCTAAGGAACAGCGTGAGATAAGGGTAGTCCAGGACCAGAAGGGTTCACCCACCTCAACGGTAACCCTCTCGCGGGCGATTCAGAGGCTTATCGAGACGGGAGCATACGGGATATACCATGTCACTGACCTGACCGAGGGAGGGATAAGCTGGCATGAATTCGCAGAAGAGATCGTGAAGGTCTCCGGCTTAACCACAAGGGTCATACCCATCACCACCGAGGAGTTTCCAAGGCCGGCAAAAAGGCCGAAATTCTCTGTCCTCGATGTGTCGATCTTTTCTCTTGTTACAGGGGACTACCTTCCCGATTGGAGAAAGGCACTGCGGGACTTCCTCGTCCTTTGACCATCATTGAGAGTCTGTACCCGGTCCTGATTTCTTTTAACTCTGCTCTTCGTTTTCTCTTTTCTTTTCCTCCTTCTCCTCCTCTTTCTTCTCTCTCAGGGCCTCGGATATCTCAGTCAGGCGCTTCATCACGAGATGGTTCACCGTCCCTTCTGGATACATGCCATCTTCCCTTAACTCTCCTGCCGGCATACCGGTGAGCAACTCAAGTCCCTCTTCCACTAAGTCGATCGTGTAGATAAAGAATTTTCCTTCTTTTACCGCGCCGACCACCTCACTCTTCAGCATGAGATGTTTCACGTTCCTGCCCGGGATGATGACGCCATGGTTCCCGTCAAGACCCCTGAGTTTGCATAGTTCGAAGAAGCCCTCGATCTTTTCGTTCACGCCGCCAATAGGCTGTACCACTCCGTTCTGGTCCATGGAACCTGTCACGGCAAGGCTCTGCTTCAGGGGTACACCGGAGATGCTGCTGAGCAGGGTACAGAGTTCCGCACAGGTAGCGCTGTCCCCCTCCACCATCTCGTAGAGTTGCTCAAAGGTGATTGAAGCGGATATGCTCATGGGTTTCTTCGTCGCGTACTTGCTTCCTATGTAATTTGAGAGGATGAGGATCGCCTTCTCGTGGATCTTACCGCTCATCTTTGTCTCACGCTCGATGTTCACGACCCCCGCCTTTCCAGTGAAGGTGCGGGCGGTGATCCTGGATGGCTTCCCGAAACTGTAATCACCCAGATCGAGTACCGCAAGCCCATTCACCTGGCCGACCTTTTTCCCCGATGTGTCGATGATCAGGGTGCCCTCGGCCATTAATTCGAGGAGCCTCTCCTCCAATTTATTGCTCCTGTAAACCTTCTCCTGTATCGCCTTCTCCACATGCTCAGCTTTTACCACATTGCTCCCTGACCCCTTTGCCCAGTAATTCGATTCCCTCAGAAGGTCTGTGATATCGCTGAACTTGGAGGAGAGCTTGTCCTGATGCCCCGAGAGCCTCGATCCGTACTCCACTACCTTTGCGACCCCAGCCCTGCTGAAAGAGAGGAGTTTCTCGTCCCTGCACATCGTCCCCACGAACTGGGCATACATCCTTAGGTTTTCAGGGGTTCTGTCCATCCTGCTGTCGAATTCCGCTTTCACCTTGAAGAGCTCCCTGTACTCCTCATCCAGATTATAGAGAATGTAGTAGAGATAAGGGCTACCGATGAGCACAACCTTCACGTTGAGCGGAATCGCTTCCGGCTTCAGCGTTGTGGCTGAAACGAGCCTGTACTGCTCCAGGACGTCCTCTATCTTGATCTCCCTGTTCCTGATCGCCCTCTTGAGAGCGTCGTAGGAGAAGAGGTTCCTGAGCAGGTCAAGGACGTGGACCACAATGGAGCCCCCGTTCGCCTTGTGGAGAGACCCTGCCTTGATCATTGAGAAGTCTGTGACCGCCATGCCGAACTGGAATTTATGCTCGATCCTCCCGAAGAGGTTATAGTAGGTGGGGTTGCTCTCGAATACGCAAGGGGCCCCCTTGCACTCCTTGTTGTTCACGAGGACATTGACCGTGTAACGTGTGAAGGTCGGTTCCGTCTTAGGCATCTTTATGAAAGGGAGAGGTTGGGCCTGTTCCTCGACTGTCTTGAAATCATCGAGGTGCTCGAGGATATCCTCTTTTGCCTGATCGAGGTAGTTCACGATCTTCTCGTTGTCCATATGTTTCCCTTTGATGTCCTCAATCAGGGGCCTTACCGCAGAAAGGGCGACCTCCCGCTCAAGCCTCATAAGGACGTCCTTGATGAGCTTCTCCCCTTCCCTCAATGCCCTCACCACGTCGTCGAGCTTTTCCTGTAGTATCTTCCCTATCTCTTCTATCTTCTTCTTCGTATTGATATCCAGGGCCTCGAACTCTCCTTCCGAAAGGGGTTCGCCTGTCTTTTTCACGGGGACGATCACGAGCCCGCTCACGGTCTTCCTTATAGAAAAACCCTTCCCCTGCGCCTCGTCTTCCAGGGTACTGAAGAGGTCCCTCTGCTTTTTCTGGAACTCCTCCATGAGCCTGGCCTTCTGCTTCTCATACTCCTTCGATTCGAATACCTTTGGGACCTCGCCCCTCAGGGTATTGATGAGCTCGTCCATCTCCTTCTGAAAAATGACCGCATGGCCCGGGTTAAGAGATACTGCCATCGGCGTGTCCGGATCCTTGAAGTTATAGACATAGCACCAGTCCGAGGGAACCGGCTTGGAGAGGGACTGTTTCAAGAGTATCGTCTTGATCGTCGATGTCCTCCCCGTTCCGTTTTCACCGAGGAGAAAGATATTGAAGCCCTGACTGTCAAGGCTCAACCCGAAGTCAATAGCATTCAGTCCCCTCGCCTGACCTATCGTTCCTTCCAGGAGGGGGAGCTCGTCGGTCGTCTCGAAGGGAAGCGTCGTCTCGTCACAACACTTGTACAAATCATCGACTGTGAGTGTCCGTGCCATTATGCACCTCCAAAAAAAATAAGTTTCTTTCTATGAAGTTGAAGGCGAGCAGAGAATGAAGTTTCTTGATTCCTGCCTGCAGGAATCGCCATGAGTTCAACTCACAAGTTAGCAAAAGAAGATACCACTCTCCCTTCGAGGGAAGAGAGGACAGGCCCTGCCTCCTCCTTGCTTAAGGGTAACTGCATACTCCTCATGCCCTTGGGTGGTGCTCCTGGTAAATCTTCTTGATCCTGTCCATCGTCACCTTTGTATAGATCTGGGTCGTTGCGATGTCTGCATGGCCAAGCATCTTCTGGAGGGACCTCAGGTCGGAACCGCCTTCGAGGAGATGGGTTGCGAAGGTATGCCGGACTGTGTGAGGAGAGATCTCCAAGCCGAGTTCTTTCCCATATGATTTCATCGTCTGCCAGAAGCGCTGTCTTGTCATAGGTGCAGACCTGCCCGTCAAGAAGATGTACTCCGAGTGATTCCTTTTGAGGAGCAGAGGTCTGTAATCTTTTAGGTACCTCTTTATCCTTTCGATCGCTTTCTGATGTACCGGAACAATCCGTTCCTTTGATCCCTTTCCGATGATCCTGAGGAATCCTGCCTCGAAGTGGATGTCATCGACCTTCAGGTTTACAAGTTCGCTCACGCGGAGGCCCGAGGAATAGAGGAGTTCGAGCATCGTAGCATTCCTGTATGACAAGGCTCCCCGGAGATACCTTTTTTCTTCACCACCCGGCTGGATCGAGACACGGAGCACCTCCCTGATCTCACCATGACTCAAGGCCTTCGGCAACCTCTCCCACCTCTTGGGGGACTGTATGTTTTCCGAGGGGTCTTCGTCGATGATTTTTTCGATAAGAAGAAACCGGCAGAAGCCCTTGATTGCCGAGATGTATCTGCAGATGCTGGATGCAGTGTATCCCTCCTCTGCCAGCAGCCCGATGAAGTCAGTGACATCAGATCTCGAGAAGGAATCGAGACCCCTGCCCCTGGATGCGAGCATTGCCGAGAATTTCAGAATGTCCCTCTTGTAAGAGTCTATCGAATTCCTTGAGAGACCCTTCTCTGTAAAAAGGTATGCAAGGAAATGGTTAATGAGCTCCATAGTGCAGAAACTCCTCTATGCCGGTCGATTGCTTCAAAAGGGAAAAGAGTATCCCGGCGATCCTCATCAAGTTTACCGTATCTTCCCTGTTGTAAGCCAATAACAGTCTCCTCGCCTCACCTTCCTCTCTCCTCGCGAGTTCCCACAACCTCACCGCATCGTATCCATCCATCCCCCTCACCTCTTCATCCCTCTCGATGCCCAGCGTGGCCTCAAGTTTCTTGAGGCCACCGTTGAATCCAAGCGCCCTTGCCGCATAACAGAGGTCAAAGTGTGGGATGTCGAACTTCACCCCAGGGAAGATCCTCTGGAGAAAGGGGACATCAAAGGAGGCACCATAGTAAGTGATGAGGTACTTGTATCCTGAGAGTATCCTGTTCAGGTTTTCAGGGGTGAGGTTCTCGCCTGACACAAGGGACTTCCAGTCATGCCCGTCGTAGAGGCCTACGACCGTAATGTACCCGCCTTCTCCGGGTTGGAGGCCGTTCGTCTCGATATCGAGACAGACCGCTTCATCCCTGAAGACCTCATAGAGCCTCCAGTGCTCCCTCCTCCTCATGATCCTGGCAAAATAAAAAGCGTTCTTCCTGTCGAGTTCTTCTTCTGCTTCAGAGAACGCGCGGTTCAGCAAGGTCTTCCTCTCCGGGCTGAAGAGGAAAATATTCTTTGAATCAATAAAATCATGCCATGTGAGAATGCCGTCTCTCCAGAGGCGTTTCTCCAGTCGCTCCCCTATGCCGTGAACAATTCTGAAGGTATTTCTGATCATGACGAGAACTCGCTACGTGCCGTGTAGTATACCATTGCGCGATTTCCCTATGACAGGACTTCCATTATATATTTCCTCCATCTCATCACTATAGCTGCCATCTTCATAAAGATAGAGCGGTCTCTCGACCTTCAACCCCGCCCTGCCGTTCTTCACCGCCTCGACGAGCACCATCTTTGCCTCGGAATAGGGATTGGAATGTACAAAACGGAGACGCTTTACCTCGAATCCATTCTTCCTCAGTGTCTCTGCAAGCTCTGCCAACCTTCCAGGAAGGTAAATGAGAAAGAACCTGCCTTTTTCCTTTAAAAGGTATCGGGCTGCAGCGACAAAATCGGAGAGCTTCATCATGATCTCGTGCCGTGCGACCGATCTCTCCTCGCCAGCGCTCATGAGTCCAGTCCTCTCCCGCCTGAAGGGTGGATTCGAAACGATGAGATCAAAGGGACAGGCCATCGAGATCAGGGATGCCGGTATACCTCTCGGGAGTTCCCGTACGTCGCATCGTGCTACATTCACCCTCTCTGCGAGGTTGTTCATCTTCACATTCTCATCCGCCAGGTTCGCGAGGCTCTCCTGGAGTTCAAGGAGTACTACCATGGAGTGCGGATACTTCCTGGCCAGGAGCAACCCTATTATGCCCGAACCGGCGCCAATGTCCGCAATCCTTTCTGCTCTCGGAAGATTTACGAATGAATAGAGGAGGAGTGCATCCACAGAGAACCGGTAGCCGCTCTTTGACTGGTAAATTCTTATATCCCGTATGCTGTCGAGGGTGATGTTCATCACTATAGTATATTATCAGATTCCCATCCCCGGACAGGGAGAAGGATAAGAGAAATTAATTCGGAATCGAAGACCTATTCCACTGCATTCATGATATTATAGTATCGACTGAGGAAACCATGCTGTCCACTGATGCCTCGCATCGGCCATATCGAACGGCAGGGAGGAACCCATGAACGGTGTGAACTTTTGTCCTTTAGGCAGTCTCGAGATTTTACTCCTCGCGGTTGACGGCTCTGAATACAGTGAAGGAGCGATCAAGGAGTCGATTGCCTTTGCGAAGATGTGTTTTAGCAAGATCCATGTGATAACGGTGATCGATATCAATCTCGCATATAATACTGCAGGGGTAGAGGAAGAAACTGTTGAGTATCTCAATTCGATCAAGACAAGGGCAGTGCATGAAGGCGTGGAATGTGAGACGATCTTTCACTACGGTGAAGAACCCCATCTGCTCATAGTGGATGAGGCCTCGAAAAAGAAGGCTGACATGATTATCGTCGGCAAACATGGACGGAAAGGGCTGTTGAAACTTATGATGGGGGAGGTCGCGTCTAAGGTTATAGGGGACGCTCCATGCAAGGTCCTTGTCGTTCCGAAAGCGGCGAAGATCGAGTGCAAGAAGATTCTGATAGCCACTGACGGCTCCGCACACAGTAATGCGGCAGCCGCGGAGGCGGTCGGAATCGCCAAAAAATGCGGCGGCTCCATAATTGCCTTCTCCGCAGTTCATTCAGAAGAAGAGATGGAGGAAGCGGCATCGAATGTAAAGAAAGTGGCTGAGATGGCTCAGAGTGAAGGTGTTCCGGCCGAGACGCTCACACCCAAGGGAAAATCCTATGAAGTCATTGTCGAGACGGCAAACGGCAGGGGAGTTGACCTGATCGTGATGGGAACCTACGGAAAAACAGCACTGAAGAGGCTCCTCATGGGAAGCACAGCGGAGAAGGTCATCGGGTTGGCCGGATGCGCGGTGCTGGTGGTCAAGGCGCGGCCCTGAGAAGACTTAATTGAGACAACTGAGGAAGTCTTCCTCTCTCCTCATTGCAGCGTATCTCTTGCTTTACTGTTTCTTCTGCTCACCTTCTCATGCAGAGGTAATCGTCCACGATCTCGTGGTTCGTACCGATGAGGAGGTGATGCTCAATGCAGAGACAAAGGGGAGAATCTTCCGGAAGGGCGGTGAAACCGTAACCTTCCTCGTAGAAGGGAAGCTCATCGGAAAAACCCTCTCAGGCGGAGACGGCTTCGCGTATCAGCGTTTCGTAACTCAGAAAACGGGCCTTTTTAAAATGAAGGCGAGATCCGGTAACGAAGAGGGTTACGGCTTGCTCCTCTCACTGAAGAGAGGAAGTGGTATCGTGTTCGTTGATGTCGAGGGGACGCTCTTCAAAGGCCTGTTCTCTGATGAACCCAGGGAGGGGAGCCGGAAGGCGTTTAGAGCGATCAACAAGAAATTTCCCCTCATTTATCTCCAGACAGGCCTCCTCAGTACGAGTGCCCTCAAGGCATTGCTGAAGAAACATGAATTCCCTGAGCTTCCCGTTATCCCCTGGGATCAGGGTAGGGTCTTCGATGAGATCGCGAAGAAGGGGTTCAAAATCAGAGCAGTGGTTGCGGGAGCGGATGTGTTAGAATCTTCAAAAAAGTATAACCCATCGGCCTTCAGCTTTGAGGACACGGAGGGCTCCGAAGAAGTGAAGGACTGGGAGGAGATAAGGAAAAAGCTGAGATGAAAACCGCGTTTATCTACAGTGAGGATTTTCAAAGGTTCGATTACGGCACGACACACCCTTTGAAGATATCGAGGCTGAGACTCACCTATGAACTCATCAATGCCTATGGTCTCCTTTCCCTGCCGGATACACAGTACGTAGAGGCTGAAGCTGCAGGGGACGATGATCTGCTGCTCTTCCATGACCGTGAATATCTGGAGGTACTGAAGGTGGCAAATATGGGACTGGAAGTCCCTAATGCATGGGTTTACGGACTCGGTCCCGGCGATAATCCCGTCTTCAGGGGTCTCCTCGATTGGTCGAGGATAGTTGCCGGAGCGTCTCTCAGGGCGGCGAGAATGGTAGAGAGCGGAGAAGCCGATATTGCATTCAATATCGCAGGCGGGCTTCACCATGCACAGGCATCAAGGGCCTCCGGGTTCTGTTTTATCAATGACCCTGTGATCGTGATCAGATCACTCTTACGGAATGGCAGGAGGGTGGCATATATCGATATCGATGCCCACCATGCCGATGGAGTCCAGGAGGCCTTCTATGACACTGACAAGGTACTGACTGTCTCTATCCATGAATCGGGAAGGGTGCTCTTCCCCGGCACGGGATTTGAGGATGAAACCGGGATAAAGGAAGGCGAGGGCTATGCGGTGAACATCCCGATGCCCCCTGCCTCCGACGATGAGCTTTTCCTCTATTCTTTTAACGAAATCGTCCCGCCCCTCATAGAAAAATTCAGACCTGATGTTATCGTGACACAGCTCGGTGTCGACGCCTTTTCGAATGATCCCCTGACCGACCTCAACTACACCAACAACGGCTTCTGCGAGGCAGTGAGGAAGCTGAAGGAGATATCTGGGAAGTGGGTTGCACTGGGCGGGGGAGGGTATGAGGTTTCGAATGTTGCGAAGGCATGGACCCTCGTCTGGGCGATCATGAACGGGGTAGAAATCCCCCCTGCGCTCCCGGAGGATTTTCTGAAGAGGCATTCCCATGAGGGATTCGGGAGCGAAAGGATTAACGATGAGGTGTACATTGAGAGAGGACTAAGAAAGGAGCACATGAGGGAAGAGGTAGAAAGGGTAGTGAACTATATTAAGGAACATGTGTTTCCAAAGGTTGCCTGCTGATAAGTACTTCCCCGCAGGCAGACGCGAAGCAGTTTTTTCAGGTGATGCGCCCCAATAGACATAAATGTTGCAAAAGATAGCATGGCAGACATCCCTCAAAGCCTTTATAAGGCGATGAGAAATTGAGAATAAGCTTGTAATGGTGTACCTCACCTGCAGTGTGGTTTTTCAGTAGAGCGTGAAACGTGGCTTCCGATACTTTAAGGTATCGCCGATAAAGGCTTTTCGGGACATCCGCCATGCTACAGAGAATATATTTGCAACTGTTGAGTAGAGTGGAGAAGAGGATGAGGAATTGGCAGGGATGAATCAGGGAACTAAAAAATTCTTGACTTTTCAATAACATATAGTAAAATAAGACACCATAATAATAGGGAGGTGTACTCTATGGCAAAGGCAATGAAGGTAAAACAACTCCAGATCACGCTGCCGAACAAGGTCGGTCTTCTCTCGGAGGTCACCACCGCGATCGCAGCGGCAAAGGTCAATATCACCGCAATCTGCGGCTATGAAATGGAGAACAATGCCCTCTTCATGATGACCACGGAGAGCAACGCAAAGGCAAAGAAGGCCCTGGCGCCCATGGGAGGCACGATCACTGAGGAAGATGTCGTCGAGGTCGAGATGGCGAACAAGGCTGGTGAACTGATGAAGATCGCGATGAAGATTGCGGATGCAGGGATCAACATCAACTATATCTACGGCACAAGCGCAGCCGGGAAGACCGGGACATGCATTGTAAAAACGGCAGACGACAAGAAGGCAATTAAGTTAATCAACAAGTAACAAGATTCTATTTATTGCCAAATTATCTGTTCAGCTCCTTTCAGGGCAAGCGTTTTCCGGAAAGGAGCTGAACAACCCAAAGGTGTTCCACGTGGAACAATTCTCCAGCAAGCCTGCATAATAATTCGTGTGTCAAATCACGTCAAAGGGGCATTTTGCATGATAATGAGCCGTCTTGCACAAGAGGGAAGAATGGTGGCCGGATTTGTATCGGCCAAGAAGGAATTTCTGGCCCCTCGGGAATCTCTCCAGCTTCGGGACTATCCAGAGGATGAAGTCATAAAGCTTCGTTATGGCATCGATCTCTTTGGGCATTTCTTAAAAAATTTTTCATAGGGGTATTACCTTCGTTTCGGTAACCACTATATCTTGTGTCCCTTGGATTTTGGCCCTCTCACTCCCTTTCGTATATCGCGGTAGGGAACCGGAGCAATAAAAATGGCGTTCTACAGATACGACACCTTAATCCAGAGGGCCAGCGCGGGCTGAAAAGGTACTGCTGGCAGGCCTCTCCTGTAGAGCCGCTTAAGTTCCAACAACGTTTTCGTATAGTCGTCCATACGAAGTAAATACTACATGTTGTATCTACCGCAGTAAAGGTAATACCCCTAAACTTTTTTTCCGACCGCCGAAGGCGGTCAGGGTAAAAGGGTAAAAGAACAAAGGGTAATCACTTCTTTGTCCTGGCGCAACGGAAACCGATATCGCCGTACCTGCTGCCGGGGAGGCCCCCGAAGCGGAACGCGCACCGGGCGTCCACATGATCGTCGTACCATGAACCGCCACGGAGGACCGGCAACGTGCGCTTTTCTTCTTGCAGCATTGATATTAACTCGTCGAACTTCTCCTCTGAAAACAGACCTGCCGCTTCTTCCTCGAATACAAAGTCATCAAGATGGGCCTTTGAGCGATACTCTGAAGAGGTCCATTCCCAGACGTTTCCTGCCATATCAGCTATGCCCTCAACTGTGCCCTCAGGTGTAGGTGTATTGCCATATCTAAAGACGCCGACTGGAGAAGTCTTTCCTATCCCGGTTTCCTTGCTGTTGCATCTGTTCTCGCCCCACTCATTGCCCCACGGGTATGCCCTTTTTTCAAAACCTGCCGCAGCAGCCTCCCACTCTTCCTCGCGTGGAAGCCGATATTCATGGCCGTCATTCAAGGAAGACAACCATTTCGTAAAGGCATACGCCTCATACCACGAGACGCCGACAACGGGTGAATTCGGACACTTCCATTTCCTGTCATTCCAGAAGCGGGGATGTTCCATCTTGCTGTATTCAACACATTTCTTTCCTTCATCGCTCCAAAAGTCTTTGTTCTTATATCCTTCAGCCCTTATGAACTCCTCAAACCAACTGTTCGTGACCGGGTACTTCGCCATTTCGAAGGACCTGATATCGGCCTTGCCCGTCGAAAGGTCATATCTTCCGTCCCTGACGGGGATAAATTCCTTCAGGTTTCTCTGGTCTCCAAGCCAGCATAGACTTTCTCCGGCCTCAGTCAAAATTTTCCCATTTCTTTCTGAAGCCAGTATTTCCTGTAAACGATACTTAGCAAGTCTCAAGGTTTCAGGCGACCTGTTGCTTGCCGGAATATCAATCAGTGCCTCTGCAGCCAGACGCCAGCGGACATACGGGGTTTTTTCCTCTGCACCCAGGCCGCTGGTCACGACCTCATTGGCAAGGGCCACATTGTTGTTGACGTTCAGGAACCCGACAAAAAGCTTGACCACCTCCCTGTATCGGTCGTCTGTCCAGTATCCTTTGACGGCCCCGACATAATCCGTCCCCAGCACTACCATATACCTCGCAGTCAAGAATTCCTGAAAGGTCAGATGCCAGAAAATAAATTGATTACCCTCAACCTTAAGCAGGCCGCACTTCCGGGCGATCTCCTCGAACTTGTTTTCAAGCCGCAGCCTGTATTGAAAATCCTTCTCTTCAGCGGCCCTGGGGTAGATTCCTTCCAATAAATCCACAGCAAAGGCCCTGTCAAATCTCTTATCCCCGGTCCGGTGAACCTCAGAGGCCAGCCTCATCAGATAGCTGCGCACCGAATCGGCGTCGTCGAACCGCTTGAAAATCAGATTGTTGACAAACCGTTCATACAATTCCGCCCTCTGTTCAGGCAGCTTACGATTATAGTGGTAAAGGATGCAAATTGCGGTCATCATCAGGGGGGTTTCGGTCAGGTCTCTCACATACTCATGCGATTCGATTTCTCCCATCACCATCTGAGGGGTCTTACCCTTCTCCCTCAGTGAGCTGATATGCTCGAACCATTTTTCCAAAAAAGCATCTTTCTGCGAGGCAACAAGGCCGTTAATGTCCGCTATCCTGTCAGCGAATTGCAGAGGCATATCGGCGTCAATACCGCTCGGCCTGCCGGAAAAAATGAGCTTGTTACCGGGATTCTGATTCGCATAATCAATCAAGGAAGATAGTACCGACTTCCTGTGTCTGGGCTCGATTTCATCAAGACCGTCAAATAGAAAAACGGTCCTTCGTGCTTCACTGTATGCCTTCACTCTTTGAAGATCAAGCCCGTTACCGGTCTCTCTGAAATACTCTTCCAGAAACCTTTCAGCCAGGGCAGCACCCGAAACAGGCCCCGGTATCTTCCTGACTATCTTCTCGAGGTCGTCCAAGAATACCAGGACAGGCAGACAATCGTTCATGCCAAAGGGGTTGATGCCACTGATAATGGAATAGGCCATATGTTTGAGCAGTGTCGTCTTCCCTGAACCTGCCTGGCCCCTGACCGCAAGACAATCATAACGGGAGACCAGTTCCTCGATATCAACCGGTTTTTGGCCTTCCCGCTCGGGTCTTTCTTTTCTTTCAGGATCGTCAGCATAGAGGGGGATGAAAATCTCAGGCATCCTGCCTGATGCGCACGAAGATCTCCTGGTCCTGATCCTCTACCAGCTTGCCGAGCTCGGTTTTCAGGCAGTGAGTTTCTATCCAGGTCCTATACGCCTCAGGGACCTGAAGGATAACCGGAGGGGTCACATCCGCAGGCGCCTCCGTGCCGGTGATGCCGGGATATTTGTATTCAATGTCTGAGGAGATTATCCGGTCGATTTGTTCCAGTATCCTGTACGCTGAGTCTAAGACTGCATGTTGCACAAGAGGCTTCCCTTCGTTTTCTCCATGGACGGCATACGCGAGGGTGGTGTAAAAAAGGAAGAAGAGATATTCCAGGTGCGGCGCATCTGATATGTTGGTCCTTCTTTCAGAGTATTTGCTCCTTATGAGGGAAATCAAATTCAGGGCCTTTTCCAGGTTTGGATGAACATGAAAAGGAGTGCAGGTATCACAGCAGGTTTCTATCTCCTGTAACGCCTTCCTGAAGACTGCCGGGTCAGGTTCTGCGTCCCGCAGGAGCCTGAATTTTATCTCCCGTTCAAACTTGGCCCAGTCCATAGCCGGACTGACACCCTCGCAAATACTCGCAAAATCGATCAGCACAGGAAAGATGTTTTTGCCGTCATGCACTACGAGGATATTGCGGTAGTTCAAATCTCCGTGACAGTAGCCGCTGCTGAATGCCCTGTTTCTTAATGCGTCTCTCCATCTCTCAGTCCTGTGTAATGCCTCCGAAAGCCTTTTCTTTTTTTGGTCATCCTGGTCCCAGCCGTCTATTCTCTCATGAACAGCGTTTATAGTCTCAGGTGGCTTCCATTCCCACTGGTCAATCGGTAGTCTGGGAGTGGTGTCTTTCCCACACCACTGAAAAAGGTTGTTCATCAGGGAAGAGACGACAGAGCGGAGTTTTTCAATGTCCTTTTCCTGACCGAAATATTCCCGGATATTCTCTGCCTTATTCCGCCCGCCCGCCCATGAGAAGGCAATCGAGTTATAATTCCTGTATTTTTTGCCCTCACTTTTCAAGCCGGTCAATAAGTGATTCGGGATCGAGTTTCCTATTTTTTTATAATTGTTTTTTTCCCTTTCGATAATTGCATTACACCCATATTTGATAATAAACGGCGCGCCTTTTGCCGGACTGACAGAGATTATCCCTGCGCCGGAGAGCCCGGGGGCAAGATACTGAATCTCAAATGGGTCCATTTCCTCGGTAATATGGGCTGAAAAAAGCGCGCTCAGTATGTCGGTACTTATTTCTCCCTTAATAAGACTTTGTATCCGCTCATCTCGGTGATTACTCAAAGCTTCATAGATTTCATCCTGCATTTCTCATCATCCTGTGATATATTGATTTCCTGTTAATGTTCAATATCCTTGCTCACCCCCCGCCCCCCGTTACATGGCGATGTCGCCGGTGAGACGAAGATCTCGGGGCTGAACCCGCTTTCCAAATCCTTCCCGATACGCCCGGTGAGCGGCTCGAGCACGACGGACCTTTCGAAATTTTCATCAGTCTTTATGTGGAGGTCTGAGATATGAAGGATTTGAAAGATTGATGACATACGTCTTTTCTCTTAAGTCCGCCTCCCGCCAAAAGAAGAAACTCCCCTTGAGCGTTCACATGGGAACCACGATTTAGTATATCCTGTAACCGTGTCATTGACAAGCAAGCATGAAATCAAAGGGTG
>Ga0315295_10001337_pt1 | contig 21113 bp, 21 predicted proteins | sample YL17G14_0_MG_FD_204453 | JGI IMG/M metagenome (GOLD analysis project Ga0315295, IMG submission 204453) | Sediment microbial communities from Yellowstone Lake, YNP, Wyoming, USA - YL17G14_0 | ecosystem: Environmental > Aquatic > Freshwater > Lake > Sediment | place: USA: Wyoming | collected...
CAAAAGCCCGCTCGCCGCGACCACGATGGGAACGAAGCCCGCCACGGCGCATCCTTTAGGCGGCTGCGGCATGGGAGCCGACGCTTTGAGCGGCGTGGTAAACCACAAATGCCAGGTCTTCGACGGCAAAGGCGGCGTCCATACGGGTCTCTATGTCTGCGACGGCGCCGTAATCCCGCGCTCGATCGGCGTCAATCCGCTGCTGACCATCACCGCGCTCACCGAGCGCGCCATGATGCATTTCGCCCGCGATCACAATCTCGGCTTCGATGTCGCTCCGCGCAAGGATGCGGCAGAGACCAGCAGCCGCTAGCCGCGCAACTCGCCTCCGGTCGCCTTAACGACGGCCGCCTCGATCTTGGCCGCGATCGCCTCGATCTCGGCATCGGTGAGCGTCTTGTCGCGCGGCTGCAGCGTCACCTCGATGGCGAGGGATTTCTTGCCGTCCGGCACGCCCTTGCCCACGAATACGTCGAACACGCCAACCTCACTGATGAGCGCGCGGTCGGCGCTTAACGCCGCGCGCACTACATCGGCCGCCGCCACATCGGCGTTGAGCAGAAAGGCGAAATCGCGCTTCACGGCTTGCAGGTCCGAAGCATCGAGCGCGGGCTTAATCAGCGTCTTGCGCTTGGCTGCGGGGATCGCGTCGAGATAGAGCTCGAAGCAGGCGAGCGGGGCATCAAGCCCAAGCTTCGCCAAGACGTCAGGGTGCAGCTCGCCAAACACGCCGAGCGTGAGTTTCGGCCCGAGCTTGAGCGCGCCCGAGCGTCCGGGATGGAACCAGGCTGGCGTCTCGCGCGTCACGGTGAGGCTGCCCTGATCGAGGCCGAGGCTGGCAAGCGCCGCGACCGCATCGGCCTTCGCGGTGAACCCATCGGCGGCAGGCGCGTTCCCCGACCAATGGCGTCCGCTGCCTGCAAGGGCCGAATGGCCGAAGCGGAGTCCGGCGGCGGCCAAGAATTGATCCTCGGGCTTGGCGCCCCGATAGGCCTGGCCAAGCTCGAACAGGGCGCCATCGGCAAAGCCGCGATCGCGGTTCCGCTGTGCCGCGGTCACCAGACCCGGCAGAAGGCTAGGCCGCATCTGCGCAAGCTCCGTCGAGATCGGGTTGGTCAAGAGAAGCTCAAGCGCACCCCCGCCGAACAGCGTCGCCTGATCTGGCGGAATGAACGACCAGGTCACGGCTTCGACGAAGCCGCGGGCGGCGAGCACGCGCCGCACCCGCCTTTGCCTCGATTGCGCCTCCGTCAACACCGGGCGCGCGACGCCAGCGCTTCGCGGCATCGGCGTCGCGGGCACCTTATCGACGCCCACAAGCCGCACCACCTCCTCGACGAGGTCGACCGGCACTGAAATGTCAGGGCGCCATGAGGGCGGTGCCGCATCGAGCGCCTGACCAGCGTCGATCAGGTTCACCCCTAGCGCGGCGAGCAGCCGCTTGATCTTGGGCGCAGGAAGATCGAGCCCGCTCAAGCGCTTGACCAGTCCGATGTCGAATTTGAACGGGGCATTCGGCCTTGGCGGTTGGCCTGCGATCTCGACCTCGCTCGGGACCCCGCCGCACAGATCAAGCACCAGCTCAGTGGCAAGCTCGAGCCCAGGCAGCAGGAAGTCAGGATCGACGCCGCGCTCGAAGCGATAACGCGCGTCGGATTGAATATTGAGCTTGCGCCCCGTCCTCGCTATGCGCTTCGGGTTGAAATAGGCGGATTCGATGAAGACGTTGGTCGTCGCGTCCGTGGAGCCGGTCGCCTCGCCTCCGATCACGCCGCCAAGCCCGAGCACGGCCCGATCGTCGGCGATGACGCAACAATCGGCATCGACTTCGTAGGTCTTGCCGTCCAGCGCCTTGAACGACTCGTCACGCTTGCCGAGCCGCGCGCGGATCGCGCCGCTGAGTCTATCCGCGTCATAGACATGTAAGGGGCGGCCGCGGTCGTAAGCGATGTAATTGGTGATATCAACCAGCGCGTTGATCGGCCGAAGCCCGATCGCCTTCAGCCGGCCTTGCAGCCAGTCCGGGCTCGGTCCGTTCTTCACGCCCTTGATTACGCGGCCGGCGAAGACGGGACAGGCGTCGGCGTTGCCCTTGTCGAACTCAAGCTTGATCGGGACCGGATTGACGAAGATGCCGTTGACCGGTTTTATCGTGTCGGGCTTGAGCGTGCCCAGCCCGGCCGCGGCGAGGTCGCGGGCAATGCCGCGCACGCCGAGACAGTCCGCCCGGTTCGGCGTGATGGCGACGTCAATCACCGCATCGCCGAGACCGAGCGCAACGGAAGCCGGGCCGCCGATCTCGGCATCGGGGGCAAGCTCGATGATGCCGCCATGCTTATCGGAAAGCTGCAGCTCTCGCTCCGACAACAGCATGCCATTCGATTCCACGCCCCTGATCTTGGCCTTGGTTAGGGTGAGGCCGAGACCTTGGATGTGGCTACCGATTGGCGCAAACACGCCCTTGAGCCCGGCGCGCGCATTAGGCGCGCCGCAGACGACCTGGAGCCGCTCGGTGCCGGTATCGACCTCGCAGACCTGGAGCTTGTCGGCGTTCGGGTGCTTTTCGCACCGGATCACTTGCGCCACCGTGAACGGCGCAAGCGTTGCGGCGGGATCGAAGATCCCCTCGACCTCGAGTCCGATGCGGGTGAGCGTCTCGGCGATCTCGGCCACAGACGCCTCGGTGTCGAGATGCTCCTTCAGCCAGCCAAGCGTGAATTTCATCGCTTACATGCCAAGGCCGCCGGCCAACGTCGGCACGGCGAAGGACGGGAAGCCGTAGTGCTTGAGCCAGCGCAAATCGGCGGAGAAGAAGGCGCGCAAATCGGGCATGCCGTATTTCAGCATGGCGATGCGGTCGATGCCCATGCCGAAGGCGAAGCCCTGGTAGCGCGCGGGATCGAATCCGACATTCTTGAGCACGTTTGGATGCACCATGCCGCAGCCTAAGATCTCAAGCCACTTGTCGCCCTCGCCGATGCGGATCTCGTCACCCACTTTGGCGTAACCGATATCGACCTCCATGGAGGGCTCGGTGAAGGGGAAGTGGCTAGCGCGGAAGCGCATCTTCACCTCGCGCACCTCGAAGAAGGCCTTGCAGAATTCCTCCAGCACCCATTTCAGGTGCCCAAGGTGTGCCTCCTCGTCGATGACCAGCCCCTCGACTTGATGAAACATCGGCGTGTGGGTCTGGTCGCTGTCGCTGCGATAGACGCGGCCCGGCGCGATGATGCGGAGAGGCGGCTTATTGGCGAGCAAGGTCCGGATCTGCACCGGGCTCGTATGGGTGCGCAACACGGGTCGCGTGCCGTCGGGCGTTTCCGCGAAATAAAAGGTGTCGTGGTCTTGCCGCGCCGGGTGCTCGGGCGGAATGTTGAGCGCGGTGAAATTGTTGAAGTCGGTCTCGATGTCGGGGCCTTCGGCGATCGAGAAGCCCATATCGGCGAAGATCTCGATGATCTCGTCGGCGACTTGGCTCACGGGATGGATGCGGCCTTCTTGCAGCGGCCCGGTGCGCACCGGCAGCGTGACGTCGGCCCGCTCCGCGGCAAGCTTCGAACTGAGAGCAGCACGGCCAAGCGCCTCGCGCCGGGCTTCCAGCGCCTCCCCGACGCGATCCTTGAGGCTGTTGACGGCTTGGCCGAAGTCTTTGCGCGCTTCCGGCGGAAGCGTCCCAAGCCTCTGCATCAACTCCGAGACGCGGCCCTTGCGGCCAAGGGCGGCGACCCGCACCTCCTCAAGCTTGCCGAGGTCGGAGGCATTGGCGATCGCGCGCAGAAGCTCGGTCTGCAGGCTTTCGAGCTCGGGCGCGGTCATGGCTCCGGCTCCTTGCCCCTCCAAAGACAAGCCCGCGGGCTTACGCCCTGACCGCTGCCGATGCGGCCTCGACCAAGCTTTGGAAGGTTTGCGGCTCGTGCACGGCTATATCGGCGAGAACCTTGCGGTCGAGCTCGATGCCGGCCTTGTTCAAGCCGTCGATGAAGCGGCCGTAAGTGAGCCCATGCAGGCGCGTGGCGGCGTTGATGCGCTGGATCCATAGCGCCCTGAAGGTGCGTTTCCTCACCTTGCGGTCGCGATAGGCGTATTGCCCAGCCTTCTCGACGGCCTGCTTGGCGACGCGAATGGTATTCTTGCGGCGGCCGTAATAGCCCTTGGCCGCTTTCAGCACCTTGCGGTGGCGGGCATGGGCGGCGACGCCGCGTTTCACACGGGACATTGGGTGCCTCCTGAGGTTCTCGCGCTTCGGCCTAACGGCTGTAGGGCAGGAAATTCTGCTTCACGATCTTGGCGTCTTCGTCGGACAGGACCATCGTACCCCGCGCGTTGCGGATGAATTTGGTGCTACGATTGATCATGCCGTGACGCTTGCGCGAGGCCTGGCACTTGACCTTGCCTCCCGCAGTGACCTTGAAGCGCTTTTTGGCACCGCTCTTGGTCTTCATCTTGGGCATTTGGCTTCCTTTGCGAGGCCCTGGCGGGTAGGCACCGGACCTTCGAGTTTACTGGATTGAAGCATTGAAGCCGCCACGGCATGCCCCGCCGGGCGGCTCCTAACGAACGCGCCTTATAGAGTGGATTGAGGCCGGATTGCAAGGCCGCACCGCGCCTCCTAGCGCGGCGACAGCACCATCACCATCTGCCGCCCTTCGAGCCTCGGCTCGGACTCGACCTTGGCGATGGTCACGGTGTCCTGCTTCACGCGATCGAGCAGCTTGATGCCGAGCTCCATGTGCGCCATCTCGCGGCCCCGGAAGCGCAAGGTGACCTTCACCTTGTCGCCCTCCTCGAAGAACCGGACGATCGACCGCATCTTCACCTCATAGTCGTGAATGTCGATGTTCGGCCGCATCTTGATTTCCTTGATCTCGACGGTGCGCTGCTTCTTGCGCGCCTCTGAGGCCTTTTTCTGCGCCTGGTATTTGTACTTGCCGAAATCCAGGATCTTGCACACCGGCGGCTCGGAGTTGGGCGAGATCTCGACAAGATCGAGGCCCGCCTCGGCCGCGCGCGCCAACGCGTCACCGATGGCGACCACGCCGACGTTGATGCCAGTGGCGTCGATGAGCTGGATGTTCGAAGTGTCGATGCCCTCGTTGATACGGGGGCCTTCCCGATTGGGGGTGAGTTTCATCGGCCGTCTTGCGATGTGTCGTTCTCCTCTTCCGTGACACGCTCTGAACCCGCTTTCGGAAGAGCGCTTATGCACCTTCCGAATAACGCGAACCTCAGGTTTCTATAGGATCGGCAACCGGGCTGACAAGTCAAGCTGATCACGCTGTAGCGCAAGCGAATCCTTGAGCGCCGTTACGTCGCGGGGCAAGGCTTTGTGCTTTCCCGGCAGATTTGGCATGGTGTCGACGGATCGTTGCGGGGGGGGGGATGCATGCGCCGAAGCTGTTTGCTTACCATGGTCGTTTTCGCTGGTTGCGGGCTGCTCACGCCTGCTACGGCGGCCACAGCTCGATGTCTGTTCGTCGCGGGCACCGCCGACGCACTCGTCAGGGCCAAGGCGGTCGAGGGCTCGGTCGCGTCCTTGCGCGAGGCCATCGACAAGTGGAAGGCCGCCAATGGCGTGACCGGCCCGGTCACCGAAACGGCGCAGAAGCCGGAACCCCATCCCTATTGGCGAAGCGCGGTCTCGCCGGATTTGTTCTACACCCCAGACGTGGTCACCGATTCGGCCTACACCATCTGCTGGAAGGGCGTGGTGTCGCCTGTGGTTTGCACCTCCGGCACCAAGGTCTGCTGGTAGGGTATGCGGGGCTAGCACGGCGATCGCCTGAACCTCTCCGCCAAATCGGTGCCGAGCAACTCGTCATAGATGGCAAGCGTCAGTCCTTGCATCCGCGCGAGCGTAAAGTTCGCCGCTACATGGGCCCGCGCGCGGGCGCTGATCTCGGCCCGTTCGGCGGGGATGAGCGCGAGCGCTTGGGCGAGGCGATCGGCGAGCGCGGTCACGTCCCGTGGCGGCACGAGCCATCCTGTGAATCCCGCCTGACTCTGCCCGGCAGCGACGATGGTCTCCGGCAGCGCGCCGAGATCGGGCACGATGACTGGGCAGCCCATGGCTTGTGCCTCAACGCTGGTGCGCCCGAAGGTCTCCGGCACCGTCGATGTCGTCACCGCGACATGGGCGGCGAGGAATGCGGCCGGCATCTCACCGCAATGACCAACGAGCCGCACCTTGCCGCCTAGGCCATGACGTTCGATGAGACCGATCAACTCGTCGCGGTAGGCGTCGTGTCCCGGCGCGTCGCCGGCAAGAACGAACACCGCATCGCCGAATACGCCGTCGCGCTCGAGCCGCGCCGCTGCCGCGATCAAATCGCGCTGTCCCTTGAGGCTGGTGAGCCGCGCCGCGTGCAGCACGATCTTGGCGCCTTGAGGCACGCCCCAGGTTGATCTCAGCCGCTCCACCGCCTCTGGCGGAATGGCGGTGGGGTCGAAGGCGTCTCCGTCGACGCCGCGATAGATGATGCGGATGCGCTCCCGCGCGAGATGCTCCCGCTCGGCGATCACTTGAGCGGTATAGCGGGAATTGGCGATGACCCGGTCGCCCCGCGCCATGACGCTGTTATAGAGGGTCTTGAACGGCCCCGCCTCGCCATAGGCGCCGTGATAGGTGGTGACAAAAGGCCGGCCCGTGCGGCGCGCCGCTAACAGCGCGCTCCAGGCCGGCGCCCGGCTGCGGGCATGCAGGAGGTCGACGCCGCGCTCTTTGACCAGGCGAGTGAGCCGGCGCGCATTGGCGAGCATGGTGAGCGGGTTCTTGCTCGCGGCGGGGAGCGTCACGATCTCGCCGCCGGCGGCGGCGAGCTCCGGCGCCATGCGACCCCCTTCGGTGGCCACCAGCGCGGTCGCACCGGCCTTGACCAGCGCTTGGGCGATCTCGATGGTCGCCAATTCGCTGCCCCCGGCATCGAGGCGCGGCACGACCTGAAGTATGGTCACCATGAATGAGGGCTTTGCTTCCCGCTATTGCCGCGAAAGGTCATTAGGCTCTTAGGATGGACGTGAGACTCTTAGGATGGACGTGTCTGAACCGCAATTCCTGGAGCTCGGTGCCGAGCCTAAGCGCCGGCGTATCGCCTATCGCTGGAGCAAGCGGCGGGGCGAGGGGCCGAGCGAAGCGCCCGCGCTCCTTTGGCTCCCGGGCTTCCTCTCCAACATGGCGAGCACGAAGGCGAGTGTTGTGGCGGAGTGGGCAGACACCCATGGTCTCCCCATGATGCGCTTCGATTATTCCGGCCACGGGCTCTCGGAGGGTGCCATGCTCGACGCCTCCATCGGCGATTGGCTCGAAGAGGCGATCGCGGTGTGGAACCGCATGGGCGACGGCCCCCGCATCGTCATCGGTTCCTCCATGGGCGGTTGGCTCGCGCTGCTGCTTGCGCGCCATGTGGCGAGCCAGGGCCAAAGTGGGCTGCTCGCCGGTCTGGTGCTGATTGCGCCCGCCTGGGACATGACCGAAGCTCTGATGTGGCGGGAGCTTCCGCCCCCGAGCCGGGAGGAGATCGAACGGAACGGCGTGACCTATTTGCCTTCGGCCTATGGCGACGCTTACCCGATCACCAAGCGCCTGATCGAGGAGGGGCGCCTCCACCTGATCGAGGGTCATCCGTTCGATCCAGGGTGCAAAGTGCGCATCCTCCAGGGCATACTCGATCCCGATGTGCCTTGGCGTCACGCACTTGCCTTGGTCGATCTCTTGCAAGCCTCCGATGTCGAGCTAACTCTGATCAAACATGGTGATCATCGTCAGTCGCGGCCCGAAGATCTGCGGCGCCTTGAGGCCACCATCGCCGCGCTGGTCGAGCACGCGAGCTGAACCGCCTCGCCGACTTTCGTCATACCGGCGCAAGCCGGTATCCAGCCGCGTGAAGCGCGAGACGAAAAAACTGGACCCCGGCTTTCGCCGGGGTGACGCCAGTGGCGCACACGTGCGCTCTCCTTACCGCGACGCGTGAATGCGTCCGGAGTTTGCTTAAATCGTCCCCCGAAGGGGGTGGCGCGCCGAAAAGCGCAATCAATGAGCTCGCGTCCATTGCTGGACGCGCGGGCGCCTCTCGGCGCGCCAGAGCGGCGTTTGTTCGGCTTACCGGGCCGCGCTTTCGGCTGAGATCTAAAGTTGCGGCTTTGCATGCCGGCCCGCGGGCACCGCACCGGCAAGCACTAGGAATTACCCAATGCCCGCCACACACTTCAGGTGGGGACCGAAAGCCCGCACACGAAGTGTGTTCGTCCCGCCTCACGACGCCTCATGAGAACGCCCCTTCAGCGGACGAGGTGAGGGAAGCATAAAAGCGATTTGGCGCGCGGGGATAGATTGTGGCCCCTCATCTGCTCCCCAATGTCATCGCCGGGCTTGACCCGGCGATCCAGGCGGGCATGACAGCGGTTCTTCACGCTGCCCCGGGACGATGCATGGACAACAGCGCCTGTAGCCCCTCCCAATAGGTCGGAAAAGCGAGGTGTACGCCCAGCTCGGATTTGATCAGCGCGTTGGAGACCCGCCGGCTGTCGCCATAGAAGCTGCGCGCCATGGGCGTGAGCTCGGCCTCCTCGAAAGGTACCGCGGGCGGCGGCTCGACCCCCAACAGCTCGGCGGCGTAAGCGATCACCTCTTCGGGTGGCGCCGGCTCGTCATCGGCGACGTTGTAGATGCCGCCCGCGCGCGGCCGCGCGATCGAAGCCTCAAGCACACTGGCGATGTCCTCGACATGGATGCGGTTGAACACCTGGCCGGGCTTAACCACGCGCCGTGCCGTCCCCGCGATGATCTTGTCCAGCGCGCTTCGCCCAGGTCCATAGATGCCGGCAAGCCGAAACAACTGCACGGGGCACTGGATATCCTCGCCAAGCGCCAGCCAGTCGCGCTCGGCGGCGACCCGCGCTTTCGTCCGTTCGCTGTTGGGAAGCGGCGTGGTGGTCTCATCGACGGTAGCGCCGGAATGGTTGCCATAAACGCCGACAGTCGAGAGATAGCCGATCCAGTCGAGCGTCGAGAGGGCCGCGATCTCGTCGCGGTAATGCCGCAAGACGGGATCGCCGTCCGGTCCAGGCGGGATCGACAACAGAAGATGCGTGGTGCCGGCGAGCAGCCGAGGGATTTCCGGGTTGTCCGGCTCCCCCGCGTAGCGGCAGACCGCGTAGCCCTTCGCGCGAAGCCGCGCGACATTGGCGGGATCACGCGCCGTGCCGGCAACGCTCCATCCCTTCCTCTTCAGCCGCGTGGCTAGCGTGTCAGCCGAATAGCCAAGGCCGAAACAGAACAGCCGGCTCATCCCTGCGTCCTCGTCCATTCGCTGGCGACCTCGGGGTCTGGTTCCGCGCTCGCTTGGGTGGCGCGCAACTCCCGGAACTTGGCCGGCGCGAGACGAGAGAGCGCCCACACCACCATGGCCCTGACCAGCGGCGAGGGGTCGCCGAGATGCCCTTCCACTTGCGGCAACAATGTCGCGTCGCCGGAATTGCCGGCGGCGATTAGCACATTGCGTAAAAATCGGTCGCGACCCGTCCGCTTGACGGCCGTGCCGCGGAACCGCGCGCGAAAGGAGGCATCGTCGAGCGCAAGCAGCTCGGCAAGCGGAGGATTGTCGCTCTCCGCCCGCACGCTGAGTTTCGCCTCGCGCGCGGCCTTGGAAAATTTGTTCCAGGGACACACGGTGAGGCAGTCGTCGCAGCCGAAGATGCGGTTCCCCATCGGCTCGCGGAACTCGATCCCGATATGCCCCTTATGCTCGATGGTGAGGTAGGAGATGCAGGCCCGCGCATCGAGCTGGTAGGGCGCGACGAAAGCCTGCGTCGGACAGATATCGAGGCAGCGCCGGCAGGCCCCGCAATGGTCCTCTTCCGGCTTATCGGCCTGGATCTCGGCGCTAGTGAAGATCGAGCCCAAGAAGAGCCAGGAGCCGAGCTCGCGGGAAATGAGATTGGTGTGCTTGCCTTGCCAGCCGAGACCGGCTTTGGCCGCGATCGGTTTCTCCATCACCGGCGCGGTGTCGACAAAGATCTTGACCTCACAGCACCCAATCTCCTGGACCCGCGAAGCGAGCGCCTTGAGCATGGCCTTGATGATGTCGTGGTAGTCGAGGCCTTGCGCATAGACCGAGATGGCGCCGCGCGATCGTTTCTTGAGCACGGCCAGCGGGTCGCGTTCAGGCGCGTAGCTCAAGCCCAACATGATGATGCTCTTCGCCTGCGGCCAGATGGCGCGTGGGGCCTTGCGGCGCTCGGGGGTGGCGGCAAGCCAAGCCATGTCGCCGTGGCGGCCCTTGGCCAGAAAGGCGTCGAGCGCCGCGCCTGAGCCTTGCGGCGCATCGGCGCTCGTAAACCGCACGGCATCGAAGCCCAGCTCCGTCGCGGCTTTCGCGATCCGGTCCTTCAGCGTGAGCGCCGCGACGCTCGGCAGTTCAGAAATCGAGGTCGGCATAGGTCCCTGACGGGATGAAGCCAGCGACCCGGTCGGCAAGCAAAGGCCGGAACGATGGCCGCGACTTCAGAAGCGCGTACCAGCTCTTGGCGGCATCATAGTCTTCCCAGGGCACCTCGCCGAGATAGTCGAGCGCCGAGAGATGCGCCGCGGCGGCGAGGTCGGCGAAGCTCAGGGCCTCGCCGGCGAGCCAGGGCCGGGTCTCGGCCAAATAGCCGATATAGGCGAGATGATAGCGCAGATTCTCGTGGCCGGCCCGCATCGCCTCGATATTGGGTGAGCCGCCGCTCGGGCCATGCCGCCGGTAGACCTTCTCCTCGACCAGATAGGTCGTCACCTCGTCGTGGAACTTCCGGTGGAACCAATCGACCAGCCGCCTTGCTTCGGCCCGGGCCACGGCGTCACCTGGAAAGAGCTTGAAGCCGCGCGCCTCGCCGTCCCCGCTCGCGGTCTCGTCGAGATATTCGGAGATCGGGTAGGAGCCGGAGATCGGGCGGCCGGCATCGGCAATCAGGACGGGGAGCGAGCCCGAGGGGTTCAGCTCGAGCAGCCCTGCGCGCCACTCCCATGGCCGCTCCTCGGTGAGCGTCGCCTCGATGCCGCATTCGGCCAACGCCAGCCGAATGGAGCGGGAGAACGGACAAAGCGGGTAGTGCAGGAGCGTCGCCATCGACCCGTTCGGCGGTTTACGACCGCGAAAAGAATCGCGCGGGATTGAGCCTCGGTATAGAACCTGCTCGCGCGCCGGACAAGCGGGTAGCGAGGGGGTCCATGTCGCTAGAACAGATCATCGTGCTTGCCGTGGTGCAGGGTATCACAGAATTCCTCCCGATTTCGTCTTCCGGACATCTCATTCTCATCCCGGCGCTGACCGGCTGGAAAGATCAAGGCCTGATCACCGACGTCATGGTGCATCTCGGCACCTTGCTCGCCATCCTCATCTATTTTTGGCGCGATGTGTGGCGCCTGATTGAGGGCGGGCTGCTGCTGCTGCGCGGCAAGCTCACCGACGATGGGCGGCTGGCCCTCTACATCCTCATCGCCACCATTCCGGCCGTGCTGTTCGGCATCGCGCTCAAGAAGTTCGGGGTTACGGATCTCGATCGGAACGTCGCCATCGTCGCCTGGAACACCATCATATTTGGCCTCCTGATGCTCATCGCCGACACCTTCGGCAAGCAAATCAAGACCATCGCCGATGTGACGCTCCCAAGCGCGCTGATCATCGGCGTGGCGCAAGCGCTGGCGCTCATTCCTGGCACGAGCCGGTCGGGGATCACCATGACGGCCGCCCGCTTCCTGGGCTTCGAGCGGCCCGACTGTGCCCGCTTCTCCTTCCTGCTCGGCATTCCGGCCACGGCGGGCGCGATTGCCTTCACCATCGGCGACGCGCTGGCAAGCGGCGGTCATATCGGCTCCGACGAGTTGCTGGCGGCGGGGCTCACCTTCATCACGGGGATTCTGGCGATCGCCTTTCTGATGAACCTGCTTAAGCGCATCAGCTTCCTCCCCTTCGTGCTCTACCGGATGATGCTCGGCGCCTTCTTGCTTGTGTTGCTCTACGGCTGAGCCTTTGTCTTGACGCATGATCCTATCCGAAAAGCCTGCAACTTTTCGGGGTCATGCTCTAAGGCCGGTAGATCGAGAACTGGCCGCGCGGCCGGAACCGCTCGAGATAATCCGGGACCACCGCCTCGACGGCGACTGGCTCGATGCCCAGACCTTGCACGGTGCGGCCGGCTCGCTTGGCGGCCTCGCTCACCACATTGTCGGTTTCGAGCATGCGCACCTGATCCAAGGTGAGCGGCGGGTTGGGCAGCAATTGCAGGAAGACCGCCTGGATCTTCGCCAGCCAGAACGGCAGCGGCACCAGCAGCCGCCGCCGCATGGTGTAGTCGAGCACGCGCTCCATCACCTCTTTCATGGTCAGGATTTCGGGCCCGCCAAGCTCGTAAGGGGCGCCCGCTTCCGCTTTGCCGGTCAGGCCCGCCACCACCGCCTTGGCCACGTCCCCCACGAACACCGGCTCAAACCGCGTCTTGCCGCCGCCGATCAAGGGCAGCGCCGGCGCGATGCGCGCCAAGGCGGCGAAGCGGTTGAAAAACTCGTCCTCCGGCCCGAACACGATCGAGGGGCGTAAGATCACGGCTCCGGGAAACACGGCGGTTACGGCGGTCTCGCCCGCGGCTTTGGTGCGGGCATAGGCGGCCGGCGATCGTGGATCGGCGCCGATCGCCGACATCTGCACGAAGGCCCGTGCGCCGGCTGCACGCGCGGCCAGGGCGACGTGGCGCGCGCCCTCGTCCTGGACGCTCGCGAAGGTCTGCCGGCCTGTTGGCACCAGAATGCCGACGAGATTGATCACCGCATCGGCTCCCTCCGCCGGCGCGGCGAGCGAGTCCGGAAAGCGCACATTGGCCTGGACTGGGATGATCTGGCCGACGCCGCCAAGGGGCTGCAAATGGCCGGCAAGATCGGGCCTGCGCACGGCGATCCGCATCCGCGCACCCGTGCGGGCCAGCGCGCGGACGACATGGCGGCCGATAAAGCCCGAGCCGCCATAAATCGTGATGAGGGTCGAGCTGCTTAAGGAAATACCCACGGGTTGTCCTGCATGATCCTCCCCGGCAACGGGGTTCCGCGGATTGACTTTGCGGACCCCCGATCGTACCTCAGGAGCCCTAGCCCAGGTGGCGGAATGGTAGACGCGCTAGCTTCAGGTGCTAGTACCCGAAAGGGTGTGGAAGTTCGAGTCTTCTCCTGGGCACCACGTTATTTTTGCAAATCGGCGCTCGCGCGAAAGCGCTGCTGCCGTTGGATCTAACCTCATGAAGCGAGCGGGATGACGGTCGAACTGCATAAAGGCGACCTGCCGCCTGGCCGCGTCTGGGGCGACGCCGTGGCCATCGACACCGAAACGCTCGGCCTCAACCCCCATCGCGATCGGCTCTGCCTCGTGCAGCTGTCCAAGGGCGACGGCAACGCCGATCTCGTGCAAATCGGCAGGAGCCACGAGGCGCCCGAGCTGAAACGGCTCCTCGCCGATGAGAGCGTGCTCAAAGTTTTCCACTTCGGCCGCTTCGATATGGCCGTGCTCAAGCATGCCTTCGGGGTGATGCCGCGCCCGGTCTATTGCACCAAGGTGGCCTCCAAGCTTGCCCGGACCTTCACCGACCGGCACGGCCTCAAGGATTTGTGCAGGGAGCTGTTGGGGATCGATCTCTCCAAACAGCAGCAATCCTCCGATTGGGGCGCCGATCGGCTAACCCCCGAACAGCTCAATTATGCCGCAAGCGACGTGTTGCATCTGCACGCGCTAAGGGAGAAACTTGAGGCCATGCTGGTGCGCGAGGGGCGCGAAGGATTGGCACGCGCCTGTTTCGCCTTTTTGCCGACGCAGGCCGAGCTCGATCTCCGGGGTTGGTCAGAGATCGATACATTTGCCCATTAGCGCCGGCCGGAATTCGAGGCGGCAGGGGCGCTCACCGGCAAGCTGGTCGTCGCAATGTCATCAAAGTCTTGCGGCTAATGGTGGTTTGGGCCGGCGGGGCCGGTCCCGAAGGAGCATCCTGTGACAATCGAGGCGCAACTGGTTCCGGGCAGGCACCAGTATCGCATGCGCAGCGCAGAAGAGCACGAGCGTGCTTTCCTGAGCGCGGGGCGGCATAGCCGCGCGGTACGCTTCCTGCGCAAGTTCCTGCCGGTGCTGGCGGTGCTGGTGCTCGCCGCCTATTTCATCTCGTCGGGGCTGAACATCACCGTCGGCGGGGTCACCGCGAGCGTCAGCGGCATCGAGGTCGCGGACGGAAAGCTGCGCATGGTGAACCCGAAGCTGAAGGGCGTCGACAAGAAGAACGGCGCCTATGTCATCAGCGCCGATTACGCTGACCAGGACATGAAGACTCCCAAGCTGATCATGCTGCATGTCATCAAGGCCGAGCTCAGCACGGGACAGAAGGGCTGGTCCCGGATGCAAGCGGCGCGCGGCCTTTTCAACAGCGAGAGCGAGCGCCTCCTGATGCGCGACGACATCCATGTGTCGACGAGTTCCGGCATCACCGGCAGGCTCACCGCTGCGAGCCTCGAAATGAAGAACCAGATCGTGCGCTCGCATCAGCCTGTTGCCTTCGACCTGACCAACGGCACGGTGCGCGCCAATGCGCTCACGCTGCGCTCCGCCGACCATATCCTGCTGTTCCGGGGCAAGGTGGTCGTCCATATCAACCAGGTGGCGAAGAAGCCGGCGCCAGCACCAACCGGTGCGGCCGCGCCGCCCCAAATCGAAGCCCCTGCTCAGCCGGACCGTGTGGCGCCGGGGCCGGTCCAATCTGCGCCCATGGCGAGCCCGCAATGATCAAGCATCCGAAACAGCGCCTTCGGCTGCCGAGATTGCCAAGCGCCACGCTCGGCGCGGCAGTCCTCGCGCTTGGCGTTCTGCTTGGCGTGCCGGTGAACGCGCAAGCCCCGATCAGCACCGAAACCGCCCCGGCCCCCACAACCCCGGCCGCCGCCCAAACCCCAACCAGCGCCCCAGCCATGGGCAGCAGTTTTGGCGCGCTCACCAAGAACTCAGGACAGCCGATCGATATCGAATCGGACGTGCTCGTCGTGCATGATGCGAAGAAATACGCGACCTTCAAAGGCAACGTAAAGGCCGTGCAAGGGACCACCACGCTCCGCGCCACGGAGCTTGACGTGCACTATGTGGGTGGCGGCGGCGACAGTCTCACTGGGGGTCAGAGCGCGACCGCGGCGAATGCCGATGCCAAGGCTGGAGATGCTGATGCCAAGACGGTAGACGCCAAGGCCGGCGGCGGTGGCGCACTCGGCGGCGACGGCACCCAGATCAGCAAGATCGAGGCGAGAGGCGAGGTCATCATCACGAGCGCCCAGGACCAGACCACGACGAGCGACTGGGCCCTTTACGATGTGCCGGCCCAGCAGGTGACTGTCGGCGGCAATGTGGTGTTAATGCAGGGCAAGAATGTGCTAAAGGGAGACCGGCTTGTTATCGATTTGAAGACCGGTGAAAGCCGGTTCGAGAACCCGGGAAATGCGGCTACGCCGGGCCGCATTCGTGCACTGTTCATGCCGAAGGACGCAAAGCCCGGCGATGACAAAAAAGCCGACGATAAGAAGGTCGACGACAAGAAGGTCGACGACAAGAAAGCCGACGACAAGAAAGCCAGTGACAAGACCGCCGATGGCCAGTCCGGGACCGAAAGTTCTGAGAATGTTAATGCGCCCGACAACGCAGCGAATGGCGCCGAGCCCCATCCGGATTCGGAGGCTTGGCAGCTCTTACCGGGCCAGCAACGATAAGGCAGCGACGGCCTTTCATCCGAAATTAACCGTCTGGCGCTTCGACTGAAGGAGCGGAAGGGTAAGTGGGCAAATTGCTGTCGTTCCCAGGTCGCGAGGCAGTCGCCGAGCGCGGGGCTACCCGCCCCGGGGAGCACGCTATCGAGCCGGAAGCGCCCCCGAACGAATATGCTGGCTGGCTGACGGTTCATTCCGTCGTAAAGAGCTTCAAGAAACGGACCGTCGTCCGCGGCGTGAGCCTCGAGGTCGCCCGGGGCGAAACGGTCGGCCTGCTTGGGCCGAACGGCGCGGGCAAGACCACCGTATTTTACATGATCACCGGCCTCATTCCGGCCGACGAGGGAAGCATCCGGATCGACGGGCGCGACGTGACCAAGCTGCCGATGTATCGCCGCGCGCGGCTGGGCATTGGCTATCTGCCGCAGGAGGCCTCGATCTTTCGCGGCCTCACCGTGGAGGAGAACATCCTCGCAGTGCTGGAGACGGTCGAACCCAACAAGGCGGAGCGCCAGGTTCAGCTCGATGCGCTGCTTGAGGAGTTCCGCATCACGCGCCTCAGGAAATCTCCCTCCATTCGCCTCTCCGGCGGTGAGCGCCGCCGCGTCGAAATTGCCCGCGCGCTCGCCACCCGGCCTTCCTTCATGCTGCTCGACGAGCCCTTTGCCGGTATCGATCCGATCGCCGTCAACGACATCCGCGCCCTCGTGCGCCATCTCACAGAGCGAGGCATCGGCGTTCTCATCACCGACCACAATGTGCGGGAAACGCTCGAGCTGGTGGGACGCGCCTACATCATCCATGACGGCATGGTGCTCACCCACGGCACTGCCCATGAAATCATCAACAACGAGGACGTGCGACGCGTCTATCTCGGCGACCAGTTCAGGATTTAGGCCGGTCGATCGCGGCGGCCCGTCCGGGAAGTTCCATGGCGTTCACCACAAAGCTCGAGCTTCGCCAAAGCCATAGCCTGGTGATGACTCCGCAGCTGCAGCAGGCGATCATGCTGCTGCAGCTCTCCAACATGGAGGTTGCCACGTTCGTCGACGCCGAGCTTGAGCGGAACCCGCTGCTGGAGCGCGAGGAGTCCGACGAGCCGAGCGGCGCGCAAAACGGCGAGGCGCCCGAACCCGTTCCGAGCCCAGTCAAGGATGGCGATCCGGAGGAGGCCAACGCCATTGCCGGCGAGACCGCCACGGAGGCGGCCGAGACGGACCCCGACGAGAGAGCTGATGGCGATTGGCTCGATCTGCAGGCGGACAGCAGGGGAGGACAGCCCGAGGACCTCGACACCGAGCCCCACGAGACCTCCCCTGAGGCCGAAGGCTTCAGCCTCAACGCGCTCGAGGATTCCGGCTGGGCCGGGCTTGCCCAAGGCTCACGCGCCGCTGGCGAGGAGGCGCCCAATCTGGAGACCTATGTGGCGGAGGAGAGGACGCTTCGAGACCATCTCACCGACCAGCTTGCCCTCGCCGTCGCCGATCCCGCGAAGCGGTTGATCGGCCACCATCTCATCGACATGACCGACGAGGCGGGCTACCTGCAAGGCGACCTGTCGGCGCTCGCCGAGCTTCTCGGCGCGCCGCTTGAGCTCGTCGAGGAGACGCTCAAGGTCATGCAAGCCTTCGAGCCCTGCGGCGTGTTCGCCCGCGACTTGCGCGAGTGCCTGACGCTACAACTGAAAGAGCTCGATCGCTGCGACCCCGCCATGGCCACGCTGATCGAGAATCTTCACCTGCTCGCCGCCCATGACCTCGTTGCGCTGGAGCGCGTCTGCCGCGTCTCCGACGAGGATCTCTGCGACATGATCCAGGAGGTGAAGCGCCTGAACCCGAAGCCCGGGCTGAAATATGGCGCAAGCCCGACGCAGCCCATCGTGCCCGACGTGCTGGTTCGCGCGCTTCCCGATGGCAGCTGGCACGTCGAGCTCAACAGCGAGACGCTGCCGCGGGTGCTGGTGAACCAGGCCTATTATGCCCGCGTCAGCAAATCGGCCAAATGCAAACAGGACAAGAGCTATCTGGTGGATTGCCTGCAAACTGCCAATTGGCTTGTCAAGAGCCTGGACCAGCGCGCGCGCACGATCCTGAAGGTGGCGCAAGAGATCGTGCGCCAGCAGGACGCCTTCCTCACCTATGGCGTGCGTCATTTGCGGCCCCTGAACTTGAAGACGGTGGCCGACGCCATCTCGATGCATGAATCCACGGTGAGCCGCGTCACGTCCAACAAATACATGGCGACCAACCGCGGCTTGTTCGAGCTCAAATATTTCTTCACCTCGTCGATCCCTGCATCGGGCGACGGTGACGCGCACTCCTCGGAAGCGGTGCGCCACCGGATCAAGGAGATGATCGAGGCGGAGGCCGCGAGCGACGTGCTGTCCGACGACAAGATTGTCGAGCGGCTCAAGCAAGACGGCGTCGCTATCGCGCGGCGGACGGTGGCCAAATACCGCGAGGCGCTGCGCATTCCCTCGTCGGTGCAGCGCCGGCGCCAGAAGCGGATCGCGCAAGGGGTCAGCGCCTGAGCTGGCCGTGCAAGGCGTTGTTGTACAGAGGGAAATGCCTTGAACCAAACACCGGGAGCATTTGGGTTTGACACCTTAGGGGCAGGGGTCTAGCTTCCCTGCCCGCGGGTGGGAGGCCAGCCAATTTTCTTGCCATGGGCCATGGGCCATGGGCCTGGGCGGAGGTCCGCCCCGCATAAGCAGCGTTGCCATGCGTCCCGGGGGAATAGGGGAAACGGTTCTGTCGACAGCTCCGCGGGGATGACAATACAGGTCACCGGAAAGAATTTGGACGTCGGCGAGGCATTGCGCGGATATGTCCAGGAACGCGCTGTCCACACCATCGAGAAATATGTCGGGCGCCCGCCGACCGGGCATGTGCGCATAGAGAAAGAACACGGGGAGTTTCGCACCAACTGCACCATCCATTTGTGGCAAGGCATGAGTCTTGAAGCCCATGGCGTGGCGCCGGATGCTTACCAGAGCGCCGATCTCGCCTGTGAGCGGCTGGAAAAGCGGGTGCGGCGCTACACGCGGAAGGTCAAACGCCACGGCGGCGGCCACGCGCCCCGCAAGGAGACGCCCGCAGCGTCCTACGCGCTGCAATCGCCGCCGGAAGGACAGGAGGAGAGCGATGAGGACAACCCGATCATCGTTGCCGAAGCCGAGACGGTCGTGCACGAGATGGCGGTGAGCGACGCGGTAATGCAGATGGATCTTTCCGATCGGCCGTTCGTTGTGTTCCGCAACGCGAGCAATGGGGAGATCAACGTGGTTTACCGGCGTGACGACGGCAATATCGGTTGGATCGATCCGGCGGTTAAGCTGAAAACGCGGGCACGGCGCTAGGCGGCTCGTTCCGCCTTGGCACCTCTCTCATCGAACGGGTTAGCACATGCATCTCGCTGATCTCATCGGCCCCGAGGCGGTGATCCCCTCCCTCAAGGTCAAGACCAAGAAGCAGCTCCTCCAGGAGCTCGCCGGCCGCGCCGCGCGCCTAACCGGCTTGGAGGAGCGCTACATCTTCGACACGCTGCTGCAGCGGGAGCGGCTGGGCTCCACCGGGCTCGGTGAGGGCATCGCCATCCCGCATGGCAAGCTCGCCGGCCTGAAACGCATCGTCGGCATTTTCGCGAGGCTAGCCGAGCCGATCGATTTCGACGCCGTCGACGGCGATCCGGTCGACATCGTCTTCCTGCTGCTTGCGCCCGAAGGGGCCGGCGCCGACCATCTGAAGGCGCTGGCGCGCATTTCGCGGCTGTTGCGCGAGGGCCACGCGGTGGACAAGCTCCGGGCATCGAAGGACGCCTCCGCGCTCTATGCGGTGCTCACCACCGAGGGCGCCACGTCCCACGCCGCCTAAGGCCGGTCGTCAACTTTGACGTCCAGCTGAGCTCAGCGGGGCGCGAGCTCGGTGATCAGCTCGATCGCTGCCTTGCTCATCGCCTCGAAGCCACCGACGCTGAACTCGTTGATCGCCACGAAGACGCCGACACCGCGCGACGGCGCGAAGGCCACAAAGCTGAACATGCCCTGCAGGCCCCCCGATTTGTGCAGGATCAGCGGCCGATTGCCCTCGGGCCTCATCACCACCCAGCCGAGCCCCAAGGCGTCCATCTCCCCGCCCTCGTCCATGCCGAATACGGGGCTGAGGCCGTCGCGGTGCAGATAGCTCGCGTGGTCGAGGAGCCGCATCTCGGCATTGGCCGTGCTGAAGCGGTCTAGGTGCCAGCCGAGCCAGCGCAGCATGTCATTGGTCGAGGAATAGAGCCCGCCGGCGCCGACGATCAACGGCGAGGTGGGGATGAACGGCATGGGGGAGCCGTCAAAATTGTGCCCCTGCATGGCCCGGCCCTGCTCTGCCTCGGACAAGTCGAAGCTCGTGTCCTTCAGGCCTGCCGGGTCCAGCACGCGTTTCTTCAGGAGGCTTGGATAGGGCTCGCCAGCGACATTGCTCAGGGCCTGGGCCAGCAAGTCGAAGCCGAAATTCGAATAGAGGACGCCGGTTCCCGGGGCGAAGAGCAGAGCGTCAGGCGTCAAGGAGGCCACATAATCCTCCTTGCTGCGCTCCGAGGTCGGCACGGTCTCCCCAGGCTTATCTTGGGCCTCGCGCGGCAGGCCGGAGGCGTGAGTGGCGAGGTCGATCAGCCTGATTGATTTGCCGTCACGCTCCGGGATCTTCACGTCCCAGCCGAGCCGGTCCTGCAGCCTGTCGGTGAAGCCGACCTTGCCGTCGGCCACCATGGAGGCGAGCGTGGCGCCGGCAAAGACCTTGGTGATCGACCCGATGCGCATGCGCGTATCGCCGTCGGGGGCCTTGCCGCTGCCGTCTGCGATCTCGCCAAAGCCGCGGACCAACGTCTCGCCGTTGCGGATCACGCCGATGATCGCCCCCGGGACCTTGGCCTCGAGGAAGATGAAGGTTCCGGTGAAGTCGACCGTTTCCTCCAGAAGCTTGTCCGCGGCATATGCCGGCGCCGCTCCGAGAATTGAACCGAGGGCCAGTGCAAGCGCAGCCCCCACAATGCGGTCGGCGATGCTCATCTTTCGCATTATCAATCACTCCTGCTAGAGGGAGAAAATCTCCTGATAGCTGTCTGCGCGTTTCAGATAGGTCCAATCGCCGTTCGCCTCGTGGAGAGCGCGCGCGGGCCTCGGGAAGGAGTTGGCGTTGGAGGCGAAGAAGGTCGGATTGTATAGGCGCCGGTCGAGGAGATCAGGAGCACGTCGCCGCGTAAGGGGCGTCGCGGGAAGGCGACCTTGAGGCGCGACAGCATGTCGGCGGAGAAGCAGAGATTGCCGGCGATGAAGGTCTCGAAAGGCGCCGGGTCGCGACGCTGCGGCAGGGTGGCG
>Ga0315295_10001341_pt1 | contig 21093 bp, 13 predicted proteins | sample YL17G14_0_MG_FD_204453 | JGI IMG/M metagenome (GOLD analysis project Ga0315295, IMG submission 204453) | Sediment microbial communities from Yellowstone Lake, YNP, Wyoming, USA - YL17G14_0 | ecosystem: Environmental > Aquatic > Freshwater > Lake > Sediment | place: USA: Wyoming | collected...
TCTGAAATTAACCGGCGAGCCCAAATGGGCCGACCGATGTGAGGAGGTAGCGTTCAACTCGCTGCCTGCATCGATGACGCCGGACCTCAAGGCCCTGCGTTATCTAACTGCTCCGAATCAGATTCTCTCTGACCGCCATAATAAGTCGCCGGGTGTGCAAAATAGCGGCCCAATGTTTCTTTATGACCCCTATGACCATCGTTGCTGTCAGCATAACGTTGCGCACGGATGGCCCTATTATGCCGAACACCTCTGGCTGGCTGCTGCCGGCAATGGCCTGGCCGCCGTCTTATATGCTCCCTGCAAGGTTACGGCTAAAGTTGGTGATGGCACAGAAGTTACAATCGTTGAAGAAACTCGCTACCCATTCGAGGAAAGCATCCGGATGACTATCTCAACTGTCAGGCCGGTTCGGTTTCCACTTTATTTGCGTGTGCCGGGCTGGTGCGAAAGTCCCCAGGTGACAATCAACAACGAAAAAGCTGTGGAGTTTGGTGTTGAAACCACTAATCACCGGTTTCTTGAGATTAACCGCACGTGGACCAACGGCGACAAGCTGACGCTCAAGCTGCCGGCGAAGGTTACCATAACTTCGTGGACCGAAAATAAAAACTGTGTCTCGGTGAACCGCGGCCCGCTAACATATTCATTGAAGATTGGCGAGAAATACATTAAGGCCGGCGGCACAGACAAGTGGCCCGCCTGGGAAATCCATCCCACCACCCCCTGGAATTATGGGCTTGTGTTTGACCAGAAAGACCCGGCGGCGTCATTTGAGGTTGTGTGTAAAGATTGGGCCGATGATAATCAGCCCTTTGAAGCCAACGCCGCCCCAATCGAGTTACATACTAAAGCAAAGAAAATTCCCGGCTGGCAGAAAGACCACCTTGGTCTGGTTGGCAAGCTCGAGCCGAGCCCCGTCAAATCCAATGAGCCGCTCGAAACCGTTACGCTAATCCCGATGGGTTGTGCCCGCCTGCGGATTTCAGCGTTTCCAACAATCGGCGAAGGTCCTGATGATCACGAATGGAAGATGCCGTCAACGCCGTTACCTGCTACTGCTTCACACTGCTGGGAAAACGATACCGTTAATGCTCTCAGTGATGGATTGCTGCCACGGAATTCCAACGACCAGAGTATCCTGCGGTTCACCTGGTGGGACCACAAGGGCACGACGGAATGGGTGCAGTATGATTTCAAAGAGCCGAGAAAAATCTCCAGCGCAGAGATTTACTGGTTTGACGATACAGGCAGCGGCGGCTGTCGAGTTCCAAAATCCTGGCGGCTGCTGTATAAGGACGGCGACCAGTGGAAGGACGTTCCTGATGCCACCGGCTTCGAGGTAGCAAAGGATAAGTTCAACCAGGTGAAGTTCGACCCTGTCCAAACTGCATCGCTTCGCCTGGAGGTGCAGTTGCAGCCGGAGTTCTCCGGCGGCATCCTCGAATGGCGTGTTGATGGAGAGTAACGCCAGGAATAATGCAGATGCTTGGTTAAGGATAGCCAAATGGCAAGAGACAAAATAACCGTAGTCGGTGCCGGTAACGTCGGTGCAACCGCTGCTCATATCGCTGCAACCAGACAGCTCGGTGACATCGTTATGGTCGATGTTGTCAAAGGCCTTGCTGAAGGCAAAGCTCTTGACATCAGCCAGGCAGGCCCTATCCACCTTTACGATTCTAATGTCATCGGTACCTGCGATTGGGAAAAGACCGCAGACAGTAATATCATCATCATAACAAGCGGGGTTCCTCGTAAACCCGGTATGAGCCGCGACCAGCTTCTTGCAACGAATGTTCAAATCGTCAGGGATGTCAGCGATAAAATCGCTAAGTTTTCGCCTGGCAGTATCGTTATTGTTGTCAGCAACCCACTCGATGCGATGGTTTATGCAGCCGCGAAGGTTACCGGCTTTGCCGGCAATAGAGTAATGGGAATGGCCGGCGCCCTCGATGCCGCACGGTTTAGCTACTTTATCGCAAAAGAGCTTGGCGTAAGCGCAGAGGACATAGAGTGTGTCCTGATGGGCGGGCACGGCGATGATATGGTGCCTTTGCCTCGATTTACTACTGTTAGCGAAAAACCGATAACAGAGCTTCTTGACGAAGCTAAAATCGCTGAGCTAATCGAAAGAACCCGCAAAGGCGGTATTGAAATCGTAAATCTGCTCGGCTACAGTGCTTATTATGCCCCCGCCGCCGGGGCAGTCAAAATGGCCGAGGCAATTCTCAAAGACAAAAAGGCGGTAATATCCTGCTGTGCCTATTGTGACAGCGAATATAACGTTGGAGGGTATTTTGTTGGTGTCCCTGTTATCCTCGGCAAAAATGGCGTCGAAAAAGTCATTGAGCTTGACTTAACCGACTCCGAGCGGGTGCAGTTTGAAAGTTCGCTGGAGCATGTAAAGCAGCTTGTGGCAGAGGTTGACAAGCTCTTATAAGAGCAACACGGTTGACCCCGTTAGAAAAAAGCTCCTTTCTAACGGGGTTGATGTTTTGTAAAGCTACGTCAGAAGCAGAAAGATAAAAAATCCAATCATCAGCACCATTCCGAGCGGGACGCCAAATACAGCCCATTCCCTGCTTTTTATCGATAGTTTATTGGCGCAAATGATATTGGGAATATTACCCGGAATGAGCATACCGCCTGCAATCAATAGTCCCGCCAGGGCGGCTTTAATTGTTTGCTCGGGCATAGCCGGCGTGATTTCAGCGGCTGTCAGGGTGGCATTATCTAAAATCGCGGAAATGATATTCACCCAGTATAGGGCATAGGCCGGGATGCGTGTCAGGTACTTATCTACCACCGGCGTGAAGCCGGTGCCCAGGAAAATCAAGGCCAGGACGAACAGATAAACCTTGCCTGCCCTGATGAACATATCTTTGGTTTCTTCGGGCTTGTCTTCCGTGAGCGTGGGGCCTTTGACTTCGTGTTTTTTCGTCAGGAACAGGGGCAATATTCCAAGAAGGACAACCAAAGGTATTATCCATTTGCCTAATAGTTTCAGCAGGAAGAAAAAATCGGCGTGATATGGTTCGCCCGATAGTTTGGAAACCGCGATTGTGGAAAGCGGCTCGCCTATCGGCGTCAGCACCGCGCCGAGACCTATCGAGAAACAGGCGATAATAACAAGGCGGACCTCGAGATTTCTGGGAAGGCGTAATACGCTTACAATCTCAGCCAAAACAAGGGCGGCGATAATGGCCGTGATGACGCTGGAAAGCAACCCTAAGCCGACGACGATTATAAATAATAGTGAGGCGTAGCTGAACCGCCGGGCGAAGGCGTGTGTCCAGGCGCCGATTTTGGGCCTGATGAATTTGAAAACGAGACCGGCAATCAGGACCGCTAATGTGATTTTAATCGGCTCAACGAGAGCTTTGCCTACGAGATGCCAGCTCCACAGCCAGGAAATACTGACGGAAAGAACGCCCATAATGAAAAGAAATGCCTCGAGCTGCCGTTCCACTCTTTTGGACACAAATGGCAGAGTAAGGACCAGTACGATGATAGTTACCAACCCGCTGGTTACCAAAACTTCATTCATAAAAGTGCCCTAAACCAACACAACTGAATACCCTGAAAAAACACAAGTTTATCATAATAAATGGTAGTGCAAAGAGTTTCTCGCACATTTTGTGATAAGTTGATGAGTCCGCGTGACAGTTTTGAGGTGGTTTCTAATCCTCCCCAAGAGCTTCTATGTCGGCGAGGTCTTTTTTTCTTCCTACGGCCCGCTTGTTGGCGATAAACTGTTCGCGCCCGATATAGTGAACCGAAATGTCTCCGTATTTGCCATGGGCTTTTCCTGCACACGCATCTTCCCATGAAATACCTGTAAGTGATGTTATGATATCTACCCGCACCGGCGGCACGCCAAGCTGGATGACATTGCCCTGCTTCTGGAAATCCGCTGCCTTTAAGTCAACGGACCCGAAGCCGAACTCATCAAGGGCAGCGAGGATGCGATGGGCGTTTGCAGTATCAGGATGGATGAGGATATCTATATCGCCGGTGTAACGCGGCGCCCCATGGAAGGCCAGCGCGTAGCCGCCTACTATCACGTATTCAACCTTGTGTTCGTTGAATAACGCTAACAGTTCTCTGAAGTCTTTCTGAACGTCCATGTTCCTGCCTTCGTAAGTTCTCTACCGCCGCGATTCGCTCCTCGGCTGGTTTGCTCAGCCAGTAGGCCAGTTCCCCCTTCACGGATGACGAATCTTTCAAACTAATTTTGTTGACTACCTTGCGTATCATACTTTTATTATACCCCGCCCGGCGACAAAACACAACTATCACCGTTTCCAGTAACTGTCCCAAAGATTGTGGGAAAATTTTTGGGACATTTACATATTTCTAACAGGGTTGACAGTTATGCTTGAGGCGGTTAAGTTATTGCCAGGATAGAATTTTATTTTTGGTGGTGGATAGATTATGAAAATTTCGCTGAACGGGCTAAAGGATTATGTCGAAATCGGCCTTTCCGTTGAGGAAGTTGCAGAGGTTTTAAGCGACCTGGGGCTTCCTTATGAGGGCATTGAATACCTCGATGACGATGCTGTAATCGATGTGGAGGTAACGACCAACCGCGGTGACTGCCTGGGCTATATCGGCATTGCCCGCGAATTAGCTGCCGCGACCGGTAAGCAATTAAAGATGCCTGAAGTTGAGCTGGACGAATCCGATAAGGATGTTGCGGAATATGCCGCAGTCGAAATACTTGAGCCGAATTTATGCGGCCGATATACCGCCCGCATTATTGAGGGGGTCAGAGTTGGGCCGCCCCCTGGTTGGCTCATTAGGCGGCTCGAAGCGGTCGGCCTGCGGAGCGTCAATAATGTTGTCGATGCGACAAACTATGCGATGATGGAGACGGGCCAGCCGCCGCACGCATTTGATTATGCCAGAATTGCCGACGGCAAAATAATAGTCAGGAAAGCTATTGCCGGCGAAAGGATAACCAGCATCGACGGCACAAAGTGCGAGCTTAATACTGATATGCTGCTTATTACCGACCCTCGCGGGCCTGTGGCCATAGCCGGCGTTATGGGCGGACTGGATACCGAGGTCAGCGAAACCACAACAACAATCCTTCTCGAGGATGCATACTTTGACCCCGTTAGCGTCCGCACGACCTCTCACAGACTGTCCTTGCCGTCTGAGGCTGCCTTCCGCTTTGAGCGGACTGTGGATATTGAAAGGGTGGATTGGGCCTCTAAAAGAACCGCGCAATTGATAACTATGGTGGCGGGCGGCAAAGTGGCCAAAGGCGTGGTTGACGTTTATCCTAAAAGGCCGACCCCGAAGCAAGTGTCACTGCGGCTTTCGCGCTTGAGCAGATTGCTTGGTATCGATGTTCCCTGTGAAGAGGTGATAAGAATTCTATCGGCTTTGAGCTTTAGGCCGCAACGCAAAAGTGATTTGGTAGTTTGCATTGTGCCTTCGTGGCGTAGCGATGTCTATCGTGAGGTTGACCTGATTGAAGAGGTCGCCCGCGTGTATGGCTATAATAAAATACCGACAGAACGCAAAATCAAAATAGAAGTGACGCCCGTCGATACTCGTCAAAAATTGGTGCGGTCGCTCGGGGCATACCTGAACGGCTGTGGTTTTTATGAGACAATTAACGTTAGTTTTATCGATGATTCCGTCGCCGAACTTTTTACAGAGGGGGACATCGAAGGACATCTGGCGGTAGCCGATGTATCAAGAAAAGGTGCTAATCTGCTTCGCCAGACACTTTTGGGCTCTTTGCTTGGCGTCCTGAAGACAAATCTTAATGTTGGGAATTTGCCGTGCAGGATATTTGAAATTGCCGATACCTTTGTGCCGACCGGCAAAAAAAATACCCTGCCTGTTGAGGATGCCAAACTGGCTCTGGTGTGTGATAGCGACTTGACCGGTTTGCGGGGCGTGATTGAGGGGCTTGTGGAAACTGTTGATAGAGATGCCCAAATACTCTTTACACCTGCCTCTCTCGTATGGGCGCAGGCAGGTGCGCAAATTATCGTAAATGGCAGGGCAATCGGCACTGCGGGCATTGTTTCTAAAGCGGTCAAAGAGAAATTTGATTTCAACCTCTCGCCTGCTGCCGCGGAACTTGATTTTGAGCTGCTTTTATCTTTGCACAGAGGCACCGTGAAAGTTAAACCCATCCCGAGATTTCCTGCAATTCAGCGTGACCTTTCCATCGTTGTGGATGAGGAAGTTCAGTGGGCCGATATTCTCCAGGCCGCTAAGAAGAAAGCAACTGATGAGCTTGAGGACATTTGGTTTGTCGGGATATATCACGGCAAAGGCATCCCATCGGGTAAAAAAAGTGTTACGTTGTCGCTGCGATTCAGGGACCAGGATGGCACGCTGACTCACGAGACCGTTGACCGCTTCCAGGCCGACATTGTCGAAAGTCTTGCCCGGTCTATTAGTGCCGAGTTGCGAACTGTGTAAGTAAGATTCCTTATTTAGCCCCGCGTTTCACGCGGGGTTCCTGTTGCCGATGACCAAATTCACTTCAGGAAAAGCGGGCCGGCGGTCGAAAACAGATGAGTAGAAAGCCGTAATTTTATAGTCCGCGCTGCCGGTATCTTCTTGACTTCAGGGCTGCGATTTGGTATAAAATAGTTGCAGGCTTACCCCTGCGGTGTGCGTATAGAAAGCTTGTATTTGAAAAAACCGATACCCGTACTGAGGGAAATCAGGTCTCGATGAATCGAAAATGCCTACTTGATAGGACTTTTGGGCACGAGCAACGATTACCCACCTGGAAGTAATGGGTTTTATTCAAACGCTTTCTTACGGCATCTGCGGAGGATGGCCTTGCAATAGTTAAAAAGGCCTGTATCAGCAGGCCTTTTTCTTTTAGTACCCATCTCAAAACTGTCACCCTGGGTCCGGCAAAGCCGTTGTCCTGGACGAAGGGTCTGGCCTGCACAAATAAGAGATTCCTTGCGGGATTTATCGAAATTGCCGATTGCGCTGAAAATAACGGTTATACCAATTGCTCTTAAAAAATGCGCATTCGGTCATTGCGAGGCCCGAGCTTATCGAGGGCGAAGCAATCTCGTTTTGGTCATTTGGATTTAGAATTTACTTTGTAGAAAACACTCAGCAACGTCATTTCGAGCGAGCCAAAGGCGAGTCGAGAAATCTGCATGCAACAGTGCTGCTAACCCAGATTTCTCCGCTTCGCGACGCTGCGGTCGAAATGACAGTGGGTCTTTTCTACAGAGTATTTAGAATTTTGAATTTGTTTATGATTTCGGATTTCGTGTTTCGAATTTCGGGCATATCAATGTCCTGAGAATTTATTTGCGCTGTAGTGCTATCATAGCCGTTCGAGTAGCAGCAATATCGACAATTTGGAGAGCACTTCAGCCCCTATTAAGCTGACGATGAAAGTTACGATTGCCCTTGCGCCTTTTATATTGCACGATACCACGTATGCCCTATACATTAATGCAACCATCCAGACCGCCATAATAACGCCCGCGATTATAGCGAATCCAAATATGAACATATCTGTGTAATTAATCGCCGCTGGTGCGGCAGCAAAGCCAAGTTTGGCCACCAGATATGCACCAGCTCTTCGATTGGCTTCCGGCAGCATCACTATGGCAGTAATTAAATATGGCCAGCGGGCCAATACCTGAGTCCCGAAAACGTCTATTATTCTCAAGGAAGAAGTCGATACAATCAAGCCAAAGAAAAAAAGCGGTATTGCTAAGGACATCCAATCTATTATGCCTTCGGCGAGGAAAACCCATAGCGGAGCTTCCAGTCCCGTATGTACATCGAGGACACCATCGAAATGAGTATTGCCGAGAAACCCAATAAATGCGCTTATCAACATAATCCCTAATCCTAAAAGCAAGGCCTGATATCCAGCCACGAAGCTGAAAGGATTAAACAGCCATTGACTGATGCTTCTTTGAGGCAGGATTTTGGTATTATTAACAATTTCGTTCACGGGTTTTCCTTTCCATCATTCTCTTTGGAGCTTTCTGTTTTTTTTAGGCGTTCGATAATCTCATCGAGGCGATTACGCACTGTCGGGTAACTCAGCCGCAATAGCCGGGCCATCTCCTTCAATGAGCCGCTCGATTTGATAAATTCGAGTATGAACGACTGGTCTTCGGGCGACAGTCTCGTCAGCACCGGCAATTCATATTCGCCCTGGATTTCAGTATTGCAATGCGCGCAAATTAGACTCTTTGCCTTTAGTTGACTATTGCACGCCGGACATGCTGTTGGCAATAATTTCATAAATCTGCTCCATAATTTGCTATGGTTTTACAATCCGGTTTTAATTTCTTTCTCTGGTCTCATACCAGCTTACTTTTCAGCGGTGGTTTGGGGCGGAACAAAAAATAAGCCGCTTATTTCCCTCCTGTCGTTGAAACTGGGTTCGCCCATTCTGTTTGATTTCTTGCTGCGTCACGATAACACCTTCTTCATTCTCCACATCCAACGATGCTTATCATGCGCGGCGCGGGGAGTGACGTCGTATGGATGGGGTGGTTCGGCCCATCCATTTCAATGCTGCTTTATCCATCCAGCGATGTCGCCTATGACTACCTCCGCGACGTTGCCTGTTTGTTCATACTCAGCACCGGTGCTTTTGCCCTGCACTTCCATGAATAGATGATTCAGAGTTGGATAACTCTTCAATGTCACGTCTTTTCGACCGGATAATGCTTTCCGCCATTCATTGAAATCATCCATAGCAGTTTGACAATCCCGTTCACCCTGCAGCACCAACATTGGCTGTTTCAATGTCTTGGCAACGGCCGCTGGATTGTAGCCCTTCAAGTCCAGCCAATAACTCGTCGGCGCGCCCATGAGCAGACCTTTGGAAGGGTTTTCCTTGGATAGTTTCTTGACAGCCGCAATTTGGCGTTTGACTTCTTCCAGCTTACTCTTGTCATCCGCTGATAACTCGCCGGTAAGAGAGGCCTGATACAAGATCTGTTCAAGCATCACATCCTCGAGCGGTCTTGTAATACCGGCCATGACTATGAATCCTGCGATATTTGGGCTGCCTGTTCCGATGCGCGGCAAAAGCGTCCCACCGAGGCTGTGTCCAAGAATGAACACCCTGTTTGGGTCTATGCCTTCTGTCCCGCGCAAAAGGGACACGGCCTCCAGCGCATCCGTGATGGTTTCTTCGTTGACCGTAATCCCTTCGATCAAAACAGCAAGTCTGGCAGCATACTGTTTCGTTCGCTTCTCGTAACGAAGTACTGCGATACCTTGGGACGCCAGCCCCCATGCCATATCCCGAAACGGTTTGTTGGGCCCTATGCTTTCGTCTCTGTCATGGGGTCCTGAACCGTGCACAAGAATCAACGCCGGGAAAGGTCCTTTCCCGGTCGGCATCAAGAGTGTTCCCGGAAGCTTCCATTCACCTGCACCAACTACGACGTCCCTTTCCTGAAACAAACCTGGCTTCGCATAACCTGGGGACCGATATTGGGCGACTTGACCAGGCACGAAAAACAGGCCGGCTATTTGCTCTTTGTTGTTGAAAACAACCTTGGCATCAAGAACCGACTTTTCAAATTGACAGGTTACGAATATCACGTTGTATCCAAGTATTTTTTCTTCTCGAACACCCCTCTGTTCTACAAAAGCCCCGGACTGAGCAATTAATGATTCCCATACTTGCTTCAGCTTCTCTGCCGGCAATACCTGTTTCATAGTACTGTCGAAATTCTCCACAGCTTTTTCATAATTTCTGTTTGCCAGCGCCTTTACCAAATCTTCCGCTAAAGTTTCAATGAATCCATGCCTAATCCCCAATTCATCTACGGCCTTCTTCGCAAGCTCAACGTCGCTGCCGACAAATTCCACAACCAAACTGTTGAGTTGCAGGCAGAAGGCAGGGTCTGCTTTCATTTTAAGAATATTGTTGGTAATCTTCCCGGCCTCTTCTGGTGTTGTGCAATCAAAGACGTTGACCTGGAACTGCTTTCCCTGCACCGAGAAAATTGTGTTTGATAAATTTTTAATTCGACCGCCGAGTTTTTTCCCAACAGCATCAGTTTGTTCAGGTGAAGCTATAAAAGAGTTTTCAATCTGCCAGCCCGTGGGAATCTTCCTGATTAGCTTCCTTGCAACGCTGTCTAACCGGGTCAGTTCAAGACCCAATGCTCGGCGGGCTTGTATTGCTAACTTGACATCGTTGCACTGGGCAAACTCTACCACTAAATCCTTATCTCTCAACGCATAGTCAGCAACGCCATTGTGCGCTTGCAGTATGGCCTTATAAACTTTTTCTGTCTGCTCATTCGTAGGACATTGGATGACATTCACCTGTAGTTGCTGACCTTTGAATGAAAGAATCGTATTAGTGAGCTTGCTGATTTCGCCGCCGAGTCTGCTGCTGATAACTCCCGTTTGCTCCTTTGATACTATGATGGACTTCTCGACCTTCCAACCCTCAGGAAGGTTCTTAAACATCTGCTCATTACCATTGGCTTTTGCTTGAAGTCCTGCTGTCGATGCGATTAACCCCAGCCATAACCCGATACCAGTTATGCCTATAATTCTTCTTACCATTTTGAGTGCCCCTTTCTTTGTTCACATATCAATATTTGTTTTCTCAAAAGCTAACATCACAAAGTGCATTTATAATTTCATTATATTAAACTATGATTTAATTATGTCAAGTAAGAAGTTAATTTTTTCAATTATTTTTTTAGGGTAAGCGAAAAACAAGTTTAGGAACTTCTTTACTGGTCTGGGTAATTGGACTGCTTTTATAGATTATATCGAATTTTTGTGCTGTAAAAGGGCGAAAATATCGGACGCTCAAATCCTGCCAGGTCCTGTGCCTCTTCCGCCTTTGGGCTTAAGCTAAAGAACGGATTTGTCGATTAAGTAAAAGCTGGGCGTTCGTTTTTACGCCCGAATCGTTAGTATTTGGTATGCAAGGACTTACCCGCCAGAGGCGGGTGGAGAAGGAAAAATGCCAACAGTCCACAGTTTCACGGTTCTGCCGGCGCTGCCTGATTCCCTAAAGGACCTCGAAACCATTGCCAAAAATGTATATTGGTCGTGGAACCCCGAGTTTGTTGAGCTATTCAAGCGCATTGATAGCAATTTATGGGCAGCTTGCGGGCATAACCCCATCAAACTTCTCGGCAGTGTCTCTCAGGCAAAATTAGATGCGCTGGCCGAAAATCAGGGCTTCCTGTGCGAACTGCAGCGAGTTGTTGAGAAGCTCAAATATTACCTTGAGAGGCCGACTTGGTTTGAAAAGGTCTGCGCTAAATGCCCCGACCCGATTATTGCGTATTTCAGTGCCGAGTTCGGGATTCACGAATGCCTGCCTATTTATGCCGGCGGTCTGGGGATACTTGCAGGCGATCACTTAAAGAGCGCTTCAGACCTGGGCGTGCCGTTAGTTGGCATCGGTCTTTTGTATCAGAAAGGTTATTTCCGCCAGTATTTGAACATCGACGGCTGGCAGCAGGAAGTTTACATTGAGAACGATGTTTACAATATGCCGGTCGAGTTGGTTCGCAAGGAAAGCGGCCGGCCGCTAACCATCAGCGTCGAGTATCCGGAGAGATGCGTCCTCGCCCAGATATGGTGTGTGTCCATCGGCAGAACAAAATTGTATCTGCTCGATACCAACATACCCGCCAATTCGCTGGCGGATCGTATGATTACCAGCAGTCTCTATGGCGGCGACCGCGAACTGAGAATCCGCCAAGAGATTATGCTGGGCATTGGCGGCTTAAAAGCCCTGGCGGCTATGGGTATTACACCTACTGTCTGTCACATGAATGAGGGGCACGCTGCTTTTATGGCGCTGGAACGAATCCGCGAATTGCGAAGCACGACCGATATGACCTTTGATGAGGCCCTCGAAGCCACAAGGGCAGGCAATGTCTTTACGATACACACGCCTGTTAAGGCCGGCCTCGATGAATTCCGGGTCGGACTGATGGATAAATATTTCGGCACCTACTTCCCGCATCTGGGAATAAACAGGAAGCGGTTCCTCGGACTGGGCAGGATATTTGCTGATGACGACACCGAGTCATTCAAGATGCCGATTCTGGCGTTACGGCTGAGCAGCTACGCCAACGGTGTAAGTAAGCTGCACGGAGAGGTATCACGCCAGATGTGGGCAAGTCTCTGGCCGGGTCTGCCTGTCGAGGAAGTCCCCATAAGGTCGATTACGAACGGCATTCACATCAAAAACTGGCTGTCGGAGGAGATGAGCGGCTTATACGAAAGATACCTCGGACCGAATTGGTCCGAAGAAGCCCTCGATAAATCGGTCTGGAACAATGTGGACCAGATTCCTGACGAGGAGCTGTGGCGGGTGCATCAGCGATGCAAAGAGCAGTTGATTGTTTTTGCACGTAGCCGGCTTAAGGCACAAATGCAGCGCCGCGGCACTTACCATACGGAATTGAATCGGGCAGAGGAAGTCCTCGACCCGGAGGCGCTGACAATCGGTTTTGCCAGAAGATTTGCCAGTTACAAAAGGGCCAACCTGTTGCTCAAGGACCCGCAACGGCTTGTGAAGCTGCTTACTAATCCGCAGCGCCCCGTTCAGATTATTTTTGCCGGCAAAGCTCACCCCAGCGATACGGAGGGCAAGGACATCATACGTCAGGTCGTTCACTTTGCCAACCAGCCCGAGGTCAGACGCCGGGTGGTATTTATCGAGGATTATGATATTGATGTGGCCAGATTCCTGGTTCGCGGGGTTGACCTCTGGCTCAATACTCCTCGCAGGCCGATGGAAGCCAGTGGTACAAGCGGTATGAAGGCGGCCGTTAATGGCGTACTGAATATGAGCACCCTCGATGGCTGGTGGTGCGAGGGTTACACGCCAGAGGGCGGCTGGGCCATTGGGGCAGGTGAAACCTATAAGGATGCCGACTATCAGGATATGGTCGAGGTGCAGGCGATTTATAATCTGCTGGAGAATGAGGTTATCCCGCTGTTTTACACTCGCTCGGCTGACGATTTGCCGCGTGCCTGGATACGCAGAGTAAAAAATTCTATCAGGTGGATAGTGCCTCGCTTTAATACGCATAGGATGGTTGCCCAGTACACGCGAAGGTTTTACAACCCGGCTATGGCCAGATGGCGTTATTTGACCGCAGATTCTATGGTCAGAGCTAAAGACCTTGCAAGGTGGAAAGCCGACATCAGGCAGCTCTGGCCTGAGTTTGCCGTCAGGGATGTAGTAATGGAAGTTACCAACGGCGAAGCCAACGTCCCGCTGAACCCCAAACAGCCGCAGCTCAATGTTGGCTCGCAATTGACCGTCAAGGCGCTGGTTAAACTCGGCAAGGTTAGCCCGAACGACGTTTCGGTTGAGCTTTACCACGGCCCTGTGGACAGCTGGGGCAATATTAATGATGGCTCGGCTGTGAAAATGGATTACAAAGAACCATCGAACCACGATGGCGAACACTGGTTTGCTGGCTCAATGAATTGCAGGATGACAGGGCAGCACGGAGCGGCACTGAGGATTATGCCCAGGCATTCTGACCTTGTTGACCCTTATGAAATGGGCCTGGTTCTGTGGGAAACGACTGCTGAAAAACCTGCTGATGCCAGTCTCGCGGAGCGCCAATAGTCAACCGCACCGCAAATCTTAAATCAAATATCAAAAACCAAATATAAAAATTAAGGTGTTCTGCAATTTGATTTTTACATTTTAATTTTTGATATTCATCTTTACCGGCTCTCTTTATCGTGCAAAAGCTGGTGGACTTCTTCGGCGGATGAAGCTTTTTCGAGTTTTTCTTTGAATTCTTCGTCAAGCATCAGCCGGCTTATTGTGGCCAGCGCCTGAATATGAGGTCCGGTCTGGTCGGCAGGCGAAACCAGCAGAATGATTATTGTTACCGGCTTTCCGTCGATACTTTCAAAATCGATGGGCTGATGTGCAATTCCCAGTGCCATAACCAGTTCGTTGACGGCTTTGCATTTACCGTGCGGAAGGGCGATTCGCCCGCCTATCCCGGTGCTTCGTATTTGTTCACGCGCCAGCACCGCTTGTAAAGTAACGTCTTTGTCTAACAGCAGTCTGTTAGCGGCGAGCAAATCGACCAGTTCGATTATTACAGACCGCTTGTCTCTGCTTCCCACCGGAACTTTGATACAGCTCGGTCGCAATATTTGTGTTAGAATCATATCTATCGGAACCTATATGCAACGGTACCTTCCGGACCAAAAAACAAAACATATACCCTATTGACATTCATTTTGCAAGAAGTTTTGCAGAAAATTCCAAACTTATTGACAGTTGTATTGTTAAAGGAAAAATAGCGATTTGAGTTCATAGTTTAGCCATCGCCGGCATTCATCCTTCGTAGTAGTATTACTACGGAGAAGGACGGCGATGATATAGTTTGCTCGTGGAACCGCCAGGACTTTGCCCTTTACATCCCGACGATACGGAGATACAATGGCGCTCGGTTTAGTTAGTCAGTGACTTGCAATAACCACAAGCCATAAAGGATATACGGTTATGGAAAGGATAAAGATTTACGATACGACCCTCAGGGATGGAATGCAGGCCGAAGGCGTCAGCTTTTCTCTGGAGGACAAACTCTCAATCGCCAGATGCCTCGATGGGCTTGGGGTCGATTACATTGAAGGCGGCTATCCGGCTGCCAACCCTAAGGAGATGCAGTTCTTCCAGCAGGCATCCAAACTGGACTTGAAGAGCTCGAAAATCGTAGCATTCGGCAGCACCCGCAGGGCCGATTCCAGCGTTTCGGATGATGCCTCGCTCAAAACAATCATCGCAGCCGGGACTCAGGCGGCTACGCTGGTCGGCAAAAGCTGGGACCTGCACGTAAGGGACGTGCTTGGCTGCTCGCTTGAGCAGAACCTGGCTATATGCGCCGAGTCCATTGAATATCTCAAAAAGCACGGACTCGAGACCATTTTCGATGCCGAACATTTCTACGATGGCTACAGGGACAATCCCGAATATGCAATGAAGGTTCTGGCAGCCGTTGCCGAAGCCGGCGCCGATGTGCTGGTGCTTTGCGATACTAATGGCGGCTCGATACCCAATGATGTCTATGAGATTACCAAGACTGTCTGCGAAAAGTTTCGCCCGATGATAATCGGCATTCACACCCATAACGATAGCGACTGTGCTACTGCCAACACATTAGCTGCTGTGCGGGCCGGCGCCTGCCATGTTCAGGGCACGATAAACGGCCTGGGCGAGCGATGCGGCAATGCCAATCTGTGCGTAGTCATACCCGACCTCGCATTTAAGATGGGTTTTGAAGTCATCGGCCCCGAGAAAATCAAAACCCTTACGGAAGTGTCCCGCTACGTTTTCGAGATAGCTAATCTCGCCCCCGTTATGAATATGCCCTATGTTGGCGAAAGCGCATTCGCCCACAAAGGCGGCCTGCACGTGGATGGGCTGCGCAAAAGTAAACGCACCTACGAACACATACAACCTGATCTTGTCGGCAACGAAAGGCGATTTCTTATATCCGAATTAAGCGGCAAATCAACCATTTTAGCCGAGCTTGAAAAAGCACAGATAGCACAGGATAAAAAATTGGCAGCCAAAATACTTACCCGTGTGCAGGAGCTTGAGAACCAGGGCTATCAATTTGAGGCCGCTGATGCCAGTTTTGAGCTGCTGGTCAGAAAGATTATGGGGACATTCAAACCGTCTTTTGACCTCATCAAATATCATATCAACGTTGAGAAGCGCGCCTCAGGTGACATTGTTACCGAGGCGACGGTCAAGCTCAGGGTCGATGACAGGACAGAGCTTGTGGTTGGTGAAGGTGATGGCCCCGTCAACGCACTTGATGCCGCCTTGCGGAAGTCGCTGGAAAGTTTCTTCCCGGCTATTAAGGATGTGCATTTGATTGATTATAAGGTCAGGGTCGTTAACGCCGGCGCCGGCACCGCCGCCCGTGTGCGTGTAATAATCCAGTCGCGGGACAAAAATTCAATCTGGGGCACGGTCGGCTGTTCCGAGAACATCATCGAGGCATCCTGGCAGGCCCTCGTCGATTCCGTCGAATATAAACTACAAAAAGACGCCCCGCGTCATCTCTGAAAGCGCAAATAGCCTTTAGCCCTGAGCGAACCTGTCTTGAGCATACTTGTCCTGAGTGGAATCGAAGGAGTCGAAAGAGTCGAAGGGGAAGAATCTCATATTTAGCTTTGTGTCATTGCGAGCCCCGCTGTCTCGTTTTTGCGAAGCAAAACGGCGGGGCGTGGCAATCTCAAAAATTTTTAGCCCCGACCCCTGTGGTTGGGGTTATTTAGCACGCTGTTTTACGGCGGGTTACCTCTGTCATTTCTGCAAAACTCGTCCTGAGCGCACCTGTCCCGAGTGTAGTTGAGGGAGTTGAGGGAACAAGCCACGCCCGACGAACGGCAAGCCACGAGCATCGAATATCGAGCATCGAGATTCGTACCGCTTCTTATCGGTTGAAGCCCTTGCGGCGGTTGGCAAGTATCTTTCGCCCGCCTTTGGTTCGCATCCGTGCTCTAAAGCCGCTCTTTCTTGCCCTCTTGATTTTGCTCTTACGATGGTTCTCCATAGTTTCTCGTCCTAAAAAGATAAAGACTGTTTAATCGCTATTTCTTTATCAAATCCGCGGTGATATCAACCAAATTATAAATGACAGAACATCGATATTACTGTAGTTATTTTAGTCAAAGATAGGCGGAACGTCAACTTTAATAGCACAAACTGACTCCGCTTTTGACGGGGTCAGTTTGGGTGTCGTTAGTATTAGTTTTAGTTGATAGTTGTGGTTGACTGCGTTGGCACTTGTTAACTAACAATCTGATTACGGAACTGCCACGGGAACGTCCTGCATTTGGGGCTGCGATATAAGCTGACGCCGTTTCTTTCGGCGGTTAAGCGTCCTTCGCTCGCATCGCGGCATTTGGTCTTCTGTTAAAGCGACCTGGAGGGCTTCAAGAGCTGTCGCAGCGTACAGGTCTGCGTCCATCTCCTGCCATAGTCCTTCGGCCCGGTTGAACAGCCCACCTGAGACCATTGTGCGCATATTCGGCCAGGCATTCACAGCTTTTATAGTATCTATCAGTCGCCGGACCTCTGGTGCTTGTTTTGGGGTGGTGCCGTAGATTAGAAGGACATCGGGGGCATACTCGTGAATGAAAGCGAGAAGGTCATCGTTAGTCAGGCCGCCGCCCAGGAATTTAACCTCCCAGCCATCGCTTTCAAACAGGTCTGTCATCATTTGTGCGCCAAGCTCCTGTATCTCGTTTGGTGCGCAGCAGACGACGATTTTTCTGGTTCTGGCGGGCCTGTGCGGCAGCTTGTTCTGGAGCTGGTCCACAATCGTGCGGTTAATCCGCGTGGCCAGATGCTCCTGAATGGGTGTGATTTTATCTGTCCGCAGCAGTCTTTCGATTTCGACCATAATCGGCCAGATTATGTGGACATAGACGGAATTGGCGGGTATGCCGCTCTGGAGGGCTTCTTCTATAACGGCACGGCAGGATTTTCTGTCGCCACGCAACAGAGGTTCCAAGTATCGTTCGAGAATGTCTTGCTTTACCATAATCTTGTCTCCATTATTGTTTTTTTTATTCAAATCGCCTATTTTATCAAGAACAGCGATTTAATGGCTCGTTTATGTTAAAATGGGTAATGTTTTGCAAAGGTTAATACAAGTATCGGAGGGGTCTGCGAAAAAACTTTAGCTAAAATAGGTAAAATGTGCTGTGGCAGAGGTGATTCTCCAACATACCGGAGGGCTGTAAGTATCTCTTTTGGCAGAAGTTATGGGCTGGCTCGGCGGACATTGTGCAAAAAAGAGGTTTTTCCTGGCAGAAATCGGCGTTTTGATTGATACCCGATGCTGGATTCTGCCTCCGGTGGGTAAATCCGCCATACGGAGAGTCGGATAAACCTCGATGCTCGATACGCGTTACGAAGGACGAGGGACGAGGGAGGAGAGAATATGGTTTGACGGTTGGACGGTTTACGGTGGGACAAAAGACAGAGGACGGTGAGACGGTTGATATGGGTGATGGACGAGCGATGATGGACGAAGGAGGGAATGTTGAATTTCAAAGACTCGATGCTGGATTCCGCCTCCGGTGGATAAATCCGCCATACGGAGAGTCGGATAAACCTCGATGCTCGTGTCTCGTGCCCCATGAATGGGTGGATGAGTAAATGCGTAGATGGGAGGAAAGACGGTTAGAGGGTGAGAAGGGAAGGCGAGAGGGAACTTAGAATCGGGAATTTTGAATATCGAATAAATAGCGTCGAATTGGAAGAGCAGAGGGGAAAACTTGACAAGAGATAAGAGGAATGATAAAAAAATGCGTAAATTTAGCCGATGTAATTATTTGTAGGTAGTATATGAGAGTCGGTGGCAGTATTGTAGTGTGTAGAGACACGTTTGTATATTACGGACGTATCGAAACCGGAAATTCGAAATACTAAATTCGAAACAAATACAAAACTCGAATATCAAAATTCAAAACAAAAATGACTGGATGGTTTGATGGTTAGGAGTTGGAATTATGCTTGCGACGATTGGAAATAAAACTGTAGTAGGTATAAGTAATGCAGGACAGTTTGCGAGGTTCGTATGGCAGTCGATGCTGGCGTCTTTTCGTAGTTTTGCGCAAGGCCAGACATATCCTCTAATCTGGACGCAAATGCTTCTAATTGGTGTTCGCAGCGTCCCGATAGTAATGATAACGGGGGGGTTCGTGGGTATGATATTAGCGGTTCAGGCATACGACCAGCTTGCGGGTATGGGGCTGGAAGAGCATCTTGGCGTTTTGATTAATATTTCGGTGGTGAAGGAACTGGGGCCTGTGCTTGCGGCGGTTATGTTAGCGGGGCGAGTGGGAGGTGCTCTGACGGCGGAATTAGGGACAATGAATGTTACGGAGCAGATTGATGCGGTCAGGAGTATGGGGACGGACCCGGTGCTGTATTTGGTTGCGCCACGGGTTTTAGCGTGCCTGCTGCTTACGCCGTTTCTGATTATCTACGCGGACTTGTTAGGCGTTTTAGGAGGCTATTTTATAGGGGTTATGCAGTTTAAGATTAACAATCGCGCATACTGGAGCTTTAGCGCTTCTGGCGTGGAACTATGGGATGTGGCTGTCGGTGTGGTGAAAGGGTTTTTCTTCGGCGGAGCTATCGCGGTGATTGGCTGTTATAAAGGTTTTACATGCAGGGAAGGTGCGCAGGGCGTAGGGCAGGCATGCACGGAGGCCTTTGTGTCGAGTTTTATTTCCATACTGGCGCTAGACTTTTCGCTGGCGGTGATTTTTAAGGCGATTTACAATACCTTCTACTCATACAGAAGCCTGGTGTGATGATACTTCAGAAGTCAAAAATCGGAAGTTAAAAGGCAAAGGTAAGGAAGTGAAGAAAGAAAATGAGAATAACCAGACGGGGGAGGCGGGTTCGAACGGCGTGCTGGCCGTTAAGAACCTTACGAAGAATTTCGGGGCCAATATTGTTCTGGACAATATTTCTCTGACGATAGAGAAGGGCAAGACGACAGTTGTGATTGGGCCGAGCGGATGTGGTAAGACCGTTCTGATAAAACATTTGATAGTGCTGCTTAGGCCGAGTTCGGGTGAGGTTTATTTCAGGAATCAACGTATCGACAATCTCAGTGAAAGTGAAGTGAACAAGGTGCGGACGCATTTTGGGTTTTTGTTTCAGGGAGGGGCGTTATTTGACAGTTTGAGCGTTTTTGAAAATATCATATTTCCGATAAGGCAGCATTATAAGATAACCGACTGGGATGAAATTGAGGAGCTTGTGAAAGCCAAGCTGGCGATAGTCGGCCTTGACGGTTTTCAGAATTATTACCCTGCCAATCTTTCAGGCGGTCAGCGAAAAAGGGTGGCGCTGGCGCGTGCTATTTCGCTGAATCCGGAAGTGGTTTTGTATGATGAGCCGACTACGGGGCTGGACCCGATTCGTTCGGATGTAATCAATGAGCTTATTTTGAAGCTGCAAAGAGAGCTTGGCGTGACGACGGTTGTCGTTACGCACGATATGACAAGCGCGTATAAGATAGCTGACCGAATCATTATGCTGCATAACGGCAAGATTGTTGCCGACGGCGATGCCGACCATATTCGTAACCATCCCCATCCTGTTGTTCAACAGTTTATCAACGGGCAAGTCAGTGAAGATGACCTTGCGGTCCTGCGGATGAGTGGGGCCATTTCGAAAGCCCAGTTCCTGCCTCGTGATTTTGAGAAGTAATGGGGCGGGCACAAGTGCATAATGAGGAAGGCGTAACGATGGGTAAGGGACCGGAACAGACTGCATCCGATTTGTCGAAAGTTGTCCGCGGAGATGTTTTTGCTGATATATTGCACCTCGCTGCGTACAGCACCGATGCGAGCATTTACAGGATAGTTCCACAGTGTGTTGTTATGCCGCGTGATGCGGCGGATGCGGCTGCCGTTGTCAAATACGCCGGCGCCAACGGCATACCGATGGCTGCTCGCGGGGCAGGAAGCGGGGTGGCCGGCGAGTCATTGTGCAGCGGCATCGTATTTGATATGACGCGGTATATGAACAAGATTATCAGCGTGGATGGTGACGGGGCGACGGTGGTTTGTGAGCCGGGGGTGGTGCTGGATGATTTGAACAGGAGTTTAGCCGGTTATGGCAGAAAAATCGGGCCTGACCCATCGAGCGCTAATCGGGCGACGGTAGGGGGGTGCGTTGCGAATAATGCGACCGGTGCGCATTCGCTTCAATATGGTTATATCGGCGACTATGTGGAAAGTGTTGAAGCGGTGCTGGCGGACGGCAGTATCGTTGAGTTCAAAAATAATCTTGAGCCGAAGCAGGCGGAGGACGAGCGAGTTGCTTCGATTGCGAGAGAGTGTTTGACTTTGCTGTCGGCGAGTGAGGTGGTTATTGCCAGGGCGTTACCTAAATCCAAGCGGAATAGGAGCGGCTACAACATCGGAGGGATTTGCCACGATGGGCGGATAGATTTAGTGAGAATGCTGGCAGGGTCGGAGGGGACATTGGCTATCTTTACGAAGATTAAACTGCGGACAGTGGCGGTGCCTGCGGCGAAGGGGTTATTGCAG
>Ga0315295_10001343_pt1 | contig 21080 bp, 21 predicted proteins | sample YL17G14_0_MG_FD_204453 | JGI IMG/M metagenome (GOLD analysis project Ga0315295, IMG submission 204453) | Sediment microbial communities from Yellowstone Lake, YNP, Wyoming, USA - YL17G14_0 | ecosystem: Environmental > Aquatic > Freshwater > Lake > Sediment | place: USA: Wyoming | collected...
GAGAATGGTAAAACATCGCATCCAGCCAAATGAGCTCTGCCAGGTAAACGGCCCGAAAGCCACAGTAAAAGGAGTCTTATCGTAGAGGGGGCAGCTCAAGGCCAGGACCAAAACAAACGGACTGACCACCAATATATGCTTTAAGGCGAATCTTATCGGGATTCTGCCCAGCACGAGGAATGTAAAAGGGCCGACGGCATAGCAGGCCAAGATACTCGGCGAGGTCACAGGCAGGGAAATAACCACAGCGGTAAAGACAAGCACAACTATAAACTTTACTCTGCTGTCTAACCGATGTACGTGCGAATCCTGATAAGCAAATTTATCTATATATGCGTGGTGCATATCTGGTATCTCGTTATTGCGTATAGGTGAGGCATCGTGGTTTTGCCGATTCTTTTTTTCTCAGAATCCTCACTGTTATCCAGATGAATGCCATTGTTAAAGCGGAGCCGACCACGCCTGCGAAGCTGGTCCAGCCGGCGGCGGTCTCGGCTTTTTGCTCGGGGGTTTCTCCCAGTTTTGAGGTTCTGATAGAATAATCGGGCAGCGGCGAATATTTTGATTGGAAGTCATCAACTGCAACAATTCTGGGGTCTTGATTGGCGGCTGCAGGTTCGAAATCCGGCTGGTCCGGCCTTTCGGCATAGCTCCACTCCAGTCCATCGGGCAGGCCGGAGGCAAGTAAAGAAAGTCCTGCGCCGATAACAACAGTAAAAACAAGCAGCGTTACCAGCACCGCTTTTCTGCTTAACCTGACTTTGCCCGGAAGAGAAGTTGGAACGATGTCGGGTCTGACCTGCTGGAGGTATCCTAATACGGCTACAGTGACCAGGCCCTCAACGAGACCAACCAGGAAATGAACGCCGAGCATTGTTATCAGGAAGGTCGAGAATGGTACTGCCAAGACACCTGAAATCGCAGCTTGTATTGGAACAAGGACCGCGCCCGCTTCAATGGCAATCACACAGGCCAGCATAGTGCTGATGTACACTCGCAAACTTCCGGAGCGGCCTGGCGCAATGGTTTTGTATAAAAAGTAGCCGAGGTAACTCGGCACAAGGGCGATATTGATGAGATTGCACCCCAAAGCTAACAGGCCGCCATCCTGGAAAATAAGGCACTGAATAATCACGACCGAAGCTATGACTATTGCGGCGGCGTGCGGACCCAAAATGATTGCCAAAAGGACCGCTCCGACCAGATGTCCGCTTGTTCCGGGCATCGCGGGCAGCTGGAAATTTACCATTTGTGCGGCGAAAACAAACGCTCCCAAAATACCCATCAAAGCAAGCTTATCCGAAGTGATAATCTGCCTGAGCTTTCTGCAGATAATGCCCAGGCCGGCGGCGGCTATTGCGAGTGTTCCTGCAGCAACCGGAACCGACAGCAATTCATTGGCCATATGCATAATAAAATTCTCCTATATTATTTTCTTAGTTAACTTTGTTGTTTTTTGTTCACTTATATAAAACTTCGGCACTTAAAAACTCATTTGAGCTCTCACGCCCAGCACTACAGCGTCACTGGCTGATTTGTCGCCGCCGGGATTGGCAATGTACTGTATAGACGGACTGATGTTTAACCACGGCGTTATCTTGGCACTGTAATAAAGCTCAAGAGCACTTTCATAATCGTCGGTATAGGTTGCAGCAGCCTTGTTGCTGAAGATGCCCTGGGCGAAACCTAAACCAAGCACATCGTCATCACGACTCTCGAACAGGCCCTGATACTGAAAACCGAAACTCCAGAAATTGGCAATATCGTTTTTCTTGCTGTCAGCATAACCAAACCTAAAGAACGCCCCAAGCCCCTGGCTGTCCTGCAGGTCATCATTCTCCTTAACCAGCATCTGGTCACAAGTAAGGTAGAAGCCAACATCGTCCCGATAGTTCTTGGTGCTATCTGCATTTGCTTTCGGCTGGGGGTCATACCAGAGACCTGCCCGGTATGCGCCCTGCAAAGGGCCATTAGAAGAAGAAAGCTGCGGAGTTATGCCTGTTTCAAAAATATAAAAGAAATAGTCCTGGCCACAGAATGTTGTTCTAAAGCCGGTTTCTCTAAGGTCGGCCTGGGCATCAGCTACGGCTGCTGAAACGTACCAAGGGCCGAGTGGAGCGTAATGAACGGCTGCGCCAAGGCCATAATCCGGAAAGGGGATGGTGGGGTTGTTGATAAGAGCACCGTTAAGAAACTGAGTGGTTTCATCATTGGCATAGCTGCTGCAATCAAATGAGACGGGGCAGTTGTGGTGCTCAAATCCGCCGGCAAGGTCCATCTTACCAAGACGAATACGCATAGTCTCATCTAAGAATGCCTGTTCATACCATAATTCGGTAACGTCCATTGTGCGTCTGTCGCGAGCATCTCCATTTACGCCGAATACACTGCCCACGGAAGGCCCATCAATACCTGCGGATTTTGACCATACACCCTCGGTGAGCATGAAAACACTGCCGCCTTCAATACCCAGCAGTTTTTCAAGGTCGGCTGAGAGTTCCAAGTCGTAGCTGCCGGAAAAACGTCCAGCCCTGCGGTGTGTGCTGATGCCGCCGCGAAGATTCTGCTGATAAATATTTGTAACACCGAGACCTATTTCTATACCTTTATCGGCCAGTTTGTTGTTCAGCCCGAAAAAACCATCCGTCAAAGTCTTTCTTTCCCAGATATTGTGGACATGGTCATGCTCGCTGTCAGCTTGACAGGCCTCTGCAAACACTAACAGGGTTATAATGCTAAAAAATACATATTTTTTCATATTTCTCTTTTTGTTATGCAAAATCGATATCTGAATCTGCGCATAAAAATATAAAATACGTGCTACTGGGTCAATAAAAAAATTTGATTCTTTCAAAAAAATTTTGTCGGACAAAATAGCGTTTAACTGGTCAGAAATCGGCATATTGGTTTTATTGCTGTCACGGGAGAGCAAAAATGAGTCAGGTCGAGCGAATAGGGGTGTTGGTAGATAAGAAGCTGTCTTTGCCCAGCCAAAGGCGGGCCTGGCTGCCTTCTGTTGTTCTGACTGACCGTGGGGGTTTTATCAATCACCGTAGATTGGCAAATCTTATTTTTTACGGAAATTGTTGTTGACAGAGGAGCTGCAATGGTTTAGATTATTAGCATATGCTAATAACCATGAAGGTGTCCAATGGCCAGACCTTTTAGATGCAGATGTGTACGGTGCATGCCAGGAACAAATTATTTCAAACCAAGAGGTATTCCCCTGACTACTCTTGAAGAGGTCAATTTGACGGTAGATGAATTTGAGGCAATCAGGCTTGCTGACCTGGAGGGTTTATATCAGGAAGAGTCTGCGAGAAAAATGGAGATTTCACGGCAGACATTTGCAAACATCATAAATTCCGCGCACAAAAAAATCGCTGAAGCAATAGTTAAGGTAAAGGCAATAAGAATAGAAGGAGGTGTTTATAAAATGGCAGAAATGCGAAAGTTCAGTTGTTACGACTGCAAACATGAATGGGAGGTCCCTTGTGGGACAGGTAGGCCCCAGAAGTGTCCTAAGTGTGAAAGCAAAAATATTCACAGGGCGGAAGAGGATAGGGGATATGCCAGGGCAGGCAGAGGACGAGGCCGCTGTGGTAGGCCTTGGTAGTGAATACAGTCGCTAATTTGTCTTTGAACGTTATAAAGGGATAAAAAATTATGAGAATATGTATACCTACAGAAACCGACGCCGGGCGGAAAGCAATAGTATATGCTCATTTCGGTAGCGCCCCTTACTTTACAATCTACGACAGCGAAAAGGATGCATTCGAAGTGATTGACAACTCTAACCAGCATCATGCTCATGGAACATGTCACCCTTTAGGGATGCTAAATGGCAAACATATTGACGCTGTGGTTTGTAGCGGCATGGGTGCCAGAGCTGTTTCAGGACTTAATGGAAGCGGAATAAAGGTATATAGGGCAGTTGGGGGAACGGTTGAAGAGACAATCGAAAAGTGGAAAGATGGCAGCTTTGAGGAGATTACCGTAGAGAACGCCTGTAGTGAGCACAGGTGCTACTGATTGATAGGCCGGTAGGGTGCCGCTTTAACTTTGGAAGTCAGGTAACCTGCTCATGGGTGTCTTAATGGTTACAGGTATCGTGCCTTCGAAGCCGCTTCGAAGGCAGTGTGCCGGGATTCTGTGGGGTATGGCTTAAGAGCCACTGAACAAACCTTTGGAGGGAGGAAACTTTGTGAAGCACACTTCTTCCTTTGATTTATCGATACTTAGAAAATATAATATCGAATGTTATGAGGAAAATATCATTAATTCAAATGAGAGAAAACCGAAAGGTTAAAGTATCGGGAATTTCCGGTGGTAGAATTCTACAACACAAAATGATGAGTATGGGTATTTATCCTGGCAGAGAGATTATGAAGCTGAGCCATTTTGCCTTAAGAGGTCCGGTGGCTGTAAGGGTAGGCAGGAGCGTCTTAGCTTTGGGCCACGGCGTAGCTGCTAAAATTATCGTGGAAATAGAATGATGGAAAAGATTTTTTTATTAGGCAATCCTAATGTCGGTAAAAGCGTGGTATTTTCACGCTTAACTGGGGTTCATGTGATTGCTTCCAACTACCCAGGGACTACTGTTGCGATTACCAAAGGGTATTTAAAAATAGGTGAAGAAAAGATTGAAGTAATTGACCTGCCCGGAACCTATTCATTAGAGTCAACTTCCAATGCAGAAGAGGCAGCAGTTTCTTCGTTGAAAGAATGTCCCAAAGATAAGAGTGCGGTAATAAATATTCTCGACGCAACTAATTTAGAGAGAAATTTGTTTTTGACTTTGCAGTTGATTGAAGAGGGATTTAGTGTGATTGTGTGTTTAAATATGTGGGATGATACAGCGCACAGGGGGGTTCATATCGATGCGGAAAAATTAGAAGAACTTTTGGGAGTGCCGGTTATTTCTACGTGTGCTGTAACAGGTGTGGGCATCAAATTATTGATAGAAAGGATAAAAGAGGCCCACCCAAATCCTAAAAATAAACTTACCCACGAGGCGCGTTGGCAGGAGATTGGAAAGGTCGTAGAAACTGTGCAGCGTCTCACCCACAGACATCATACCCTAAGAGAAATACTCGAGGATGCTTCAGTAAAGCCTTTAAGCGGGTTACTTATGTCCTGCATAACTATATATATATCTTTTAAAATCGTGCGTTTCTTAGGTGAATTATTGATAAATAAAATATTTGATCCTTTATTCTTTGATCTTTATCTGCCCCTTTTAGAGCGATTAAGCCTTGCATTAGGACAAAAGGGCTTTATTCATCATTTATTAATTGGTGAGTTAATCAACGGAAAGATTGACTTTAAACAGTCTTTAGGCGTGCTTACCACAGCGCCTTATATTGAATTTGCTATGGTTCTGCCTTACATAGTTTCTTTTTATTTTATATTAAGCCTTTTAGAAGACATAGGATATCTGCCGCGGCTGGCAATATTATTGGATAATTTACTGCATAGACTCGGGCTGCACGGTTATGCAATTATTCCGGTGCTTCTTGGCTTTGGTTGTAATGTGCCGGGGATTTTATCTACGCGTGTTTTAGAATCAAAGCGCGAGAGGTTTATCGCTTCAACCCTTATATCTATTAGCGTGCCTTGTGTGCCTTTACAGGCGATGATATTTGGGCTGCTGGGCAATTTTGGAGGATTTTATGTTGTGGGGGTTTACCTTGTTTTATTTTCTATCCTTGTAGTATTAGGTATAATTCTGAATCGCGTCCTGCCTGGATATAGTCCGGAACTTCTAATCGAGATTCCGCCATATAGGTTCCCGCCATTACTAATTTTAGGAAAGAAACTATACTTTCGCATAAAAGGTTTCTTGATAGAAGCGGCGCCGATTGTTTTATTGGGTGTTTTAGCAATCAATATTCTTTTGTACTTTAGGTTATTAGATTTTGTAACCGGCGTATTTGCGCCGGTAATTCAAGGACTATTCGGTTTACCAAAAGAAGCAGCGATTGCTTTGGTAATCGGATTTCTAAGAAAAGATGTTGCTGTGGGCATGCTTATGCCACTGGCGCTTTCTGCCAAGCAGTTGTTTATTGCAGTAACATTGCTTGCTATATCTTTTCCTTGTATTGCTACATTTGTAGTCCTGCTAAAAGAATTGGGTTTAAAATATTTAATTAAGGCAACTCTGATAATGATAGCTGTAAGCATAGTTGTAGGTTCGATACTTAATTTTGTAATTTTGCGTTAAAAGAAAACAATTCCATTAATTTCATGTGATCTGGATAACACATTAGCCGTAAAGCTAATGCAAAATTTTAGTATCGAATTGATTGCTCTAAATACCGTGAGCCCTCTTTGTCCTTATATCTCTGGATGAACTACTGCCTATGGAGGTTATGAAGTGGGTTTTACTCATATTCGTTTTTTCCCGGAAAGTCAAATTGAATGTGTGCATAAAAACACAGAAATCGTGCTATCAAATCAATATAAAATTTGGTTCTTTCAAAAAAAAACTTGTCGGATAAAATAGCTTTTAACCGGTTAGAATCAGCATATTGGCTCTGTTGCTATCACAGGAGAATGAAAAATGAGTCGAGTTGAGCGAATAGGGGTGTCGGTGGATAAGAAGCTGCTTTCGAAGTTCGATAAACTGAGTGCCAAACAGGGTTATCAGAGCCGGTCGGAGGCCATACGCGACCTTGTGCGCCAGCAGCTAAGTGATGAGCGTGTGGGTAACCCAAAAGCCAAAGCGGTCGCTGCGATAATTTTGGTTTACGACCATCATTCGACAAAGCTGATGGAAAAACTAACCAGCCTGCAACATTCACACCTTCTACAAACGATTTCCGCCATGCACATTCATTTAGACGAGCACGAGTGTCTGGAGGTAGTTGTGCTGCGAGGGCGTGTAGGTGAAATTAAAAAAACAGCAGAGAATATAGTGAGTCTAAAGGGGGTCAGGCTCGGTCGGATTAACTTTGTCGCTACAGAGCAGGGCGATGACGATTAGCTTGACAAATAACGCCGAGGGCGGTTTAATATACCGGATTTTGGGCGATTGGCTCAGTTGGTTAGAGCGCACGGATCACACCCGTGAGGTCACAGGTTCGAACCCTGTATCGCCCATTAGCGTAAGTAGAGCCAAATCCTATACTTTAGAATATTATCCTTTCTGAAAATTTTATCCGGTGGCAGTCTCAGGCAGGACAACACGAGATTCTGTAGACTTTTTTCTGCTTATCTACGCAGAAGTTAACATCAAGGAACTTTTTTATTATTTCCATATTTGTTGTAAGGTGGGCGGTAAGCTCGTTGGTTGTGCAGCAGCCAGCCTTTGAGATTGCCATATAGATTAAAAGCTGGTCGGCCAAGAAACGGTCAACAGCGGCTCCGCTTGTCAGAAAATCTTTAGTGAGATTGACGACCTCGCTGACTACCTGTTGGGAGGGCTTGCCCCGCATTCCAAATGCGGTAAATACGGTTGTTCGCGCCAAAGGCGGACTGCTGCAAAGCCGAATCATCACGCAATTGCCGGGGCCGTCAGAATCCGTTACCTCGATGTGTTCGATGTTTTTGAAGTCCAGCTTGCTTTGGAGCAGAAGTTTGTGCTGCTTCTGGGCGATATTTTCAGGAAGTTTTGCAGTATATATGCGGGCGGAAATTTGAGGTTTATTAGTCGGTTCGCAGAAGTTGATTGTTTTATGTATGTTTTTTTGCCGGGGCTGGATATTAAAAGTGATTTTTCCGCCGCCAGCGGGAAAGAAGCCGTGTTTTACGAGTTTGCAACTGCCGTGGAAACCAGCGGCTTCGACAGCCGGCAGGAAGGTCTCGGAAAGGAAATCAAACGGCGGGGCCAAGGGATTATGAGTTCCGCCGGTAACGGTAACTGTCGAAGGTATATCTACTAAAAACAGAACAGGCAAGACGGTTTGAATTACCAGGGATGCAGAGCCGGCGGAGCCAATATCAAAACAGAAGTCGCCACTTTGCACAGGCCCGGGTTGAAAATCCAATATTTTTGAACGTTGGACAGCTCCGTGGCAGGTGCCATTGCAGATTTGACAGGCAGCCTGAACGCAGATTAGATGCTGCTTTGCCATGCCTGGATTACGGCGAGCAGCACGGATGTTTTCGATGTGCAAACTTTTGCCGGTTATACAGGATAAAGCCAAACTCGTTCGCAGTATTTGGCCTCCCCCTTCGCCAGTGCTGCCATCAATGGAAACAGTTTCCATATTACTCATTGCAAATTCCTACCGTGACCATATATACAGGTTCAAGATTTTTCTCCGCAGGATGCCTAACGGTGGGCAGTGACAAAACTTTGCTGACGGAAGCGTCATCGAAAGCACCAACTGCGACGGAGCCGAGCCCTAATGCTTCGGCCTGGAGATGGACGTTCTGGGCGGCGTGACCTGCTTCCATATATACATAACGGATACCTCGTTTGCCATAGTGATTTGTTGTTCTGCTAAATTCGGCGGCGAAGACGAGCGTTAACGGCGCCGCTTCAATAAATTCCTGTCCCCAGGCAGCGGTTGAGAGTTCTGCACGCAGGTCTTGGCCTGTTAGCTTTTCAAGGGCATGCTTGGCAGGTAAATAGTGAAACAAGCCATTGCCTGTTACGACAAAAAGCTCCAGAGGGTAGGTTGCTCCGGCTGAAGGCGCCGTGCGATAGCTGCTGCCGGCCTCCTGGCCTTGCGCTGCCCAGGTTAGCTGGCTGATTTGCTCAAGCGTAAGAGACTGTGGCAAAAAATTGCGTCTTGACCGCCGAACGGTGATGGCTTTTTCCAGCGACATTGAGCCATCTTGATTCGGCTTAGGAAGATTTATTAACTCGCTCATTGTTAATTCCCAATTCTATAAGGATTTGCAAAATTTCAGTGATTGTTTTGTCACGATTTTGCGCTGTCAAGTTAAATAGTTTCGTATCCGGATAACTCTTTACTTCAGAAATAAGCCCACTTCCTTTTTGTGCCACAGTGGCCAATAAGGATTTGTCGGACACAAAGAGACGGCGTGCTGCTGTAACGAACTTTTTCGAAAAACACTCCATCTTGCCGATTTCGTCGATAATAAATAATTCTGCATCGGTGTGGTTAATATCCAAGATTGGTAATATAGACTTTTCAAATCCAGAAACATCTACGCCGTATTTGCCGACCTTGCAGGGAGATTTGGTGCTCACGTGGGCGAGAATGCCGGTAGCGCCATCGAGGCGGGTCCAGCTAAAACCTTTGCGGGTATTGTTTTCGCGAATCTCCTTTGTATAAAAACCTGCTACTTTTGTGTTACTTAAATTAGCTACAATTTGCATTACAGCGGTTGTTTTTCCGCACCCCGGCAGGCCTGTTAGTAAGATTTTAGCAGATTTAGATGGCATAACTGTGAAAATAAATTCGAATATCGAAATTCGAAATCCTAAACAAATCCGAAATTCTAATGTTCAAATTTTCAAAACTTTTTGTTTTGGTTATTTGAATTTTGGTCATTAGGTTTTACTTCGGATTTAGTGCCTCGGGTTTTGTATTTTTAATTTATAGTCTTTTGTTTTTTACCCAGCTTTCGATTTTGGCTGCTGAGAGGGCATTGAGGACATCGGCTTTCGTTGCCCAGCCACGGGCAGCGGTTGCTACGCCGTAGCCCATCAAGGCAAGCCCGGCAGTGCTGTGAGCATCGGTTCCGATGGCCAGTGCAACCTTTGCCTCGACTGCCATTTTGCAGTGGGTGTCCTTAAGGTCCAGACGCCAGGGGTTCGCGTTTACCTCTAAAGCGGTGTGGGTTTGGGCAGCGTGTTTGATTACAGCGGTCATATCGATATCCATCGGTTCGCGCTGGCCGATGAGCCGGCCTGTAGGATGCGCGATGCAGTTTACATACGGATTGTCCATCGCTTTCAATGTGCGGGTAGTTACCTTTTCACGAGAGCTGGCCAGACCTGAATGTATCGCAGCTATTACAAAATCGAGGTCGGCAAGCAACTTGTTGTCAAAATCCAAAGAGCCGTTGGCGAGGATGTCCACTTCGGTTCCGGAGAAAATGGTTATGCCTTTTATCTTTTCATTTAGTTTGTGGATTTGTTTTGTTTGATTGGCCAACTGTTTACTTGATAAACCATTAGCGATTGCAGAGGACTTTGAGTGGTCTGTGATGCAGATATATTTATAACCCATATCTTTTGCAGCATAGGCAAGTTCTGAAATATCGGCGTTACCGTCAGAAGCATTTGTGTGGACGTGGAAGTCACCTTTAATATCTTCAAGCTCAATCAATTCAGGCAGAGAATGGGTTTTTGCCGCCTCAATTTCACCACGGTCTTCGCGTAATAATGGGTCGATAAAATCCAAGCCGAGCTTTTGATAGATTTCTTCTTCAGCCGCTCCTGCAATCATTTTATCTGCTTTGAATAGGCCATACTCGTTTAATTTCAACTTTGCCTTTACGGCGATTTCTCTTAATCGCACGTTATGCTGTTTCGAGCCGGTGAAATATTGTGCCGCAGCGCCGAAGCTTTCTTTCGGCACGACGCGCACATCAACGTGGACGGGAGTAGTTTCCGTCTGGATAATTGCAGAGCCCTTTGTCGGCCCGGCTGCGAGAACCTCCTGGATAAATCCTGCGGTGGTAAACGCATCTATTATTTTTTTGCCCTTTTTAGCAACAACGAGGATGTCAACATCACCAATGGTTTCTGCTCGGCGACGCAGCGAGCCGGCAGGCTGGATTTTGCCGATACCGGGAAGCTCCCGGAGAAATCCAGTGACAATATCTGCGGCTTCAAGGGCCTGGTCGAGGCGAATTCGGCCTGTGGATTTTTCAAGAAATTCGATGCCTTTTGCAATTGCAGCAGCTTTTTTATCACCAAAGCCCGGCAGTTTAGCCAAAGAGCCGGAGAAAATCGCTTTTTTCAGTTCGGAAATGGTTTTAACGTTTAACTTTTCGTAGACTGCTTTTGCACTTTTGGGTCCTATACCGGGTATAGTGAGCAGCTCCAACAATGTTGGCGGGATTTTAGTGAGCAATTGTTTGTGGGCGGTTATTGTGCCGGTTTTTACGAACTCTTCAATCTTAGCAAGACTTGATTTGCCGATGCCGGGTGTTTTTGCCAAATCACCGCTGGCCAAAAGTGTCTCTATATCGGTGGGCATATCAGCAATAATTCGGCCTACTCTGCGGTAGGTGTTGATGCGGAAACGGTTCTCGCCGAGGATTTCCATAATATCAGCCATCTGGTCGAAAAGTTCGCTAAGAATGGTGTTTTTCATAAGGTCGATTATATCCCGGCAGCGATAAAATCAAAGTGATAATTTTGCAGCGGGCGGCTGCCTTTTGGTATATATCTCCGCTGGGGGATGCCTAACGGCAGAAGTGGAAGAGCATTTTTCCTCCGACTGAAAGTATTTGGCGGACTTGACGATTTAGATAGGACTATTATAATTCTACCTTATTCAATGCCTATGGCATGGCCTATCCATTAAGGATTTTATTTTGTCCCAAGAGACGACAGAAACATTTTCAGAGCATCCAGGAGGATCCCATATCTTACTGACGCGAATCCAGAAGCTCGTCGGCGAAAGGATGTTGCAATCAAAGCTGAGCAAGCCCTGTTTTTACATTGAGTTAAAAGCGGATGTAACCGAGCTGATGGGGCTTCGGCCTAAGCTGCGGAAATCGCTTGGTGTCAAAATAACGACAGACGCTTTTTATGTTCGTGCGCTGGCACTGGCTGCGAAGCAATATCCTCTTATGCTTGGCAGACTCGACGGTGATAATATTAAAATACCCGATTCAATCAATGTCGGCTTTGCCGTCAATGCTCCCCAAGGCCTTGTTGTGCCGGTGATAAAAGATGCGGACAAAAAAACGTTGGCTGAGATTGCCGAGCTTGAGCAGACGCTTACTGAAAAGGCACGCGACAATAAGCTGACACTCGAAGAGATGGAAGGTGAGACGATAGCGTTAAGTAATCTTGGCGCTTATGGCATCGATTCTTTTTTTGGAATTGTGCCACTGCCGACAAGTGTCATCTTAGCGGTCGGTAATGTAATCAGGGAAGTTGTCCCCGTAGACGGTAAACCGGCAGAACGAAAAATGGTGAGCTTGACGCTGGCGGTTGACCGTAGAATTATAGACGAGGTCTATGCGGCAAAGTTTCTGAACTTTATCAAAGAGCAATTGCAATATCCACAACAATTGATTTGAAACAAGAACCGTCGTGACGTGACTTTTCTATGACCTTACTGCCTCTGTTTTTCCCGTCTTTAGTTATTTGAAAATCGGTGGAATCAAGAAGTAGCACACCATAACCATTCCTACAGCCACAACAAAGAACAGATAAGCAAGGATTTTTTCAAAAACGCTGGCCTTGTAAGTTTGCATCATTTGTCGCGTGAATGACAAGCCAAATAGTCCCAACATGCCGATCACTCCTTGAAAGATGTGGAGGATAAGGGATTGTTTGGGATATTTAAATAAAACTATGGCAACGCCAAGAGCAAATCCGGTTATTGTTTCCTGGATAATTAATGTTTGGCAAATCTTGCCCCTGATTACACTTTTGGTCTCTTTCTTGTTAGGATTAGGTTCTTGTGGGTTTTGACCTTCAGTGTTGCCGCGAATACCAACTTTCCCCAAAGTTGCTATACGATTTCTGAGCTTTAGATACGACATGATACATAGAATTATCCATATAGGGTGTAGAGCAACGAAAAGGAATATATCGGTAACTTTATTTGCGCCGAGGTATTCACGTGATTTTGACATGCGTCCAAGAAGCCAAAAGGCACTAAAGGTGAACCCTATTGCTACTATCGGTATTGCATATTTTAAGAATGGAGAAGAAGTCATTATAGATCGCAATGGTGAGACAAAAATTAAAAATATATTAATCACCAGCAAAACGAGGTATATTATGAGGGCTTGCCAATGCAGCTTAAGAGCCGTTCTCATATACTCGACTTGCTCTTTGGTTGCTTGTTCTTGCATCGCGATTCCTGGAACTCCGATTTTTGATTGGCATTTTGGGCAAGCGATAAGGGCTCCGGTTTTATTCTCTACCGCTGCAAGAGCTTCTCCGCATTTTTTGCAATTAAACCACACCGACATAGGTAACCTCTTTTAGAAAGCAAGAAAATAGGCACAACGGGGCTGTTGAAAAAGTCCTACTATGCTCATTTCACATTCCTTATTTCGCCTGATTCGGTGTCGGGATTAGCAGCGGCTATTTGAGCTGATTCGGCAGTATCTTGCAAAGTTTCTTGGGCAATGTCCGCAATTCTTATCGGGGGTTGCTTGGTATTGCTCGACTGCATCTGGTTATGGATTAGTTCGGCGACTTTTTTGTAATCCTCTGCACCGTGACAGGAAGGTTCGTATTCAAAGATTGTTTTGCCGTAGCTTGGGGCTTCGGCGAGCTTGATGTTTCTTCGGATAAAACAGGGTAAAACCTGAGCCTGCGCCCAGGCACAGCTGGTTCCGCGTGCGTTGTTCAGGAATTGCTCTATATCGGCCCTGACCTCATTTGGAAGTGAGACCCTGCTTTCAAACATACACAGCAAAATCCATCTAACTTTGAGGTTTGGATTTATTCTTTTATTGACAAGCTCAACGGTTTGCAGCAGTTTTCCAAATCCCTGCAGGGCGAGGAAATGCGGCTGGAGCGGAATCATAACCTCTTCTGCGGCAGCGAGGGCATTTAGGGTCAGTAGTCCCAACGAAGGGGGACAATCGATAAAAGCATAATCGAATTTGTCCCCAGCTGATTGAAGAGCTTCCCGCAGGATAGTTTCCCTTCCGACAACACTTACAAGCTCGCTTTCGGCGCCGACGAGGTTGATATTTGCAGGCAGCAGCCAAAGGTTTGGCCGTACAAGCAAAATTTCTTCTTCAAATTTTGCTGATTGAGTGAGGAGCTTATATGAGCCTGAGTCGATGTTTTCGGGTTCTACACCGAGATGTATCGTCAGATGTGCCTGAGGGTCGAGGTCAATAACGGCCACCTTCAGGCCGACGGCGGCAAGGGCTGCGGCAGTATTTACCACTGTTGTGGTTTTGCCCACTCCACCCTTCTGGTTTAATACTGCGATTGTTTTCAATCCATCAGCCTCAATCGTTTTCAATTTTTATTTTCTTTAAGACAGCGTCCAGCACGCCGTTAACGAACGCCGAAGACTTATCGGTGCTGAACTTCTTGGCAAGCTCGATAGCCTCGTTTATCACGACTCTGGGTGGGATATCAGGGCAGAATTTCAACTGGTAAACCGCCAGTCTCAAAATGCTTTTGTCAACAGCTGAAAGCCGGGATAATTGCCATTTTATTGTTGAGGCAGCTACGAGTTCGTCACAGAGAGCCAAATTTTCCCAGGTTCCTTTTGTCCATTCTGAGGCGAGTTTGCGTACTAAAAGATCGGGGTCGTTTTCTATGAAGAACTCAGCTAATCGCGGGAGCAAGTCTGAGCCCTGTATGTCGAGTTGATATAGTCCCTGTATTGCCAGCTCTCTGGCCCTTGTTCTTTTGTCCACCTTCCGGCCTCTTGCTAATTGGTTGTTGGGTATTGTCAAATTGTCAATGAACAACTCAAATCTGTTCGAGCACATTCACAGTTTCCATAGCTGTCAATGCTGCGTCGGCGCCCGCGTTACCCATTTTAGTGCCCGCCCTTTCGACGGCCTGCTCGAGAGTGTCACAAGTCAAGACGGCGAAAATCGCCGGCACTGCCGAATCATAGTTGATTTGTCCGACACCTCGCGCTACCATCTGAGAGACATAATCGAAGTGGGATGTTTGACCGCGTATGACCGCACCGAGGCAGAGGACTGCGACGTATTTGCCGCTTTGTGCGAGCTTTTTTGCAGCTACGGTGATTTCACAAGCACCCGGCACCCAGACCACAGATACCTGCTCGTCGGCGGCACCATGGCGTTTGAGACAATCTATCGCACCGGCAAGCAGCTTAGCGGTTATAAATTCGTTGAACCTGCTGACCACGATAGCGTAATTGCCTTTGCCGGCTGTTACTCGACCTTTTATTTCTTTAATCATAGTTTCGCTTCTCCAAACAACATTCTTAATCCGGTAGAGTTACGTTTCCCCCCATTCTTGCCCCTAAGGGGCACGGGGGGTGGCTACACATTATAAGACTAACAGAAACTGATTTCCAGAAAAAGACCGACTGCGACTTTGTCAGGCAGCTGGGTCTATTCATCGTTGTTGAGTTAACCTACGTAATTGTAAGAGCTTATAGACCGGATTTCCAGTAAAATTTTTAATGGAGGTAAAAAGAAATGTAGCCGGCAAAAACCGCTAATCCGGTTGGAGTTTATAACCGAAACGGTTTGGGTGATTCGTTATTTGTTGTGCTAAAACAGGCAAACGGAGCGGTTATGCTTTTCGACGATAAGGAATTTGACTCTTTTTCTGAAGCTGAACATAAGGCGAAGAAGGCTTTTGAGCTTTATGAAGACGGCAAAATAACACAAGCTCTTGCCGAACTGGACGCAGCCCTTGAGATAAATCCGGCCAACAGCTCATGGCATTTTGACAAGGCCCTTACGCTGGATACTAAGGGTGAGTTTGATGACGCAATAATCGAATACGAGATTGCTCTGCAGCTAACCCCGGATGATTTGGAGATATTAAATTCGTTAGCGGTCGATTATACCCGCACCGGTAAATATGACCTGGCTATCGAGACTTTCGAGCATATCCAGGAGTTAGATGCGGGGTTTGAACCCTGCTATTGCAATCGGATAATTACCTATACCGAGATGGGTCAACACGATTTGGCGGAGCAGATGTTTTACCTTGCCCAGCAGCTAAATCCGGACTGTGCATTATGTTACTATAACATCGGCAACAGCCTTTTCGTTCGTGGCGAGTACAAGAAAGCAATTCACTGCTGGCTAAGGACGGCTGGACTTGAGCCAAGTCATCCACAAATTAACTATCGAATTGCTCAAGCGTATTGGGCCGTGGGTGATTACGAGCGTGGGCGTGAGTATTTCTTGGCTGAGCTTCGTATTAACCCGGGTGACATTGATGTTATTCTCGATTTTGGTTTGTTTTTGCTTGAGGTTGGCGATGTCGAATCGGCGAAGGAAAAGTTTAACAGAATACTTGAGCTTAAGCCGGGTTTTGCTGCTGCTTTGTTTTATTTGGGAGAGATTGTTTTTAACAGCGGTGATTATGGTCAAGCAGTAAAACTATTCAATGAAGCGTTACAAAAGGACAATAGACTGACAGGGCCGCAGTATCGGCTGGCTGAGTATGCGTTAATGAGTGGAAAAAGGGAGGAGGCGAGAAACCATCTGGTTTCGGAGGTGAAGCTGGCTTCGGAGGATACGAATATATTGGTTTCTATGGGGTCGATGTTTCTGGGAGTTGGTGATATGGATTATGCAACGCATTGCCTGCTGAGGGTTATCGACATTGATTGCGCCAATGCAGATGCCTATTATTATCTTGGTCTTGTTAGTGCTATAAAAGGTCGATTTGAGGATGCAGTGGAGTTTTTCGGTCATGCGCTCGATATAAGGCCGACGGATGTTTGTGCCTTGCGGGATTCCGCTCTTGTTTATTTGGGGATGGGCAGATTAACCGAAGCTGCGGAGAGAATTAAGAGGGCACTGGATTTGGCAGGTGATGATTCGCAGTTAAAGGCTCTTAGCCGCAGGGTTCGGCTGGTTCAAGCAACAGGTCGGATAGCGGATTTTCTTTGGCAATTTCAGCCCCGATTTATCTCGTATTTGATGTCCCGAATTTTATTTGGCCGCCGAGCCCACAGAGGCCGTAGAGTTTAATTTTTTCTCTGCGCACCTTATGTTCTCCGTGATTAAGCCTTTTTCTTACTACTCGTATCACATTTGGTGTTGTTAACATCTATCGTTAAAATTATCTCAATTTGCGGCAGGAGCTGATTTATCGTGATTTTCTCAAACCCTGCAGTGCCGGGGAAATTAAGAAACAATTTGCAAATTGGCGTAAAATTCATTAGTCTATGAGGTCAGGCCGAGTGGCGGAATGGCAGACGCTGGGGACTTAAAATCCCCTGCCCATAGCGGGCGTGTGGGTTCGAATCCCATCTCGGCCATTACTTGTTGTGTGTGAAGCGTATTGCGTAAGTTGAAAGAGGAAATAGTCGGTTGTTCTGTAAACAATCTACGGGAGATAAGTATGGCCAAAAGAGAGCCAAAACTTGTAGAGGTAGAAAAACCCAATTTATATCGGGAGATGTTTCCATATACCGAATTTCCCAGAGTGATATTCGATGGGCAAAAAGTTGCGTATGATATTCCGGAGAGGATATGGATAACCGATACGACTTTCCGTGATGGTCAGCAGGCCCGGCCTCCTTATGCACCGGAGCAAATCCTGCGGATATATGATTTACTGCACGAAATAGACGGCGAGACCGGTTTGATTCGACAGAGCGAATTCTTTCTATATTCGCAGCGCGACAGAAAGGCGGTAGAACTGTGTAAAGCTCGGGGCTATAAGTTTCCTGAGATTACCGGCTGGATAAGGGCTGTGGAGGCTGATTTTAAGCTGGTTGCGAAAATGGGCCTTGCTGAAACCGGCATTCTGGTTTCGGTAAGTGATTATCATATTTTCCTGAAACTTCGCAAGACCCGAAAACAGGCGATGGATGCTTATCTTGATATTGTAAAGGCCTCGCTGGACAGCGGCGTTATACCACGATGTCACTTCGAGGATATAACTCGTGCCGATTATGAAGGTTTTGTGTTGCCCTTTGCATCCGAGCTAATGAAGCTGGCTGAGGAGTATAACAAGCCGGTTAAGATTCGTCTTTGCGATACACTTGGATTTGGTCTGCCCTGGCCTGAGGTTGCCTTGCCAAGAAGTGTTCCGAAACTTGTTCAGGGTCTTCGGGAAATTGGGGTTCCCTCTGAGTGGCTTGAATGGCACGGCCATAACGATTTCCATAAGGTTCTGGTAAACGCAACGGCGGCGTGGCTGTATGGCTGTTGTGCCGCCAACGCTTCGATATTCGGTATTGGCGAGCGTACAGGTAATTCACCTCTGGAAACGCTTGTTGTCGAACACGCCCAACTGAAAGGCGAGACGGCGGGTGTCAAATACGCTGCGATAACCGAGCTGGCCGAGTACGCCAGAAAGGAGCTGGGCTTTGAAATTCCACACAACTATCCGCTGGTTGGCAGGGATTTCAATGTTACCCGGGCCGGTATTCACGCCGACGGTTTGCTAAAGAACGAAGAGATATACAACTGCTTCGATACGAAGAAGCTGCTCAACCGCCCTGTCAGTGTGGCAATTACCGACAAGAGCGGTGCAGCGGGTATCAAACACTGGATAGAGTCCATGTACGAGATTGAAATCTCCAAGCATAACCCTCATATAACCAAAATAAAGGACAAAATTGACGCTGAGTATTCAGCTAACCGTGCGTCGGCGATATCGGATGAAGAAATGTTCGAATGGGTGCGGGAAACTTTTGGCGATGATACGCCGCCGTTGAGAAAATAGGGATGCGGGATACGCTATCCGTTAAAAACGAGACCTCGCCTTCGGGCGGGAATGCTGATTATGCCGGGTAAAAAGATTAAAGCGGTATTGTTTGACCTTGGCGAAACGCTGCTCAACTTCGGCAGAGTCAACACGACTGGCCTTTTCCGCCAAGGGGCCAGGTTGTCATACGATTTTCTGAAGAGCTGCGGCCAGCCGGTGGGCAATTTCCACTACTACTGCTGGCTAAACCTGATGTCTCTGCACATACGACACTGGCTTTCCAGTATAACGAAAAATGATTTTAATTCGCTGGTTTTGTTGAGGAGTATCGGCACTAAAAGAGGTATCAGGCTGGACAGACAGCAATGGCAGCATTTTGCATGGCTTTGGTACGAGCCTTTGAGTAAAGTCGGCCAAACTGAACCGGAAATAAAAGAGACTTTAACCGCACTTAAAAAACCGGGTCTTAAGCTTGGTATAGTTTCCAATACCTTCGTAACAGGTAGTTCTCTGGAGAGGCATCTGGAACAGTTAGGCATATTGGACTTTTTTTCGGTTCGGGTTTATTCGTACGAATTTGATTTTCGCAAGCCGGACATTCGAATTTTCAAAGCTGCCGCTGAGAGAATTGGTGAAATGCTGGAAAATATAATGTTCGTGGGAGACCGCATCGATACGGATATTAAACCTGCGGTAAAAGCCGGTATGCGGGCTGTTTTGAAGGAAGCTTATACCAATATCGGGAAGAAGATTCCGAAAGGCGTTTGGAAAATAAGCCGGCTTTCCGAGCTGCCGAGCTTAATAGAAAAAATCAATGCGAGTTAATGAGTTGTGGACCGAGCCGATAACATAGAGAGGCAAAACACTAATGACAGCAAAATCCCAAAGGAGTTTTGTATATGAGTACAACTGATGCAGCGAATCTCCGGTGCATTAATCCGGATTGTGGAGCTGAGTTCGATTGCGGGTCCGCCATAGGCGGATTTAAGTGCCCCAAGTGCGGTGAACTGCTGGATACACAATATAACTGGGACAAGATTGAAGTTCCAGAGGCGTTGAGCAACTTTGGTAAACGCTGGGCAAATAGAAACAATCCTTTGGATTTTTCGGGGGTGTGGCGATTTAGAGAACTGCTTAACTTCTGCGATGACAAATATAAGGTCACGATAGGCGAAGGGCAGACAATACTGCAGCAGAACGATGCCGTCGCTGAATATGTCGATATGGGGCAGGGGTGTTTATATCTGCAGTATGAAGGCTTGAATCCGTCCGGCTCGTTCAAAGATAATGGTATGGCGGCGGCATTCAGTCACGCCAAGATGGTTGGGGCAAATTCGTGCGTGTGTGCATCGACGGGAAATACTTCAGCATCGATGGCTTTGTATGCGCACAGTTGCGGTCTGAAATCCACTGTTTTTATCGGATCCGGCAGGGTTGCTTTTGGCAAACTCAGCCAGGCTATGGATTACGGTGCTCAAACGATTCAAATAAACGGAGATTTTGATGACTGTATGCGGCAGGTTCAGGATGTGTGCACAAGACTGGGACTGTATCTGCTCAACTCACTAAACCCGTTCCGGCTGGAAGGTCAAAAGACGATAATGTATCGAATTATCGAACAGATGGGCTGGGAGTTGCCGGACTGGATAGTGGTACCTGGCGGGAATCTGGGCAATTCGAGTGCCTTCGGCAAAGCCTTTTCCGAATTAAAACAACTCGGGCTGATTAAACGAATACCGCGGATGGCGATTATTAACGCCACCGGCGCCGACACGTTGAGCGAGCTGGTGAATAATAAAAAGCTCGTCTGGAACGGTGGCAAGGTTGAGCAGACAATTATTGACGATTATTATGCTGATTTGACGGCCCGTAATTTTTCGCCGCACACCTGTGCCTCGGCGATAGAGATTTCGCGTCCGGTCAATCTGAAGAAATGTCTTCGGGCAATCGATGTATGTAACGGCGTTGTTCGTGCGGTAACCGACGAAGAAATTTGCGATGCGAAGGCGATTATAGGCAAATACGGGCTGGGTTGTGAGCCGGCTTCGGCAGCGACGATTGCAGGATTAAAGCACTTACGGGCCGAAGGCGAAATTTCGGCAGACGAGCGAGTTGCCTGTGTGCTGACGGGGCACGCACTTAAAGACCCTAATGTAACAGTTAACTACCATAAAGAAAATCAGGGCGAGTTCAGCAATCCGCCCATAGAAGCGCCTAACAATCTCGATGAAATAATTAAACTAATCAATTAATCGCTTGAACATTCAGCAAGACAAGGTTGTGAAATGGAAAACAACCGGAACAATGCCAAAAGAACAAAGGGTCTTATCATCTGTGGTGTGCTGTTACTTTCGGTGGTAAGCGCATCCTGGACGCTTTCCGATAGACCGCTTAATAATCACGAGTGTTTTGTTTCGATTACTGCGCGGGAGATGCTGGAAAGCGGCGATTGGACCCGGCCTACCTGCAACGGAGAGCCTCGTCTTCAGAAAACGCCACTATCCTACTGGCTCGTGGCAGGTCTGGCCAAGATAACCGGCAGAGTCGACGAACTTACCACCCGGCTACCCAGCGTTATTTTCGCAGTACTTTCTGTGGGCGCCATTCTATACTTTGTAAA
>Ga0315295_10001344_pt1 | contig 21071 bp, 14 predicted proteins | sample YL17G14_0_MG_FD_204453 | JGI IMG/M metagenome (GOLD analysis project Ga0315295, IMG submission 204453) | Sediment microbial communities from Yellowstone Lake, YNP, Wyoming, USA - YL17G14_0 | ecosystem: Environmental > Aquatic > Freshwater > Lake > Sediment | place: USA: Wyoming | collected...
AAGCCTGCGTGACGCGGTGCGATGGTTCCGGCAGGCGGGCATGCTGCCTGCGTGAGAGCGTCCTCGGCAACCCTGGCGGGCGTGGCATCGCTGTCCTCGATTCCTTCCTGACCGCCCGAGCACTGCTGCGTTTTGCCCCAGTGGAATGATGGGACCGCGCCGGAAGCCCGTTCATCGCTGCATTTTGCATCGCTGGATTCCCGGAGATACGCCGGCGCGACCTCTTGATGATGCATTCTGCACCAATGGAATCCAAAATCGACCCAGATTCCCGCTCCATTGATGCATTTTGCAGCACCGGACCCCGAACATGACCCTTGTCGCTTATCCACTGATGCATCTTGCAGCAGTGGAGCCGCACAGACCAGCCAGATCCCCGTTCCATCGCTGCATTTTGCAGCACTGAAGCATAGACACCGCCTCTGCCGCGCATCTACCGGTGCATTTAGCACCACTGAAGTTGAGGAGACCGACTAGGACGACCGCGGCCAACATGCTAGACACCCCGTTCGTCCTTCCGGCGGCTTTGTCGAACCTCTGTGACCAGAGGTACTAGGGGTGACCAGCGCTACGGCGTTTGACAGGGGAAGGACTCAGCGGATACCATGGTTGGTGGCGAAAGCCGGCAGCGGAGCGTCGTTTGGGTGGCGCGTTCCCTGACCCTTAGCGGAAAAGCGGCGGGGATGAAGCGCGTAGATACAAGGCGGCAGGGACATCCACATCCTGCCGCCTTTTGGTATGCCGCCCTGCTCGCGTCGACCCGGGGCGCGATTGCGGGGTCTTGCCGTCCTTATGCGTCACACGTCGAAATACAGCTTGAACTCCGCCGGGTGCGGCACTGACTGCACGTAGACGTGCTCTTTCCTCTTGGCCGCGACCCACGTATCCAGGAGCTCCGGCGGGAACACTCCGTCCCTGGTGAGAAACTCCCGGTCCTTCTCGAGGTTCGCTGCGGCCTCCACTAGGTCCCTGGGCAGGTCGGGAAACGTCTGGTTCCGGGGGTCGATGCGGGAGACGATGCCGTCGGCCGCCGCCATCAGCATCGCGCCGAAGGCCAGGTACGGGTTGCAGCTGGCGTCGGCGATCCTGACCTCGATGCGGAGCTTAGCGGGATCCCTCACGTACTGGGGGATCCTGATCGCCGCCGCACGGTTGCCGGGGGCGAAGTTGGCGGCCGTGGGCGCCTCGTACCCCGCGACCAGCCTCTGGTAGGAATTGGTCGAAGGGTTGGTCAGTACGGCCATGGAGTGCAGGTGCTTCAATATCCCGCCCGTGTACCAGTAGGCCAACTCCGATAGCCGCAAGGGGTCCTTCTGGTCGTAGAACATGTTGCGGTTATCCTGCGTCAGCGTCTGATGGACGTGGAACCCCGTCCCCGCCTCAAGATACAGGGGCTTCGGCATGAACGTGGCAACGTAGCCGTGTTTCCTGGCTACCGACTTGGTTATGTACTTGACGAGCAGCGCGTCGTCGGCCTGCTTTAAGGCATCTCCGAGGTGGACCTCGATCTCGGACTGGGAGGTGCCCACCTCGTGATGGTGGTACTTCACCCCGACCCCGATCCTCTTCAGCACCTCCACGATCTCGTTGCGCACGTTGAAGAAGTGATCGGCCGGAGGGGTCTGGTGGTATCCTTGCCTCTGCTCCACGAGGGGAAACCCGGCGACGGGAGCGTTCCAGAAGCCTTCGGGGGAGTCGACCGTGGCCGAGATGGTGTTGGCGGATACGTTGTACCGGGCTTCCTCGAAGATGAAGAACTCATATTCGGGGGCGAGCAGCACGCCGGTAGCGCCCGTGAGCGTCTTGAGCGCGGCCTCGGCTCTCCTCATGACGGACCTGGGGTCGAGAGCGAACGGCTCGAAGGTGGTCGCGTCGTAGATGTCTCCTACCAGCGATAGAGTGGGAGCGTCGGTGTTGGGATCCATGAAGACCCGGTTGAGGTCGGGCAAGAGGACCAGGTCGCTGGATTCGGTGGCTTTGTACCCGAGATTCGAGGCGTCGAACCCGATGCCCTCATGGAGAGTTGCCTCGGTGAAGTCCGTCGACGGGATGGTGACGTGCCGCCACTTGCCCCAGAGGTCAACCAGCTTGAAATCGACGAACTGGACCTTCTGGGCGGCTATGATGTTCAGGATGTCCTTCAGTTCCACGTTCTCCTCTCCTTCCCCCAACTCTTTTCGACAATCTGGTCTCCCCATTTCACTGCAGGCGGAAGACAAGCCCTGACAAGCCCCGCACGCTGCCTGGGATAAGATGGAAAAAACAACCGCGAGGAGGGCGCGACCCTTGAGGAGACTGGTCCGTCTCGACAGGGACTCTTATGTAGGAATGACACTGTCTTTCCTCCTGGGGCGGACGGTGCTCGCCGGCAGCCTGGCACCGTTCGCGCCGGCTTTCTACGCGGGGCTCCGTGCCTTCGGGGGAGCCCTGCCCACCCTGTGTGCCCTGACGTCCATGCTGGGGAGCGCCTCGCTGGGCAGATGGGATCTCCTCGGTTACCACGCCCTGGCCATGGTGCTCGCGACCGCCCTGGTCAAGCCCGTCGTCAACCACCGGACTCCTGTCGTCCTGGACGCGCTGCTCGCGGGAGCCATCGTCGCGGCGGCGCGCGGGGTGGCCGCCGCGGTGCAATCGCCCACGCTCTTCTCCTACATATCAGCCCTCCTGGAGGGCCTATGCGCCGTCGTGATCGCGGTCCTCGCTTCCCTGGCCTTTTCCCCAGACCGGGACAAGACCCCGGCTGCCCAGGAGAAAGGATCTGAAGCGCTGCTCGTCATGGCCCTCCTCTCTCTTGGAGGTTTGCACGGGCTAAGCGTGCTAGGAGTCAGATTGGAGGTTGCCGCCGTCATGGCGTGCACGCTCGCTGTCGGATACGCAGCGGGACCGGGCGCGGGGGCCATAGCGGGGCTGGCCGGGGGGTTGATCGTGTCGCTGACTGGCAACGAGGACCCTGCCATCCTGGGGATCCTTGGCGCGTCCGGTTTGCTGGCCGGGATCGGAGGCTGGTTCGGGAAGCTGGAGGCGATCTTGGCCTATATGTCAGCGGGGCTGCTCATGTCACTGTATGCCGTAAGCCCTGACGCGTTGAAGATGAGGCTGATTGAGCAGGCCGTATCGTGCGCGGCAATCGTGTTGGTGACGCCAAGGACGGCGAGGATGTTCGCGGAGAGGTTTCCCGTCCTGGCTGCCAGCAGGAGTGCGCCCCGGCCTCGGCCCAGGCCGGAGGCGAGCGCGATGCGGACCGCAGCCGTAGCCCACGCCCTCCTGGAGATGGGGGAGATGTTCTCCCAGGTATCCTCCTTCTCCTCAGCCGTCCACTCCAGACCTGCCGGTGCCCTGACGCCGGGCGACCCTCAGGCACCGGTCGAGCCGGAGGTCCCAAGGACGGACCCGTCCGGCATAAAGCAGGTGGCGGAGAGAGTCTGCCGGGAGTGCACCGAGAGGATCGGGTGCTGGGAGGAGAGGTTCGGAGAGACTTACGAGGCGCTATCGGACCTCATACGCAAGATGCAGGTCACCGGACAGGTCGCCCAGGGGACCGGGCAGTCCGATCTCGCGGACAGGTGCCAGAAATTTCCCGAGATCCTGGCCGCACTGAACCATCACCAGGAGATCCAGCGCCTGGAGAGGAGGATCCGCGCCCTGGACGACGAGACCAAGGAGTGCCTGGCATTCCAGTACCGCTGCCTGGGACAGCTCCTGGCCTCCCGGGGCGATGCCGGGGCGGATGGCGACGCACGTCCCAGGAGGCAGCGGCTCAAGGTCACTTTCAGGGGCGATTCCACGCCCGCCGAAGGTTCGTCCAGGCCGGGCGACATGTGGGTCAAGTACGACCTCTCGCCCGGCAGGACCCTGGCCATCCTGGTGGACGGCATGGGCAAAGGGGAGGCGGCGGCGAGCCAGAGCCGCGAGACCATAGAGATCCTGAAGTCCCTGCTCGACTGCGGCCTGGACTACGACTCTTGCGTCTCCTTCCTGAACTCGGCGCTGTTCCTATCGTGCCGGCCCGACAGCTTCGTGGCGGTGGACTGCCTGCTCATAGACCAGGACACCGAGCGCGCCTACTTCCACAAGCTCGGGGCGCCGCCGTCCTTCATAAAGAAGAAGGACGGGAACGTGCTGGTAGTGAGGGGTTCACGGCCACCTGCCGGGGCTTTCAACGCCCTGCCCTGTTTCGCCACCAACGAACCCATATCAGCAGGCGACGAGATATACATGGTGTCTGACGGCATCTTCCGGTGCAGCCCGGTGCCGGCGCGGGCAGAGCACCTACTCGTCTCCAGGCTCCGCCGCATGAAGGAGAGCTCCCTGGACTCCTCGGTACGGACCCTGCTCGGGTGCGGCCAGAAGTTCCACTCCGGACCGCCGGACGACGTGACCGTGGTGGTGGCCAGGATAGAGCGGGTTTGATGCGGAAAGTGGGCTTTTCTGGTATTCTACGTACGCCGAGGTGATCGTCCGAAACGGAAAACACCGCGTTCCAGAAGGTCCGATCCAGCGTCAGGCAGGCCTTCGAGAGGCACGGGATGCTGTCCGCCGGGGACCTTGCGGTTGTCGCGGTGTCCGGGGGACCCGACTCCATGTGCCTCTTGGACGTATTGGCGTCCCTCGCGGGCGAGTTGGGGATCCACCTCCACACCGCCCACCTGCACCACCACATGCGCGCTCAGGCCGACAGTGACGCGAGGATGGTGGCCTCATTTTCCGATGGTCTCGGCATCCCCTCCACGGTAGGGCATGCCGACGTCCCGGCCGTCGCCCGGGACCTGCGAGTAGGGGTCGAGGAAGCGGGTCGCGTAGCCAGGTACCGGTTCCTTCGAGAGGTCAAGCGGGAGACCGGCGCCCGGAGGATCGCGCTGGGGCACAACCTGAACGATCAGGCAGAGACGGTGTTGATGCGGTTGTTCCGCGGAGGTGGCACCGAAGGCCTGGCGGGGATCCGCCCCGCGAGAGACGACCTGATGCGCCCGCTTATCTATGTACCCCGCACCCTCATCGAGCAGTACTGCCTCGAGAGGAACATCCCGACCGTACTGGACGTCTACAACTTGGACCTCCGTTATACGAGAAACCTGGTGAGGCACCGCGTACTGCCGGAACTCGCGGAACGTTTCAACCCGTCATTGGTGGAGACGTTGGCGCGGGTGGCGACGGCGATGCGGTGGGACGCCGACTTCCTCGGCGCCCTGGCTAGCGACGCGTTTTCGGGCGCATCCTCCATGCAGGGACGAGTGACTGCGGTCGACCGTCGCGATCTCGAGGACATGCCCCCGGCGCTGTCGTCGCGGGTGCTCGAGGAGGCCTGGCGGGAGTGCGCCGGGTCCAGCGCGAACCTCCCGCTAGACCGGATAGAAGAGCTGATGCTAGGGTCGAGGAAAGCCGTATCCCTTCCTGAAGGGGTCACGGCCGAGAAGGCCCTGGACGTCGTTAGGTTCTACCCGCGCCCGCCCAGGACATTCGAGACAGACGTCGTGGTGCCCGGGGAGACCGGCGTCCCGCAGCTCGGCCTTTCAGTCATAACCCGCATCGCAGAGGCAAAGGACTTCGAAGCCAGCCTCGCAGGTGGTCGCGGGATCCAGAGCGCGTCAAGCGCCTGTGCCGGGCAGGGTGAGACGGGCGCTCGCGTCCACGCCCCGCCTCCGTGGCTGGTGGAACCTGTTGCATGCCTGGACTACAATAAGCTCATGGGAGGTGCCCGGCTGAGGACGCGTCGCGAAGGCGACCGTTTCGCCCCTCTTGGCCTGGGGGGCAGAGAGCAGAAACTCCAGGACTTCTTTGTCCATAAGCGCATACCGAAGTTTTACCGGGACTTCGTCCCCATCTTGGTTTCCGGCGACGACATTGTATGGGTGATGGGTCTGAGGATCAGCGATAGGTTCAAGGTGGTTTCCAGCACCGAACGTATCTTGGAGGTCGAGATCCGGCCATACTTGCGACCTAGCAGGAATTATGCTACCATCTGGAGGTCTTGCCCGGCCTCCGGTCGTGTCGATCCGTGAGAAGAGAGGGGGCGTTTGATTGAACACCAAGATATGGCGAAGTCTCGCCGTATACGCGCTGCTCATATTCGTAGCGATATCCCTCGCCGATCTTTTCACGCCCAAAGATCAATACGCCGACCTTGACTACAATCGCTTTCTGGCCCAGGTCGAGTCAGGAAAGGTCGCAGAAGTCACCATAGTCGACGAGAGGAACGTCACAGGCACCCTCAAGGACGGGACAAAGTTCCGCACGGTCATCCCGGTTGACCCGGCGCTGTATAGCAAGCTGGTCGCTTCGGGAACGACGGTAAAGTTCCAGATGCCGCCAGAGCCGTCGTGGTGGATGTCCCTTCTCTCCAACATGATCCCGGCCCTCATCATGGTAGCTCTGTTCTTCTATATGCTCCAGCAGAGCCAGGGCGGCGGCAAGCAGGTCATGCAGTTCGGCCGCTCGAGGGCGCGGCTCCAGTCGGACATTCATGAGAAGGTCACATTCCAGGACGTCGCCGGCTGTGACGAGGCTAAGGAAGAGCTCCAGGAGATCGTGGACTTCCTGAAGCACTCCAAGAAGTACGTCGAGATGGGCGCGAGGATCCCCAAGGGAGTCCTCCTGTTCGGAGCCCCCGGCACCGGGAAGACATACATCGCGAGAGCGGTGGCAGGTGAAGCAGGCGTTCCGTTCTTCAGCATCAGCGGTTCCGACTTCGTGGAGATGTTCGTCGGCGTTGGCGCGGCGCGTGTAAGAGACCTGTTTGAGCAGGCCAAGAAGCGCTCCCCGGCCATCGTCTTCATAGATGAGATCGACGCCGTCGGGCGCATGAGAGGCGCCGGAATGGGCGGCGGACACGACGAGCGCGAGCAGACTCTGAACCAGCTCCTGGTTGAGATGGACGGCTTCAGCACTAACCAAGGCATCATCGTCATGGCAGCGACGAACAGGCCCGACATCCTGGACTCAGCGCTGTTGCGGCCGGGCAGGTTCGACCGCCAGATCATCCTGGATAAGCCTGATCTCAACGGGCGCATCGAGATCCTGAAGGTCCATAGCCGCGGCAAGCCCATGTCTAAGGAAGTTGAGCTCGAAGTGGTCGCGAAGAGCACCGCCGGTTTCACCCCGGCTGACCTGGAGAACGTGGTCAACGAGGGCGCGCTCCTGGCCGCGCGCAGGCGGAAGCGCCGCATCGGCATGGAGGAGCTGGACGAGGCCATCCAGAGGGTGGTCGCCGGGCCCAAGAAGAAGTCCAGGCTCATCAGCGACAAAGAGAAGAGGGTTATCGCCTTCCACGAGGCCGCGCACGCCCTCGTCGCGAAGGTGCTTCCCAACACCGACCCTGTGCGCGAAGTAACCATCGTGTCGAGAGGCGCCTCTTTGGGCCACGTGATCACCATACCCGATGAGGACCGGTATCTCGTGACCAAGTCGCAGATCCTGGACCAGGTCACGGCCGCCCTCGCCGGACGAGCCGCTGAAGACATGATCTTTGGCGACGTATCGAGCGGCGCCGCCAACGACCTAGAACACGCGACCCACATGGTGCGAAGGATGATCATGGAGTTTGGCATGTCCGAGAAGCTCGGGCCCCTCACCTTCGGCCGGAAAGAAGGCCAGGTGTTCCTGGGCAGGGATCTCGCCCGCGAAAGGGACTTTTCCGAGGAAGTCGCCGCTGCCATCGACCAGGAGGAGCGCACGATCATTGGCGAGTGCTACGAGCACGCCAAGTCCGTCCTGGAGGAGAGGCGCTCCGTCCTGAACCTGGTGGCCGAGACCCTGCTCGAGAGGGAGACCCTCAAGGGCGCGGAGCTCAACCTGTTGCTCGAAGGCAAACCCCTTCCGGCCCTCCAAGTGCCCCCGGCTACGGTAGGCGAAGAGCAGGCCAGAGAAAGCGGGGAGGAGGACAAGTCGAGGAAGGACATCCTCCCTGACAAGGGCCGCGTGGCACCTGTTCCGGAGAGCAATGCGTAGGCGCGGGAACGCGCGAGCGCAAAGGTTGCCCGATAACAGAGCTGCCGGATGATCCGGCGGCTCTTCGCTACCCCTGTCTCACCCAGTCCGCCAGCCAGACGCTCCACTCGTCCAGACCTTCCTTCGACCTGCACGAGACCTTGAAGGTCTTGATGGACGCCTTGAGGCCCGATATCTCCGCCAATACCTGCTCCACGTTGAAGTCTGTGTAGGGGATCAGGTCGGTCTTGTTGATCACCACGACCTGGCAGGAAAGGAACGCGGCCGGGTACTTGGCGGGCTTGTCGCTGCCCTCCGCGGTGCTCAACACCACCATCCGGAGGTCCTCTCCCAGGTCGAAGGACGACGGGCAGACCAGGTTGCCCACGTTTTCTATGAACAGCAGGTCGAGGCCGGAGAGGTCCATCTCGGAGAGGGCGGTCCAGATCATGGCCGAATCCAGGTGGCACGCGCCCAGTGTGGTGATCTGCACCACGGGTATGCCCAGGGGGGACAACCTTTCGGCATCCCGGGCGGTGGCCACGTCGCCCTCGATCACTCCCGCGCGGATACCGAGCTTGCGCACGCGCGGGACAGTCTCCTCGAGGAGGCTGGTCTTGCCCGCCCCCGGCGCGCTCAGGATATTGATCACTTTGACGCCCGCATCCGCGAACCTCTTCCGCAGGTCGGATGCCTTTTTCCTGTTTTCTTCCAGGAGATCCTTGCCTATGACTACCTTGACGGGCATTCGCCTTCCTCCCCCGTGTAAGAGACTACCTGCAGCTCCGTCCCTCGCCTGAGCTCCGCCTCGTAGGATCCGCAAGATGGGCAGGCCCAGCCCTCTTTGGTAGGGACGAACTCCCGGCCGCAACTCCTGCAACGCACATCTGCCTTCACTAGGCTTATGACCAGTTCGGCATCCTCCATGATGGTACCCCTTGAGGCAATGGGGAACGCGGCTTTCAGTGCATGGGGGAACGCGCCGGACAGTTCCCCCACTTCCAGCTCGACTCGGGAAATCTTGGTGATCGCTCTTCGCGCGGCGTCCTGCTCTACGAGGCGGACTACGTCGGCAATAAGCGAGAGCTCGTGCATCGTCTTACCCCCGAAAGGGCTGCCTGGGCCGAGAACATCATACATGAGGCGCACGGGGACGTCCAAGACGCGCGATCACTCACCAAAAAGGTCGCCGGGAGGGGCCACGGGCAGAGTGAAGTAGAAAGTGCTGCCCTTGTCAGGCTCGCTCTCGACCCAAATACGCCCACCATGGAGCTCGACGATCTCCTTGGCTATGGAAAGCCCCAGGCCGCTGCCGGGCGCCTGAGTGCGGGAACGGGGAGCCTTGTAGAACCTGTCGAACACGTTGGGCAGGTCCTCGGCCGGGATGCCAGGCCCTGTGTCGGCGATGGCTATCACTACGTCCGCTAGCCGCCCCTTAGCCCCTTCGGTAGGCCCAGGGGCGTATCTGACCGTAATCCTCCCGCCGTTGGGGGTGAACTTCACGGCGTTATAGATGAGGTTCGCGAAGACGCGGTCGACTCTCTCGGGATCCGCCATGACCCACGGTCCTTTATCGCTGTACGGATGCTCCCACCTGGGCCTGAGCAAGGCGGGGTTGACGCCCGCAGTCACGATGTCGGTCTCGTACTTTAGGTAGAGGTCGCTCACCATCTCGTCTATCTGGACGCGCCTCATGTTGAAGGTCGCTTTGCGCGACTCCAACTGCGTGAGCTCGAACAGGTCCTCTATGAGTGTTGAGAGGCCGGACGCCTTGGTCCCGATCAGCCCCAGGTACTTCGCCCGCTCTCCCGGCTCGTCGATGACGCCGTCCAGTATCGCCTCCACGTAGCCCTGTATGAGGGTCACCGGAGTCCGCAAATCGTGGGCTATGTTGGTGAGGAGCCTATTCCGAGACTGCTCCATGCGTTCTATCTCGCGGTTAATCATCTCCAGGCGGCGGTTAGACTCCAGGAGGGCCGCGGTCCTGTCCTCGACCCGCTGCTCGTGGCTCCTATTCAGATCGCTGAGGTGCTGGTTCAGCGCCGTGAGTTGGTTGGACAGCTGCTCGACCGAAATCATAGCCCCGGAGAAACGCGCCGAGAGCACGTATGCCTGGGCGAAACAGACCACTACCAGCCCGAAGGGAGAGAGGCTGCCGGTCTTCAGCACTTCGTTGAAGTAGAGCATGTCGTTGATCAGGGTCAGGATGAAGAAGAGGGCGCTTGAGGCCAGCCAGATGGCACCTTCGCGCCTGCGCAGGCTCGCGACGACGAGTACGTGCATGATGTAGCCGCAGAGGGCGACGCTGACCACCTGGTAGGGTATCATCAGTTGCGAAGAAAGCCTGGTAGGAACAACGATGACCGTGAGGAAGAAAACGGCGCACAGCGCCTCTGACCCTCTGGCCACCAACATCGACGTCTCCTGCGGGTACATCTCCTTGCAGAAAAGGAGGGCAAGGGGAAGGATCCCTGCGCTTGTGAGGTACTCGAGCTTCAGGGCGACTCCCCACGGGAAGCTCGGCCATATCTTGGTCAGGACGATCTCGCCCACCAGGAAGGCTCGGACCCCGAACAGGAAGCAGACGTGCGCGAAGTATACGGTGGACTTCTCTTTCCTCCTGAGGACGTAAAGGCACGCATGGTAGAAGCCCATGGTTATGAGGCTTCCAATGCTGGCCAGGTTGAAAACCATGAGCCTGGAGGTCTTCACGCGGACGGCCGGCTCTGTGCCGATCTCGGGCGCCTCCCACAGGCCTCCCCGCCGGTGCACGAAGTTGGAGACCTGTACGACCAGTCTGATCTCGGGAGCGTCGTCGTCGAAGGACACGACTAGAGGCATGTACTGGGGCATCATATCGCGGGCGCTCGTCCCGACCTTGCCGTTGGCCGCCCGCTCACGGCCATTGAGGTAGAGCCTGTAAGCGGTCGATGCTGGCGGCATCCGCAGCGCCAGCTTGGCCCCGTTTCCTTTGGTGAGGATGGTTAGGACGTACGTTGCGTAGCCGTCTCCCGAGAGCTTCCTGCCGTCCACTACATAGCCGTTCCAGGACGCGGGTACACCGGTGTATCCTGTCATCTCTCTGCGGGCAGACGTGAGCTGGGACGGCTCCAGGAGCTTGTTCCAGTAGAACTCCCAGTCCCCTGTGAGGCTCATCACGCCGCACGAGGCGAGATCCCAGTCCCTGAGGTCGAGTATCCCGTCCCGAGCGATGGGGTGACACGGCCCGACCAGATCCGAAACAGCCCAAGACCCTCCTGCCACTGCCAGGAGAACAACAGCCAGGAGAAGTGCGGCCAGCGCGCGAGCCTTTCTCATCTTGAGGTCCACCGCTACCTACAGCGACGTGTTCCCGTTGAACTTGTAGCCCGCGCCCCGCACCGTCAGGATGTATTCGGGTGCGGCGGGGTTACGCTCGATCTTCTTCCGGAGATTGCTCATGTGGACCATGACCGTACGGATGTCCCCGAAGCTCTGCATCTTCCACAGGTTCTCGAACAGCTCGTCCGCCGAGAAGACCCTGTCGGGGTTTTGCGCCAGGAGCGACAAGAGCTCGAACTCCTTGTGGGAAAGGTAGACGGGTCGGTCGTTGATCCTGACCTCACAGGCCGCGAGGTCGATGTCCAACCCGGCGTACTTCAGGGACTGCGGGTTCCCCCTTTCCTTGGCGGCGCTCACCATACGGTACCGGCGCAAATGGGCTTTGACTCTTGCCACAAGCTCCCTCGGGCTGAAAGGCTTCGTCACGTAGTCGTCTCCACCGGCGACCAGCCCCATCACCTTGTCGATGTCCTCTCCCCTGCAGCTCAGGAAGACGATGGGGACGTCGGTCATCTTGCGCAGCTCGGTACACATCTCGATGCCATCGAGTCCGGGGAGCAGGACGTCCAGGATAATGAGGTCGATTCTTTCACGGCTGACGGAGTCTATGGCCTGGCGGCCGTCGGTTGCGCTGGAAACCTCGAAGCCTTCTTTCGTGAGGTAGAGACTCAGTAGTTGGCTGATCTCCGGCTCATCGTCGACGATCAGAATTCGCTCGCCAGACAAGTCGTTCACTCCTCGCGGGGACTCTATTCTGTAAATACTTGTAGAGTTCCTGCACGAGGGGAGATCGGGCTTTAGCAGGATTTCAGGATTTGAGGAAGATCCTTTCGAAATATCGGTGAAATCCCTTGCAGATATTGTCGAATGTTAGAAAAAGGTGTATACAATACAACTGTAGCTATTTGGAAGCAGTTGTAGTCCTCTGGATAGCGGCAGGTAACATATAATGGCAGACAGAGAACTGCTGCTAGCGAATGCGGTTCTGGGGGAACAAGGAGTTGGAGTACAGGGCCGGGGGACAGCTCCGTCTTAGCGTCATAGTTTTTCTTAGCCTCCAGCATAGGGTCGTAGTGGGTGGGAAGCTCGGCCCTTTGCATAGCCATTCCTGCAGTGTTGAGATAGAGGTTTCCCCGCCGCGCGGCGACACGATACCCTTCGCAGAGATTGAGACCGAGATAAAAGCCCAGATCACTCCTCTCGACGGCAAGACCCTTAACGATCTTGCCAACTTCCAGGGCATCAACCCCACGGTCGAGAATTTCGCCGCTCACCTGTACAACCGCCTGTCTCTCATCGCGGCCGAATACGGCGCCGTCCTTCATTCGGTGATCGTACGCGAGTCCCCCACGCGGGCCGTGAAGTATCTGCGCGAGGCGGCCTATGTGGCGACCAGCGCCTGGGATGGTGACGAGGACCGCCGGCCCCAGAAGGTACTGAGACTGCCGGTCGCTCCGACGGAAGACCCCGAGATCAACAACGTCCGGCGGGCGCGGTCGCCGGTCGAGCGGCTGCCTCAGAGCCCAAACCAGAGACTTTCGAGCGACTTCGAGCCCGTGCCCGAGCCTGCCGGGGAAGAAGCCGCGGACGGAGAGCCCAAGGTGCTGGGGTGGAACGCAGCGGCTGCCGAGTCGTTTGATTCGCCTCCGCAGGGACCTGCGCCTTTCCTTCCCGCTCAGTTGGCCACTGAGCGGGCAAGACGTCCCGCCCACGCTCCCTCGGACCCGGTCACTTCCGCTGCTGACGCTTCCCTCTGGGCGGCGTCCGAGGCTACCCGCGACGCGGTATCGCCGGTGCGTGAGACGCGCCGGTCCGGCGATGGACCGAGCGCGGGCCCAATCCCGGCCCCGATCCCTGGCGACGAGGTAGATGACGAAGGTTCCAGGTACCGCCCCGCTCCGTCACCCTCACGGCCTGTTGAGGGCTCGGCTGCGGCCTCATACTACGAACCCTACCGCTTGGCCTCTCTGATGCCGCTTCCCTCGCGGAAGCAGAGGAAGAAGACCGCGAGGAGGAAGCCCGAACTCCCCTCCTACCAGCCGGATGGAAGCGAGAAGGCAGCCGTGGGCGACAGTATGTCGGCAGTCCCGCCCGTGAAGAGCGCGGGTGGGTTCGTGACGAAAGCTTTGCCTCCCAGGGGTTCCGACTCCGGGCCGGAGGACGAAGAGCCAGACGGCGAACCCAGTGTACCTTTCCGGAAGCGCACGGGACTCATCACATGCTGCATCCTACTGGTGTTCCTAGGTGCCACGGCTTTCTTGTACCGGAGGATACTGTGGCCTCTGCCCGGGCAGGGGTATCCGTGGGGTTCTGATACGTGGGGTCACATCAAGAAGGCGCAGTTCCTGCTCCAGGAGATCCTGAACAAGAACTACTTCCCCAGTTTCAGTCCGATGTGGTACAACGGCGTGGAGCCTTTCAGGTACTGGGCGCCGCTTCCGTACTACCTGCTAGCAGGCCTGATGCGTGTCCTCGGTGATCCCTTCCTCGCTGCCGCCTGGTACGTGGCCGTGTGCGCTTTCATTGGGGGAGTGGGCTGGCTCTTGATGAAGGATCGCCTCGGCCTCCTTCAATCAAGCTTGGCTGGTTTCGTATGGCTCTTCTGGCAGGACAACGTGAGAGTCGCGATGTCCGAGGGCAACCTGCCCAGGACGCTCGCCACCGCGCTCTTCCCCTACCTTCTGCATTGTTTCTTGCTCGTGCTGGAAAAGCCCGAGTTCAAGTACATCGGCCGCTTTGCCGCGCTGGCCGCCGTCTCCAGCATCATTATCCTGACTCACGCCATGATAGCCGCCACGTTCTTCATCGGTCTCACGCTCCTCGGCTTCGCCTGGGCTCTGTGGATGGGCACCAGGGTCAGGGCGGTTCTGAGGGGCGTGCTCGGGGTATTCGCCGGCATAGGGCTTTCAGCTTGGTGGTTGGTCCCATCGCTACAGAACGGGCTCATGGCCGTCAACAAGGAAGCTGTCTCCGAGGCAATGCAGTACTTTCCCATCAAGATCAGCATGAACCCGTTCATCCGGCTGAGAGAGCCCGAGATCTTCTACTGGGGCCTGTCGCTGGCGGCTGTCGCGGCTATCATCATTGCCACCTGGAGGAAGCGCAACCGTCTCGCGCAGTCTTGCATCTTTGTCGGGCTCGCGTTCGTGGCCGTCTCAACGCCCACTTTGAAGCCGGTGTACAGCTCCATCCCGATGAACCACCTGATCATCCCTCTGCGCCTTGCGACAGTAGCATCCGGGATCTTCATCCTGGCAGCGTTCAGCTGGCGAAGGGCCGGGAACGAGACTAGGCGCGACCTGTTGGTGAAGGTCGCGGTCTCGGTGGCAGTCGCTCTGATGCTGTCGATTGACGCGTATCCGTCCACCGCGCTGGTCAACACCCGGACCGAACCGGCGTTCCTGAAGGACTTGAGCAGGCACATGCCGGGTGACGGGTGGCGCGAAGCTACCCTCGACCTCTCCAGATTCGGCTCAGCTGCCACCTACATACTTGGCCAGGAGAGCAACCGGGAGCTCGTGTACGGGTGGGCCTGGCAAGGCGCCACCACCGCTCAAAACATCGTGGACTTGAACACCGCCCTCGAGTACGACTACTACCCGTACCTGGCAGACAGGCTTGTTGAGATGGGAGCCACGCACCTGGTGGTCCGCCGCGGCGTCCTGGATGAGTCCAGGTTCCTGTCAGTAGCGGGACATTCCGGGTACAAGGAGAACTGGCGGTCCTCCGAGGCGCTGGTGCTGACCGCGCCGGGCGGCCCGTATGCACTGAAGACCGACTACTACGGCCTCGTGATCGGGAAATTCGCGCCGAACTGGGTGAAGCTCTTCCCCTCCCTCGCTATGGGGAAGTGGAACCAGATCGACAAGTACTCGCTCCAGGACCTTGAGCGCTACAAAGCCATCGTTGTCTCTGGAGCCACCTGGGAGGACCGGACGAGGGCCGAGGAACTGGTCAGCCGGCTCGCGAGTTCGGGCAAGACGGTCCTGATCGACCTGGAGGAGCTGCCTGAGGACGTCCTGTCGAAGAGGCCCATCTTCATGGGCGTTACCGGCGAGCCGGTGCTGCTCTACCGGGCTCCGCAGCTGTACGTCCCCGGTGGTTCCACGCCGTTCGGCACTCTGGAGGCGTTCTCCGAGGAGCATTACCCTTGGAAGGCCCTATCTCCCCAAGGCATGGACGAGGTGGCGTGCCAATTCCCGCACCTGGGCGAGACCGTGGCGGTGCTCGGATCAAAGGTTACGGGAGCAGGGACGATCTGGTATATGGGAGCAAACCTGCCTTACCACGCATATCTAACGCGGGATCCGCTGGCTCTGGACCTGATCTCCAGGACGCTCGGTATCGAGCCGTGGACGCCGCCGCTCCGGACCAAGATCCAGGCCAGCGATTATGTCGCCTCCGCAAGGGGCTACTCTCTCAAGCTCGACGTCCCAGTTGCGCTCGCCGGCACGCCGCTAACCATCCCCATCGCAAGTCGCGACAACATGATTGTGAGGGTCGACGGGGTGCAGGTCAGATTCGGTTCCCTGCACAACCTCCTTTCCGTGACGCTTGATCCGGGGGTCCACTCCATAGAGATAGTCCCGTTGTATCCCGGTTCCATGCGCGACGGAGGCTGGGTATCCCTCGGCTGCCTGGCGTTTCTCGCCATAGCCGTGCTCGGCCCGGTCACGGCGCGAGTCGTTATGCCATTCAGGAAGCAGGTGGCTGCTGAATGAGGCACCGGTCCACCCTGTCCTTCGAGACAGTGCTGAGGGGGGCCGGACGAGCTTGTGCCGAAACACCGCCATCTCGGGTGCCGGCCATCCTCGTGCTGCTTCTACTTGCCCTCCTGTTTACCTGTGCTCTGCCGGGCAGGGCGTCTGCGGCTACACCCATCGTGATCGACGGAGAGTTCTCGGACTGGGAAGCCCAGGCTCACCTCGAAGACCCGTACGACGATACCAAGCATCACTGGGACGACGTGAGGTACTGGTACTGGGGGACCAATGACGGCGTTTCGGCCGTGTACTTCATGGTCCAGAGATACGAACATCACGGACAGTTCTATGAAGAAGGGGGTCCGGAGGAAGAACCTGCGGCCCTGCCCGAGATAGCCGGTATCGCTGAGGGCCAGGGCAAGGACAAGAAGCAGGTCCACTACACGATCTTCGTGGACTGTGACAACAACGGACGGTTCGGCGAGCCGACCGATGCGGTCGTCTACGCCGATCACTACCCGAAATACTATGGCTTCACGCTTGTCAGCGTCTTTCGAGGTGGCTCGCGCTACACCTACAGCGGGATGTGGGGAGACTCCGACGAGGAGGGCGGCCTCCGCGTCGAGTGGATCGTTACCTTCCAACACCTCGGAATTCAGCCGGGACAGGTACTAAGACTCGTCCTTTTCGCCCAGGACAAGCGCGACGATTGGATGTCCCCCGCTCCGATGGCTCAGTACGAGGACCTGGTCAGGCGCCGCGAAGCCGATAGAATCCCCGACAGAGGCGATCTCCAGTGGGCGCCGATATCCACCCTGGGCGACTACGGATGGCTGGCCCTTGTGGCAGCCGGTGTGGCTGTCCCTGCCATCCTGGCGCGGAAGCGTAAGGCCCTGGGATGAGACCTGCCGGCCTGCCCGTTCTGTACTGGGTAGTCGCAACCATCTGGCTGGTCCTATACCTTTTCCTGCAGAAAGCTCGCGCGTGGCTTCTGGCGTACATGCTTGGCACGGTCGGTTTCACGCTCCTCGTGGTGTACGCTTTCCGGGGAAGCGCCGTAGAAAGCTTCATCGAGAGGACGTCGGCCCTTTCTGCTCACTACCTGTCAAGCGCTCTCGGTATCCCGACCAAGGTCTTCTTCAACGCTCCGGGGACTCTCCTGGTCCTTATCGTGTACCAGGAGGTCGGATGGACGGCTATCGAGATTGACATCGAGTGCTCCGGGCTCCTGGAGTTCATGGTGTTCACCGGGCTGATGCTCTTCTTTAACGGCTTCACCTGGAAGTACAGGGCGACCGTGCTTCCGCTGGGCATCGCGGCCACTTTCGTCATGAACATAGTACGAATCGCCATCATAGTGGCGACCATACACTTCGGCGGTAAGAACATGATCTACGTGGCCCACACTGTGGTGGGCAGAGCCATCTTCTTCATGATGGTCATCGCGCTGTACTGGTACGTGTTCACGAGGGCCACTTCGCAGGCGATTCACCGGCGGCTCACGAGGGACTGATACCATGCTCAAGACAAACCTCATAAGGTTCCTCCTGTTCTGGGGCGTGTGGCTACTGGTACCCATGGCGGTAGACGGCATAACCTCGCTGGGCTACCTATGGGTATCCTTCCGCCGGCCGGCAATAGACCCTTACGCAGGTGACAAAAACGCGCCCCTGACTCCGCGATTGGTTACCGTCCTGGTTCCTGTCTACAACGCCGACCGGACCCTCTACACCTGCCTGAAGTCGTTGGCGGCCCAGGACTACCCCATCAGGCTCATGGAGGTCATCTGCGTCGGCAACGCGGTTACCGACAGGAGTCGGGCCGAGTATGCCCGGGCCAGGAAGGAGTTCCCCAACCTCAACGCCGCGTGGATCGACTTGGGAGGCAAGGGGAAGTCCAAGGCGCTGAATGCGGGCATCTTCCTGAGCCGCGGCGAGATCGTGTTCAACGTGGACGCCGATACAAGGCTTGCGCCGGACGCGATCTCGATGATGGTCAGAGCATTCAACACCGACGAGAAGCTTGGTGCCGCAAGCGGGTCCATACAGGTCGACGAGGTGCCCCCGAGGGACCCGTGGTGGTGGCGGATTTTCAACATGTGCGAGGTCATCGAGTACCTCCAGGCTTTCCGCGTCGGGCGGAGGTACCAGAACTACAGGAACAGCATGTTCACGATCTCCGGGGCCTTCTCGGCGTTCAGACGCGATGTGCTCGTGAGGACGCACCTGTACAGCGACATAACAGTATCCGAGGACACAAAGCTGACCTTCGACATCCGCGCGATGGAAGCGGGGAAGTGGAGGATAGGGTGCGTCGAGCAGGCACAGGCCTTCGTGGAGCCGATACACTCCCTGTCCAAGTTCATGTCGCAGAGACTCAGGTGGCAGAGAGGAGAGCTCGAGGTCTTGTCGCTCTATCCTGAGTACTACTCGAAGACGCCGGTTGCCGCACTGGGCAGCTTCGTAGGCAGGATCCTCATCTCGGATCACACGCTCGCCTTCCCGAGGCTGGTGTGGGTGTTCATCATCCCGTTTCTGTACTCACTGGGGTATTCGCTGCCTCTGGTGGCGGCGGCCCTCTGGCTTACCTACTTCATGTACGTCCTCATTGAAGGAGCGTTCATGGCTTCGGTGAACTGGATCCTCAAGGAGGCCTACGGGCATACAGCCTTCCAATGGTGGTACCTGGCGTTCCTCATGCCCCTATACCGCTTCGCCACCTACTGGTTCAGGCTAGCAGGGATGATATACGTGTTGACCGAAGGTGCAGAGTGGAGCGCGATGACGGAGACGGAGAGGATCAGGATGACGGCCAGGGAGATGTCGCAGCGGATTCCGGGGCTATCGCACCTCGTGCGCTTCCTGAGGAACCGCGCTGGTGGGGCGAGCAAGTCAGCGTGACCAGGGAGGGGAACCGTGTGACAGGAACGATCCTTCTGGCGCTCTTCTCAATAAGCCTCGGTGCAGTCGGGCAGTTCCTGCTTAAGCTGGGGGTCGACAGGATGGAGTCAGACTTGGTATGTCAACCGGAGAGGGGTCAAGGATGCGCAAAGTAATGGCTTTTTACCCTCCGGGTCCCGCTTTTCAACGGGGCGAAGACCGATGCCAAGCGAACATAGATGACTCAACGTCAACTTCACCGAGAGCAGATAATGATCTTGGCTATGCTAGGTCTACTCTCAAGGCCAAGGGATTTGATGTCTTCATAAGAGACTACCAGAACGAGAACCTCCCGATGTCATCTCTGCTCGAGGATTTCGCCCGGTACTCGCCCGATGTGCTCTTCATTAGTACGACTAACGCCACCGTTTTCTATGACTTGGAGGTCGTCTCTAGACTTACGGCACTGAAACGCGACACTGTGGTGATCCTGAAAGGAGCCGTGTTCTTCAACGCCAGCCCGGAAATGCTCGGGCAGCTTGACCTGGCGGATGTTGACTACCTGATCGGGGGTGAGAGCGAGTTCATATTGGCCAAGCTTGTCACCGCTCACTTTGACGCCCCCCAGGATATCGCCGGCATTAGCGGGCTCTACTACAAGAGCGGCGGCAGCTTCGTGAGCACCGGTTTTGAGGACTGGGAGACCAATCTGGACAGCCTTCCGTTTCCCGATCGGGATGCCATGAACAACAGGCTGTACGTTCGCCCTGACACCGGTGAGCCTATGGCCACGATCGCCACCTCGAGAGGATGTCCTTTCGGCTGCATCTACTGCCTGACCCCGGTCATATCAGGGAAGAGGGTCCGGTTCAGAAGTCCCGAGAACGTCTTCGAGGAGATCAACGAGTGCTATGCCAGGCACGGGATAAGGGACTTCTTCTTCAAGTCCGACACCTTCACCGTTGACAAGCAGTGGGTGGCCCGCCTCTGTGACCTAATGGACGGCTCGCCGCTTAGCGGCAAGATCGCATGGGTGGCAAACTCGCGCGTGAGTCCTCTAGAACGTGAAACCCTGGAGAGGATGAAGCGCGCGGGCTGCTGGCTGGTTGCCTTTGGATTTGAATCTGGGAGCCCTGAGACTCTGCACAGGATCAGGAAGGGCACGACAGTCGAGGAGGCCTTTAGAGCTGCTAAGTGGTGCAGGGAGTTGGGGCTGAAAGTGTTCGGCTTCTACATGATTGGCTTTCCTTGGGAAGGCATGTCTCACCTGAACGCCACCAGGGACCTGATGTTTCAGGTCAACGCGGATTTCATCGAGTTGCATATAGCCACGCCTTTCTACGGCACGGAGATGTACAACCTCGTCCAGAGAGACGGCCTTCTTGGGGGGACCCTCCTTGGAAAGGACTACTTCAACCCGTCAACCCTAGGCACTTGCTTCCTGAGTGCTCGAGACATCGCCAAGTTCCGGGACCGCGTCCTCTTTTCCTATCATGTAAGACCCGGGTATGTACTCGGGAAGCTATTCGACGCTGGTGCAAATCCGAAAGTGCTCCTCAGCTACGCTCGATATGGCTCGAAGCTTGTGAGGAGAACCTTGAGACGCGCTGTTGACCCATCCGGATCAGATTAGGTACAGGGAGACCACGACGGTAAGGATCCAACCGAGAATGGTTAGGGCAAGAGGCCTGTCGGTCGTCACGACCTTCGTTGGGTTTGAACCGGCTGATGAACTGTGAAGCAAGAACAGATATCGGAACAGGCCGAATACCACAAACGGAAGCGTCAGGATCAGACTGCCGTCACCAACGCGGCCTCCTGTCTCGGATTCGACGATATATAGTGCATAGGTGATAACCGTGGACGCCACTGAGACCAGAATGAACGAGTCCAGGAGGGGGATGGTGTAGGATCCCAGCACCTCCCGGCAGTCAGCTGCATCTGAGACCAGCTCGGAGATCTCAGACCGCCGCTTCCCAAAGCCCAAGACCAGAGCTATGAAGAACGTTACAGTCAAAATCCAGGGCGTAGCTGTCACACCAACGGCGGCCGAGCCCGCCAGCACCCGGATGACGTAACCCGCCGCTAGCAACAGCACATCGAGGATTGGCACCTTCTTCAAGCCGGAGCTATAGAGGATGTTCACAGTGACATAGGCAAACACGTAGCAGATAGTGGCTACGTTCACGAGCCACGCTGTGATCAGAGCGGCCAACCACAGGACCACGGCTGCGTCAATCGCCTG
>Ga0315295_10001345_pt1 | contig 21059 bp, 27 predicted proteins | sample YL17G14_0_MG_FD_204453 | JGI IMG/M metagenome (GOLD analysis project Ga0315295, IMG submission 204453) | Sediment microbial communities from Yellowstone Lake, YNP, Wyoming, USA - YL17G14_0 | ecosystem: Environmental > Aquatic > Freshwater > Lake > Sediment | place: USA: Wyoming | collected...
CTTTATCGCCTCTCCGTAAGGATCACGGGCCTGCCCTTGGTTATCAGGATCGTGTGCTCAAAATGCGCCGACAAACTTCCGTCAGTCGTCACGATCGTCCATCCGTCTTCCAGGGTCTTTATCGCTTCGGTGCCTGCATTGAACATAGGCTCTATAGCGATCGTCATCCCCGCCTTAAGCATCAACCCCGTGCCTTTTTGCCCGTAATTAGGTATCAGCGGGTCCTCATGCATCACTGTTCCTATGCCGTGCCCGTAAAGGTCTTTTACGACAAAAAACCCGTACTTTTTTGCGACCTGCTCGATGGCATGGGACACATCCCCCAGATGGTTCCCGTCCCTTGCCTCCGATATTCCCTCGGCCAGTGCCTCGCGCGTGGCCTTAAGCAGCCTTTCAGCTTCAGCGTCGATATTCCCCACCGGGAACGTCTCGGCGTTGTCGCCGTAATATCCGTCCACTATCGTGCCGACGTCGACGCCTATTATATCGCCGTCCTTAAGGCGCCTCTCCGACGGAAGCCCGTGCACCACCTCTTCATTTATCGAGAGACAGGTTGAATATTTGTATCCCCTGTACCCCTTGAACGCGGGCGCAGCCCCTTTTTTTATTATCAGGTCCTCTGCTATTTCATTGATCTCGGATGTCTTGATCCCCGGTCTTATGTGCTTTTTTATCTCCTTAAGTATCTCGGCCGCTATAAGACATGACCGCTTCATCTTTTCGATCTCGGCGGCCGTCTTGATCAGCGCCATCAGACCCCTGCGATCCTGCAGATCTCGCTAAAGACGCTCTTTACGTCCTTCGAGCCGTCTATTTTCACGAGCTTGCCGGACCTCTTAAAATAATCTATCAAGGGAAAGGTCTCTTTCTGGTACACATCGAACCTAACCTTGATCACGTCGTCCGTGTCGTCCTTCCTTTGATAGAGCTCTCCGCCGCAGACATCGCACACTCCCTCTTTTTTGGGAGGATTAAACACCACGTGGTAAACGGCTCCGCACTTTTTGCAGGACCGCCTGCCGGTCAATCTCTTAAGTATCTCTTTCAGCGGAAGATCGATATACAGCACCTTTTCAAGGTTGAAATCGATCCTCTTGAGCAGCGCGTCGAACAGCTTCGCCTGCTCAATGGTCCTGGGAAAACCGTCGACCACAAAGCCCTTCTCGCACGCCGGCCCCTTCATGGCGTCTTCCGCTATCTTCATCGCTACCTCGTCAGGGACCAGCTTTCCCGCCTCGATATAGCTCTTGGCGAGCTTTCCCACTTCGGTCCCGTTCCTTACGGCCTCTCTCAGCAGGTCCCCTATCGAGATGTGGGCCATGCCAAGCTTTGGAGCAAGCAGCTTGGCCTGAGTTCCCTTTCCCGATCCCGGAGGCCCAAGAAGAACATAAGCAACCGCCCTGCTCAAGTAAGCAATCCCTCGTACTGCCTCGTCACCAGATGGGTCTCTATCTGCCTCACAAGGTCAAGCGCAACTCCCACCACGATCAGCAGAGCGGTGCTTCCCAGGCCCTGGAACGAAGATATGTGCGTTACCCCCTCGACTATGGTCGGAACGACCGCTATCACCGCGAGGAACAGCGCGCCCACAAAGGTAAGTTTAGTCACGACAGATTCAAGATACATCGCGGTCTGCTCGCCCGGTCTTATGCCGGTAATGAATCCGCCGTATTTCTTGATGTTCTCGGCCAGGTCCTTGGGATTGAACGTTATCGCCGTGTAGAAATAAGTAAAAAAGAAGATTAAAAGGAAGTACATCAGCATATATAATGACTTTGAAGGCGAGAGCTGCGACGCTATCCATTGCATGAAAGGCAGCGGCACGAACTGTGCTATCGTCGCTGGGAACAGCAGGACCGATGATGCAAAGATGATCGGTATGACCCCACCCTGATTTATCCTGAGCGGTATGTAGGTGCTCTGGCCGCCGTATACTTTTCTCCCGATTATCCTCTTGGCGTACTGGACAGGAATGCGGCGCTGAGCCTCGCTCACTATCACTATCGATATTATCATGCCGATAAAAACGGTAAGAAGGATGATTACGCCTATAAAACTGGCACCGCCCTTTAGAAGCAGTATCGTTTGTCCGATATAGGTCGGGATCCTGGCGACTATGCCGATGAATATTATCAGCGATGCTCCGTTGCCTATGCCCCTCTCGGTGATCAGTTCTCCCAGCCACATGACGAATGTGGTGCCTGCCGTGAGCAGGATGATGCAGGATATAAGGAAGTAAGTAAAATTGTAGTCCGGAAGCAGGACTCCCCTGAGCCAGAAGGCCATACCGAAAGCCTGGAAAGCGGCCAGCACGACAGTAAGATATCTCGTGTACTGCGCGATCTGCTTTCTTCCGCTATCCCCTTCCTTTGACAGCTCTTCAAGCTGCGGTACTACCGCAGAAAGGAGCTGGAATATGATGGAAGCGTTGATGTAAGGTACTATTCCCATGGCGAATATGGAGAACTTTACCAGGGCTCCTCCGGTAAAGAGGTCCAGAAAGTTGAGAAGATTGCCTGTTCCGAAAAGCGCCGCGAGCCTCGCACTGTCAACGCCCGGCACGGGCAGGTGCACCCCGAGCCTGAAAATGATTATCGCCCCGAGGGTGAAAAGGAATTTGTCCCTCAGGTCTTTTATGTTGAATATCCCGGATACGGTTCCCAGCATTTTGTTCGGATTACTTGGACGTAGTAACCGCTTTACCTCCCGCGTCTTTTATCTTTTTCAGGGCGCCCTCGCTAAACTTATCGGCTTCTATGGTTAAGCCAGAGTTCAGAGCTCCGTCGCCCAGTATCTTAAGAAGCTCTCCTTCTTTTATCCTGCCGGCCTCAATGAGCGCTTTCTTGTTGACCAGGTCCTTAAAGTCGCTCAGGTCGCCGACGTTGATGACCGTATAATTCGTCTTGAACATCAGGTTCTTAAAGCCTTTTTCCTTGGGCAGCCTTCTGTAAAGCGGCGTCTGGCCGCCTTCAAAACCCGGACGGACTCCTCCGCCCTGTCTGGCTTTTTGTCCCTTGTTCCCTTTTCCGGACGTTTTACCGTGCCCGGAACTTGGACCTCGTCCTACCTTTTTTTTCTTTTTTCTTGAACCTTCCGCCGTATGCAGATCTCCCATTTTCATGATATTACCTCCGTTATGCCGTCTGGACGTATTTTACGTCGAGCTTTTTCCCGCGAAGTTCTTCTTCGCGCTCTAGTGTTTTCAGTACCCTTAATCCTTCTATGGTAGCCCTTGCTGTGTTTATGGCGTTGGACGCACCGATCGATTTAGCCACGACATCCGCTATGCCAGACAGCTCAAGCACGGTCCGTACCGCTCCGCCCGCTATAACGCCGGTTCCGGTGGGCGCGGGACGAAGAATTACCTTGCTTGAGCCCCAAACCCCGCAAGTCTCATGCGGGATCGTTTTCCCTATCAACGGGACCAGGATCTTGTGCTTGTTCGCGTCGTCGACCGATTTTCTGATGGCAGAAGACACCTCATTGGCCTTGCCCACGCCTACTCCCACGTTGCCTTTTAGGTCGCCCACAACGACGACCGCGCGAAAACCGAGCTTTTTGCCGCCCTTAACAACCTTGCAGATCCTTCTTATCTGCACTACTTTTTCTTTTTGTTCTTTATCCTGGTTCCTGTCAAAATCTTTCATATTCCTCCTAAAATTCGAGTCCTCCGGCCCTCGCAGCGTCAGCCAGCGCGGAGATCTTTCCGTGATAGACCTTGCCGCCCCTATCGAACACCACTTTTTTTATCCCGACCTCGATGGCGCGTTTTGCTATCTCGCCGCCGATCTTCTTTGCAGCCTCCATGTTGCTGGTCGATTTGGTCTTTTTGCTGCCCTTCTTCGCGATGGTCGAAGCGCTTGCAAGAGTTACGCCCTTTTCGTCATCTATTATCTGAGCGTATATGTGATGCAGGCTCCTGAAGACCGCTAGTCTCGGCCTCTCGGATGTTCCCTTTATCTTTTTAGTCAGTTTACCCTTCATTTTGCCGCTCCAGCTGTTTTTGCCGCCTTACCAGCCTTTTTCTTGATGTATTCTCCCTGATACTTGATGCCTTTAAGCTTATAAGGTTCCACTTCTTTTGACGCCCTTATCCTTGAAGCGATAAGTCCGACAAGTTCTTTGTCAATGCCGGAGACCAGCACCTTGTCCTGTCCCTCTACCTTGAAAGCGATCCCGGCCGGCGCATCAAAAGTAACGGGATGGGAGAACCCGATCTGCAGAGACAGCTTTGTGCCCTGCATGGCGGCCCTGTATCCTACTCCGGAAAGCTCCAGCCTCTTTTCAAAACCTTTTGCCACGCCCGTTACCATGTTCAATACCAGCATTCGATAAAGGCCGTGCAGCGCTTTAAGCTCGTTCGTTTCCGTGCTGCGCTTTACGTTGGCGACGCTGCCTTCCACCACGATGGATATCCCCGCGGGCAAAGTTCTCGAGAGGGTACCCATCGGCCCCTTTACGGAGACCTTGTCGCCCTCCACCTTGACCTCGACCCCTTTTGGTATCTCTATCGGCGCTTTGCCTATCCTTGACATTTTATCTCCCTACCAGACCTGGCAGAGTAGTTCTCCGCCCAGTCCGATCTTTCTTGCCTCTCCGTCGGTCATTATCCCTTTTGAAGTGGATATGATCGCTATGCCGAACCCGGATTTTACGACGGGTATCTCCGTCCTGTTGATATATATCCTTCTCCCGGGCTTGCTTATCCTTTTTATCTCAGTCATGATGTTCTTTTTCTTCTTTCCGTATTTAAGCGTCATCCTGATCACTTTCTTGTTCCTCTTGGTCAGGCTCTCTATTTTGCTAACGTACCCCTCGTCCTTGAATATCTGCGCGATAGCCTGCTTTACGGTCGACGCGGGTATGTCCACGGTCTCATCTCCCACGCGCGCCGCGTTCCTGATCCTTGTCAACATATCTCCTATCGAATCTGTTAAATACATTTTTTCACCTACCAGCTTGACTTTGTAATGCCAGGGAGCGCTCCCTGGTGTGACAGGCTCCTGAAGCATATCCTGCAAATGCCGAACTTTTGCATGTAGCCACGGGGTCTGCCGCATATGTTGCACCTGCTGTGCTTTCTTACCCTGAACTTAGGCGTCTTCTTTGCCTTTAATACCATGCACTTTTTTGCCATGTTCTCCTACTTCCTGAAGGGGAACCCTACGAGCCTGAGCAGCTCCAGGGCCTCCTCATCCTTATCCGTGCTTGTTTCGATGGTTATGTCCATGCCTCTTAACTTGTCCACCTTGTCATATTCTATCTCCGGGAAAATGAGCTGCTCTTTGATCCCCAGTGAGTAATTGCCGTGCCCGTCGAACGATTTCGGGTTCACTCCTTTAAAATCCCTTATCTTGGGAAGAGAAATGTTCACCAGTTTGGCCAGGAAATCATACATCCTTATACCCCTGAGCGTGACCTTGCAGCCGATGGAGGTGTTCTCCTTGAGCTTGAATCCAGAGATCGCCTTTTTCGACGAAGTTGTCAGAGGTTTTTGTCCCGTGATCACCGCGAGCTCTGTCATGGAAACGTCAATGGCCTTCGGATTCTGCGTGGCCTCTCCAACGCCGCGGTTAATTACTATCTTAACTATGCGCGGAACCTGCATCGGATTTTTATAACCGAATTTCTTCATCATCTCGGGAATGATCTCTTTAAAATATCTATCTTTCAGGTTCTTCATGTTTATTTTACCTTATCGAGAATTTCGTCGCAGCTGACGCACTTTCTCATTTTCTCGTTCTCAATAACGGAAAAGCTCACCCTTGTAGCATCCCCGCACTTAGGGCACACCGGCATCAGTTTTGAGGGATTTAATGGCATAGGCTTCTCAATTATCCCGCCCTGAAAGTTCTTGGAGGGCCTGGTATGTCTCTTTGCTATATTCACTTTTTCGACTATGACCCTGCCTGAAGCAAATCCGAGTATCTTCCCCTTCTTGCCTTTATCCTTGCCGGATATCACCATCACCGTATCACCTTTTTTTAATCTTTCTGCCATGTTTATACGACCTCCGGAGCAAGTGAAACTATCTTCATAAAGTTGCGGTCGCGCAGCTCCCTCGCGACAGGCCCGAAGATCCTTGTCCCCTTCGGGTTCCCGTCTTTTGCGATAACTACCACCGCGTTGTCATCGAACCTGACGTAGCTCGCGTCTTCCCTTCTGTAGGGCTTTCTTGTGCGGACCACGACCGCGAGAACGATCTCCGATTTCTTCACCGTCATGTTCGGGTCGGCGCTCTTAACAACGGCCGTGATAAGGTCTCCTATCCCGGCTGTCTTTTTGTTGGATGAGCCGAGGACCCTTATGCACATTACCAGCTTGGCGCCGCTGTTGTCGGCCACCGCCAGCATCGATCTATTTTGTATCAACTGCCTTCTCCTTTTCGGTCTCGAGAGCGGCCCTTCTTATGGGAGCCGGCATCCCTTTATCTTCATCTTCGATACGCTCTTTTTTCTTTCCGATTATCTCAAGCACTATCCATCTTTTGTCCCTCGAAATAGGCCTTACTTCCATGATACGGACCTTGTCGCCTACGCTGCATATCTCTCCTTCGTCGTGCACTTTGAACTTTTTGGATCTCCTGAGCACCTTCTGGTAGAGAGGGTGCCTTATTAGGCGTTCCACAAGGACAACAACGGTCTTTGTCATCTTGTCTGATACCACGATACCTTCCCTTATCTTTTTAATTGCTCTTTTCAACGGTGCCTCCTGTCGATTTTTCTTTTATAAGCGTCAGGACGCGCGCAATATCCCGCCTTACCCATCTCAGCTTGAGCGGGTTCTTCTGCTCCGCGCGTTTCATCCTAAGTTCAAGAAGTTCCTTTCGTGAACTCAGGAGCTTTTCTTTCAGATCCTCGATGTTCAGGGCTCTGAGATCGTCTATGTTATTTTTTTGTTTTGCCATTTTATTGCTTCTCCACCAGCCTCGTTTTGATAGGGTGCTTGTGGCCCGCGAGCCTCATGGCTTCGAGGGCGTCGATCTTGGTCACTCCGGCAAGCTCAAAAAGGATCTTTCCAGGCTTTACCACGGCAACATAATATGCCGGATCGCCCTTTCCCCCGCCCATCCTCGTTTCTGCGGGCCGTGCGGTGGCCGATTTATCAGCGAGCACCCTGATCCAGAGCTTTCCACCCCTTTTCACGAAGTGTGTAATGGCTTTTCTTGCGGACTCGATCTGTTTAGTCTTGAGCCAGCATGTTTCAAGCGCCTGCAGTCCGTATTCTCCGAACGCAACAAAATTCCCCCGGGTGGCTATGCCCCTTCTCTTGCCCCTCTGGTCTTTTCTGAACTTTACTTTTCTTGGTTGCAGTACCATTAGCTTATGGTCTCCGTTACCGTTACGGAAGGCCTTACGACCTCTCCCGCGGCGGCTTCTTTCTCAGTAAGCGCGTCACCTTTGTATATCCAGGTCTTTACGCCTATCTTTCCGTAAACGGTCATCGCTTCTGCGAAACCGTAATCTATCCTGGCCCTCAGCGTTTGAAGTGGGACCCTTCCCTTTCTGTACCACTCGGATCTTGCTATCTCAGCGCCGTTCAGTCTTCCTCCGCACATGACCTTTATTCCCTTTGCTCCCGATCTGAGCGCCTTTGCCACAGCCTGTTTCATTGCTCTCCTGAAAGCTATCCTCTTCTCAAGCTGCTGTGCTATGTTCTCAGCGACCAGCTGCGCGCACACCTCGGGATTTCCCTCTTCAGATATGTTGAGCTCGACCTGTTTACCGGTCTGCTTCACAAGCTCTTCCCTGAGCGCCGCCACTTCGCGGCCGCCGCGGCCTATCACAAGTCCCGGCTTAGCGGAGAAGACGTTTATCTCGATCTGGTTCGCCCTTCTGCTTATCTTTATCTTTGAGATGCCGGCCTTGTAAAGGTTATTCTTAAGGAACTTTCTAAGCCTGACATCCTCGAGCATGAGAGCGCTGTATTCCTTTTTCCCCGCGAACCAGATGGAATCCCATGTCTCGATTACGCCTAACCTGAATCCCCTAGGATTTACTTTTTGGCCCATTAGCCGCCTCCTCAACAAAAATAGTGATGTGGCTCTGTCTCTTGAGTATCGGGAACGCGCTTCCCCTTGACCTGGGATGGATCCTCTTATACGCCGTTGCCCCGTCTATGTTCACTTCTGAAACATACAGATTTTCATCGGCAAGCTTGTAATTATTCTTTGCGTTTGCGACCGCCGATTTCAGCACCTTATTAAGGAGCCTTGCTCCGTAATGAGGCAGGAAACCGAGAATGACCTGCGCCTCTTTCACGTTCTTGCCCTTGATGAGTTCAGCCACGAATCTTATCTTTCGCGCGCTTCCCCTTACATATTTTGCTTTTGCTTTTACTTTCATATTATATTATGTCAGCGTTGTTGCCTTGTTCGTCGGCGAGCTGTGCCCTCTGAACGTTCTTGTGGGAGCGAACTCGCCAAGCTTGCTTCCCACCATGTTCTCCGTTATGTATATCGGAATGTGCTTATTCCCGTTATGGACGGCGATCGTGTATCCGACCATCTCAGGGATAACGGTCGATCGTCTGGACCATGTCTTGATCATTTTCTTGTCCCCGCTCGCTTCCGCCTTCTGGATCTTTTCAAGAAGATGGTAATCTACGAACGGGCCCTTTTTGGATGACCTGCTCATTTTGGCCTCCTCATTATTATGAACCTTTCGCTCGGGTTCCTCTTTTTTCTTGTCTTATATCCAAGTGTGGGTTTGCCCCATGGAGTAACAGGCGACGGTCTTCCGATGGGCGACCTGCCCTCTCCGCCTCCGTGAGGATGATCGCACGGGTTCATGGCGACTCCGCGGACCTCAGGCCTTCGGCCCAAATGCCTCTTCCTGCCTGCCCTTCCAAGCACAACGTTCTTCGCATCCAGATTCCCCAGCTGACCGACAGTTCCTCTGCACTCGATATGTACCAGTCTTTGCTCGCCTGATGGAAGCTTTATGGTCGCGTACTTCCCTTCTTTTGCCACGAGCATGGCGAAAGCGCCGGCGCTTCTCGCGAGAGCACCGCCTTTTCCCGCGGAAAGCTCTATGTTATGGAGCATGGTGCCCACAGGTATGTTCTTTATCGGTAGAGTGTTGCCGAGCTTTATTTCAGCTTCCGCTCCGGAAGACACCGTGTCTCCAACCTTAATGCCCAGCGGTGAAAGGATGTATCTCTTTTCGCCGTCCGCGTAATTAAGCAGTGAAATGAAAGCATTCCTGTAAGGATCGTATTCGATCGAGACCACCTTTGCGGGAATGCCGTCCTTTGTCCTCTTAAAGTCGATCATTCTGTACATTATCTTGTTGCCGCCCCCACGGTGCCTCATACTGATCCTTCCCCTGCAATCACGGCCGGATGTCTTAGGGATCTTCATCAGCAGCGACTTCTCGGGGATATTCGTTGTTATATCGCTGTAATCAAGATCTACCCTTGTACGCTGTCCGTTGGTCAATGATCTTCTTTCTTTTACCGGCATTATGCGTTTGCCTCCAGTTGTTTTATCTTTTGTCCGGCCTTGATCTTTACGTATGCCTTTTTCCAGCTGGCTGTTCTTCCTATGTGTTTTCCGAGAGTCCTTGTTTTGCCTCTCACGGGCGACGTGTTTATCGCTTCAACATCAACGCCGAAGGCTTTTATCACGGCTTCCCTTATCTGCGGCTTTGTCGCGTGCTTAAGCACCTTGAACACGTACACCGAATCCGCGCGCAGAAGCGAGCTTTTTTCCGTTATCACTGGCTCTATCAATATCTGATATGTATCGGGCATTACTTTAAAACCTCCTCAAGTTTTGAGAGCGCATGCTTCGTGATAATAACTTCGTTATGCTTAAGAAGGTCATAGATGTTCAGCGCCTGCGCTGTGGATACCATCACACCCTTGATATTTGATGAAGCCCTTGCGACATTCAGGTCCATCTGGGATAGGACGATAAGAACATCGCCGGATCCGAACGTTTTCAGAAGCTTTGACATATCCTTCGTCTTTCCAGACGGTACAGGGATGCTGTCTACTATCTTTAACTTATCGTTTTTCACCTTATCTGAGAGCACCACTCTAAGCGCTGCCTTCCTTATCTTGATAGGCAGGCTGAAAGAATAATCCCTTCTCTTTGGAGCGAAGACCACGCCTCCCTTTCTCCAGTGAGGAGCTCTTATGTCGCCGATGCGCGCGCGCCCCGTTCCCTTTTGTCTCCACGGCTTTCTGCCGCTGCCCGCAACCTCCGCCCTTGTCTTTGCGCAGGCGTTTCCCTGTCTCGCGGATGCAAGATACCAGTTAAGTGTTTCGTTGACGATGTGTTCGTTGGCCGGAGCTTTGAATATGCGGTCCGAAGCTTCCAGCCCTCCGGTCACTTTCCCGTCCATTGAATATAAATTCAGTTTTGCCATATTATTTCTTTGCCGCCGTATCTTTACTGGCTAGCTTTGCCGCTTTTTCCAGACGCGCGGTGGCTATTCTTCTGACCCTCTGAGCAGCAATTTTCCCTGTACCTTTTATCGTAACGAGCGCCCCTTTATGTCCCGGAACGGCTCCTCTTACCGCTAAAATGTTCTTCTCGGGGTCCATATATACTATGACAAGCCCTTTGGTGGTGACCATATCCCAACCCATGTGGCCCGCTCTTCGCTTGCCCGGCCATACGTGCGCAACCATCGTGCCGCCGCCGGACGATCCCGGCATCCTGTGCGACTTTGAACCGTGGCTCATTGGGTGCCTGTTAAAGTGCCACCTCTTCACCGGTCCCTGGAAGCCTTTGCCGATAGAGCGCCCTGTCACGCTCACTATCTCGTTAAGCTTGAATGTGTCGACCTTGATCTCCTGGCCTAATGTAAGCCCTTCGATCTTGTCGAGTCTGAACTCCTTAAGGTATCTGCAGCTCTGCGCGATCCCCTGTTTTTTGAAATATCCATCCCTCGGCTTGCTCGCCTTTTTGTTCTTGCCGAAACCGAGCTGAACAGCCGTATAACCGTTCTTTTCCGGAGTCCTCAAGTTCACCACATAGCACGGGCCTGCCTGTATCACGGTAACGGGGTCTATCGCTCCGTTACTGTCATATATCTGCGTCATGCCTATCTTTTTACCTAATATCTGTGCCATATTATTTAAGCTTTATTTCTATGTCCACGCCGGCCGGAAGATCGAGCTGCATCAGCGCGTCAACCGTCTGCTGGGCGGGATCAAGAATATCAACGAGCCTCTTGTGAATGCGCATCTCAAAGTGCTCGCGCGATTTTTTATCAATGAACGTCGACCTGTTAACGCAATAGATCTCTTTATCAGTAGGAAGAGGGATAGGACCGGAGACCACTCCTCCAGCTCTTTTTGCGGTATCTACGATCTTTGCCGCTGACAGATCGAGCAGTCTTGAATCATAACCTTTCAGCCTTATCCTTATTTTTTGTCTTGATGCCATTTATTTACCTCTATTTTCCCTGTGATTTAGAAATGATACCTTCGGAGATGTTCTTCGGCACTTCCTCATACCTGGAGTATTCCATGGTATATATTCCCCGACCCTGTGTTTTTGACCTGAGAGCGGTCGCATAACCGAACATGTCCGATAGCGGAACCATCGCTCTGATTACCTGGATATTGGCCCTGGCTTCCATACCTTCGATCTTGCCGCGCCTGCTGTTCAGGTCACCGATAACATCTCCCATGTACTGCTCGGGGACTTCCACTTCAACTTTCATTATGGGTTCTAACAGGACCGGCTTGGCGCGCATAAAGCCGTCCTTAAAGGCCATAGAACCTGCTATTTTAAACGCCATTTCAGAAGAGTCAACGTCATGATAAGAACCATCGAACAGCGTTACCCTCATATCTATCACCGGGAATCCGGCAAGAACGCCGGTCTGCATCGCTTCTTTTATTCCGTTCTCGACAGCGGGTATATATTCTCTCGGTATTGATCCGCCCACTATCTTGTTCACGAACTCAAATTTACTTCCCGCAGGAAGAGGTTCTACATTTATCCATACATGCCCATATTGGCCCCGGCCGCCTGTTTGTCTGATGAACTTGCCTTCCGCTTCTGCTTTGCCTTTTATTGTTTCCTTATAAGCGACCTGCGGTTTGCCTACGTTCGCTTCCACCCTGAATTCTCTCAAGAGCCTGTCAACGATGATCTCAAGGTGAAGTTCTCCCATGCCTGAGATTATCGTTTGACCCGTTTCCGGATCGCCCTTAACTCTGAAGGTGGGGTCTTCCTCTGCAAGACGTCCCAGCGCAACTCCAAGCTTTTCCTGGTCTGCCTTGGTCTTGGGCTCGATGGCAACGAAAATGACCGGCTCCGGGAATACAATGGCTTCCAGTATTATGGGATTCATCTCGTCGGTGAGCGTATCTCCCGTGATCGTACCCTTCAATCCCACAGCCGCCGCTATATCGCCCGCGTGGACCTCGTCTATTTCTTCGCGTTTATCGGCGTGCATCTGCAGTAGACGCCCTATTCTCTCTTTTGAATCCTTTGTCACGTTCAATATATATGAACCCGACTTGAGAGTACCTGAATAAACGCGGAAGAATATCAACTTTCCCACAAAAGGATCGGTCATTATCTTGAAAGCAAGCGCCGCGAAAGGAGCATCGTCCTTGGGCGCTCTTGTTTCATCTTTGCCCGTCATTGGATTGAACCCTTTCACATCTTCAACGTCGACCGGCGACGGAAGGTAATCGATTATCGCATCCATCATCGGCTGGACCCCTTTATTCTTGAACGCTGTCCCGCACGTGACCGGGATTATTTTGCACTCATTAGTGAGCTTTCTTATCCCCGCTTTTATCTCCGCGTTGGTTAGAGCGTGGTTCGCGAGATATTTCTCAAGGACCACATCGTCGGCTTCAGCAGCGTGCTCCATGAGCTGTTCCCTGTATTTCTTGGCGTCATCAGCAAGCTCCGCCGGTATCTCGCCGATTATCGGTTTTGAGCCTGTCTCATCCTCAAATACGATAGATTTCATTTCAACAAGATCGATCACGCCCTTGAACTGGTCCTCGGCACCGATCGGGAGCTGCAAGAGAACGGGATTTGCGTGAAGACGCTCCTTCATCTGCTTTACGCATTTGAAGAAATCCGCTCCGACCCTGTCCATTTTATTGATAAAAGCTATCCTCGGAACCTTGTACTTTGTGGCCTGCCTCCATACGGTTTCGGACTGAGGCTGAACTCCGCCTACGGCGCAGAACACTGCGACCATACCGTCGAGGACCCTGAGAGACCTCTCTACCTCGACCGTAAAATCAACGTGTCCGGGCGTATCGATGATGTTGATCCTGTAACCTCTCCACGCCGTGGTTATTGCGGCGGAAGTGATCGTGATCCCTCTCTCTTTTTCCTGCACCATCCAGTCGGTAACTGTGTTGCCGTCATCTACGTCGCCGATCTTGTGGATCTTGCCGGAATAGAAAAGGATGCGCTCCGTAGTTGTCGTTTTACCGGCATCTATATGGGCCGCTATCCCTATGTTCCTGTATTTGTCTATCGCGTGAGTTCTGGCCATTTTATCTTTTTACCACCTGAAGTGAGCAAAAGCCTTGTTGGACTCTGCCATCTTGTGAGTATCCTCTCTTTTCTTCATCGCCGTGCCTGTATTGTTGAGCGCATCCATTATTTCGGCCGACAGTTTCTCTATCATAGAATGTCCCGCTCTTTTCCTCGCGCTCTCCCTTACCCACTGGATCGCAAGGGCCTGTCCGCGTGACTCTGGCACCTCTATCGGCACCTGGTACGTGGCACCTCCCACCCTTCTCGGCTTTACCTCCATCAGAGGCCTAACATTGTTGAGCGCCTTCTCAAAAGCCTCAAGCGGAGGTTTCTTGGTTTTCTCCGCCACGATTTCCAGCGCTCCATAAATGATCCTCTCTGACGTGCTCTTTCTTCCCTGGATCATCATCTTATTGATGAACGACTGCAGAAGAACGCTTCCGTAGATCGGGTCCGGCAGTACCTTTGCTCTTTTTAAAACTTTACTTCTTCTTGGCATATTTCCTCTTCCTTATGCTTTCTTCGCCGCTTCAGCTTTCGGCTGCTTTGCACCGTAACGGGAACGTCCTTGTCTCCTGTTCTCGACGCCGCTTGTATCGAACGCGCCCCTTACTATATGATAACGAACGCCCGGGAGGTCCTTTACCCTTCCGCCGCGCACCAGCACAACGCTGTGCTCCTGAAGATTATGGCCTACCCCTGGAATGTAAGCGATTATCTCCATCCCGTTGGTGAGCCTTACCTTTGCCACTTTTCTCAATGCTGAGTTCGGTTTCTTCGGTGTGGTGGTGTAAACCCTTGTGCAAACCCCTCTTTTGAAAGGGTTCATGGCCAGGGCCGGAGCCTTGCTCTTGAAAGATTTCCTTCTTCTTTTGGACCTGATAAGCTGGTTGATCGTAGGCATTAGCTTGTTGATACCTCCTCATTTGCCGGTGAAGGCGAACCGCCCAGAATGAACGGGACAAGTTCAACGGACTTATAAGCCTGGAATCCTGTACCGGCCGGTATCAGTTTGCCGATGATAACGTTCTCCTTAAGCCCGTACATCTTGTCGATCTTGCCTTTTATCGCCGCATCAGTGAGTATTCTTGCGGTTTCCTGGAACGAGGCGGCCGAGATGAAAGACTCGGTCGATAGCGATGCCTTGGTAATACCAAGAAGCACCTCAGTCGATGTGGCCGGATCATCCTTGGCCGGCGCATTGATCCTATCAAGTTCATTGAGCTCTATAAGTTCACCTGGCAGAAGGGTCGTGATCCCCGGGTTCACAACTCTCACCTTGCTTGTCATCTGCCGCACAATAACTTCTATGTGCTTGTCATTTATTGCTACGCCCTGACTTGTATATATCCTCTGTATCTCATTCACAATGAACCTCTGCACGGCCTGCTTGTTTAATATCCTCAAAAGATCGTGCGGATTTATGCTACCGTCAGTGAGCTGCATGCCGGCGGTTATCTTGTCGCCGTTGGCAACTCGCAGCCTGGTCTCGTAAGGCACGGGATATTCTTTTTTCTCGTGCGCGCCGGCTATAGTTATAAGCCTTATGCCTTCCCGCTCTGATATCTCAACGGACCCGTCTATTTCGGACAGGATCGCAGGATCTTTTGGACGCCTTCCTTCGAAAAGCTCTTCTACCTTCGGAAGACCTTGAATGATGTCCCTGGTTTTGCTCGGGTCTCTTCTTATGCTCTCGACCATCGAAATAAAGTCATAACTGGCAACGGTATCTCCGTCATTCACGGCGATCTTCGATCCCGCGAGTATGGAGTAGTTCTCTCCGGGCACCACATTGACCGTTCTGTCCTTCACGGATATAACGACGCCGCCGGCCTTTACCGGCACTCCTTCGGCTATCTCGTCGCCCGTGTTCAGTTTTGCGCCCGGCTTTACGAATACCTTTGATTCCTTGGGAACCACATATTCCTTTTTAAGCTTCGGATTATAAATGAATATGGACCCGTCGTTCTTTGCGAGCTTCTCAGTTACTGTTCTCTCTTCTATTCTTTTCTTCCTTTCGATAACGTCGAGTCCGATATAAATAACCTTGCCCTCCGCGCTGGCGCACACGTATTCATACGAGGAATCGTATTCAGCTATCGGGTCTCCTGCCGACATCGCGGTTCCGTCCTTTACCTTTATCACGGAACCCACAGGCAGCACATATTCCTCTTTCTTGTCTTTCACCTTAAGGTGGGCGATGGATTCTCTTGTCACCATTTTCACCTTTTCACCGTTCTCATCGTTCACGTCCCTTACCTCGATGCCGCCGCCAAGCTCTACCTTGCCGGAATGCTTAACTTTGATCGGCACCTTTGCGGTCTTGTGCAGCGCCACACCGCCGATATGGAACGTTCTCATTGTTAGCTGCGTTCCGGGTTCTCCGATCGATTGCGCGGCGATTATTCCTACCGCTTCGCCGATGTTAACTATGCCGCCGTGCGAGAGGTCCCTTCCGTAGCACCTCTGACAAAGTCCTTTTCTGGTCTTGCAAGTGAGGACCGATCGTACCTTTACCTGATCGATGCCGGCCTCGGTGATCGTTTTTGCCGCATCCTCCGATATCTCTTCTCCAGCTTTAACGATGGTCTTCCCTGATATTGGATCGTTAATGTTCTTTACGGTTACACGGCCTATCAGTCTGGGAGTAAGAGAAAGTATCTCTTCGAATCCTTCGCGTATGTTGGATATGACTATTCCCTCTTCCGAGCCGCAATCCTCTTCGGTGATCATAACGTCCTGCGCAACGTCCACAAGCCTTCGGGTAAGATATCCGGAATCGGCCGTGCGCAGAGCGGTGTCAACCAGTCCTTTCCTTGCTCCGTAAGATGAGATGAAGTATTCGGTAACGTTCAGCCCTTCCTTGAAGTTGGCTTTGATCGGTATCCTTATGATATTTCCGGACGGGTCGGCCATCAGTCCGCGGATGCCGGCAAGCTGACGCACCTGCTGCACATTTCCTCTTGCACCGGAGAACGCCATCAGGTAAACGGAGTTGAGCTTGTCGAACTCCTTCAGCATGGCGTTGGTCACATCTTCGGTGACCTGTCCCCAGATGTCGATTGACCTTATAAAATGCTCTTTTGATGATATCGAGTTGCTCTTAAGCTGTCTGTCCAGCGACTCCACCTGTTTGGTAGCCTTGCCGACGATGCTCTTTTTTGTCGAGGGGACCTTCAGGTCCTCTATTGAGATCGATATTCCGGCCAGGGTGGCATATTTGAACCCTAATCTCTTTATCTCGTCAGCTATCTCAGACGTCGCCTCCGCGCCGAACCTGTAATAAAAATACTTGATGAGTTGTTCAAGTCTCTTTTTGTCAATGGCATAGTTAATATAATCTATTATTTCTCCGGGCACTCTTTTAGCTATGACCTTGGAGAGGGTATTGTTGAACTTGATCCTGCCGACGGTAGTCTGGACCATTTTCCCGTCTTTCCTCACATTAATGATGGAATGGAGGTGTATCTGGTCAAGATCGTGAGCGATCATTGCTTCGTTATCGTTGGAGAAGTTCATGCCCTTGCCCAGAGCGACCCTTTCGTCCTCAACGGTCATAAAGTAGACCCCCAGCACCATGTCCTGAGTGGGTGTGATAATGGGCCTTCCCGATGCGGGAGAAAGTATATTCCTTGATGAAAGCATCAGCAGCCTGGCCTCTACCTGAGACTCAGTGAGGAGCGGCACGTGCACCGCCATCTGGTCGCCGTCAAAGTCAGCGTTGAACGCGGGACAAACGAGCGGATGGATCTGAATAGCCTTGCCTTCAACCAGTATCGGTTCAAATGCCTGAATGCCCAGACGGTGAAGTGTGGGCGCTCTATTGAGGAGGACGGGATGTCCTTTAATGACCTCTTCAAGAATGTCCCAGACGAAGATCTCGCGTTTTTCTATGTGGCGCTTTGCGTTCTTCACGTTCTGCGAAAGCCCTCGCTCAACGAGCTTTCTTATCACAAATGGTTTGAACAGCTCAAGAGCCATCTCCTTGGGAAGGCCGCACTGATGCATTTTAAGCATTGGTCCAACTACTATGACCGAACGGCCGGAATAGTCGGTCCTTTTGCCCAGCAGGTTCTGTCTGAACCTCCCCTGTTTTCCCTCTATGATGTCGGACAGCGATTTAAGCGGCCTGCCGGTCGAGCCGGTAACAGCACGTTTGCGCCTGCCGTTATCGATTAGAACGTCAACGGCCTCCTGCAGCATGCGCTTTTCGTTGCGCACTATCATGTCGGGCGCGCCCATGCTGATTATCTTCTTAAGCCTGTTGTTCCTGTTCAGTATCCTTCTGTAGAGATCGTTAAGGTCGGATGTTGCGAACCTTCCGCCCTCCAGCTGTACCATGGGCCTTAGGTCCGGCGGCATCACGGGTATCACTTCGAGTATCATCCAGTCCGGCCTGTTGCCCGACTTGAAGAACGCTTCCATTACCCTGAGCCTCTTCACTATCTTTATCCTTCTCTGGCCCTCGGATTCCTTAAGGTCTCTTCTCAGCTTTGAAACTATGCCGGGAAGGTCAACTTTAGAGAGCACTTCCCTTACGGCCTTTGCTCCCATCTCAGCCTTGAACGATACGCCGTATTTGTCCCTGGCTTCCTGATATTCGGCTTCTCTCAGTACCTGACCTTCCTTGAGCCTGATCTTTTCTTTGCCCTGTGGATTCACCTCAGTGACCATGTACGCGTCATAATAGATGACCTCTTCCAGGGATTTTGTGGTGATATCCAGCACAATTCCGATGAATCCCGGGATACCCCTTAAGTACCATACGTGCGAAACCGGGACGGCAAGCTTTATGTGTCCCATTCTCTCGCGTCTTACCCTTGATGTAGTGACTTCAACTCCGCATCTTTCGCAGACTATGCCCCTGTATCTTATTCTTCTGTATTTGCCGCAGTGGCACTCCCAGTCCTTCACTGGGCCGAATATCTTTTCGCAGAAAAGACCTTTTCTCTCAGGCTTGAAGGTCCTGTAGTTGATGGTCTCAGGTTTTTCAACCTCTCCGCGCGACCATCCGAGGATCCTTTCGGTTGAGGCAAGACCTATCTTAAGCGTTTCGAATTCTTTTGATTCTTTTCTCTTAAGTTGCACTTCTTTCCCCTTTGCTTCTTGAAGACCTGCCGAATATGCTCCCCTTCTCGAAGTCTTCCTCGTCTATGTTCACTTCTTTGCCTTCTTTGTTCAGCGCCTTGATATCAAGTCCTATGCTCCTCAGCTCCTTCATAAGCACCTTGAACGATTCCGGCACTCCGGGCTTGCCCATCATCTTGCCCTTTATTATCTCTTCGTAAACTCTCGCCCTTCCGGCTACATCATCGGATTTCACGGTCAGGAGTTCCTGGAGAGTGTTCGCGGCGCCGTATGCTTCAAGCGCCCAGACTTCCATCTCTCCGAACCTCTGTCCGCCGAACTGCGCCTTGCCGCCTAGAGGCTGCTGGGTTATAAGCGAGTAAGGGCCTGTTGACCTGGCGTGCATCTTGTCGTCGACAAGATGTATAAGTTTCATCATGTACATGCAGCCCACAGCCACGGGTCTCTCATAGAACCTTCCTGTGCGGCCGTCCTTCAGCATCACCTTTCCAGTAGGGTTCACCCAGGAATAACCGTGTTTTAATGAAGCCTTGTTCATCTCCTCAGCGACCTTGATCACCGACGCGTTCTCGAACATGGACTCATCGAAAGTAGGAACGTCATAATATTTATCCAGTATCATCCCCGCGTGACCCAGGAACAGCTCGAATATCTGGCCTATGTTCATACGGGACGGAACGCCGAGCGGATTAAGTATTATGTCGAGCGGCGTGCCGTCCGGCAGATAGGGCATGTCCTCTTGAGGTATGATCTTTGCGACAATGCCTTTGTTCCCGTGCCTTCCCGCCAGTTTGTCGCCGATGGACACTTTTCTGAGCTGAGCCACATAGACCCTTATTATTTCGTGAACTCCGGGAGGAAGTTCGTCACCGGACTGACGAGAGAAGGTCCTGACCGCGATAATTTTGCCGCCCTCACCGGACGGGACCCTGAGCGACGTATCCCTCATGTCGCGAGCTTTGTCGCCGAATATCGCTCTCAGCAGTTTTTCTTCCGCAGGAAGCTCGGTCTCGCCCTTTGGAGTTACCTTACCAACGAGGATCTCGCCCGCTTTGACTTCCGCTCCGGGGATAACAACGCCTCGCTCGTCAAGTTCTGCGAGCGCTTCTTCAGATACGTTCGGGATCTCCCTAGTTATTTCTTCCATGCCGAGCTTTGTGGCCCTTATATCAACCTCAAATCGCTCGATATGGACGGATGTAAAGATATCTTCTTTTACAAGCCTCTCGGATATGATAATCGCGTCCTCGTAGTTATATCCTTCCCAGGGCATGAATGCCGCGAGAACGTTCTTACCGAGCGAGAGCACTCCGCCGTCGGTCGCAGAGGCATCCGCGATCACCTGCCCTTTGCTCACCGACTGCCCCGATTTCACTATCGGCCTCGAGTGCATGCAGGTGTTCTGGTTAGATCTCTGGAACTTGATAAGCTTATATGTTTCTGATCTCTTGCCGTTTTTTACCACTATCTCATCGGCGGTGACCCTGGTGACCCTTCCGGTCATGTTCGATTTTGTAAGAAGATTTGAATCTCTAGCGACTTTTTCTTCAAGCCCGACCCCGACATACGGCGCTTCGGGAACAAGGAGCGGTACAGCCTGTCTTTGCATGTTAGCGCCCATAAGAGCCCTGTTCGCGTCGTCATGCTCAAGGAACGGGATCAAAGCTGTCGTTATTCCGACCAGCTGGTCCGGCGCAACGCCCACATAATCCACTTCCTTGGGATGAGAAATAATGAACTCTCTCTTGAACCTTACAGGCACCTGTTCATCCTTTATCCTGCCCTTTGAGTCCATGTGAACGTCGCAGGGCCCGATCTTGAAGTAATCTTCAACATCGGCCGTAAGATATTCAACCTTATTGCTTACCACGCCTTTTTTCACTTTCCTGTACGGGGTTTCAATAAAACCGAATTTGTTCACTTTTGCGTACGTACCGAGAGACGCTATAAGACCTGCGTTCGGGCCTTCCGGCGTTTCTATGGGGCATATTCTTCCGTAGTGGGAAGGATGGATGTCGCGCACTTCAAAACCCGCTCTTTCCCTTGTCAAGCCGCCCGGACCAAGGGCAGACAGCCTTCTCTTGTGGGTCAGCTCCGCCAGCGGATTGGTCTGGTCCATGAACTGTGAAAGCTGGCTTGATCCAAAGAATTCCTTTATTACCGCGACCAGCGGCCTTACGTTCATTATCATCTGCGGGGTAAGGTTCTCTCCTGCCTTTACAACCATCTGTTCCTTGACGAGCCTCTCAACTCTTGAGAGCCCGACCATGAACTGGCGCTGAAGCAGTTCCCCTACCGATCTTATCCTTCTGTTGCCGAGGTGGTCAATATCGTCCGGCATGCCGTTGCCCATGTTTATCTCAACAAGGTGTTTAACTATCCCCAGGATGTCGTCCTTTGTAAGCACGGTCCTGTCGATGTTAATGGACACTCCCAGACGCTTGTTCATCTTATAGCGGCCGACGCGCCCGAGATCATATCTTCTTACGTTGAAGAACAG
>Ga0315295_10001347_pt1 | contig 21052 bp, 18 predicted proteins | sample YL17G14_0_MG_FD_204453 | JGI IMG/M metagenome (GOLD analysis project Ga0315295, IMG submission 204453) | Sediment microbial communities from Yellowstone Lake, YNP, Wyoming, USA - YL17G14_0 | ecosystem: Environmental > Aquatic > Freshwater > Lake > Sediment | place: USA: Wyoming | collected...
GACATTGGGAACGAGAAAGTAGACATGGGCAGTAGCCGTAGTCGTTTCTTTCTTTTTTCTCCTTTTTCTTTCTTTGTTAATAGTGTGAATATGTGGATTGGCAGGGCATCTTAAAAGCAATGAATCCCCTCTCCCCTTCGGGGAGAGGGTTAGCGAATCCCACTCATCTTAATCTTCTCCCCCAAAGGGGGAGAAGAAGAAATTTCGCTTTTTGTCAACGGCTGATTTCTTGTTCCCGAATGTCTGATTTCTAGGTTATGCATCAAATGAAAAAGAAATACATGAAAAAAGAAAAAGACTAAAAAAAGAAATACATTGCGTAAAGCAATTTACTTTGATATAATTGTTTTCCTAATATCGCGGGGTGGAGCAGCCAGGTAGCTCGTCGGGCTCATAACCCGAAGGTCGTCCGTTCAAATCGGACCCCCGCTACCATTCTACTTCGCTCGAATACTTTCGGCCTACTTCGCCAAATACTTACCGTGTTTGGCTTCGTAGAGCCTTAAGTTTCTGCGAAGCCGAAGGCGGAAGCACTTCGGCGAAGCAGAACGTATTCGAGCTTCGTAGGAATGTAAGCGAAGTAGAATGTTGTTTCTTCGAAGCCCTTACCATAGAACTGGGCTGCGAAGGGCGAAGAAGAACCACTAATCAGTTTTGCCTTAAATAAATAAAAGGGATAGGTATCTATTTATATAAAATAAATAGATATCTATCCCTTTTATTTTACCGCTATTATTTAAGCTATCCGAGAATTTTTTTCATCTCGTTGGATATTTCGTCGGTCTTTTTTATGAAGGCGACGCCTACATCGCAGAGGCCGTCTTCATTGTCCTCGATTCTTACAACCTTGCCAAGCAGCTTGTTATCCAATACGAGGGCGCGGTCATCTATTTCTCTGCATATATTTATCGTCCTATAATCAAATTCCATCGCAAGTAAACTCGATAGCTCCGGCGCTCTTCTAGTCGTAAAAAGAATGCCCGCTGCGCTGAGATTTTTAGAAACAGCGCTTAACAACCTCGAGATCGTAATTTCGCTTCCTTTAGAAGCGCCCAAGATCCTGAATTTTAAAGGCTTTTCGTAATCATGCCTTAAAAATTCCCTTCTCTCCCTGCCTTTATAATCGCACATATTGACCTCCTCGTATAATTTTCACGTATAATTTTTAAAATTATACGTGATTACAGCGATTTTAAAATAGATTACAGCGATTAACGCATTAATCTCCGAAATCTCTTTTAAATCTCTGGAATCTTTCATTCTGTCTTATATATTATCTCACCTTTTCTCAGCATTTTCAATTTTTCTCTCGCTACGCCCTCAAGATAAGTAGGGTCTGTCTCGAGTTTTTCTATTTCTTTCTTAAGCTCTTCGTTTTTCTTTTTTAAATCCGAAATGTCCTCTTCCAATTTCCTGTTTTCTTCGCTCAATTGGTTTAGCCTCAGGAAATTCGGCAGATATATTATTGCCAATATTATTATAGCCAATAAAACGGTTATTTTTTTCTTCGCCATATTTCATTACAAATATAATATTTTCAATGTTCCATTACACATTTAACAAATCACAGATGATCACAGCACGCCTGCCTGCCAGCAGGCAGGCGTGCCATGCGGCTCTTTTTCACAGATGATCACAGATATAGTCTTTATTCTTGGATCATCTGTGTCAAAAGGACAATAATATGCCTTCCGATCTGTGATAATCTGTGAGTCTTTCATCTGTGATAATCTGTGCATGAAAAAAGTATAACGCAACTCTTCAAATAATACATCTTTCATTACAAAATTACTATTTCTTAATAATCATTTTAATCACTTTTTACGGTTTTTCGGGAATGGCGCCATGCCTCGCCGCCATAGACGGCCTTTTTCCCCAGCTCTTCTTCGATGCGCAAAAGTTCGTTGTATTTCGCAACTCTGTCGGTCCTCGAAACAGAACCCGTCTTAATCTGGCCCGTATTCATCGCCACCGCTAAATGCGCTATGGTCGTATCCTCAGTTTCTCCCGAACGGTGCGAAATAACAGCCGTATATTTCGCTTTCTTCGCCATGTTTATCGCGTCTATTGTCTCTGTAAGCGTGCCTATCTGGTTTACCTTAATAAGAATGGAATTTGCGATGCCTTTATCTATACCCTGCTTAAGCCTTTTTGTATTTGTGACAAATAAATCATCGCCTACGAGTTGAATCTTTCCTCCTAATTCCTGCGTCAAAATCTTCCATCCCGCCCAGTCATCTTCGGCAAGGCCGTCTTCAATGGAAACAATCGGATATTTCTCGACCCACCTGGAATAAAAATTTATCATATCCTGCGATGTGTTTTCTTTTTTGCTTTCGGCTTCCAAAATGTATTTTCCTTTTTCATAAAATGAGCTCGACGCGGGATCCAGGGCGATAAATACGTCTTTGCCGGCGCGATAACCCGCCCTGTCAATGGCTTCCATTATCACCTGCACCGCCTCCTCGTTGGATTTCAAATCCGGCGCAAACCCGCCTTCATCCCCCACCGCGGTCGAAAGATTTCTCGATTTCAATATTTTCTTTAAATTATGAAAAATCTCAGCGCCCATCCGGAGCGCCTCCCTAAAGTTTTCTGCCCCTATCGGAGTTATCATGAATTCCTGAAGGTCAACGTTATTGTCGGCATGAGAGCCGCCGTTTAAAATATTCATCATGGGAACTGGTAAAGTCTTTGCGGAAAATCCCCCGAGATATTTAAACAGAGGCACTCCCTTCAAATTACTTACGGCTTTTGCGGCAGCCAGCGACACTCCCAAAATCGCGTTTGCTCCAAGACGGCTTTTATTTTCCGTTCCGTCCAAGTCTATCAAAGTCTGGTCTAAGATATTCTGATTTGACGCATCCAATCCTTTTATCTTTTCGGCTATTTCCGTATTCACATTTTCAACCGCTTTAGTTACGCCCTTGCCCATATATCGAGATTTATCATCGTCTCTCAATTCAACGGCTTCATGTTCGCCCGTAGATGCGCCGCTCGGAACGGCGGCCCTTCCCATTATGCCCTCGTCCAAAATCACATCCACTTCAACCGTAGGATTTCCTCTTGAATCCAATATTTCGCGCGCCTTAACCTGTTTTATTTTCGCTGACATTCGTGCACTCCCTTCTGTCCGAATTAATCCTCTCCCCGAAGAAAAGAAAAAAACGCATCAGGGTAGAATCCGAACCTTCCTTCCTTCCGCCTTAAGCTTACCATCGACAAATAAACGAACTGCTTCAGGATACAGCCTGTGCTCTACCTTATGTATTTTCTCTTCGAGCGATTCAAGCGTATCGTTCTCTTCTATGTTTACTGCTTCCTGTAAAGTTATGGGGCCGTGGTCTAATTCCGCATCAACAAAATGTACTGTTACGCCCGTTTTTTTAACCCCATACTCGAACGCATCTTTAATACCGTGCGTGCCTTTAAATGACGGCAATAACGCAGGGTGTATATTCAAAATCTTGTGTTTATACATAATAACAAAAGGCGATGATAAAAGTCTCATGAAACCGGCTAAGACTATCAATTCAACGTTTCTTTTTTTAAGTTCCTTGATAATTTCCTTATCATAATCCTCCCTCGACTTAAAACCTTTGGGGCTTAATATGAATGTTTCTATGCCGGCATTTTTTGCCCGCGTAAGCGCGTAAGCATCCTTATTATCGCTTACAACAAGAGCGATCGCTGCATTAATCTTACCGCTTTTTGCAGCGTCGATTATCGCCTGTAAATTTGAGCCATTACCTGATGCGAAAACTGCTATATTCATTTAACCTCACTTCGTTCGGTTAAACCACAGATTGGCACAGATTTCATGCTAAACTTACTTTTTCACAGATGATCGCAGATGTCGCTATCTGTGATTATCTGTCTTTAATCTGTGATCATTTGTGCTTTAAAATAACGTATACACAAACGGCGCGACCGCCGTGCTTTCCGTAAAAATAATAAGCAGCCCCAAGAGAAGAAGTATTATCACAATCGGCAGAAGCCACCACTTTTTGCGCTCCACTAAAAACTGCCAGAATTCTTTTAAAAATTCTATTTTACCCATCTTTATCCTCTCATCAACGGCATGTCAGGTTCTAGGTTCTAGTAGCTAGGTACTAGGGAACGTTCCCCCTAGCTACTAACTACTAGCCCCTAACCCCTAACTAATACTGTCTTTCGTAACTCTCTTTCGGCTTTACTTTATTCTCTATATCTTTCCAATAAGATATTTTATTCTTCTCAATGCGCTGGTCAAGTATGTCTTTTCCGAAAAGACGCATGACTAAACCTATAGGCGTTAAAACAAGATAAAAAAGTACCGACAATATGATATGGCTCATAAAAAAACCGATTACAATCGAAAAACTCATCCATATTTTCTGTAGCGGTTTGAGAATCGCAGGATGAATCAAACCGAAAAAAACCAATAAAATACCCGGAATTAATAAATAAAGGTAGATTTGTTTTCCACGCCATAAAGCAATTGATCCGAGAATAATAAAGATTATCCCTACGGTTAAACCAAACTCCCTTAATTCTTTTCTTCCGCTTTTAATATCGCGTATTTCTTCGAACATGTTGTTCTCCTACCCCTCACCCTTTACCCTCTCCCCACAGGGGAGAGGGTAACTACGTTGTGGGAAGTTGCGTTATTGTTTCTTCTCCCCTATGGGGAGAAGATTAAGATGAGGGGCTAGGACTCCCCCTAATCCAGTTCGTATTCCTTCAGCCAATCGATGTCTTTATCGAGGGGTTTCTGTGATTTTTTCTCCAAGAGATATTTTCCCATAATAAGATAATCCATATTCGTCCTCATAAAACATATGTATGCATGTTCTGGAGTTGCGACAATCGGCTCTCCCCTTACATTGAATGATGTGTTGATTATAACAGGGCACCCGTATTTTTCGTCAAATTTTTTTATCGTATCATAATAAATTGAATTATGTTCCCTTTCAATGGTCTGAATCCTCGCGGAATAATCAACGTGCGTAACCGCAGGGATGCTTGAACGGAGCACATTAAGCTTATCTATCCCGAATAATTTCTCTTCATCCGGGTCTATCTTTTTTCTGTGTATTTCTCTGACAGGCGCGACTAAAAGCATATACGGGCTTTCCTTATCAAATTCAAAATAATCCGAAACCTTTTCTTTTAAAACAGTCGGCGCAAAGGGCCTGAAGCTTTCCCTGAATTTTATCTTAAGATTCATCGCTTCCTGCATCTTCGGGCTTCTAGCATCTCCTATTATGCTTCTTGAGCCGAGCGCGCGCGGGCCGAATTCCATCCTTCCCTGAAACCAACCTATCACCTTTTCTTCCGCTATCAAATCTGCGATACGTCCCGGGATTTCTTCTTGTTTAATTTCTATATAAGAAATATTTTTCGCTTTTAAAAATTTTAAAATCTCCCCGTCCGAATATTCCGGCCCTAAAAATGAGCCTTTCTGAAAATCCTTTTTTCCGTCAATTTCTCTTTTATTTCCGAGATACTGATACCACGTAAAAAGCGCCGCGCCTAAAGCGCCGCCGGCATCTCCTGCCGCGGGCTGAATCCATATATCTTTAAATGAAGACTCGCGAAGTATCCTGCCGTTGCCAACGCAATTCAATGCGACCCCGCCGGCTAAAGTAAGATAATCGCAGCCCGTCATGCGCTTTGCGTGCTTAGCCATTTTCAGCATTGCCTCTTCTGTCACTTCCTGTATCGAATGCGCTATATCCATATCCCTTTGCGTGATTTTCGATTCCGGCCTTCTTGGCGGGCCGCCGAACAGTTTATGGAATTTATTATTCGTCATCGTAAGGCCTCGGCAATAATTAAAATACTTCATATTTAGTTTGAAAGACCCGTCATCTTTCAAATCAATAAGTTCTTTCAAAATCAAATCTTTGTATACAGGTTTTCCGTAAGGCGCGAGGCCCATGAGTTTATACTCGCCGGAATTTACCTTAAATCCCGTGTAATACGTAAATGCCGAATAAAGAAGGCCTAAAGAATGAGGGAATCTTATTTCCTCGCGTAGGGTTATTGAATTATCCCTTCCGATTCCGACGCTTGCGGTAGTCCATTCGCCGACGCCATCCATCGTAATTATCGCGGCTTCTTTAAAAGGCGACGGGAAAAAAGCGCTTGCGGCATGGGATTCATGATGTTCCGTAAATAAAACTTTGCCGTCATAACCCAATTCATCCTTTATAAGATCCTTCATCCAAAGTTTTTTCTTGATCCATAATGGAATCGCTTTTAGGTAGCTCTTTATGCCGAAGGGCGCATAGGCAAGATATGTCTCCAATATTCTTTCAAATTTGATGAAAGGCTTATCGTAAAAAGCGACGTAATCCAATTCTTTTGCCGAAATCCCCTCTTTGCCGAGACAATATCTAATAGCATTTATCGGAAATGAATGGTCGTGCTTTTTCCGGGTAAAGCGCTCCTCCTGCGCAGCCGCTAAAATATCGCCGTCCTTTATAAGCGCGGCCGCCGAATCGTGATAGTATGCTGATATGCCTAATATATACATAAGGGATATAATTATACCAAATACGCACTGCTCCCGCAATCAAAATACAAACCTCTGATGCGTAACCTAGAAACCGAATATTGACGTCATATATTGTAGTTGCCCAATTTACCTGTACCCCGAAGGGGTATTGGGCAAAGCAGAAGGAGGTTAGAAACGTATTGAGGAGGCGAAGGTTTCCTGGAAGCGCGGTTCTTTATGAAGTTCTATATGCTCGACTATTTTTAGGATGGATTCTATGTGTCTTCGCAGGTCTTTTACGGATAGAAATTTCGTCGCGCCCAATAAGGCGGCATTTTGCCTTACCTCGATTTTATCCAAACCCACATCATCCGGCAAAAGTCCCGCATGCCTTGCGCTTTTTTTATTAATCTTCGCTCCGAAAACACCCGTCAAATAAACTTTATGAATTTCTTTATCTTCAAAATATTGCCTCAATAAATTAATACCCGTTGATATGGCTGCCTTTGCAAGCTGAAAAGCCCTTATATCTTTTCTTGTAACAATGATAGCCTGCCCGTTTATATTAAATTTCGTAGATTCATCCTTCATGCAGCCTGTTTCATCCACTATTCCGCCTTCCAGCAAATCATGCATGACATCTGTCATTGTGCTTCCGTAAACTCCGCACTTTATATGCCAGCTTTCAAAAGCGGGCCCCGCGCTTGTTGAAGCAACCAAAATCCTTTTTTCATTCCCTAAAATTATCTCGCCGTTTGTGCCTAAGTCTATCGCAAGAACGTTTCTTTTACTTTTATAGATTTCTGTTTCGAATATGACGCATAACGCATCGGAACCAACAAAACCCCCTATGTTGGGCAGAAATATGAAAGGAATATGTTTTTTAGTCGTTCCGTTGCTGACGCCTACATCTTTAAGAGTGGTATAAATTGTTTTCCGCGCATTAACGGGACAAAAGGGCGCGGTTGCAAGGCCTGACAGGGGTAATCCTAATAAAATGTGCTGCATGGCCGAATTTCCGCAGGCAATCACTTTGTCCACGAAATCGAATGTCAGGTTATTTCTCTTGAGAATCAGGCTTACGAGAAGGGTCAGGTCGTTTATAACGCTTTTTCGTATTTTTTCTTCGTTCGTTTTATTCCTCAACGACAGCCCTAGGCGGCTTATCACGTCTTCGCCGTAAAAGATTTGGCTATTTTTTACCGTGAGATAATCAACCTGTTTTTTTGAAAAGGAATCTGTCAGGAAGGATTGAATGTTGGTGGTTCCAATGTCCAGGGTTATTGCAAAAGGCATCTAACCGAAATATTCCTCGATTTTTTTCTTTATATGTTCTTTTGTGTTTAATCCGATGAGCCTGCCCGCTTCCTTTCCGTCTTTAAAAAATATCAGCGTAGGAATATTCATAACCGATAATTCGGTGGCTAGTTCGGGCGTCTCATCTACGTTTATTTTAACGATATTTATTTTTCCTTTAAAAATATTCGCGATTTCATCCATTGTCGGGGCGAGCATCCTGCACGGCGCGCACCATTCTGCCCAAAGATCCGCTATGACAGGCTGTTTTGAACGCAAAATCATCTCATCGAAATTATCTTTTGTAACTTCTATAACCGCTCGGCCCATTTTACTCCTTTATATTTCTTTTAAACAGCCCTTCACAGAATTATTCTTAAGGGCTGTTGAAATCGCTATTTTGTGAAGCTCTATATTTCTTTTAAAATAATTTAGCCCCTTTGTTTTGCATTTTATCACAATATTTTCTTTCTTTCCAACATTATTTACTTTTTACAATCGATTTCTTTATTTCTATTTTCTTTCTTAAAGCATTTTTAACAACAAAATTTTGTTGACACTTGTATAAAATCATTATATTATTGTGACATCATGAAGAAAAAAATGCATTGCTGCGAAAGATGCCAAGTTTACTGGACGTGCGAGAGGAAGTGGTACCGGGGAGAAAGGGGCGAGGAAAATATCTGCTGCCCGATATGCAACTTCTATAAAATCTGCTATTCTAACAACGAATCCAAATCAAAGAAAAAAGACAAATAAATATCTTCCTAACTTATACAATCAATTTAATAAATCCATTTAGCGAAGAATTATGAAGCCCTCCGGGCTATAAGCCATCGAAGTTTCCATTAGCTTCTTGGCATCCTTCGACAATCTCAGGACGCCATCCCGAGCTTTTGTCGAGGGATGGCGAAATCTCTCCGAAGTCACGCCACCGTAGGTGGCGTACGAAGAAGGATAAAGTTTTCTTTCCTGTTCATCAAATAACCGATAATACCCACTAAAGAAAATGCAAAACTGCAGGCGATAATAACCCAAAATGTGTTTACAAATTCGGCCGCAAGCGAAGACAGAAACATAAAGATGAGGAAGCCCCCGTTCATTATTATGCCTATCGTGCTGAAAATTCTTCCTCTCATATTTTCATCCATAGACTCATGGATTATTGTATTGCTTGAGGTCGGAATAGGCGACATTGAAATCCCTAAAAGAAATAGCATTGCGTAACTGAGTTCGAACGATTTCTGGAATTTTAAAGCGCATGTGAATAAACACAAAAATATTCCGCTTAATAAAAAAGAAGCGAATGTAACTTTTATCCGCGAAAAAACCTGGCCCCATTTACCGTAAACATAGGAACCTGCCATGAATCCCAAAAGAAGAAATATGCCGAATGTTCCCAGGCTCGATGTCATGGAACCGGTTGCTCCTTGAATAAAAACAATCATGACTACATATAGAGATCCTACCGCAGACATAAACGCAAAGAATATGCCCACTATAAATTTAGCGTTTTTATGAGCAGCCAGATACGAGATGCCTTCTTTTAATTCGTAAAAAAAAGATTTTTTAATGGCTTTTTCCAAATCTTTCGTTATTAACTTTAACGATAATTTATCCATTGATAACTTTTTTGGAAAAGTTATAAAGGCCTGGATTGACGCGGACAACAAATACATGAGCGAATTAATATATAAACTGTTTCTTATCCCGAAGGATTCGATTAAAAAAGCGCCTGCTGTAAACCCTGAAATAGCCGAGATAGTCCACGTTGCATTAGCAAAAGAATTAGCCATGAGGATATTTTCTTTTTTTACCAAATCCGGCAGTATTGACAATTTTGCGGGAAGAAAAAAACAGGCGCTTGCAAAAATAATAAATACAATAATATAAACGGGCATTAAACTGTGCCCTTCTAAAAAATATAAAGGTAAAAAAAGAAGGGTGACGCAGCGGATAATATTCGATATGACCAAAACATATTTTTTATTCAATCTGTCTACATATACGCCTGCTATAGGGCTCATCAAAAACGCCGGAAAAACAGTAAAAAAAAGAATCTTTGCAAGCTGAGTGGTTGAGCCCGGAGCGATTCTATAAATTATGCCTATAAGGGCTATATGGATGATGCGGTCCCCGAGTTGTGAGGTCATCTGGCCGGCTATATACAGATTAAAATTAATATTTTTTAGAAGGTCCCTGTATTGCGGCAATATTCACCTAATCCGTAAGGTCCTTCGGCAATGGTAAATGCTCCCTTTGGTCGCATTTTCTTCATTGCCTCAGGATCAATTTTGCTTCGCAAAATTGGAGCCGACGAGTGGATTTGAACCACTGACCTAGGGTTTACGAAACCCTTGCTCTGCCGGCTGAGCTACGTCGGCAAAATTTTCGAAGAAAATTTTGTCCCGAGCGACTTTATTCTGCATTAGGTCGCGAGGGACATAAAACAATTCCCTTCTTGTTTTTTGAATGGGGTAATGCTTCGACTATACTCAGCATCCCTTGAAGCATCCCGAGCGAAACAAAGGGGCAACAAATTAAACAAATATTTCACTGTCTCTCGCAGCCAAATATAAAAGCACAAGCTGCTCGGGACAGATTTTGCCTTCTCCATACAAGGGCAAAATTTGGTGCCGGGGGGCAGAATCGGACTGCCCACGCCCGCGTTTTCAGCGCGGCGCTCTACCACTGAGCTACCCCGGCATGAACTTCTACTATGAACATCTTCTACCGTTCGGCGAAATCTCTCCGAAGTTCGAACACGATAAGCCTGCCTGCCGGCAGGTATTCGAGCGAAGGAGGATGAGCTACCCCGGCATCTCTGCCTGTCCTCCGAAGCTAAACGCAACAGCAATTTAGCGTAGGAGGAAACTTCTTCTCTGTGAGGGTAGCGTCCTGTCCGCCGAAGCTACTATACAAATTTAGCCCAACCAATCTAGCGAAGGCGGGCTATCCCGGCAACTTAATAAATAACCAATAACCAAGATACAATCACCAAATAAATTTCAATATTCAATAATCAATCACCAAACATGTCTTTCCAACATGATGTTTGGTTATTGAAATTTGGTTATTGGTTATTGTTTGTATCTTGTTTCTTGTATCTTGGTTATTTAATAAACAATATTCTATTATATAAGATTTATCTTTGCAACCCGTATCTTATTTATACGCAATTCCCTTTAATTCCTCGACGTAATACTGAGCGGCATATGCCGCCGCCGCGCCTTCTCCCACCGCTGTTGAAATCTGACGAAGCATCTTTTTTCTTACGTCGCCCGAGGCAAATATTCCCTTCAATGAAGTCTGCATATTTTCATCCGTCAAGATGTAGCCGGATTCATCCAATTTTATCAATTCCTTTACTATATCAGAATTCGGCATTATGCCTACAAAAATAAAAACGCCTTTGCAGGGCAGGTCTATTATTTTGTTTGCGTTGATATCTCTAATTTTTATACCTTCGACAAACTTTGTTCCGTAAATCTCTTCGAGAACCGAATTCCAATGAGGAACCGTCCTTTTATCTCCTAGCACCTTTCCCTGTATAACTTTAGCGGCGCGCAGCCTGTCGCGCCTATGCACCAAGTGCAGCTTACTGCAGAATTTGAGAAGATGATTCGCTTCATAGACGGCTGTATCTCCCCCGCCTATGACCGCGACTTCTTTATTTTTAAATAGCGGCGCGTCACAGACGCCGCAATATGATACGCCTTTACCTGCAAACTCTTCTTCTCCTTTAATCTGTAATTTTTTATATGAAGTGCCTGTTGCGATTATTACGGATAAAGCATTAAACTCGCCCGAGCCGCTTTTCACGATGAACCCATTATCGCTTTTTTGAATTTTCTCGACTTTTACCGTTTCAAACTCCAATTCCAGTTTTTTTGCCTGATTATAAATGTTCTCCAGTAATGCCGGCCCTTTGATAAAATTCGGGAATCCTGGATAATTTTCGATTTCCTCAGTAAGCATTGCATGGCCTCCGGGTATAGCGTCTGAAATTACAAGCGTTTTCATTTTTGCCCTGCCTGCGTATATTGCCGCGGTCAATCCCGCGGGACCGGCGCCAACTATTATTGCGTCATACTGCATAACCCCTCTCCTTAACCCCGCCCCTGGCGGATCAGCTATTGGCAAAGACTTTTGATTTTTGATATTTGATTTTTGATTTTATTTTACCAGCGCCCTAATTTTCGGCAACGCCTTCTTCGCTTCCTCTACGCCTACTTTTATAAATTCCTTAGCCCTATAAAATTCATACCAAGCGGCGTTCTTCAGTATCGGGTGAAGGTATACATCCGCTTCCTGGCATGCATACTTTGCTATCCGGTATTCCATGGAATAAAGGCTATTTACAAGGATATCCAATATTGTCTGTTTCTTTGCGGCTACATTAACTATGTCTTCCGGCGAAGGCATTGTATTTACAGCTATAATCCTTTTTACTCCTGATTTGGATAATACGCTTATAGGAACAGGGTTAACAATACCGCCGTCAACCAATAATCTGCCGTCTTCTGTAACGTACGGGTTAAATACGCCCGGAATCGCGATACTCGCCATAACGGCATCTATTAATTTCCCTTCGGTTATAACTACTTCTTCCCTTGTTCTTATATCGCATGCAACAATTTTAAAAGGCATCTTAACGTCGCGAAATGTCCTGTTTTTCAAATATTTATGAATAAAATTACGCACGTTTCGTCCCGCTATAAATCCCATCTTGGGAAAAGTTATATCAACCAAAGTAAGGGTTTTTAATCTTGTATTAAGAGCGGCGCATATTTTTGAAATCTCTTTTGTATTGTAGCCCGATACCCATAATGCGCTTATTAGGGCCCCTATGCTTGTTCCTGCAATAACATCGATGGGTATATTGTTTTCTTCAAATACCTTTAGCGCCCCGATTTGCGCAAGGCCTATCGCGCCTCCGCTGCCAAGCGCAAGCCCTACCAGTATACCGGAAGCATCTCTGGATATTCTTCTTACAGCATTATTGAACCCGTCTTTATCATGCGGAAGGGTCGCATAGACCGGAAGCTTTATTATTTTTTCTTCTTTCTTTTCGACTTTTTTTGGAAATTTCTCTATCCCTTCTTTTAAAATTATTTTTATAAAATCTTTTTCCGGCCTGCGAGTATCGTCTTTTAGTTTTTTTATCACGGATTCTATTTTTTTTATAGATTCCGGCGAGTCATCAATAATCATATGGCACAAATCCGCCTGTTTCGCAAAATTTAAAGCCGCATCATTAAAATCGCTCGGCAAATCAACGATGATGTAATGAAAATTATTCGTGAATTCGTTTAAAATCGAAGACGCATCCTTCGGGTTATCAGTATGAATCGTTTTCTCTTTAATGCTTGATCCGGATTTCGCTTTTAAATGTTTTTTATTTATATTTAACAACACGACCTTTTTACCGGATTCTTTTTTTATATTTTTGGCGAGTTTTAACGCATAATCACTCGAATATTCCTCGCCCTTATCGCTATAAACAGATATAATAGTGCTCTGGAAAATTTCCTTAACACCCGCGTATTCCTCCTTGAGCCTTCTCGAAAGCGCTCCTGAAATTCTAATAGCAAGCTGCGGTATCTTATTGAGAATTTGTTTAAATGATTTCTCATCTATCTCCAGAAGCCTTGCGTCATTCAATGCTTTAGCGCTTAATGAATGCGGCCTTCCGGTCAAAAGGGAAATTATTCCGAAGTAATCTCCTTTTCTTAAAATCTCAACGGCGGCTTCCTCTTTGGCAGGGCTTTTGGACGAAGGGTGAAAAAGCAAAATCCTTCCGCTGATTACTATATAAAGAGAACTCTTTTTTTGCCCTTCGTTATAGATTATATCGTCTTTATTGCGCTCTGCGGCCTGCGCTCTGTTGGATATGAATGACTTTTCTCTATCGGAAAGGCCGTCAAACAAAGGCTGGTTCGATACTAGAAAAAATTTATCTATTGATTTTGTTTTTTCGTGATGCATAAATCAGCGGGTTTAGCGTCCGGCTTCGCAAGCCGGGTGAAATCTATCTATCCTTTATTGTATATCTGGTATGCCTTTTTTAAAGGCACGTGGTCGTGGACGATTGCCCTTACGGCTTTTATCATGGCAACTGGCGATTTTGATTGAAAAATATTTCTTCCCATATCTACGCCTACCGCTCCTTCGTGAACCGCATTATAAGCCAGCTTCAGCGCTTCCTTTTCCGGAATCTTTTTCCCGCCCGCGACAACTATAGGAACAGGACAAGCCTTAACTACCTTTTCGAATTCCTCGCAATAATAAGTCTTTACCATATGCGCGCCTATCTCGGCGGCAATTCTTGAAGCAAGGGCCAAGTATCGCGCGTCCCTTGCCATTTCCTTTCCTACTGCCGTAACGGCCATAACAGGTATGCCGTATCTTTCGCCTTCATCAATCAGTTTTGCAAGATTTACAATGGTTTGATTTTCGTATTTCGAGCCTACATAAACGGAAAGCGCCACCGCGCATACGTTAAGACGGATTGCGTCCTCCATGCATACCGTAATGCTTTCATTAGATAAATCTTCTCCGATAACGCTGTTACCGCCGGAAACCCTGAGCACGATAGGAATATCAGCATTGGGATCAACGGAAGAGCGCAAAATCCCCCTTGTCAGCATCACTGCGTCAGAATAAGGCATAAGCTGCTCTAATGTTTTTTTCGGCGCCTCAAGACCCGAAGTGGGCCCGAGAAAATAGCCGTGGTCTATGGCGAGCATTACGCATCTTGATGTTTTAGGATCAATTATCTTCGCTAATCGATTCTTCATTCCCCAATCCATATCGCCCTCCTCGCTAACAATAATGGTTAAATTCAAATGACAAAGCCCAAAATTCAAAATAGATTCAAAATTCAAATGTTAAAAATTCAAAAACTTGGGTTTTGTCATTTGAATTTTGTGCTTTGAATTTATTTTGAATTTTGTGCTTTGTCATTTGTCATTATCCATGCGGTAGAATTATCACCTTAATCGACTCCTTCGCTTCTGCGACTAATCTGAATCCTTCATGCGCTTGAGCCAAACTCAACCTGTGTGTAATCATATCTTTAACTTTGATTTTTCCCGATGCCATAAGTCTTAAAGCCTGAATATGGTCCTCGGGGCTTCCGGCATAAGACGTTGTCAAAGTCACATCATTTCTCCAGAAAACATCATTTATCGAAAGAGGCACGGTTACATCCTTATCGGTACAGGCAAAAAATAGAATCGCGCCCCCTCTTTCGACTGAGGCCAACGCCTGTATTGTAGCGCTTTTTGCGCCGGTACATATAATAATTTTATCCGCCAGAAAATTGTCGTTATTTTCCTTTATTTTCCCCGGAGCGAAGCCCTTTGCGTTAAAAATATAATCTGCGCCGAATTCCCTCGCCTTTTCTAACCTGAAATTATCGATATCGGTTGCAAAGATTTTTTTTACGCCTTTTGATTTTGCAAGTTTAATGTGAAGGAGCCCTGATATACCGCTGCCTACAACAAGAACCGAATCCTCGACTCCTATATTTATTTTATTCTGTCCTCTTAATACACAGGCAAGCGGCTCCGCAAAAGTCGCCTCTTCATAAGAAATATTTTTCGGAATGGGGTATACGCCTTTTTTAACGTTTATTTCCGGCACCCTTACGAATTCGGAAAATCCCCCGGGAAAAAAATTTGTTTTTCTTAAAGTATCGCATGCTGTCTGGTGTCCGCTTAAACAGAATTTACAGCTCTGGCAGGGAACGTGGTGTGATACGGCTACGCGGTCGCCCTTTTTGTATTTCTTTACGCCTTTTCCTGTCCGAACAATGTCGCCTGCTATTTCATGCCCTAAAACGAGGGGCGCTTTGTGCAGCCTATACCATTCTATAACATCGGTGCCGCATAAACCGCTTGCCATAACCTTAAGAAGAATCTCGCCTTGCCCTATTTCAGGCTTCGGCATCTCAAAAAGCCGCACATCTCTATTGTTATAATACATCGCGACACGCATAATATCAGAGTGATGCTTACAGCGACTTAAGCCTCTCCTTGAACGCCTTATGCTCTTCCAACAATTCTTCAGGCAGTTTATTTCCGAATATATCAAAAAATGCTTTCCGCTCTTTTAATTCATTCTTCCACTCATCTTTATCTATGTAAAAAAGTTCCGCCCATTTGTCTTTGGGAAAATCCAATCCGTCCATATCGACATCCTCATAAATAGGAGTATAGCCCAAGGGCGTCCTGATCGCCTCGACGTTTCCTTCGCAGCGGTCCAAAATCCAATTCAAAATCCTTAAATTTTCCCTGAACCCCGGCCATATAAATTCTCCTTTTTTATCTCTCCTGAACCAGTTAACGAAGAAAATTTTCGGGGTTTTTTTCATTTTCTTACCCATCACAAGCCAATGGCTTAAATAATCAACCATGTTGTATCCGCAGAAAGGAAGCATTGCCATTGGGTCACGCCTTACTTCACCCTGTTTCCCGTATTGAGCGGCTGTTCTTTCTGACGCCATAGTAGCGCCAGCATATACACCATGCTGCCAATTGAATGACTCATATATTAAAGGCGCGAGGCTTGCCCTTCTCCCGCCGAACATAATCGCCGATATAGGTACTCCGTGATGATGCTCTAATCTGAAAGATGCGGACGGGCACTGCGATATAGGCGCTGTAAATCGCGCATTCGGATTTGCCCCTGTTACGGGTTTGCCGTCCTTATCAACCATGCCGGGCTTCCACGGCCTTCCCATCCAGTCAATGCCCTTTTCGGGTGGAGGGCCGTCGCCGCCTTCCCACCACACGGTATGGTCGGGTTTTAAAAGCGCGTTTGTATATATCGCGTTTTTCTGAATTGTCATCATAGCGTTATAATTTGTTTCCCAATTAGTTCCGGGCAAAACGCCGAAAAAACCTGTTTCGGGATTTATCGCCCACAAAGCGCCGTCTGAATCAACCCGCATCCACGCTATGTCATCGCCCACGGTCCATATCCTGTATCCCTTTTTCGAAAGCGCCTCCGGAGGAAGAAGCATGGCAAGATTTGTTTTGCCGCATGCGCTCGGAAATGCGCCTGCTATATACTCGATTCTTCCGTTCGGTTTCTCTATGCCGAGAATCAGCATATGCTCTGCCAGCCAACCTTCGTTCTTAGCCAAAAAACTCGCGATGCGAAGCGAAAGGCATTTTTTTCCTAAAAGCACGTTCCCGCCGTAACCCGAACCAACGCTCCAGATGGTATTGTCTTCGGGAAAATGAAGAATGAGGCGGCGGTTAACGTCCAAATCCGCTTTACCATGAAGACATTTTGTAAACTCTCCGTCTTTGCCTAAATAATCCAGCACATCTTTGCCTACTTTTGCCATTATCAGCATATTCAATACGACATAGATGCTGTCCGACAACTCAACGCCTATCCTGCTGAAAGGAGACCCGACAGGGCCCATAGAGAAGGGTATAACATACATGGTCCGGCCTTTCATTGAATCTTTGAATATGCTTTTTGCTTTTCTGTATGCGGTGCCCGGCGACATCCAGCTATTATTCGGGCCTGCGTCTTTTTTCTTTTTTGTGCATATATAGGTAAGGTGTTCGGTGCGGGCGACGTCGTTCGGATGCGTCCTATGGTAAATACAACCGGGCAGTTTCTCCTGGTTTAATTTTATAATCTCGCCTGTTGAAAAAGCCTCTTTCTCCAGCTGCCTTTTCTGCTCCTCTTGACCGTCAATTATGACAATTGCATCCGGACGGCACATGCTGGCGCATTTATTTATCCATTTTTCTAATTCTTTATGCATCAATTTAATCATATAATATTAATATTTAATTGTTTAAATATGCCTGTATATTATAGCGGTAGGGGGGAACTATGTAAAGCCATTCTTTTTTATTTTATTGATGCTTAACCTCAAAAGTAGACATTCGGAAACAAGAAATCAGACATTGACATCATATATTGTAGTTGCCCAATTTATTGGGCTGATGCTATCGCGTAGCTGTAGTTGCCCAATTTATTGGGCTGATGCTATCGCGTAGCTGTAGTTGCCCAATTTACCTGTACCCCGAAGGGGTATTGGGCTGATGCTATCGCGTAGCTGTAGTTGCCCAATTTATTGGGCTAACAGCAGTTTGCCTGATAAATCAGGCAACTACATTGTTCATAGCCCATAGCGCATAGCGCATTTGTGATCATCTGTGCTTCGATTAAGGTATGTAACGGAACATTGAAAACATTACATTCTTTTTTGCTTTATACCAAGTAGGTTGGACGGGGCGTGGGAAGTTATTTTACGCGGATGGTAATTATAAGGTCGCCGTGATGACGGCAATAGGGGCATAGAGAACCCTGGTCCTTCATGCGCAGTTTCTGGCCGCTCTTTGTGCCGGGTTTTATCTTAAGAGTTATATTTTTACCGTTGTGATTGAATTTCACTTCCCCGCCGCTAAGGGCAACATGGCGCGGTATCGAAAGTGTGGCGCCGGTATTAGTTTCAACTTCTTTTACTCCTAAATCTTCGTCGCCATTGGAATAAGCGTATTGAGTATATCCGTTTTGGCTCATGTGGCTAAAAATATCGAATATATTGTCAAACATACCGTTTGAAAAAACAGTTCTTCCTCTTGCCCGCCTACCGGAGGCGCCGGAACCGGAAAATCGCTTCAATATTTCTTCAAAATCAAATCCTTGCGTTCCCTGGAATCCGCCTCCCGTACCGGCATATGCATAACCCTTCCTATAAGCGTCATATTCCTGCCTCCTTTTTTCATCGCTTAAGACATAGTAAGATTCCGATATCTCTTTAAATTTTTCTTCGGCCTGCTTCTGATTATCCTGGTTTCTGTCGGGATGATATCTCATCGCAAGCGCACGGAATGCCTTCTTTATCTCATCCAAGGTTGCGTTTTCCGAAACACCTAATATCTTATAATAACTTTTATCCTGCACCTCAAATACTCCTTCTACTATCTAAATACAGCCCTTCACAAAATTCGTTCAGGGCTGTTGATTTTTGTTAAGCCCTAACCTAAATAAAGAAAATAGGCATCTCGTCTATTAATCGCTATTAAATATAGGTGGTAATACTATCGGAAAATATGGACGGCGCGTCCTATTATTTAAATTAAGCCTGTAGGATTTCTTTGATTCTTGCTATCAATTTAGGTGTATCTAACGGCTTAACGAAATAACCTGAGACGCCTAATTCCTCTGCTTTATTCTTAGTTCGTTCATCTGATAAAGCTGTTATTATTATGATCGGTATATTAAAAGTTTTAGTATTGTCTTTGATATTTTTGAGCACTGTTATGCCGCCGCCTGCAGGCATCATTATATCTAACAGCATTAAGTCCGGAGCTACCTTAATCGCCTCAGACATACCTCCTACTGCATCAAGGGTTGCATAAACCTTGTAGCCTTCGCGCTCCAGTCTCGCAAAAAGCATTTTTACCAGGTCTTTGTTATCCTCAATTATTAATATCTTCTTCTTATCCTCTTCCATCCCATCCTCTTTTATTTCAAATTTTTTATTATATCATACAATTTTCTTTGGGTAACTAAATATTTCTCTACTTGATAAAACATGGTATCTGCCCTATTATTTATGCGCAACACATTCAATCTATTAAGGTTATGTATAACGTTTTTTTGCTTTCGTTTAAACTCTTTAAAAAACGTAAAGTGTCGCATCATAACTCTAGTTGTTTCAATAGGTTATGCCATAGAGGACCGTCCCCATAATACTTCTACTTTTTACTTTTTTCATATCCTTCTACAACTTGCTCATATTTTTCATGAATCATTTTTTTATCAAACTCCCGCATCTCATCGAGCATAGCGTCTCTTTCTTCCTGCAAAAAATAATCCATACAAGGGATAAAAAAATGCTTGTCCTCTTTTTCAATATGTTTAGGGTAGAATTTAACGAGTGTTTCCATATTTGAGATAATATCTTTTAAAACATTTTTGTCACCCTGTATATATTTACCCTTTGCTTCAACCAGTTTTTTTACATTGTTCCTTCCCAGCTTATGCTCTTCAATTAATTCATTCATAATCCGCCTGTGCTCATCTGAAAGGTTTTCTTTATTAAGATCTCTAAACAATATCTCTTCTTCCTTTCCATGATGGCATCTGTCTGCGTAAGTTTTTATGAAATCTATGACGGTATCTAAAAATAAAAGGCTTGTTTTGTTTTCCTTTTTTATAGTTTCGAGCTCAGCTTTCAATACCCTTATCATTCGTTCAATTAACCTGTGTTCCTTAATTAATGGCCCTACTGGCATCATCTTAAACCTCTCATGATCCGGAGCTGTGTCACAAGAACATCTAACTATTTTTTAAATGTCCGTTTGCTCGCTGCAATTTTAGAAAAAAGTCATCCTTTTTAAATGCCGCTGTCCACTTTCTCATAGTCATCCAGCCGCCAAAACGAATAATATACATGCGCCACGGTCTATACCATTTTTTCCAGCCATATTTAATATTGTGAAGAAAAAAGATCATGTATGGAAAAGATAGGGCCTTAAGGGCTATCATAAACATATATTTAAACCGGTAAATCCTGCCCATAATTTTCATCGGTGATGCCTGCATTTCTTCGGGAGTCATAGGCTCATCGGACTTAAAAAGCAGAAAGTTTCCGTCGTAATACTCCCACCCTAAATCCTGGCCCGAGTAAATCCGCTTCTCTCGTTCAAGCCTTTTTCTTAATTCTGTTCCGGGCAGTGGAACCGGCAGCATAACCTGAAAAGTGTCGAGATCCGCCATTCTTATAAAATTCTTAAAGTGTTTTACCCGCTCTTTTGCTGACATTTTAAAATTTACATCCTGTCTCATGGGATACCCAAAAATAAACATGCCGTGCACTAAAAATCCAAATTTACGAAATACTTTTGTAAGCGCTAACATGTCTTCAGGTTTCAAGCATTTATTCATCGCTTTTAATTCTTCTTTAATAGGCGATTCAAAGCCAATGGCTACAAAGTTAATTCCGGCCTGATGCATTGCAGCAAGCAATTCGGGATCTTTCGCTTTATCCAATCTTATCTGAACTCCCAGATCTAATCTTCTCTTTATATCTTTTTGGTAATTCCTTAGCATGTTGCAAAATCGTATGGTTTCATCCCGTTGTTGTCCGAAAAGGTCATCAACGATAAAAAACTTTCTGGCATCTTTTGTCTCCAGGAGAAAACTGATTCTTTCCAGCAACTGCTCAGGAGACGCAAAGCGAGGCCTGCCTTTAACGGTGCAAAACTCACAACCCATACCACAGCCCCGTATCCT
>Ga0315295_10001348_pt1 | contig 21034 bp, 18 predicted proteins | sample YL17G14_0_MG_FD_204453 | JGI IMG/M metagenome (GOLD analysis project Ga0315295, IMG submission 204453) | Sediment microbial communities from Yellowstone Lake, YNP, Wyoming, USA - YL17G14_0 | ecosystem: Environmental > Aquatic > Freshwater > Lake > Sediment | place: USA: Wyoming | collected...
GATCTGCTGGTGGTGGTGGACGACATGGCGTTGCCGCTGGGGCAGTTGCGGCTGCGCGGCCAGGGGTTGTCGGGCGGGCACCACGGGCTGGCGGATATTATCGAGCGGCTGGGGCGGGAGGATTTTTCCCGGTTGCGGGTGGGGATTGGCGCGGCCGCCCCGGGAACCGCGGTGGCGTACGTGCTGGGACGCTTCACGAGGGAGGAGGAGGCGGTGATGGCAGAGGCCGTGGAACGGGCGGCCGAGGCGGCCCAGTGTTGGCTGGAGAAGGGACTGGAGGCGGCGATGAATCGCTACAACGTGAAGTTGGCGGGGGCCGAGAGCGAGGAGTGAGGCTTTTGGCCGGGACCGCCGGGCGGGAGATGCGGTAGGGAACGGGGCGGCACGGCTGTGCCGAGGCGAGAACGTACCACGGCAGGAACCGAGACAAACAGTGACGGAGGTCTAACGTTGGGTCAGGAGATGAAGCGGCTGTACGAGGGGATGTTCTTGGTGGACGCGGCGACGGCGGCGTCGAACTGGGATGAGGTGCTGAAGGCGGTGCAGACGGTGCTGGACCGGGCCGGGGCGGAGGTGGTCAGCCTGTGCAAATGGGATGAGCGGCGGCTGTGCTACGAGGTGGAAGGCCGCAAGCGGGGCACGTACATCCTGAGCTATTTCCGGGTGGCGCCGGAGATGCTCCGCAGCCTGGAGCGCGACGTGCAGTTGAGCGAAGCGCTGCTGCGGGTGCTGGTGCTCAAGGCGGACCGGATTCCCAAGGACATTATGGACCAGCCGACGCCGGCAATGTCTGGGGAGCGGCCGCGAGAACGAGAAGGTGGGCGAGAACGGGAAGGTGGCCGAGAGCGAGAAGGCGGGCGAGAACGGGAAGGTGAGGGTCGGAGCCGCGGTCGTCAGGGCATAGGGGACGAGGAGGTCGAGGCGCGGGGGTCCCGGCTGAGCGCGGTGGAGGACGAGATCATCTCGGTCGAGGAGGAACCGGAAGAAAAATAGAGGCGCCCGGGCGGAAGCCGGGGCGGGCGAATAGGGTGGCCAGGTGAGCCCCGTCGCGTACCCTGCGACAGGCTCGGTGCCTGAGGCAGAAAGCGGGGGGCTAAAACGGGGCGCTGCGGCGCAAGGGCTAGGAGTAACGCGATGGCCAGTTACAATAAGGTGATCCTGTTGGGGAATCTGACGCGGGACCCGCAGCTTTCGTATTTGCCGAGCCAGACGCCCGTGGTGGAGTTCGGCCTGGCGACCAACCGCAAATGGAAGGCCCAGGACGGCAGCGCGCGGGAGGAAGTGTGTTTTGTGGACTGCCGGGCCTATGGTCGGCAGGCGGAGACGCTGAGCAAGTACTGCCAGAAAGGCCGTCCGTTGCTGATTGAAGGTCGTCTGACGCTGGATCAGTGGGAGGACAAGGACGGCGGCAAGCGGAGCAAGCACCGGGTGACGATCGAGAACTTCACGTTCGTGGACGCGCGGGGCGGCGAGGCGAACAGCGGCAGGCGTACACCGGAGACCGGCGGGGGCGAGACTGCCGGCGGCGGCGAGAACGCCAGCGGGAGCGAGGCTGCCAGCGGGGGCGCCGGGGGAGACGACATTCCGTTTTGACGGACGACGTAAGGCGGTCGAGAACCCCAGGCCGCCAGCGAAGAATAGAGGGTCTTGAGACGTTGAAGGAACGGAGACAGAGGTGGTACTGAGAAGCAAGACCAAGACCAAGACCAAGGCCAAGACGCGGGCGCCGGCGGAATGCCGCTTCTGCCGGGAGAAGGCCACGTACATTGACTACAAGGACGTGGATCGGCTGTCCAAGCTGCTGACGCAGCGCGGCAAGATTTATTCACGTAAGCGCAGCGGGAACTGTGCCAGTTGCCAGCGGAAGGCGAAGCGGGCGGTCAAGCTGGCGCGGTTCATGGCATTGCTGCCGTATTCGACCTGAGGAGGCCGAGCGCGGTTGTCGTGGGCGGGCCCGGATTGCGGATTCCCGGCCTCGGCCGGTCCCGCGTTTACGGTCATGGGGCACGGGTTCGAGAGGAATTGCCGGCGCAACGCCGGGGACTGAGGGAAGCGGCGAGAGCATGGAGGCGGCGAGGGCGGTCGGAGCACTCACCCCTGCGTCAAGCGGGGCGCTAACGGAAGAGGGTTATTGAGGAGAGCGACGGGATGAAGGTATTATTGCACGCGGACGTGGATCGGCTGGGCTATTTTGGGGACGTCGTGGAGGTGAAAAAGGGGTATGCGCGGAATTTCCTGCTGCCGCAGGGCCTGGCCGTGCCGGTGACGGAGGTGGCCGTGCGGGCCGTTCAGAAGGAGAAGGCGCAGCAAGCGGAACAGCGGCGGCTGGCGCAGGCGCAACTGGAGAAGATCGCGGCGGAGGTGAACGGAGCGGAAGTAACCGTGATGGCGCGGGCGAACGAGCAGGGGCATCTGTTCGGGTCGGTGACTGAGGCGGAGGTGGCGGCGGCGCTGGTGGAGAAGGGGTTCGAGATCCAGAGGAAGCAGGTGGCAATGGGGGAGCACATTCGGCAGTTGGGAGCGCACGAGGTGGCGCTGCGGCTGGCGGATGGGATCAAGGCGCAGGTGACGGTGCACGTTGTGCCCGCCCACGGCGGGGCGGAAACGGCGGAAGGCGGCGATGATGGAGCGGAGCGACTCAACGCAACCGACGAGCGATAGCGGCGCGGCCCGCCCCGCCGGGCGGGAGGGGGCCGTCGGGCGGATCCCGCCGCAATCGCTGGAAGCCGAGATGTGCACGCTGGGGTCGATGATCCTGGACGTGGAATGCATCGGGGAGGTGCTGCCGATCGTGAGGGCGGAGCACTTCTACCGGCAGGAGCATCAGTGGGTGTACGAGGCCCTGGTGGTGCTCTACGACCAGAAGCGGGCGGCGGACCTGGTGCTGCTGCGGGATGAGCTGAAGCGGCGGGGGCAGTTGGAGCCGGTGGGCGGGGTGGAGTACCTGGTGCGGCTGGCGGAGAGCGTGCCCAGCTCGGCCAACGCCGTGCACTACGCGCAGATCGTCAGGGACAAGGGGATGCTGCGCAGCCTGATCCAGGCCAGCAGCGAGATTTGCGCCGAAGCCTACGAGGACCGGGGAGAGGCGGCCGTCACGCTGGAGCAGGCGGAGGAAAGAATCTTCGCCGTGACCGAGCAGAAGATCGTCGGGCAGGCGCAATCGATGCGGGAGATCATGACGCGGATGTATGAGATGATCGACCGGCGTTCGGGGGCCCACGTGTACGGCTTGGCGACGGGATTTCGGGAGTTGGATGAGCTGACGGGGGGTTTGCAGGACGGGGAGATGGTCGTGGTGGCGGCCCGGCCGAGCATGGGCAAGACCGCGCTGGGGTTGAACATCGCCGAGCACGTCGGGGCGGACAATCGCCAGCCGGTGGCGATTTTCTCGCTGGAGATGGCGGCGCAGCAGTTGGCGGAACGCGTGTTGTGCGGTCGGGCGCATATTGACGGGCACAAACTGCGGCAGGGGATGCTCTCGGACGAGGAGAAGCAGTCAATGGACGCGGCGGCGGGGGAGTTGTCGGAGGCGCCGATCTACGTGGACGACACGCCGGCGATGACGCCGCTGGAGTTGCGCGCGAAGGCGCGGCGGTTGAAGGCGCGGCACGGGATCGTGGCGGCGGTGATTGACTACTTGCAGTTGATGCACGTGCCGGGGGCGGAATCGCGGCAGCAGGAGGTGGCGACGATCTCGCGGCACCTGAAGGCGTTGGCGCGGGAACTGCGGATCCCCGTGGTGGTGATGTCGCAGCTCAACCGGGCGCCGGAGGGCCGGGAGGGGCATCGGCCCCGGATGAGCGACCTGCGGGAAAGCGGCGCGATCGAGCAGGACGCGGACGTGGTGGCGTTGTTGCACCGGGAGGACTATTACCATAGCGAACCGGACTACGAGCGGACGAACCTGGCGGAACTGATCGTGGCCAAGCAGCGCAACGGCCCGACGGGGACGGTGGAGTTGGTGTGGAACGCGAGTTGGACGCGGTTCTTGGACTTGTCACCGGATCGGGAGCCGATCGGCATCTGAGGCGAGCCGGCCTCTGAACGCGGCGTGGAAGTATGTGAGGCTATGGTAAGAACAACAGGCCGAGCAGGACGAGGCAAGGGTCCGCGGGGCGCGAGTTGGATTGGTTGGCGGTCGGGGGCAGGCTGGGGGACAAGGCGGGTGAGCGCGTGGCTGATCGTGGCGGGGGCGGCGCTGGGGGTGATGCGAGCGGCACGCGTGGGGGGTCAGGCGCCCGGCGCGGAGCAGGCGCCCGCCGCAGCGGCCGCCCCAGCGTCCCCGGCGGAGGCGCCGACAACGCCATCGGAGACGCCAGCCCCATCCGCAATCGAGGCGATGGGGCAGGCGGCGGCGGAAGCAAAGCGGGTGGTGAAGGTGATGGTGGAGGGGAACCGGACGGTCTCCGAGGGCGTCATTTTGAATAAGGCGAACCTGCGGCCGGGGGCGGTCTTTTCGGAGCAGACCGTGGCGGAGGCGGTGCGGCGGGTGGCGGCGATGCCGCAGATGGCGGACGTGCAGTGGCGGGCGGAGGTCCAGGGCCAGGAGGTAATCGTCGTCTTCGTCGTGCGCGAGACCGACATGATCGAGGCGGTGGAGTTCTCCGGCAACAAGAGCCTCAAAGAAAAAGACCTGCTGGCGAAGCTGGGGTTTGGGGCGGGCGATCATCTGGACCGCTACCTGGTAACGCGCGGGGCGACGAACCTGGAGGAATTGTACCGGGAGAAGGGCTTCTACTTCGCGCGGGTGAGGCTGGATGAGGCGAAGCTGCGGGACGAGCGGCGGGTCGTGTACGTCATCGTGGAAGGCCCGAAGCTGCGGGTGAAAAAGGTGCGGTTTGTGGGCAACCAGTCCCTGAGCGCCGGGAAACTGCAAGGCAAGATTAAGACGAAGGCCTATTTCCCTATCTTCTCGAGGGGCCAACTGGTTGACGAACAACTCGACCAGGACCAGGCGACGTTGCAGGGATTCTACCGCGACGAGGGCTTCTTGGACGCCAGGGTGTTTTGGGAAAAACAGTTCAATGAGAAGAAGACGCGGGCGACGGTAACGTTTACCGTGGAGGAGGGACCGCGCTACCGCGTGGCGGGGGTGCGCTTCCAGGGGGTGGAGAAGCTGGCGGAGGCGGAGTTGCGCGCCGCCTTGGACCCCGACCTGACGCCGGGAAAGGTGCTGACGTACAAGCGCCGGGTGTTCGCGGAGCGAGCCGTCGAGCGGACCTACGGCAAACACGGGTACATCTATACGATCGTCCGGCTGGAACCGGAGTACGCCGAGCAGGAGGGGCAGGTAACGGCGGTGTTCCGGGTGCAGGAAAGCGGGCAATTCCATCTGGGACGGCTGTTGGTGCAGGGGAACACCGAGACGCAGGACAAGGTGGTGCGGCGCGCCTTTGACCACTTTGGTTTCCTGCCCGGCGGTCTGTATGACACGGCCGCGATGGAAAAGGGAAAGGAACGACTGCTGGGCGGCGGTCTGTTCGAGGATGTCAGCGTCCTGCCCGTGGGCCCAGCGCCGGACGAGCGGGATGCCTTGGTGGAGGTGAAGGAAACGCGGACGGGCTTGCTGCTGTTCGGCGTGGGAGTGGACACGAACAGCGGGGTGATGGGAGAGGTCTCGATTCAGCAGCAGAACTATGACGCCTCCCGGTGGCCGCGGAGCTTTTCGGATGTGTTCGCGGGAGAAGCCTGGAAGGGAGCGGGTCAGCGGCTCCAGTTTACCTTCTCCCCCGGCACGCAGGTAACGACCGGGCATGTCAAGTTCTTTGAGCCCTACCTGTTTGACCAGCCGTACTACCTGGACGCCACGTTGATGCTGTTCCGGCGGTGGCGGGAGTCCTACCTGGAGGAGCGCAAGGGGGGCAGCGTGACCCTGGGCCGGCGGTTTGCCAACGACTGGAGCGTGGAGGTGGGGCTGCGGGGGGAGGAAGTGACCGTGTCGGAGCTGGACTACAAGATCGTGAAGGACACCTCGGTGCAGCCGCCGCTTAAGCACAAGGTCATCCTGGCCCCGCCCCAGGTGCAGGAGGTCGAGGGGGACAACTTCCTGACGAGCATGCGGTTCGGCGTGGGGCTGGACAAGACGGATAACCTGTACCGGCCGAGCGACGGGTACCGGCTGAACGCCGACTACGAGCAATACGGGGCCTTGGGAGGCGATTTCGCGTTCGGGGCCCTCGGGGCGGGAGTGACGATGTATCGCACCGTGTACCAGGACATCACCGAGCGCAAGACGGTGTGGGCCGCGGCGGTGCGGGGCAGCCAGATCGCCGGAGACGCGCCGGTGTTCGAGAAGTACTACGCCGGCGGCATCGGCAGCCTGCGGGGTTTCGACTATCGCGGCGTGAGTCCGCGGAGCGGGCCGCGCGACGACCCGGTAGGCAGCGAATCCCTGCTGCTGGTCAACACGGAACTGACCCACCCAATCTTCGAGGAAGTGATTTTCGGCAAGGTCTTCTGCGACAGCGGCGTCGTCACCGAGGGGCGCTACCGCGTCACGGTGGGCTTCGGACTGGAGTTGCTGGTGCCGCAACTGTTCCAAATGGTGCCGATGCACTTCGATTTTGGCTTCCCGGTGGTGTGGGACGACAAAGACGACAAGCAGGTGTTCAGCTTCTCGTTTGGACTGAGCTTCTAGGCTAGGAAACGGATGGTGCCGAGCGGACTTCGGCCCAGGAAGGCAGGAAGGTGCGCTATGCGCAAGATGACGGCAGCGATGGTGTTGGGCGTGGTGGCGGCCGCTGGAGTGTGGGGGTACCGGATGAGTCAGGCGCAACCGGCGGCGCCGCAGGGGTTGAAGGTGGGCGTCGTGGACGTGACCAAGGCGCTGACGGAGTGCCAGGAAAACCTGGACCGTGAAAAACAGGCGGGGGACCGGAAGCAGCAGTTGGACAACGAACTGGCCAAGTTGAAGCAAGAGGCGAACGATCTGCGGGGGCAGTTGGAAACCGCCCTCAAGCCCGGCAGCAAGGAATACACCGACCGGATGCAGGATTTCTTTAACAAGATGGCGTTGGCGGACGCCTACGAGAAGGGGCAGCAGCAGGTCCTGGCCGCGGAGACCCAGGCGTGGATGGAGCGGCTGTATCGCAAATTCCTGGACGAAGTGGCGCAGATCGCCCGGTTGGAGGGGATCAGTCTGGTCCTGACAAAGGACGAAATCCCCGTTGAGCAGGCGACCAAGCTCAGTGAGTTGACGGCGGCGATTCGCTCGCGCAAGGTGTTGTTCTCGAGTCCCAGCCTGGACCTGACGGCCAAGGTGATGGAGAACCTGGATCGCACCTACAGTCAGGAGAAGGCGGCGCGGTCCGCCGCGGGCGCTGGACCGACGCTGACGAACCCGGCAGGAGTGCCGCCGGTTGGTTCGGTCCTGCCGCTGTCCCCGGCCAAACCGTAAGGGGCTGCCGTAATCCTGTGGTGCGGGTTGGGGGTTGGGATGCAGGGAAAGGAACCTCCAGCCCACGCCGGAGGTCGAAGTGCACCGGATGAAGCTAGCGACGTTGGCGGAACGATTGGGTGGGCGGCTGGCCGGGCCGGCGGAAGCAGAGATTACGGCCGTGGCAGCGTTGGACGAGGCCGGGCCGACGGACCTGTCGTTTGCCGGCGGCGCCCAGTACCTCAAGGACGTGCCCAATGCCCGCGCGGGCGCCGTGCTGGTGCCGGAAGACTTCGTCGGGACGAGCCAGGCCGCGCTGGTGTACGTGCGGAACGTGGATGAAGCGCTGGAGCAGGCCTTGCGGCTGTTCTCACCCCAGCAGCGGCCGGCGCCGGGGGTCCACCCGACCGCCAGCGTGGCGGCAAACGCGGAACTGGGCGAAGGCGTGTCGTTGGGCCCACACGCGGTATTGGAGGAGGGCGTCCAGGTGGGGCGGGACACGGTCATCGGACCGGGGTGCGTGCTGGGGCGCGGCGCCCGCGTGGGTGGGAACTGCCACCTGCACGCGAATGTCGTCGTGGAATGGGGCTGCGTCGTCGGCGACCACGTGATTATCCACGCCAACAGCACGATCGGGGCGGACGGATTCGGGTATCGGCTGGTGCAGGGCCGCCACCGCAAGATTCCGCATATCGGAATTGTGGTGCTTGAGGACGACGTGGAAATCGGCGCCAACAGTTGCGTGGACCGGGCGAAGTTCGGCCGAACGATGATAGGAAGGGGCACCAAGATTGATAACCTGGTGCAGGTGGCGCACAATGTGCGGGTGGGAGAGAACTGCCTTCTGGTGGCGCAGGCGGGGGTCGCGGGGAGTTGTCGGCTGGGCAATCACGTGGTGCTGGGCGGTCAGGTGGGCTTGGCCGACCACGTGAGCTTGGGGGACGGGGTGCAGGTGGGGGCGCAGGGGGGCGTGATGAATGATGTGGCTGCGGGGGAACGGCTGGTGGGCAGTCCGGCGCGGCCGGGCCGGCGAGCCCTGCGCGAAATGGCGTGCGTCCAGAAGCTGCCGGAGTTGTTCGAAGAGCTCAAGAGCCGGGGCATGTTGGCGAAGGACCGTGGAAGCGCAACGGACCATCGGTAAAGTCGTGCGAATCGAGGGCCGCGGCCTGTTCACCGGTGAACGGGCGGTGGTAACGCTGCAACCGGCGGAACCGGACACGGGGGTGGTCTTCGTCCGCACCGACCTGCCGGCGCCGGTGCGGATCGCCGCGCTGATCAGTGCGGTGGCGCCGCGGACGCGGCGGACGACCCTGCGGAACGGAACGGTGGCCCTCGAAACCGTCGAGCACTGCCTGGCGGCGATCGGCGGCTTGGAGATCGACAACGTCCTCATCGAGGTGGCCGGGGGGGAACTGCCCAACGTGGACGGCAGTTGCCAGCCGTATGCGCGGGCCCTCGCGGACGCGGAAACCGTGGACCAGCCAGCCTGGCGCCGCCCGCTGGTGATTCAGGACCCCCTGATGGTGCAGGAAGGGGAGGCCCGCCTCTATGCCCTGCCGCACCGCGCTGACGAACTCCACATCATCTACGACCTGGACTATCCCGAAGAACCGGCCATCGGACGGCAGTTCTTTCATTTCAAGGCCGGACCGGACAACTTCCTGAAGGAGCTGTCGGCGGCACGCACGTTTCTACCCGAGCACGAAGCGCGGGAGTTCCTCAAACGAGGCATCGGAACGCACCTGACGATGGGCGAAATACTGGTGCTGGGCCGGGACGGGCCGGTGGATAGCGAGCTGCGGTTCAAGAACGAATGCGTGCGGCACAAGATCTGCGACCTGCTGGGCGACCTGATGCTGCTGGGTCGGCCGTTGCGGGGCAGGCTGGTGGCGTATCGCAGCGGCCACACCTGCAACCATCAACTCGTCAGAAAACTGCTGGAATCGGCCCAATGGCAGGCCCGGCGCGAGCAGGTGAAGTCCCCGGCCGTGTTGGACATTCGCAAGATTCAGAAGATCCTGCCGCACCGCTATCCCTTCCTGCTGGTGGACCGCGTGATCGAGATCGACGGCGATCGGCGAGCGGTGGGCATCAAGAACGTCTCCATGAATGAGCACTTCTTCCAGGGGCACTTTCCCGGCACGCCCATCATGCCGGGCGTGCTGATCGTGGAGGCGCTGGCGCAGATGTCGGGACTGCTCTTCGCCCAGCGGCTGGAGCACACGGGCCAGTTGGCGGTGCTGCTGAGCATGGACAAGGTGAAGATGCGCCGGGCGGTGGTGCCGGGAGACCAGTTGCTCCTGGAGGTGGAGGCGGTGCGGGTCAAGAGCCGCACGGGAGATTGTCGCTGTCGGGCGCTGGTGGACGGGCATGTGGCGGCCGAGGCGCAGATACGGTTTATGCTGGTGGACGCCGACCCCGTGTAGGCGAACGCCAAAACCGCAGCACCAGACTCGAAACCGGCAGGAAGCCCCGGAATGTCGAACCAGACCGGGTAGGTGTGGGCCGCGGCAGCGAGACGAACAGGAGCGTGGCGGCGGTGGCGAAGATAGCGGCGACAGCCGTGGTGGACAAAACGGTCGAGCTGGGGGCCGGCGCCCTCGTCGGGCCGGGGTGCGTCGTTGAGGCGGGCGTGGTCATCGGGGACGACTGCGAACTGGTGGCCAACGTCATGGTGTGTCGGGGAACGCGCCTGGGCCGGGGCAATCGGCTGTTCGCCGGCTGCGTGCTGGGAGAAGCGCCGCAGATCCTGGGGACCGACCGTGCCGCCGCGGGGGAACTCATCATCGGCGAGGGGAACACGTTTCGGGAGTGCGTGACTATCAGCCGGGGGTCGCTGCTCGCCAGCGGCCGGACGACGGTGGGAAACAACAACTACCTGATGGCCTATTCGCACCTGGGGCATGACGTGGTGCTGGAGGACCAGACGACGCTGGCGAATTGCTGCCAGGTTTCGGGACACTGCCGGGTGGAGCGGAACGTGTGGCTGAGCGGGTATGCGGGGACCCACCAGTTCGTAACGATCGGGCGGTTCGCCTACGCGGCCGGCTATAGCGCCATGGCGTCCGACGTGCCGCCGTTTCTGAAAGTGTCGGGGAATTATCCGTGCATCGTGCGCGGGCTGAACCGGACGGGGTTGCTGCGGGCGGGGTTTGCCGCCGAAAGCATCCAAGCGTTGGAGCGGGCGTATCGGCTACTCTACCGGCGGAAGGACGGCCAGACCCTGGCGGCGGCGGCGGCGGAGCTGGCCCGGCAGGATGGCCTGGACGAGAACGTGCGGTACCTGCTCGAGTCGGTGCAGCGAAGCATGCAGCAGCGACAGGGACGGTATCAGGAACAGTTTCGCCGCTGAAGGCCGACGGCGAACACCACGACGAAGGACCAACGAGAAGAATGCCACGCATATCCCCGCTAGCGGTGATTGATCCGAAGGCAGCGATCGGAAGGGACGTTGCGATCGGGCCGTTCTGTGTGATTGGGCCGGAGGTGCAGATCGGCGACGCCTGCGAACTAGCCAACAACGTCACCCTGGAAGGGCGAACCCGGCTGGGGGAACGCAACGTCCTCTACCCGAACGTGGTGGTCGGCGCGGCGCCGCAGGATCTGAAGTACAACGGCGAGCCGACCGAGACCAGCCTGGGCCCCCGCAACGTGCTGCGGGAAAACGTGACGGTGCATCGCGGGACGGCGCTGGGCCGCGGCAGGACGGACATCGGTAGCGGGAACCTCCTGATGGCTGGGTCGCACGTCGCCCATGACTGCGTCCTGGGAGACGACATCCTGCTGGGCAACGGAACGCTGTTGGCGGGGCATGTGGTGGTGGAGGACGGGGCGGTGCTCTCGGGCCTGGTCGGAATCCATCATTTTGTAACGGTCGGGCGGTTGAGCTACGTGGCAGGGCTGACGGCCGTGCGGCGGGACGTGCCGCCCTACGTGAAGTTCTCGGGCGACCCCAACCGGGTGCGCGGTCTGAATGCGGAGGGATTGCGGCGCCGCGGGCTCGGCGCCGACGACGTGGCGGCGTTGAAGCGGGCGTACCGCCTGTTGTTCGGCCCAAACGCCGACCATGCCCTGGCCCATCGACTGGACGAACTGCAAGCCTCTGGCCCGCTCAGCGAGCACGTGGCGTACCTGTGCGCGTTTCTGCGGCGGAGCCTGGCGGGCCGCTTCGGACGATACCTGGAGACGCACCGACAAGATGGCCGCGAGGACCGGCGGTATCGTCGCCCGGCGGAGGTGCGCGAGTAGGTGTCGGCCCGGCTGACACGCGAGAATTGACATGGCAAGACAGTTGCGCACGGCAGTAATTGGAGCGGGGAAGATGGGCCGGCTGCACGCTCGGATCTACAGCCAGATGCCCCAGGTGGAGTTCGTGGGGGTGGTGGACATCCAGCGGGAGAAGGCCGAGGCGCTGGCCGCGGAGTACGGCACCCGGGCGTACACCGATCCGGCGGAGGTGCTGGACCGCCTGGATGCGGTGACGGTGGCGGTGCCCACCGAGGCCCATCTGACGGTGGCGGCGCCGTTCCTGTCGCGCTCCATACCGGTGCTGGTGGAGAAGCCGCTCGCCGTCGGCGTCCACGAGGCGCGCCGAATGCTGGAGCTGGCCCAGCAGCACCGCTGCCTGCTCCAGGTGGGCTATTCCGAGCGGTTCAATCCCGTGGTGCAGGCCCTGCGGCGGCTCAACGTCGCGCCCCGCTTCCTGGAGGCCGTGCGGATCAGCCCCTACACGTTCCGCTCGACCGACGTAGGGGTGGTGCTGGACCTGATGATTCACGACATCGACATCATGCTCTCGCTGGCCCACAGCGAGGTGGCGGCGCTGGAGGCGGTGGGCGTGAGCGTCGTCGGCCGCCACGAAGACATCGCCAACGCCCGGCTGACGTTTGCCAATGGGTTCGTGGCAAACCTGACCGCCTCCCGACTGGCGCTCAAGACCGAGCGCAAGGTGCGGGTGTTCAGCGAGGAGGCGTACCTGTCGCTGGACTATCTGAAAAAGAGCGGCCTGATGGTCCGTAAGGCCGCCAATATCGACATGGTGCAGTGGTTGCGCCAGCAGCAGGCCCGGCACGGCGACTTGAATCTGCTCCATCTCAAGTGGCAGGACTTGGTGCGCGTCGAAACGCTGGACATTGACGACCGAGAACCACTGGTGCTGGAGCAGGAGGCGTTTCTGCAGGCGGTCCGGGACGGTTCACGACCGCAGGTGTCGGCGGAGGACGCCATTGCCGCGATGGAACTGGCGGAGCGGATTGTGGCTAAAATCAAGACGCACGGCTGGTCGGGCGGCGCGGCAACCCTGGCGCCGGCCGTCGAAGAATGCCGCAACCCCCAGGCCGAAGGCCCGGCCAACGGACGGAATGCCAAGGTCTGATGGTTGCGGCCCCGCCGGGCGGACCAGGCGGCCATCGGTCGGAGGACGGCAACTATGGCCCAATTGAATGTGAACATCGATCATGTGGCGACGCTGCGGCAGGCGCGGCGGGCCGATGAGCCGGACCCCGTCTGGGCAGCCGTGGAGTGCGAATTGGGCGGCGCCGCCGGCGTGACGATGCACCTCCGCGAGGACCGGCGACACATCCAGGATCGCGACGTGGAGCTGGTGCGGCGGGTGACCGGCGTCAAGCTGAATCTGGAAATGGCCCTGGCGCCCGCCATGGTGCGACTGGCGGCGCGGCTGCGGCCGGACCAGGTGACCCTCGTCCCGGAGCGGCGGCAAGAGTTGACGACCGAGGGCGGTCTGGACTGCGTGCGACAACAACGGCGACTGGCCCAGGTCGTCACACGCTTGCACCGCGCCGGCATCGTGGTCTCGGCGTTTATCGTGCCGCGGGCGGAGCAGGTCGCGGCGAGCGCCGCGGCAGGCTGCGCTGCCGTCGAGCTGCACACCGGCGCCTACGCCCACGCGCGGAACGAGCGGGAACGACGCCGGCGCATCGAGGAACTGCAGCGGGCCAGGGATGTCGCCTGGGACCACGGGCTGACGGTGCACGCCGGCCACGGCCTGACCTATCGGAACATCGGCCCGGTGGCAGCCATCGAAGGAATCGAGGATTTCAACATCGGGCACAGCATTGTGGCTCGGTCGGTGTACGTCGGACTGCGGGAGGCCACCCGTGAAATGATCGCCCTGATTGACAAGGCCGCCCGCCTTATGTAAACAGCCGGTGCCGAACAGGAGGACAAACCATGTTTACCGGGAGCCTGGTGGCTCTGATTACGCCCTTCGCGGACGGGCAGGTGGATTACGCGACGCTCCAGGAACTCGTCGAGTTCCAGGTCAAGAGCGGCATCGATGGCATTGTACCCGCGGGGACCACGGGGGAATCGCCCACGCTCACCCACGACGAGCACAAGGAGGTCATCCGGGTCGTCGTCGAGACCGCGGCGGGCCGCGTGCCGGTCGTCGCTGGCACGGGATCCAACAGCACCGCCGAGGCCATCGAACTGACCGCCTACGCCAAAGAGGTGGGGGCCGATGCGTCCCTCCAGGTCGCCCCGTACTACAACCGACCCACCCCGGAGGGACTCTACGCGCACTTCGCCGCCATCGCCGAGGCTGTGGACCTGCCGATGATCCTCTATAACATCCCTGGCCGCTGCGGCGTGAACGTCGCTCCCGAGACCGTCGCCAAACTCGCCCAGATCGAGAACATCGTCGGCATCAAGGAGGCCAGCGGCTCCCTGGACCAGGTGTCGGAGATCGCCCTCAGTTGTGGTCTGACGATCCTGTCCGGCGACGACAGCCTCACCCTGCCGATTGCCGCCGTTGGGGGCAAGGGCGTGATCTCCGTGGTGGCCAATATCGTGCCGACGGACGTCAAGGCCCTGACCGACGCCATTCTCGAGGGCGATTTCGCCACCGCCCGGCAGTGGCACAACAAACTGTTCAAACTGGGCAAGGCCCTCTTGAGCCTGGCCACCAATCCCATCCCGATCAAGGCGGCGATGGCTCTGCTGCACATGGCCTCCGCCGAAATGCGACTGCCCTTGGTGGAACTGGCCCCCGCGAAGAAGGAACAACTCACGCAAATCCTCCGGGAGTACGGCCTGCTGCGCTAAGCGGTCCGGTCGCGCCACCCGCGCCAAGGGCAGCTCAAGCCTCGCTGGGGTGCGGCTGTGCTTGCGCCAAACGGTAGGCCCGTCCCAGCCGGGCGACCATGCGCCCGGCCAGAAAGTGCTTCCGCAGGTAGCGCTGCGCATTCTCCGCAAAGCGACGCGCCTGCTGGGGGTCGGCCAGCAGTGCCTCCAGGCAATCCGCCAGTCGGGCGTCGTCGTCCGCCGGCAGGACGCGGGCCGTCTTGCCCTCCACGATCAGGTCGTTGTCCGGACCGCGAATCACCACCACGGCATTCCCGACGCTGAGGGCTTCGAGCAACTCGGGTCGCCACGAACGTAGCGGAAAAGGCTGCACGAAAACGTCGGCCTCGCGGAAAATGGTCTTGTGCGCGTCCAGGCCGCGCAGCATATGCGTGACGGGGGGGCCAAAATGGACCTGCTCGATCAGCCCCAACGCGCTGGTCAGCCGGCGGAGATCATGCTCGGCCGACCCCCGGCCTAGAAGCATCAGGTGGACACGCCGCCCACGGTCCTTGAGGCGGCGAATCGCCCGGATCAGCGGCGGCAAGCCCCGACCGACTTGCAGCGGGCTGCAACACAGAACCACCGGCGCCTGACCGTCGTGGCTCAAGCAGCAGACTTCCGTGCTGACGTGCGTGCCGATGGGCAGCACGTGGACGCGCCGAGCCGCCCTCGGGTGCGCTCGCCGCAAACTCCGCGCCACCGTGCTGTTGCAGCACAGAACCGCCGCGCAGGCCGCATCGCTCACGTCGAGGGAGCACCGGTCCAAGGCCAGGACCGAAACCAGGTAATTGACTTGGAGAGCCCGGCTCAGACCCCCAACCACGCTCTGGATGTTCTCGCTCAGGGCGTGCAGCAGGGTGGGCTTGAAGGGCCGCAGGGTCTCGGCCAGTCGGCGGACCCGGCGGTCCGGCCGCAGGCGATCCAGGAACGACAAGTACGGCCTGCCCACCCACACGCGCCGGCCGGTCAGGTCAACCTCGGACGCCGGACCCGGCCGGCTCGATTCGAATACCAACCGCACCGGCGGACTGGGCACTTGGTGCACGAACGGCGCGCCCTCGGGGCACACCAGCGTCATCTCGCCTACCTCGTCCAGCAAACCTACCGTGAATCGCCGCAGCACCGGCCCATAGCAGTGCAACGCGTCCCGGTCCGCCAGCAGCACCACGCGCAACGCCGCCGCCGGACCCGCCCCGGAAAGATTGTCGGACAACGCTTCCATCGACGTTCCGCGGAAACCCTGCCGCCCGCTTCCATTCGATTTCCTGCCGGCAGCGGCGACGGCAAAAAGGGCCCGACCTTCCCGAACCAGCGGCCTACCAGTTGCCCAGCAGCTCGTAGGGCAAAATCGCCAGCACGTCCTCGCGGGCCCACAACCGCGCCATGCCCGCCACGTGGACCGCCAGCCGGCGCACGCGCCCCTCCCCCGGAAAGCCCACGCCGACCACCCCCTCGCCGAGGCGCGCTGAAAGCCCCGCCAGCCCGGCTAGCGGGCTGCCCGACCCTCCCGGCGCCGCCGCCAGCACTTCGTCCAGCAGCTCCGCCAGGGACTTGGGCCGCGGCAGGTGCCGAAGGTGATAATCCGTAACGTGCGCCTTCTCCGCCGCCAGGCGGATGGCGTCCTGCAAACCGCCCAAGCCGTCAACCAGTCCCAACGCCGCAGCCTCCCGACCGGAAAAAATCTGGCCCTGCGCCAGGTACTCCAGCGATCCTTGCAGCTTCGCGCCGCGCGCCGCAAAAACGACGGCCTTGAAAGCCGCGTGCGTCTGCTCCAACAGATCGTACAGCCTCAGACGCTCCCGGCTGTTGAACACCCGGAAAGACGAATACAGGTCCGCGTTGCGCCCCCGCTGCGCACTCCAGGCGCTGACACCCAACTTATCCAGCAGCGCGCCGAACGCGATCTTACCGCCCACCACCCCGATCGACCCCGTAATCGTCGTCGCCTGCGCCAGAATATCAGGCGCGCCGCAGGCCACGTAGTACCCCCCCGAGGCCGCCACGTCTCCCATGCTCGCCACCACCGGTTTCTCGGCGGCGCAACGACGCACCGCGTCGCACATCACCTCGCTCGCCGTGGCGGAACCGCCCGGTGAGTTGATCCGCACCACCACGGCCTTGACCCGCGGATCTTTGCCCGCCTCGTTCAGGGCGAACCGAATCGTGCGGCTCCCGATCAGGGCGCCCCCAAAACCAGCCTCACTCTCGCCGGAGGCGATCGGACCGTCGATATAAACGACCGCGATAACGTCCCCCGCTGGCTCCGGCGGCGGCGCCAGTAGTCGCTGCAACTCGGCCAAAAAGGCAAAGGGATTGTCCAGACGCAGCCCGGCGAACGAACGTCGGCCGTAGTCCTGCCGGAGCCGCACCGGCCCGCCCAGTTCGTGCTCGAGGTACTTCAGGAACGCCTCCCGATGCAGCACCTCGTCGATCAGGCCCGCCTGCCGCGCCTGACCGGCCAGGTACGGCCCATTGTCAATCAACTCGCGCACGGCCGAAACCGATAGCCCCCGCCCGACCACAATGCTGTCCACCAGGTGGCCGTAGAGGTCGTCCAGCAGTCGCTCCAGTTGTCGTCGTTCAGCCTCCGAAGGACCCGTGCGGGTGAACGGCTCCGCCGCCGACTTGGAATCTCCCAGGTGCAGAAAGTCCGCTTCCAGACCCAACTTGTCCAGGAGGTCCTTGAAATACACCGCGTTCACTGCCAGGCCCGTCAGCCCCAGTTCCGCCCCGGGACTCATCACGATCCTGTCGCAGGCGCACGCCACCAGGTAGCCGCTCTGCTCCAGGGATTCCGCATAAGCGTAGGTCTTCTTCCCCGCCTGACGCAGACGCTGCAAGCCGGCGCGCACCTCGTCCACCTGAGCCCAGCCGAGCACCGGCTCCTCGATGCTCAGCAAGACCGCGTCGATCTGACCGTCCCGCGCGGCTTGCTCGAACGTCTCCAGCAGATTGACCAAGGCCGGCGCACTCCCCAGGCCGGAAAACCCCAGGAAAAACTCGCCCGGACTCTCCACCACCACGCCATCCAGCCGAATGACCGCTACCACGCGCGGGGCGGCGCCCGCCGCTCGGTTGGGCTCGAAGGTCGAGGTCGGCGAACTCGCCGGAACCTGCTGGTTGGGCTCCCCGGCAGCCTGCGCTCCAGACGCCGCGGCTGCTCTGCCGCCCCAAACCGAGGGCAGCCCTCCCCCGGCAAGAACAACCAGCACGCCCCAAGCCAGACCCAGCACCGCCCCAGGATGCAGACGGCGTGACGTGCCTGTTGTCATGGGCATTTCCTCAAGTCGCCGACCATCTGGGCCGCCGACCAAGCCGGTATCATAACTAACGCAAGATCAGGCGTCAACAGCGGTTTGCTCCTCTCAGACCGCCGCCGCGGGCACGGCGCCGCACGCCGGGTCGAAGGCGGTTTTGCCGTTGCCAGTCGGCGGACCGGTCGCTAACATTAACCACGCTCGGCGGACCGTGATCTCGTGGTCCGGCCGGGTCGGGCGCCGCCGGCCCAGCGCAGAGGAAGCCGGCGGTAAAAACCGGCCCCGCCGGACCATTATGGAGCTAAAAACCCGGCTTCTTGAGTCATTATGAACCTACAGACCAGATCGGAAGGAGTGAAGCTATGACGGTTGAGGAACTAACCACGGTGCCAACCTACGAGGTTCCCGCGGCCATTAAAGGCAAGACCGACATCGACTGGGACAAGTACCAACAAATGTACCAGCGATCCGTCCAGGACCCCGAAGGCTTCTGGGCCGAACAGGCCGAAAAATTCGTCACCTGGTACGCCAAGTGGGACAAGGTGCTCGAATGGGACTTCCGCACCGCGCGCATCACCTGGTTCCGCCGCGGCAAGCTTAATGTCAGCTACAACTGCCTGGACCGCCACGTCGAATCCGGACACGGCGACCAAACCGCCATCATCTGGGAGGGCAACGACCCCAAGGAGGACCGCAAGCTCACCTACAACGACCTGCTCGAACAGGTCTGCCAGTTCGCCAACGCCCTCAAGCGCCTCGGCGTTAACAAGGGCGATCGCGTCTGCCTCTACCTGCAAATGATCCCCGAACTCGCCATCGCCATGCTCGCGTGCGCGCGCCTCGGCGCCGTCCACAACGTCGTCTTTGGCGCGTTCAGCGCCGAATCCCTGTCCGAACGCATCACCGACTCGCAGTGCAAGCTCCTCATCACCCAGGACACGGCGCTCCGCGGGGCCAAACGCGACATCCCCATGAAGACCAACGCCGACGAGGCCGTCAGCCGCTGCCCCAGCATTGAGCACGTCATCGTCGTCCGGCGCACCGGCATGAGCGTGCCCATGCAGCCCGGCCGAGACCTCTGGTGGCACGAACTGGCCGCTCAGGAATCCAAGGTCTGCGAACCCGTCCCCATGGACGCCGAGGACCCCCTCTTCATCCTCTACACCTCCGGCAGCACCGGCCATCCCAAGGGCGTCTTGCACACCACCGGCGGCTACCTCGTCTTCGCCGCCATGACCCACAAGTACGTCTTCGACTACAAGCCCGGCGACGTGTACTGGTGTACCGCCGACATCGGCTGGGTCACCGGACACAGCTACATCGTGTACGGACCCTTGTGCAACCGCGCCATCACCCTCGTCTTCGAGGGCGTCCCCAACTACCCAGACTTCGGACGGTTCTGGCAGGTCGTTGACAAGCACAAGGTCAATATCTTCTACACCGCACCCACCGCCCTCCGCTCCCTGATGAAAGAGGGCGACACCTGGCCGGCTAAGCAAAAGCTCGCCTCCCTCAAGGTCCTCGGCACCGTCGGCGAACCCATCAAAAGCCCCGAGTGGCACTGGTACTTCCGCGTCATCGGCAAGGAACGCTGCCCCATCGTGGACACCTGGTGGCAGACCGAAACCGGCGGCATCCTCATCACCCCTCTCCCCGGCGCCATCAAAACCAAGCCCGGCTCCGCCACCCTGCCCTTCTTCGGCGTCCAGCCCGTCCTTGTGGACGAAAACGGCCAGGAACTCAAGGGCAACGACGTCCGCGGCAACCTCTGCATCAAGGCCCCCTGGCCCGGCATCATGCGCACCCTCTACGGCAATCACGAACGCTTCGTCGAAACCTATTTCACCATGTACCCCGGCCTCTATTTTACCGGCGACGGTTGCCGCCGCGACGAGGACGGCTACTACTGGATCACCGGCCGCGTCGATGACGTCATCAATGTCTCCGGCCACCGCCTCGGCACCGCCGAGGTCGAAGGCGCTCTCGGCAAGCACCCCGCCGTCGCCGAGGCCGCCGTCGTCGGCTTCCCCCATGACATCAAGGGCACCGGCATCTACGCCTACGTCACCCTCAAAACCGGACAGCTACCCTCCGACCAACTCATGAAGGAGCTTGTCCAGGTCGTCCGCAGGGAAATCGGCCCCCATGCCTCCCCGGATAAAATCCAGTTCACCCCCGCCCTGCCCAAAACCCGTTCCGGCAAGATCATGCGCCGCATCCTCCGCAAGATCGGCGAGGGCGCCGTGGACCAGTTGGGCGACACCTCCACCCTGGCTGACCCCAAGGTGGTCGAATCCTTGATCGCGGGCCGGCGGTAAGATCGAGGGTCTCCGTCGGCGCACGGGCAAACGCGAGCAGGCGGCAGGGCCCCGCGGCTCGGACGCCTGTTCTTTCGGCGGGGCCGACCGCCCGTTGCCCAAAGCGCCCGTCTCGACTACAGTGGTGCCGCTATGGCCATCAGGGCGGTTCTGTTCGATTTGGGCGAGACCCTGCTGCACTACGGGTCGCTGGACACGAATGTCGTGCTCCGCGAGGCCGCCGAGCTGTCCTACCGCTTCCTTGTTGACCGGCTCGCCTCGGCCCCCCGCCGCCTCGGATTCCAACAGTATCGCCGCCGGACCGTCTGGGCCATCAAGTGGCGCTACCTCTGGTCCAACGTCACCAACCGCGAGTTCAACGGGTTGCGACTCCTCAAGAGAGTGCTGCGGCGACTGAACCTGGCGCTCAGCCCCGCCGACCTCCTCGAGCTGGGCTGGCTGTGGTACAAGCCTCTGGCCGACCGCGCCACCATTGATCCCGCCCTGCCTGAGCATCTCGAACGCCTCACCGGCATGGGCCTGCGCCTGGCCATCGTCTCCAATACGTTCTCCCCGCCCGCCGTCCTCGACCGCCAGCTCCGGAACCTCGACCTCTTACGCTTCTTCCCCGTCCGCCTGTATTCCTCGATGACCGTCTTTCGCAAACCCGACCCGCGCATCTTCACCCGCACCCTGCGCGAGCTCGCCGTCGCCCCCGCCGAGGCCGTCATGGTCGGCGACCGCCTCCGTCAGGACATAACGGGCGCCCGCCGCGCCGGCATCCGGCCCGTCCTCCTCCGCCCCCGGCCCCACGCCGCTCGGCGGGCCCCGCCCCACGTCACCGTCATCGAGCAAATCGCCGAACTCCCCGAACTTGTGGCCTGGTGGAATCGCACCTAGTAGTTCTTCACAAGTAAAGATGTGAGTTGAGCCGATCTCCTATGAGGCACAGGGATGTGCCGGGAAGGATAAGGAGATCGGACATGAACAAGAAGTATGTGGTGCGGCTGAGCGGTGAAGAG
>Ga0315295_10001349_pt1 | contig 21032 bp, 15 predicted proteins | sample YL17G14_0_MG_FD_204453 | JGI IMG/M metagenome (GOLD analysis project Ga0315295, IMG submission 204453) | Sediment microbial communities from Yellowstone Lake, YNP, Wyoming, USA - YL17G14_0 | ecosystem: Environmental > Aquatic > Freshwater > Lake > Sediment | place: USA: Wyoming | collected...
TCTGCAGAAATTTTTAGATGTTTTTTTAACAAATTTAATGCTCACATCATCCATTTCCAGTTCCTGAATAGCATGAAGAGTATCAATGTGTACTTTACTTGATGCATCCCTATTTTCAAGCATAATTTTCTGCTCGAGAGTAACATATGCGGGAATTGCACCATATAATTTATATAATTCTTTAATATTCTCCATAAGATATTTAAAGTATGGCCCATCAAAATATTTACTTTCAATGGTTTCAATGACTGTGATTGAGAACTTCTTATCCTCAATTAATATTTTAAGCAGTTGCTGTTGAAATGTTGTTCCTAAATAACCAAAATTTTTATCACTCATTTTTTATCTCCTATTTTACTTTTAGCTCATATTGTAGGTACTTCATAGTTAGTACTTCAGATGACAATATATTCGTTATATTTAACAATATCTGTCTGACTTTCGGCCTAATATCCACCGCGTATCTTGCTTTTGGATGATAAATATGAGCAGGAAAGATCCTAGAAATAAATACATCTTCCCCCATCTTTATTCTAAGTAAAAAATACTCTTCTTTATTATCAGTTGGATCTTCTAAATTCTTAATATCGGTAAAAAAATTTGTATTTTCATTCATAAAATCCAATGTTTTTATTTTCAAATCTTGCGAAATTTCTTCACAAATTTCTTTTACACACTCATATAATTCTACCGAAAATTTTGCGTCTGGATTATAATGTGAAACATTAAAATATCTCTGAATAACTATGTTTTTTTCTAGTGTTAAGAGAAACTCAAATTTAGCGATATCTTGGTTCTGCATATTTTTATCTTTTAAAATTTAATCGTTTATTTTTTTCTTTTCTGGTTAATCTGAGGAATGGATTCAAAAATTTAAGCCACGCGTCATCTGATTTTGGAAGGACATTAAATAATCCATCTTCTATCATCATTTTCATTGTATTCTTATATGACCTTCCTTCAGGATCAAGATTTTCATTTATTAATGTATTTATACCTTCCTTTGCTTCATCAGTTAAAATTGGATTTTCTAAACTTACAATACTACTATTAATCTGGTAAAATTCTTCACCGAATACACCATATTTAGTAACCCCCGTCAATAAATTCTGTACAATTTTATCCTCCTTATCTTGTTCGAAAAGGAAATTGGCTTTATGTTTTACATAATCCAATGTAAGGGGTTGAGTTACAATCTCAGGAAAAAGCACTAAAAGCCTTTTAATTCCAAGACTCTTAATTCCTGCAATGTCATCTGAATAATCACCGCACAACATTTTTACTAATTTAATGTTCTCGATTAAAATCTCTTTATGGTCATAAACAAAACTATCTTTTGGTTTATAAAGTTTTCTATGAGATGGATTATATAATTGTGTATCTTTTGAAACAAGTTGCGTTAGATCTCCATCCGAAGAGAAAATTATCTTTTTCTCTGGCGAAGAATTTTGAACATAATATGCAATGCAATCATCTGATTCACAATATGCATATTCTCCTTGTCTCACATAAACCTCTTCAAGATATTGTTTTATCCTACTTCTTTGATAATTATAAGAATTTTCTTCTTCTTCAGATTTAAGTCTAGATTTTCTATTTTCCTTATAATGATGATATATTTTTTTTCTTGATAGAGATCCATCCTCTCCATCCCAAAAAACTACGATCTTATCTAAATGATAATTCTCAAATGATATTCTAAGGGTGTTTAGAAAATGAAATATCCCTCCAATATGATTTCCCTTATAGAAAAAGTTTTTTGCTCCATAAAAGCCGATGGTTAATAAATTATCACCATCAACAACTAAAGTGGTCATTCATTTTTATTATTCGTGAATATATCTTCTATAAACCTAGAAATTGTATGTTACTGCCAACAGAATAAAAGGATTTTTTGTTGTAACATTATATCCGCCGCCCACATTTATAAGCCTAAAAGCACTTACTGTTCCTGCAAAAGATACCGAAGCGCTAGTCGTTTCTGTTGGTACGGCGCCTAATAACATCAATAAATTAAATCCGTAATTATTATACGGAGTACCATTATTATCAATGTAATGTTGGTAACCAAGACCTAACCCAGCTGAAGTAAGTGACGAAGATGACCATTCTTTTGATGTTCTATCATAAGTCAACTGTGTTGCCGAAATTTCAATTGCTGGCCTAAAATACCATAGCGAAGAAGGTTCTACTGATGTGTTTAACGGACAAGTTGCATTTAAACGATTTACAAATTGCTGATGCGTTACAGGACGCAAAAATCCTCTCCACGGTCCTTGTGAAAACCCTGAAATTGTTATGGCTACGAAAGCCATCAAAATTAATAATTTTTTCATACTTACTTTAATTTATTTTTTTGTTATTTTCATATTGATAATTAAAAGATACAAAAAATTTTCCATAAATCAAATAATCTATACTAATATTTTGAATGATTTATGAATGTTATCTATCCACCATAAAGGCTGAAGATTTGTATAATGACATAATTTATATAATTCATCTTCTGTTTTTGCTGAGTCTAACGGTATTCTATGATCAATATGCCATCCAAATTGTCCGTGATTTCCCCAATTCATTCCATCAGTAAATTGTTTTTCTAAATACTCTTTTAATTCTGGCGGCGATATTCCAACAATGTCGAATGTTTTATTTCTCTTCGTTATATTAAATTTTTTTATATATTTATGTAAACTAGATCGCACATTATTTGTGATTTTATAAACTGGATCGTCTTTTTGTCTTTCTTTCTTTCGTTCTCTTTTTCTTGGATTATAATTTTTACGATATTCTTTTCTTTTTTCTGGATGATTCATTATCCATTCTTTTGTTCGTATTTTATTTTTTTCAATAAATTCTATGTAATTTTTTTTATTACGATCATTAACCCAATCAGGATGATTTTGCCTCCATATTCGTTGAGATTCTAAAACTTTATCATAATTCTTTTTGGAGTATTCTTTACTGCGTTTATTATTACATTCCTTACAAAAATAATTTAATCCATCTTTACTTTTTGATAGCTTTCCAAAATCAGAAAAATTTTTTTCGATTTTACATTTACAACATATTTTTCCCATTACATCATTCAGAATCTTCCTCATTTATAATATTTGCGTCTGCTATTTCTGATATAGGAACGCCCAATTTTTCACTAATATAGTCGCCAGCAATTTTTTTATATTCTTCAATGGATTTTTTCTCTTCAGCCTCATTTTTGGCCCTCATAAAATCATGCGCGGTCACTAATATCTTACCATCTTCATATCCCAATCCATTGACATGATTCTTCATCACGCTAATTTTAGTCCTCGTTGCAATTTTAACCTTTCTGCCGTCTTTTTGAATTGAAATTTTTGTTATTCCCGCATTTTTCTGATTTCCAAATAAGAAAACCAAAGTCGAATTCAGCCATATTGCTTCCCCGCCTTTTGCTTTAATCCTTGGTTGTCCCATTGGATTATCTGGAAGTTCAACCCATGGTTGGTTGCAAATAACCATCGTATTTGTGTGTTTTTTATCAGATCTTCTTGATCCTGTAATTCTCTGGTTCAAACCCATTCCTATTTTATCTGATAATACTGCTGCGTTGTGCATTTTACCGCCACGACCCTCATATGTCATTTTGCATGGAATGGATCCTACGGAATCCCATAAAAAGCACAAATCATAATCTATTTCTCCTTTATCTTGTGCATTAAGTAAATCCTCAATATAATCCGTGATTTGCTCAATATAATCAAAGTGATTATTAAAAAGAAAAAATCCATCCCACACATTTTCGCCAGTCTTTTCATCTATTTTTTGTTCACATAAAAGGCCCATAAGCATTGCATGAAAAAATGTCCATTTTTGCTCTGTTATAAGAAAAACCGGCAATATATTTTTTTTCTGAGCATCAATTGCTGTTTTAATTAAGGCCCCCGTTTTACCCGTGTCGGTATGTCCCAAAAACATATTTAAATGTCCCATAGCGGGGCCAGGAATGCCACAAGCATCCAAAAAAGCATCTCCTAAATCAAAAAATCTATCAGGTTTAAATGATGCTTCTTGTGAATATTTTTTCTGTATCACCGAAAAATCCATTTTTTTAATTGTCGCCATATGTTCGTGTTCTATTTATTTTATTAAATTACCGATAATCTTCCGAGCCTTAATAGTCGTCGGAAGATTAACGGCTAATTTGAATGATTAAAACGGTAAATCATCTTCACTTTCAGGTTCCTCATCTGCCTGTGGATCTGGCAAATCTGCTGGCGCTGAACCGCCTATTGTTTCCTCTGCAGTTGATCCAGAAACCCATTTTTTAGTGTTTGGATCCCATTTTGGCGTTCCTCCATTAGCCACCATTTCAAGATATTCCTCTGGCTTTTTAGAATAAACATCCGACCACACTAGAGTATCCTCAATCCATTTCTTTGCAATTTCTGGATCAGTATGTAACGGACTTGGATCTTCTGGAATAATTGAATTTATTGTTGTATAGACTTTCCCATTGCCTGATGTAGTCAGAGCTAAAGAAAGAGTTAAATCACGCCCTTTAACTGGATCGGTAATATCTCCTTTATTTTTCCATATCGGAAAAATCTTATCAAAAACGCCCTCAGCTTTGGAATTATTTTTAAATCTCCAGAATTTCGGCCCGTCCTGCTCATGATCTCTGTCAATAAGTTTTACAACAAAGAATTTACGAGAACGATAGTTCTTCGCTATTTCTTTATCAGATTCAATACCCGTAGCTTCGAGGTTCTCTCTAACTTCATTCAATGGTGAACGCTTGCCATCCTGTTTCGGATCAAAAAGCTTAACCCATTTTCCATCCACTTGTATTTCATGGAAAAACACTTCACTAAATGGAGATGATCCATCTTTTGTGGGCAAAATACGTACCCGTCTCTCTTCACCTTCAGAACCTTTCGGTAAAATCGTGGTGAAATACTTTTTCATTCGTTCCTCTTGAGAGGCAAATCTGTTGCCGCTTGCGGCTCTTCTGTTTCTTTCGTACTGTTCTTGTACTGTTTCAAATTCTGTTCCCATAATTTAATTTAGTTTATAAAAAAATATTGTAATCAAAATATACATAAAAAAAAGTTCATATCAAAACTAAATTCTCTTTTTATTAAAAATAATTTTGTTTAACATTAAAAATATACATAAAAAAAGCCTGATTTCAAAACCAGACTTTCTTTTTTAAAAAAATTATTCAATTAATCTTGTGATTTACATAGTATTGGCGTCTGCATTTGGATTAAATGATTTCATTACATCATATTTACCATAATTTTCAACATCATTTTTGGTTAACACATATTCATTCTTACCCGATTTTTCCATTTCGCCTCGTTTTTCAGCAAAAAATTCATCGGGTTTTTTATTAAATGGATATGAATCCAATGACCTCATCTCAAGTTTTTCTATTGGTGTTTTTGGCTTAATTTTTTCAATTTCGGATCCCAGTTGATCAATTTTAGCTAAAACGCTATCCATTTCGCCTAACTTAGCTTCCAAATCATTTAATTTTGTAAAAACATCGTCCATTTTTTGAGTTACTCCGATATCGGCTTTTGGCGCATCGTCAAGCTGCTTTTTAATACTTTTTGTCATATTAACCAAATCCGTAACATCAAGTTCTTCGGTTTCATCGTCAGCGCCAGTATCTTTTGCAACTTCTGGCGGCGGAGGTAATTCGTCTTCTTTTCCCGCTGGCGGTGGTAATGGTGGTTCTCCACCTGGTGCTGGCGGTGCGCCTGCTGGCGCGGCATCTGCTGGCGCGGCGTCTGCTGGGGGTAGAGGAGCTTCTTGCTCAGATATAAGTTTCTCCGTATACTTATTTATAGCATTGAAACGCTTTAGTTCTTCTTGTAAATTTCCCATTTTATAATTTATTTTAATCTTGTAATAATTGTCTTCCGTCTTCGGTTATGTATTTCTTGTTAATTCGTTCAATTAGACCATCTTTTGTTCTAATTACATAACATTCGCCCGTCTCTGGATCGCAAATAGTTTCTTCTTTTCCATCTTCAGAAACATCTTTAATAATTGTTTTATCCAAAAAATCATCTAATGCTTTGTCTGTATTATTCATATTTTTATTTTTATATAAATATCTAACAATTTACTAATCTCATTCTGATAATTTGAAATATACTATTTGACCATCAGTTAATCCCAATTTTGTCATTAATGATTTAGATAATCCAATGCCTGCTCCCACAGATGTAGATGGACCAACACTAACAGGTCCCGCATATATATGATTACTATTACTCATTTTTGTAATTACAATTTCAGATCGTGGAATTTGGGTATTTGGATTTAAAAATATTGTTCTGGGAAAATGAGTAACAAGAGAATCTGGAGATACTCTTTCTCGATTAAATCTGGTTACATAAAAATCTTGATTTTTGCTTAAATTCCTAAGCTCATTCCATATTACCTGTCTAGGAGTATCAATACTTCCAGTTTTCAGATTTGAAATTATAGTCATAGTAATGCCAGATTCAATTGGATATTTTGTTCCGTCCATAAGAACGGCAACCGTTCTTAGCCATTTATTGTTTTCATTCTGATATGAAATTAATTGTATGTATTTTTCTCCATCAAATCCATTATATGGTATTCCATATTCTGTCACACCCGCTTGATTGACAAGTTTTTCGCCTTTTGGAGCTATATCCTTGGCTCCCATATCATATGAATATGATCCTGAATCTGTAATCATTGTATTTTCAGTAGCGGTCTTACCTGATAATTGCATTTGCTCTTCTTTAATTTTAACATCCGCTCTTTTTACTAATTTATCAAAAAATGATCGATAACTAGCCAAGAATGAATCTATTGGATTTGGTAATGATTGTAATGGCATTCTCGATCCTTTAAACGTCGTTTCAATACCTGTTGTACGAATATTATGCGTTACTTCTGTAATCCAATATGAACCTCTAAACATTGGAATGTTTTTTAAATAAAAATACATTGTTGGTTGTATCATAACATCACCCATGCAAGTCACTTGACATTGATATGATGATTGTCTATATATATCAAATAATCCAATATCGATTTGCGCCGTACTAGATCCCGTTTCACTTCGTCCTAGTCTTTCTAATACTGGAAATGTTTCTGAAGTGTTTTTTATTGATGATTGATCTAATTCCACCGATTTAAAAATAGACTGATTTTGATCACCAAAGCTTACTTCAAACGCAACCACTTTATTCGACTTAGAAAGATCCGACTTGGTAAAAACATCGGGGGCCACAATAACTGGATTATTATTGACATCTCCAATGTTAAATCCGTCATTCTTATATTTGTATTTACTATCAATATCATATAGCTCTAGATGTTTTGAAGTCGGGCCAATATATTGTAATATAATTTTTGGCGAAGAATCCATAGTGTCAATATCTAAAAACGACCCAAACAGATTTTGAGCAACATTTTTAGATGGAATAATTTTTTTCGTATCTGAAAAATTTGTTCCATAAAAATTAACATAGGCTGGCAATGCTCTTATATCAAATCCAGTATCTTGAACCAAAAGACTAATTGCACTAAATAAATTAATTTTTTCATTTCCTTCTGCCGTTAATCTCATTAATTTTTCCATATCAATATAAACAGAACTACCAATATCTCGATTTGCTTTATCCAAAAATAAAAACTCTTCCATTAGCGTTCTTTGTCCTATTGAATTCCCTGATGTCCACTTATCATTAAAAGATTTAAAAAGATTATATAATTCTAATTTAATAATATCATCGCTATATCCTCTTTTTTTCTTTACGCCTTGGGTCTCTTGTCTTTTTAAATCATTTTGTATTTTATATCCTATTTGGTCTAAAAATATTTTTAATCTGTCATTTGGCCCGCTAACGCCAGTTATATTATTCTTAGTTGGCGTTACAATTTTCTCTTTTAAATAAGTAATAAATGTATCTTTTGTTGGCGTTTCTCCATCAGCTCTCATTCCAGCATATATGTAAATTAAAGATCTAAATTGCTTTATATTATCCTCATTAATTTCAATATTATTTACTGAAAAGAAATCAGCATAATATCCATCTAAATCTTCGCCAAGATAAAGCTTCATATTATTTATATTGTCAGGATCGGTAAGTTGAAAAGGATCAAATTCATTTACGCTAAAACGCTCTACACCTGTATTGGTAAATCCGCCTAAAACGTAATTATCAATTTCTCTAGGATTTGCCAATGAAATCCTTATAAGATTATCAGTTGATAAAATATTACTTGTTATTTCAAGTAATTTACTTGTTTGTCTTTCTCTAACTATTGTAAATAAACTGTCATTATTTGTGAATGTAACGCCAGTAAGTAAGACTATTGGATCGTTACTGGTTTTTGATACGGAAACTATTTCTTTTAACAAATCTTGGAATTTTGGGTATTTCACATCATATAGTACATATGGAATTTCTTCATTAAGGCTTTCGCTTGCAAAATTTAAAAATGCCTGTTCAAATATATCCAAAATATCAAATTTAAATGTTGCAATTAAATCAATTACTTTTCTGTAATTTGTTGATAATGAATACGTGTCAGTCGATCCCGTCAATTTAAAATATTCATCGGGCGATGGAAATGTATATCCACTATAATTCACATAGTTTAATGAATAATCAGTTCCAATGTTCCATAGAATTCTAAAATTTTCTTGTTCTGCACTATCAAAATCACTCGCATCAATATCTTTATATCCGTTAGATGGTATTAATGTAAATCTCTGATCTACAGAATCAAATTTTGATTCATCTATAACTGTTGACCATGCCGTTCCTCCAGGCGCTTCTCGATAAAATGTTTTTATAACACCATTATCTATTGATGCTGAATAATCAACTGGACCCGCTATTTGATCGAAAAATCCGTACCCATTAACTATTTGATGAAATACTGTATCATAAAAAGGATGAAATCCCACATCACTAGTGGCGCTTCGATCTATAATTTTAACTGGATTTGTATATCCTGTATATGTTCTACCAGTAAACGAATTATCAAAATATATGTCTCCACTAATCGGAATAGTTACATTACTAATAATATCAATACTATCATTAATATATTTTTTATATCTATGATAAATCGATCCCCATTTTAACATTAAATGATATGGAACATAATGACTTGCTCCAATTTCTCTAAAAAGCGTTGATACTAAAGTATCGGTTTGAACTGGCCCTGCATATCCAAAGCTTATTGTATCATCCAGATCTTTAAAAGGTAAAGAATTTAAGAATAAATACGCCGAACCCACATACTTTTCTTGCGGTTGAAGTTTAGTAAAATCATCATATAATTGTTTATGAAAATATGGGGTATTCAAAATATGCTTATACTGATCTCCTATTTTTATAACATTATTAAATAAATTAAGTCCATATCCGTCTTTAACCCACATATACGGATTTAATGGCAATGACCCAGATGAAATGAAATCTTCTGGCGCATTAACTTTTAAAAGCCCATTTAAGCTTAAATTTTTTAATTCAAAACTCCTATAAGACTTATATGTTGACGAATTAAAAGGATATATTATTGTTCTATATTCTTCAGGTTGATAATCCAATAAAAATTTTGATAATTTTGTATATAGATCTTCATGCATTGCCCGACTTTCAACATTTTTTTGATATTTTTTTATGCTAAAATCTTGATTTAAAACATCTTTAATATATGGCACCGTTGGTAATTGATCTTGATAATATGTGTATCTTTCAAATTCCGAAAATGCTCCCATATAATAAAGTAAACTTTCATAATTTGTAATATAAGCTTTTAATATATCTATAATATCAATATCTTCAGCTATTTGAACCTTTAAATTATCATATTCGACATTGGCGAGTTCAATCGTTACATCATTACTAAATGGATTAAGCGAAGTTACATATTTTGATCTCTCATATATTTCATATAAAATTGAGCTAATTGCTTTATCCCCATATGGTATATATCCCGATACGTTAGTTAATACTCCAATATCTTTTTTAGATAGATTAAGATCCGTGGCAAAAATATAATTTATATTTTCTGGACTACCTTCTTTATCTGTTAAATTATCAGCTTTTTTCGTCGCGACTTCATAAAAATTTTCAACAAAATCAACTTCGGGCCATAATGTCGTATCTCCCGCCTGTAATTTGTCTCCCAATTCCCTACCGCCAGGATATACTAAAGCTAATCCGCCAGCAGTTTGAGCTTTAATTTCGGGCCACGGATATATTGAATCCCCAATACTGTCTGTTGACACATTTTTAAGTATTTCTTTTCTTTTTTTTGCTTGATCGAATGCTTTTAGATGAACATCTTTCATTAATCTTATATATGTTTCCGCATTAGCAAGAAGAACTCCCACAATATTCCTAACTGTTGGCTCAAATCCTATTCCAATATCTGTTTTTTTGACGATTTCGTTCATTTTTGCTTCAATATCGGATTCCAATTTGTTCCTTTGTTGTACAAAATCTCTTTCAATAGCGGTAATAACATCAAATATTCCATTAATATCAACGCCAACCTTTCCTTCATCTCTTGTATAAAAATTTGAAATTGTTTTTAATTGATAAAACGATATTGTTTTAACCACAAAATTTTTATCGTGAAATAATTCGTTATTTCTTTTTACGCCAAAAGTTTGATTCTCTTCTAAATAATTAATATATTTGGTAATTAAATACTCAAGAGTACTTGTTATGGTACTTCCCGTAATGGCATCCAATGTGTCTTTAGCTGGGCCTGCCACTTGTATATACCATTCTATATCTTGACTTGTGCCTGGCCGTTTTGTACCATTTGTAAAAAATTCTCCAGACAAATGTTTTCCTTTCCATGCTTCAATTGTTGTTTGAAAATCTTGAATTTTTTCTTCAAAATCTTTTACTCCAGATAAAATTTTTGGATCTACAATTTGTTCAAATATTACTCTTTCCAATGTTTTATTTAATCTACCAGCAATAATAATAATTTCTCTAAGCGTTCTTATTGGAAAATCTTTTGGTAATTATCCTTTATTTATATATTCCTGATATACAGATTTTAGCATTCTGTATCCTTTTGTTGATTTACTAACCTTTACATCATAATACCCTGTTTGTTCATTAAATGTAGTTGTGTTGGTATTTTCCGATATATAAAAATACGGGGCATTTAATGCCGCTTCTAATGGTATATCAGCTAAATATGCATATGTTGATCCAACAAAAGTCGTCTCAACTTCAAAATTACCATTACTTGGATTATATCTTGAATTAAATTTAGTCATATGCAATCTATATTTTACAGCCTTTCCATAATATCCTTTGACTGTTAAATAAAATATAGGCCAAGGTAAATGAAAAAAAGCAGAATACGGAGAATTCGGCGGCGAATCAAATAATGTTTTTCCTCTAGCATCAATAAATTTAATTGTTACTCTAGGTATAAAAGTGGCCCCCAATATTTGTATTGATATACTACTAATTCCAAAACTCTGTCCAGACGGGTCATTTTGAACAAAACTGTTAGCTGTTGGATTAGTACTTGATGAAGTATTTTCAGAACTTGCTGATGATTCTCTAATATCGGTATATGCGTCTGTCCATTTAGTATCAAAATCAGTACCATTTGGATTTTTCATAAAATTTAATGTGCCTTTAGCAATTGATAATAAAGTATTTTGATCGTTACCAGCAACTAAAATAGAACGAGGAACCAGATCGGCCTCCAAATTAACATACATTACAAGATTTTCGGGCTCCACACTTCTTGGCACAGCTAATCCATTAAACACAACACTATTAGGGTCGATATAAATAAGATTATTTTGATCAACTTTAACTAATATGTCATTCGTGGTTTTTAAATTATTATTCCCCATAATATAATTTGTACAAATCTATACCTTTTTTGTAATCTTGTAAAGACGGAACAAGAGGAAATGGAATCCTAAGTAAAAAATTATCAGGTATTTCAAATTCAATTCCACCGCATAATGGATTTGCTAACAATATTAACCATCCGAATAGTGGCGAGTTATAATATTCCTGAGATAATTTATCAAATCTATCTTTATCGTGCTTATATTGAATATATTTATCAGTTGATTTGATGGGTATTTCAATACCAGGAACAATTTTAAATTCCCCATCTTCAATAAAATATTGATATCTATCAAAATATTGATTGTTCATTATCTATAATAATTTAAAAATTTTGTTGTTTTATTTCCACTAGTTCTATGTACATTTTCTAATTCTGTCTTTTCCGCGTTACTAAATCCATAAGTTTCGTCCTGAATAGTAAATGTAATTATATTACTATCTTTTCTCATTGGATATTTTTTTATTCTAAAATTTTTTTCTTTTGGATCTGCAGCCATAAATTTATTTAATCCCTTTTCAATATTAGCCGTTATTTTTTGGAATGTGACGTCATTACGATATAAACTTAGAATATCGGCTTTATACCCTTTTAATAATACAGAAAGAAAATAAGAAAAATCATTTACCGTCATTGTTGTATTTCGACTAAATACATAACTTTCATCAAGATCTTCTGAAAATTTATATTGATTATCTTTTATAAATTCTATAACATTACTATACGTATTATAAAGTTTATCATATGTAAAATCAATTAGATTTGCTCCAGTATATGATTTATCTTTCATAGAAATTTTACCGTCATGTAATGTTTCAACAATAAAATTCAGTTTATCTAATGAAACAATAACATTATTTCGATTTATTTCAATATTTTTAGCATCAGGATTTGATATTATTCCGTCAATTACTTTACCAATAAGTTCCTTGATTTTTGGCTTTAATATTCGTTCAGATTTATCTAGCATACCATTAGTCATATATTTATCAATTCCAAAAATTGTGGTAATATTTTCTGATACAATCTTATCTTCCAATTTTGATTGAAAATCTCTTGCTAATATGCTTAACTCTGAATTAGCTTTATAATTTCCTAAAAATTCAATTGTATCTGTACTACCACCGCCTATCTGAACAGTATAATCTTTTATTGTCCTATATGTTGGAGATAATATCATAGAAGACACTTTTGCATCATATTGTTTTAGTATACTATGATACGATGTTTCATAATTATCAAAATACTCTTGAGTGGATTGAAAAAGACTATCTACCACATCATCATATGTTAATTGTTTTATTGGCGGAACGACGCTAGTCATACCCAATGTACCAATATATGTGCCTTCTGTAATTTTAGTTTCTGTCGGAGGTATTTCTTGTGAATCGGAGTTAATCTTAGCGTTATAATCACTCATTAAATTTTCTAGAAATTCTTTTGTAAACTTACTTTTATCTTCAGTTGCGGTTGATCTTGGATCATAAATTTCAGTATTGGCATAGAAATTAGAAGATAACGCATTTTGTAGTATTTCTACTGGTTTTTCTAATCCGTGACCTCCAATGAAACTCACTTGTAATGTAACATTAGCTATCATTGGCTGTACTCCAATTCCTTCTGGATTAAGATCCCAAACATTATCTTGAAAATCAACATTGTAATCTCTAACAATAATTTTTGAATGATAAAAATCACCAATTCTCATTATAAGAATTGGAGGAGGACCAAATGTCGTATTTCTTGCATTTAGATCACTTTGATCCGATACTCCTTTAATTGGTAATGTATCGCCTGGTCTAACACATTGATGTAAAAATGTTAATCTTGAATTTAATCCTTCGGGCGTCATTGAATGAAACGCGGGATGAAAATATCTTAATTTCTCTTTTAATGATGAAAATTGTAATGGCGATTCCTCTTCAAGTTTTTTGAAATAAAAACATTCGGACAGTGTCTTCATTATTATAACTTTCATTTCATCAATTGGTGGAATTTTTTGCGTTCCAGTTGTTGCATCAGGAACTTCTGGAATTAATTTTGGCTTTCTTATTGGAGTAGAAACTTCTGGCGTATCGGGCGATTGCGTTATATAAGATATATCAGCCGTAGCTTCTCTACACCAAAATGTTACTGGTGCGGTTTTCTTTAATTTAAGTATAACTGGTAAATTCGCATTACCACAATCTACATTTGCCCTTACCCACATATCGCTAGCTGTTCCTTGCTCCCCTCTATTTTTTACATAATTAATTGTAAATGTCCCTTCTTGATCTTCATATCCTAAATCCTTAAATGTTATTACTTGTGGAGTTTCAGTTTTTTCTTTATTTGTATCAGCAACATTACCTGCCCAAGTAACTTTTGCATTATTACCATTTCCGTCTTTTGATATTTTATTTAATATATCTTTAATAATACTATCACTTCTTCTATATGAAAGTTTTAAATTATATAGATCGTCAGCAACTGCTGATGTTGATGAACTAATTTTAACTGATATTTGCTTTATATTCTTTATATTATTTTTTAAATCCGTTAAATTTTGTTTAAAAGAATTATAATTCGATGTAAGCACTGCAAATCCATCTACTGCATTTTGATTGATAGTGGTAACCATCTCGTTAAGTTTGCTTATGTCTGGTTTTTTTCCTATATTTGTTAATACTCCTGTTAAAACTTTATAATCCTGTATTTGATTTTTTCCCCATGATGTTGCATTTCTTAATTGTATTAATCCATTATTCAAATCGTCATAATATTTAGTCATTATATCAGAACTTGTATATCTACTATATATTTTTTCATAATCATCAGTAGAATATAATCCTTCAGCATCAATTGCAGATGGTTCATTATTATTAAAATATAAAACTGTGGAAAAATTCTGCTCTGATGGCTGATTTGTGGGAACAACAGCATCTGGCACAGGATCAAATACCGCCTTATATCTTTGAATAGTTTTAGTGTCTTTATTTTGATTTAAATATGCTTCGATTGCCTTAACGTCAACTGGAGTTAATGTTGTATATTTTCTTATTAGCCCATAAAAATCAACATCTTCACATCCGGCAAAAAACGCATTAATATAATTATCTGCTTCTTCATCTGACATTCCCTTAAAATGATCCCTTACTAAAAGATTTAATATACTTGGATGGTCAACAATGACTTTAAATGAAATTGTTCCATTTCTAGCAGTATTTTGATACGTATAAACTGGTTCGGGTCTTCCTAAAAATATATTTTCTTCCCATTTAGCGCTATTTTGTTCGGTAACTTTTAAATCATATGGAGGAAACCACATAATTCTACCGCCATTTGGACCTCTTTCACAATATGGTAAATCATTATATGTAAATCCAGGTCTATTTGATGATTTCCATGCAAGATTTTCTATCGAAAACATATATTTTTTAGCATAAAATCCGCCGCCGCCACTTTCTATTTTATTTGTTCTGTTATTAAATCCTCCAGTTCCAATATTTGTTGAACTACTATCAAATGCTCCATTACCGTTTGAATTTGGATATACGTTCAAATTCCATGGTCTTGAAAGAACGCTACCTTCAAATTGTCTTGATAATTGATTCGTTCTTTTCATCGTGTCAGAATAGTTCATATATGATCTGTCTTTAGTCCATACTCGACAATATTCTACTCCACTCTCTTGTCCCGTAAATTTATCGACATATTTTACCGCAGAACCTCTTGACATAACAACATCACCTTCTCTGAATATTCTACTTGTTTGGTCTATAACATTGGCAACGTGAGAACGAGAACTTCCGCCATCAGTAGGTAGTGTTTCAAGTATTTGCTGCGTTAATCCCAAGATTGAATCATCTCTAAACGCATAATTTGTTGATAACGATTCTTCTATTAATGATGCTTCTGAAGCGTATTCGGCATTATTTTCTCCTAATATGTTTTTCGATTTGGAACTTATCCATGTTAATTTACCACCAATACCTCCACCTTCTCCAATATTTTTCTTTCTTTGAAATAATTCTGCCTGTATTGGATCAAATAATAGGCTTAAATAATAATTACTTTTTACAATTCTATCATTAAAATCACCCATTGCATATTTTACATCATTACCTCGGTCATCACCAATATATGCTGTTCCTTTTGGCGCTTCAAGTCCTAACATATTTTTAAATCCTTCGGCAAATTGATCAACATAATTAAATAATTTTGATGTATTTTGCGATCTTGCTGTTGTTGTATAATCTGGGGCATATTTTGAATATGAAAGATTGTCATAAAGAGTTGATTTTGGCCCATCTCCCATATATTCAATGAATAAATCTGACGGTTTTCTTGTTGTTGTTGGCCTTCTTTGGATTCCGAATAATTGTCCCAATTCTCCTGTTATATCTTGAAATACTCTATTGGCTTCACTTGTCGCTGTTGATCTAAAATTAGTTGTGGCGTTTTTTGGATTGGATAAATAATCGCCAGGAATTTCAGCCCATGGAAATTCTACCCCATTAACTGTTTGTAAAAAATCAACCGCTTTTCCTGTTATTTCACGAGCAACGGTAATTCTTTGATTTTTTTCAATTAAAGGCTCTCTTCCTGTTATAATATTAATTGCAGTTGATGTATTTCCTTCTAACGCATCAATTAATCTAACTCTACCAACTGTTGTTCTATATAAATTCTGTTGTAATCTAGCAAAAAACGGGCCTTCTGGATTTTCTTTTATGTTCCATGCTGCAAATTTCATTAATTCTGATTCAGTAGTATAATCAGATGTCGTCATAATACTAATGAAACTATGATATTGTCCTTCTACAAAATATGGATATAAATTAAGATTTGCTTTTCTCGGAATTGTTTCAAGACTTTCAGTTACAAAATATTCTGTTGGCTTAAATACATTTGACGTCTGAGGCTGTTTTAAATCTGCCGATCTGTTAGTATCAACAGCACCAGGATCGACATTTGCCATATCATTTGTACTTTGAATAATATAATTCGATGCAGTAAATGATTGTGGTCCGTTTGGAACAGTTAGTGTTTTAGCTATAATAAAATCTCTGAAATGTTTAGTCGTATCAAAATCTACATAACTTGGCATCTTAATCTTTTAATAATAAATACAACTTAATGAAAAATATCACGCCTTATTCACCTTCTCCGAATTGACCTCCAGGATTTCGTCCTGTAAATTGATCAGGATGATCTAATATTTCTTTCATATTTAACATTCTGGTTATAGGATCCATAATCACGTCGCCAGATTTATGAACAACTGTTACATAGCTTCTTGTTATTTTTTCAGGTGTTTCTTTTGTTAATTCCATTTTCTCTCTTAAAAGATATTCTGGAACTGGCGCAGATGCGATCTCTCCCCCCTTTATGGTTCCTTTTGTCATAGCTCCCGATATACCTTCTTTACGACTCTGATCAATGGCTTCTGGTTTTATTTTTGCTCCTGACATGCCTTTTTCATGCATCCAGTCAACAACTGATGTTTGAAGTTCTCCCATCTTTCCTCCCATAATATCCCTTATTTTTGCGCTTTCTTCAATAATTTTTGTCTTATCAATACCAACAAATTCTTCTAATGCCTCACCCATTACCTGTCCAATTCCAACCCTAAGAGTTGCTCGAATAAAAGAAACATCCCTGTCAATATTCTGTAGAATACTAACTTGTTGTCTTGCATATTGTTCGGTTGTCATTTTCTCAAAAGCTTTTCTTTGTTCCAATAATGTTTTTGCCTGTTCATCTGTCATCGATTCTAACGCAATTGCTGTATTATCAGCAGAAACCCCCATTTGTTTTCGCAAATCTGGCGGAACTTCAATAACCATTTTACCCCCCTTCATTTGAGCTAGGTTTGTTAAAAATTCTCTATCTTTATCATCAATAATAAGACCTGTTGACAATAAATCAGTGGCGGCTCTTGATCTTTCCATTGCTGCAACGGCAGTGGTTGTTAGTTCTTGCATACTCATACCGAACTGGTCGGCCATTTCTTTAGCTCGTCTAAGATTAACTCCCGTTACTTCAAATCGTCCTTGTTCTTTATTAAATGTAACCAATGTTTTTGATGCATTAATTAATGCATCCTGTAATCCTTCAACATTATTGGTTGCCATATACATTAATTTAAGAGGATCATTTAAATCGCCATACGCCCCGCCTAAAACCTGTAAATTTGCAACAAGTTCCAATGCTTTATCTGGATCCCACACTTTATCTGCAAATGTAAATGCGTCGCTCATATTCATTCTGAATTCAACAGATTTTCGAGTCATAGCACCTAATCCTTCTATACCATTTTTAAATCCATAGGAGTTTATTCTATTTAAATTTTCGTCTATTAATTTTGTTGACATTTTAGCGTTTAGTCCGACTTCTAATGCGCTATGCCCCGCTTTATCAATTATTCTTGACATATCTCTAACACCCACCCCAACAGCCTCAAAATCTTTTCCCATTTTACTGAATGCAATCATATCTTCAGTAAAAACGCTAGCAAGCTCCATTTCTTCAATTGTTTCCCTGCTAAGTAATTTAAATTTTCCTGATTCTCCAACTAATCCACTAACAGATTCTCTTAATTCCTGAAAACTAATACCAATTTTTTCCGCTGCAGGAGATGCAGCCATAATTTCTTCTCGAAATTCTTTAGATAATTTACCTACTATTCCTGTATTCTTACTAATATCATTTAAAAGATCATTCTGTTGTTGTAAGTGTAATTCAATCTCATCTTTAAAGAGACCTCCCATCTCTTTAATCATACCTTTCCATCCCCTGAATTTTCCTGCGGGATCAAAAAATATACCTAACCCTTTTTGTATACTTTTAAATTCTCCAGCTTCTCCAGCTTCTGGCCTAATCTGGGTGCTTATTAACCTATCAACAAATCCCGATCCTCTAGTTGACGCCCCGTATTTACTTCCGCTTGCTATATCTTCTCCTATTTTACCTGTTTTTGATCTAAGAGAATTATACATTGATACCGCATTTTTTGATTCACTATTAAATAAATCAGTATTATTTCGGTCAACGCCAGTTAAGTATTCTTCTAAGAAAGGCCCAAGTTCACCTTTTGATAATCCGCTTAGTTTACTTATATTCATACTATATAAATAGATTATTTTTTGTTTTCTAATTCTTGTATATAGTTAACAAAATATTTTCTTAAATATACTGGCATAGTAAGAATATCAGAATATGAAAAGTTTCGATTAACCAAAAAAAGTATTTGATCTAATTGTGTTTTCCTATAATCCGTAGAAAGGACGAAAAAATTCCGCCCCAAATCCAATTTCAACTTGGATATTTTCCTTTGAGGGGGTAGTTACTGTCTGAGTTAAATCTAATCCAGGTTTATTTTCAATAGCATATTTTCTAAGATCTTTTGAATCTGTTATTGGCATTTTATTTTCAATAAAACTATGTATTTCCATCGGATTTCTATTTCCATTAATAGATTGTATCATCATTTCAAGTCTTTTTGATATAATAGGAGCTATTCCTTGTCCGTTCCAACTATCTCTTATTTTATCAATTTCTGTTTCTTGTTTCTGTGTTAAATATTTAAATGTAATATTAATGCCAGATTTTTTTAAAAAAAATGGATATTCACCATTTGTGTCCGCAACCAAAGTAAAATCTTTCATTTTTAATACTGATAAATCCAAAACCACATCAAAAGGCTGCTTTGTTTTTGGATCGGTTACTGTCATATTATATTCAGATCCAAATGCAGTATTCCTCAAAAATATTAATATTGCTTGTCTATCCTCATCAACAATATCGTCAAGCTCTAAGTCTTTATCTAATATTTTTCTTTTCAACAATTCATCAATAACGCCGCCCGACGCAATCAAATTTACTGATGATAATATATTTTCATCTGCTGCAGTTAAATAAGCCACCCTAACTGATTTTTTCTTATTTGCATAATGTATTCCCCTGCTTGGTAATTCAACAACATCATATGCTATTGAAGGGTCGATTCTAAATTCATCCATATCATATCTTTAATTAATAATTATTGCATAAAAAATTCTCATATACCGTAATATACGAGAATTTTTCCACAATATCAATAGATAATATTTATCAATATACTTGAATGCAACGATCCATACGAAGAGATGCGTTGATGTCCGCTAATTTATCGTCAGTATAATCCAGTGTTCCAAAGTCAAGACTTGTTAAAAATGTACCTTGAAGTATCCATTTTTCAACTACAACCCCAGTTGGGTCGAGCATTTCTAACTCAACATCTTTCTTGTATCCTGCAGCATATCCCATTCTACCTGTAACTGATTCTGCGTGTAAACGGAACCATTCCATAAGTGCTTGTGAGGCTGATGGCCCAATCGGATCTTTAAAGGTCACTTTAAGTTCTTCCCAGTTAAACCTACCAGCAACATATGTTTGTGTATTAAGAAATGGTATTTCAACCGAATTTATTTTTGCATTTGGCCTGGCTGCGGATGTAACATACCATTCATTTATTCCAAGACTCGAAGGAAATCTTAGTATAAATCTATTTTTTCTTTTCGGTTCATAAGGAACCGGCATTTTCATTAGTAAATCTGCCATAATTTTCGTATATTTATATATTGATAAATATATGACTATGGAAAAAAATAAAAAAGAATTAAAAATTTTTTTATCGGAGAATAATAAAAGTGGATATAAAACAAAAAAAAATTATATTAATACCAATTTTCCAAAATTTTCTTCAAGTTTAAAATCTTATATTAAAAGATATAAATTAGAAAATATTCAATTTAAAGAACAATTATTTTTATTTTTGAATGATCTTAATGATATTCCAATATGTTTAACTTGTGGCGAAAAATTAAAATTTAAAAGATCGATTAAAGAAGGATATGGTACTTATTGTTCAATTAAATGTACAAATAAATCTGAAAAACATATTAATAACGTAAAATCAACTAACATTAAAAGGTATGGCGGCGTTGCTCCGTGTAGTTCTTCTGATGTAATGAAAAAAATGTCAGATACAAATTTTAAAAATTATGGCGTGCATAATTTTTTTGAAAAAAAGGATATTATTCAAAAAAAAATATTTGAAAAATATGGAAATTCAATTATGACAAAAACTGATCATTATAAAAAAATAATGAAAGAAAATTATG
>Ga0315295_10001350_pt1 | contig 21028 bp, 40 predicted proteins | sample YL17G14_0_MG_FD_204453 | JGI IMG/M metagenome (GOLD analysis project Ga0315295, IMG submission 204453) | Sediment microbial communities from Yellowstone Lake, YNP, Wyoming, USA - YL17G14_0 | ecosystem: Environmental > Aquatic > Freshwater > Lake > Sediment | place: USA: Wyoming | collected...
TTTAAAACCAGACTTATTTATTCTTAAATACAGCAATACAGCTTATAAAATGCCTTTTTTAGCTTAATTTCAATATGGCATACCTTTTGCGATATAATACAGCAAGGAAGCAATACAGCAAACAACTAATAAGGGGAAACAATGGAAAAGATTAAATATCATGAAGTAAACGGCACTTTTTATCATGAAGAAACGCCTCAAGAAGTCATTGCAATTTTAGAAACAAACCGAATACAATTCCCCCGGAAAAATCGTATTGCCTTGCATTATGGCGATACTAAAACGGGAAGACCTTGGGGTGATGTTGAAGAAGGATATATTGGTAGGTCAACAGGAAGTATAAAAATTCCTCTCATTATTAATAATCGCCGTTCAATGGGAGGAAGCGGCATTTTAGATCATTGCATTTTAAGAATTCGCATTACCAAATATCCATATACTATTCTTTACGAAAGGAAGGTTTAAAATGCTCGAATCAAAACGCACCACTAAGGCAGAAGCTTTAAAAGGAATTCAGGTTGATTTTTCCCGCAAGATTGCGAATAATACCTATGAATATTCTGAAAACGGTATTCGTAAAATTCGTTTGCATCAAACTACCATCATTACCTTTAATGCCAATGGGTCAATTTCCCTGAATTCCGGCGGATGGCGCACGAAGCCCACTAAAGCCCGTATATGTGAATTCTCAAAAATACGCATTTCGCAAGAATCCGGCGTTTGGCACATTCATACATCACAGGGAAAATTTGCTTTTGCCGATGGAATAACGATTTTTCCTGACGGTAAAGTAACCGGGCAAGGTGATGCAAAGCAATCGCTCATTTTACAGAAAAAAATCAAGGTTTATGTTGCCTCTTTCGTTTCCGAATTGCTCGCCGGAAAAATTCCCCTCCCTTCTTCTGGTGATTGTTGGGGTTGTTGTATGAAAGATAAAGAGGGAAAAACCGCTTTCGGTAATTCCCATCTTCTCGAACATATCAAGGAAAAGTATTATGTCCCTTCCTTGCTTTTCAATGCCGTAGAGAATGAAGGTATTTTAATTAAAAGCGCTATTTATCGTATTTGCAATGGGGAAACTATTTCTGACTATGAAAAACCCCTTGTCAATTCTTATGCGTCAAAAGCGCTTTCCCGATACCTTAAAATCAATCTTGCAATAGGGAGATAAAAACCTATGGAAAAACATACCATTACGCCTGAAAATGCCCTTAAAATTATTGAATGGCTTAACTCTTCCCGTAATGTTGCCCTATGGGAAAGCGTCAACCTGTCAAATCCGGGCTATTCCCTATTAACTCCTGCAATTACCGATGGAAAGCCCACGGAAAAACCATCTTGGCAGGTATCGAATATGCCAGCTAAGATTTTCACTTCCATTGACGATTTTCAAGTTACCCGATATAAGGAAAAGCGCCGTTTTCATGTTGCAATACGGCGCGGTTCAAATAATCCTTTCATGTTTAAATGTACCGATGCGTCAACACGTAAAATCTATGCAGCAATCGAAAAGATTCCCGATTCACATTATGCTTTCGATTATGAAACGCAGGAAGCGGTTATTTATGTCCCTGATTCTACCATTCCCTTAACCGAATGGAAGGAATAAATCATGGCATACAAGAGAAAAACGGTCGATGTATGGAGTATTCAAGGTTATTATTCAAGTCAATATGGTTGGGAGGAAGTAACACAAGAAACATCCTATCGTGAAGGTATCAAGCAATTGCATTGTTATCGAAAAAATGAACCTTACCCTTTCCGAATGAGACTAAAACGCGAACCAATCACCCCGGAGGTTTAATCATGTATCGGGAAACTGATTTTTATAAATCCCTTGATTCTTATAAAGCGTGTGCATTCGCTGAAGGTTTTTGTGAAGGTGAAGGTGCAAGTGAAGAGGAACAATTGATAGCTTGGCAATATATTTATGACACTAAGCTTTATCTTCACTTGCAAGGTTTTTACGGTCGAACCTGTCGTGACCTGATAAACGCCAACCTTATCGAAAGGTAAAAACCATTATGGCGCGTTTCGCTATCAAGATGAATTGTGACAATGCCGCTTTCGAGGATACTCCCCTATCGGAAGTATGCCGGATACTCAGGGAGATAGCACAAAAAACCGAAAACGGGCAAGATGCCGGTACTATTTTTGATATTAACGGCAATGAAATAGGGGAATGGTATTATGACGCTTGAAGAAAACGGGATTTTTTATACGTTTAATTCCGCCATTGCCGAGCGGGAACCTTTTTTCAGGAAATATACGTATTTTATTCATTCCGTAAAGACCGGCGTAACATTGAAAGATCGTATCGTATATTGTCATTCCGACCTTGATTTTCTGAATCTTTTGAAACGAAGGTACAGACGCCCTGACAGGGCGTCTCTACAGAAAGGATTTCATCATGACCCGACATGAGGCGCTTGAACGCGCCAAATTTCTCTCAAAGGAAACAAAACGACCATATTCCGTCGTTAAGTTTCCCGATAGTGATAGCTTTGGCGCTGTCACTCCTGCGTATGCCCGTGAATTGTCAAACCGTAACTTTACCATAGAGGAGAGTATCAACTATGAAGAAAAAACCAATTAATGCCGTTATTTACGAAAAAGCCCGGAAGCGCTTGAAAAATCCCCCTCTTCACGAATCAATAACCAATGATAGGGTAATTAATGCGATAACAGCAGATGACAATATCGGTTTTTGTATCTATTGCGGCGCGGATCAATCTGGCGTAGAACCTGACGCGGAAAATTACAATTGCGAATCGTGCAATCAACCGGGGGTGTGCGGTGCTGAAAATCTCTTTATCCGATATTTTTGAGTATAGACGCCCCGACGGGGCGTCTCTATCATTACGTCAAATCAACATTCACCTGAAAGCCCTATCTTATGCGCCGAAAGTATTCACCAGTGAAAATTGTCGCTGCTCTTGCCATGCAAGCGCACGGGTCGCTGTTTCCATTATGCGAAGACCGCTCCCCTGTGCCGAGACCGGAAAAAACGTGTCTTAATTGCGGTCGGAAACATTCAACCAATAAAGCTTTTTGCAGCGCAACATGCTGCAAAGAGTATAAGAAAGGATAAGTTCATGCCTCCGACGACTATGGAAAAAAGGGTGACGCATTTGCTTGGCGATCTTGCCGTGGTGACGCGCAAGCTTGTCATGGTGTGTGAGGAGCGGTTGAAGCTTGAATCTTCCCGCAAGTTCATATTAATGCAGCTTGTAAAGTTACTGGAAAGCGAGGATATTTCACCGGCCACACGAAAACTTGTTTCTCATGCCATGAAGGTGTTTTAATATGGTCTTCGTCGGCCCTGTTTTCAATAATCAATATCCCGAGTACGGGGAATGGCCGTTTTGTAAAATGGCGTACTGTTTTGCGGATACTATCGGGGAATTGAGGGATTTCGGGGAAAAACTTTTTCGGAAGGATCACCCGATTGTTCATTCATATAAAACGCCGATACCGATTCCCCGATATACTATTTCCTTGCCGTGCAGGAGGGCGGCTATCAGACTTGGCGCAAGACCTCTTGACCGGGAGGCAGTCAAGCGGTGGGTAATAGGTTATGTTGCGACCGACCCCGAGAATTTTCGTGAACGTATGATACCAAAGAAAGGACTTAACAATGTCTCGAATCCGTCTCAGTAAAAAAGAAAAAGAAGCCCGTATCGCTCATGCGCTTGTCTATCTCCGCGAACATTTAAAGCCCGGATTTAACGTGTATACTATTGTCAGGAAAGTTTCCGCGTCCGGCCTGTCGCGGCATATTTCGCTGTATATCATCGATAAAAACATTTACACGAAAAACCCGGAGATACGTTCCATTACATCATACGTTTCCGACCTTTTGGATTATACGTGGATGGATGATGGGTCGATCCGGGTTGGCGGTTGCGGCATGGATATGTGTTTTCATGTCGTTTATTCCCTCGGGCGCGTTCTCTGGCCTGACGGCACGCCCGAACCGCACTCCACAAGAAACGGCGAACCCGACCGGGACGGCGGGTACGCATTGAAAAAGGTGGATTTATGATCTCAATACCGATTTCCCTCGAAGACCTGATTGATTCATGGGAAGACCGGGCCTTGCGTATATCCGCAGGGGTACAGCCGCCCTGTCAGGGCGGCTCTATCTTGCGGGAATGCGCTCGGGAGCTTCTTGAATGTAAAGATGGTATACAGCGGGAGCTTGATACCTATGTCGGCGACCGGATCAAAGAATTCAAGGAGGAGAATGGTTATGACTAAAAAGAGTACGGTATATGGTATCAGTGGAGCGTCCTTGGCGAAATATGCAAAGGAAATGGACAAGCCTGTAAAGAAGCGTAAAAAATATCTGACCTGTGACGATTGCGGTAAAGCCAAAAAATCGGTCAAAGAAGTATTTGACCCTTATCAGGAAGAAATTCATGGCCGTAAAGTAAAGACCAATTTATGCGATGAATGCCATCAATTGAGTATGGATGAAATTTGACTGACACCTTGCCGTCATACTATATTGCTGTACAGACGCCCCCGTACAGACGCACGGGCCGTGCGTCTCTACCATTTAACCGAAAGGAGTTCTTATGTCCCATTTTTTCTTGCTGGTTTTCTTTGTGTCCTCTCTGGCCGTCGGTATTATCATTCTTGCCTTGGCGGTCGCTACCGTACTGTCATATCGACCGTATAATTCTTTTTATGTTCCGATTAACAAGGCTATCATGGACGAAAAAGCGGTCATGGGTTTTTCATACGCTCAAATGGTCTATATCGTCAATGTCATGACCGACCTTGAACGTGAGATCGAGCGTCCGTGGTGGGCGCGTTTCATCCGTTATCCGAAAGACCAGCTTGACATGAACCGGGAAATCGTCGAGCAGCTTATTCCCCGGTTGCAATTACTCGAAGCCACTCATAAGTAAAGACGCCCCGCCGGGGCGTCTCTAACAGAAAGGAACCCTATGCGTAAAATGACCTTCAGGCTTCCCGAAGACCTGCGTACCAAGATGAAACTGGCGCTTATACGCCACAACATCGGTATGCAGCATCTTCTTGAAGCTTCAATCGAGAAATTCATCGAGCTTGACGCCGACACGCTCTCCGAGCGCGACAAGGCGTATGCGAACCGGGTACTTGAAAGGGCAAAGGCGCTTGCCGTTAATGAACCTTGATTGGGAAACCATACGGCAAATATCTATCGGTGGTAAGGACGTTACATGTAACGTCCCTACAGACGCCCCGGCGGGGCGTCTCTATGCGCTCCAACGGGCCGAAATCACTCATAACGGCGCTTTCTGGTCGGAATGGAGGGCGGCAAAGGCCGCAGAAGCCGAGGCGAAGTCTTTAAATGCCGAGACCCCGGCGCGTTCTTTGAATTCCGTGATTTCCTTGTCCCGTGAACCGGATAAACGGTGGTTTGCATGGCGTTTATATCCGATAGAGACGCCCCGGCGGGGCGTACAGACGCCCTGTCAGGGCGTCTCTACGTATGGCGCGTTCCCTTTGGCCTATACGGTCAAAGATGTATACGGGCTACTTCCGTATCAACCGAAAGCCGTGGCCCTCCTGTGCAATTCTATCGTGTGTAACGGGGCGGCGGCGGATTCGAGCGATACGGGGATCGGAAAGACCTATCATGCTATCTCGTCCTGCAGGAACCTGCACATGACCCCGGCGATAGTTTGCCGGAAAGCGGGTATTTCTACATGGATCAGGGTTTGCAAGCGGTTACAGGTCAGGCCATTGTTCGTGGTCAATTGGGAGTATGCGAAATCGGGCAAGCTGCAATATGCCCGGAAAGTCCGTCATCCAGTATCGGGCCGTATTTTCTTTGCATGGAATTTACCTCAAAATACGCTCCTTATTTTTGATGAGGCGCACATGGGGAGCATTGAAGGGAGTCAAAATAATGCCTTATGGATTTCATCAAAGGGAAAAGCTTCCATTTCTTTATCGGCTACGTTCGCGGATCGCCCGAGTCGGCTTAAAAGCTTATTTCATATACTTGGGGCTATTGATCCTCGGCGCTTTGATCGGTGGTTACTGGAACAGGGTCATTTCATTAATCAAAAAGAAAAGATAGAATCGGTAAGTGATCTGGCGGACATGAAGTTTTTGAACAAGGTTTTGTTTCCCCGGTACGGGTGCCGTATTTCGTATGACGACCGGGCGGTAGCGCACCATTTTCCAAGCGCCGTTTATCAGACTGAGATAGTTTACATAGGAAACAAGGAGCAGAAAGAGCAGAATGAGATTTATGAGGCCATGATGAAAAAAGCGGCATGGTATAAAGAGCGGGGGCGTAATGCGGAAGCGCTCAATGCCGATCTGCGTTACCGGCAGGAGGCGGAATTATTGAAAGTCGAGGCGTTATGCGATCTGGCGGGGGATTTTAGGGAACAGGGCCGGAGCGTATGTATTTTTGTCAATTACCGGGAGACCCTGAAGTTTCTCGCCAAAAAATTCGACACGAAATCCTGTATATTCGGAGGACAGGAACGATACGGTATCGACCGTGAAAAAGTCATCGACGATTTCCAGAACGAGCGGGAGAGTATTTTGCTTGCCATGGTACAGGCCGGAGGGCAATCGATTTCCCTGCACGATATTCACGGCGTCCGACCGAGAATATCCTTGATTTGTCCGACCTATGATCCTATCGTTTTAAAGCAGGTGTTCGGGCGCATTCACCGGGCGGGGAGCAGGAGCAAGCCGATTATCAAGTTGGTCTATGCGGCCAATACGGTAGAGGAGAAAGTAGCCGAGCGGGTAAGCCTGAAACTTGACAGTATTGCGGCGCTTAACGACGGGGACTTGATGACCCCGGATATGTTCAATCTGTTTCATACGTATGGGAGGAAATAATGACAGTTCGACAAAGCTCACTGACCAAAACTTTAATGATTATTCTTGTTTTGTCATTTATGGCGGTACAGACGCCCTGTCAGGGCGTCTCTAACCTAATTCCCGCGCCCTGTGTCGATTCCCTCTATCTGGCATTGAAGGAGCGTCCGAAGGATTCTCTTAACGGAGTGGAAATACGGTACGTCGATATAAAGCGGGAAGAGTGCGAACAGGCCGTCAAGCAAGTCGAGAAAGATAAGCGGCAGAATAAAGCGGCTACGGTGATAATTATAATTTGCGGGGTTGTCAGTATCGTATGCGGAATAATCACCATTTCAATCATAAATAGGTAGAGACGTCCCGGCAGGGCGTCTATACAAGGAGGAACCATGCACGACAAGTACTGGATCGACCCGGAAGGGAATATTGCCGAAGTCGGGGAGCGGCATATCGTCACCATCATTGAGAAACCCGAAGCGTTCGGATTGACGAAAGCGTATATTGTCAAAGTCCACAAGAAACACCATGAGAAACCCGGTCAGGAAGGAGATGCGAGGGAAGAAATTCTTACGAAGCTCATGGACAAGGGGTGGATTCGCCTGCGGTACGTGGATTCCGGCGACTCTTGGGGGATTCAGGTGTCGGAGAAATCCCCTATCCCCTACAAATCGAGAATCAAGGCATGGGCGAAATTTATTATCAGAGACGCCCCACCGGGACGTCTCTACAGTACCGCAAAAATACTCAATCTCGTTCCGGCATTGATCGAACCGGAATTCACGCTTTCCGAGATCGCTGCCGGGGCGCTTGAAGAGCGGCGCAAGGGAGGGCAATTCGCAGAATTCCTTAATCCGGCGTATGGTACGGTTCGACGACGCTCACCGACCACGGTTCGACGCCGGAAGAGACGCCCCGGCGGGACGTCTCTACGACCAAAAACAATACGTATCCCGTATAGAAAGGATCGATCATGATTTACCCTTTTCGTAATACCATGTTGTCATGGAGACCAAACCCGGAGCATTCCGGTTCGTTCACCCCGTCGGGAAAGACGCTTTTCACTTCCAATACGGAGCTTGAAACTCGTCTTAATCCGACGACCTTTTCGAGCAAGGCCGGGACGTGGGCGGCGCGGGTCATTATCGGGTTCAAATACCGCGATACTCCCAAAGGAAAGCAAAAAGAATGGACGATGGATCAAGCGGTCGATATTATCCGGGGCTTGCGTAAAAAGCAGACTGTCCATGGTACAAAAGTCGATCCTTCGGCCTCATTCCTCTACCAGAAAGGGGTTTACAAGTCGAAAAAAACCCGCCGTCTTGTCACTGAGAATAGTACGCAGGTGGTTTTTCTCAATATCGAAACCGATATTGAACCGCCGAAACAATTCCGCATAAACGTGATGAAACTTGCGGAAGAAGCGTGTTCCATACTCAAACAGGAGGAGATCATCGTTTCTTTCCAGAAAGGCGGAAGGGAGACCGATAGTTACGGTATTTCCGCACGTAGAGACGCCCTGACAGGACGTCTCTTATCCGGAGAACCGGCGTATAAAAGCCTTATCCCGGAGGATGAATTATGAAAACGATATTTTGTCAATCGGCGTCCCCGGTTCCCGGCGACGTCATGGCCGGAGTGATCGAGACGTTCCATAACGCCGGATGGGAATTCGTGACGGCGGCGTTTACCGGGATCGGGTGTGTGCGTCCGGCGTCGAAGTTGTCCCTTAATCCCGCGCAACAGATACCCGTTCCGACGTATTACATGATTTTCAGTACGGAATACGAGGATGGTATTGAAGACCCTCCTGTTCCGCCATCCATAAAATTTTAACGTACAGACGCCCTGTCAGGGCGTCTCTACAGGAGGAGACCGATGCACTTACGTATCATGACACATTTTAAAACAAAGACGGGGGCAAGCCCCGCCACGACCGGGGCGTTCTATGCCGTATTCGACGAACCGATGTTGCAGGAGATAGTCAGAGAACGGGCGAAACAAGACCCGCATTTTTCCCATGACGTCGATGTTGACAATTGCGATATATCGTTCCGGTACGTGACGTTCGATTTCGCGGAGATTTCTCAGGTCACGGAAGACGGCGGGGTGATAAAACCATGAACTTCGACGATGTTCAGGAAGTCCCGGCGCTCGAATCCCGGTATCGTTTCGTAAACGGTAAAATGGTATTCGAGGACGGGGTGGAGTATACGCTGGCTGAAGCGCTACTCATGCAGGCCGACCGGAACCTGAATAATGTCGATATGCTGGCGATACATCTTGTCAAGAAATTGTTTGACGGGGAGATCATTTACGCGAACGGATATTGTGACGTTGATACCATGGAATTGAAGGAATGTAGGGACGTAGAGACGCCCGGTAGGGACGTTACATGTAACGTCCGTACTGATGAAATGCAGGAAGCAATCGACGGCGAAGACCCGCTCGCCGATCTGGAAGCGGAGTTCGGAAAAGACCTACCATTTCTTGACATAAACGAATAAAGGAGGCCGTGAATGTATAACGATTCATTGAGGAAAGTCGCCGACGAATGGAAGAAAAAAGCGCATGATACCTGTTCGGCGTATGAAAAAGATTTTGCGACCGATACGAAAATACGGGTCTTGAAAGAGTGCGCAGAGGAACTTAATTCTAATCTCGATTCCATGGAAGACGCTTTCGCGGAAGACCGGCAGGAGTACGGTCGGCAAATAAAGTCTTTACAGGATGAAATCGGCAAGGTCGTCCGGGCGTTAAAGGATTGTCATGATAAATACCTGACCGGGGTCGAGGGTACGCCCTGCGAGATCGCGGCGCGGGTAATACGTAGCGATTATGATATCATGAAATTCATCAAATCCATGTCGGTAAAAAAATATGACTCGGTATCTTCTCCATTATCAATCGAGAAGCTTGATAAAAAGGTTTCCGAACTTGATGAAGCATTATTGAGAACAAGAAAAGACATAAACACGCTTGGAGAGCATCAAAAAACGCAGGACAAGCTCGATACCGTTTTCCGGGAGCTTATTGAGAAGTTCGAGTCGAGGATCGGCGCGGCTGAGAAAAATATTGCTATTATGGAAGCTAATATCGTGCAGCGCTCAAGAAATATCATACTAAGATAGAAAACCGGGGGTCAAGAAAACGAAGCGGGAACCCGTCAAGAACGCGCAACGTAATCGAAAACCCCCGGCATAACCTCACCCCCAACCCCTCTCCCAAAAGGAGAGGGGAGTACAGACGCCCTGTCAGGGCGTCTCTATTCCGCCAATATCGCCGCGACCTTGGGATCGTAATTCGCCGCAGGATCGAGCAAACCTCCCGCCTGCATTGCCTTGACGTGCGTTTTTAAATTTGCCTCCAAATCAACGGTAGCCGCTTCCGGGGCCATATTCGACGCCGGACATACGCCGTTCACCTTGTCGATGATTTTCTGACGGTCTACTGCATTCATACGATCCTCCTATGGTTGAGACGCCCCGACGGGGCGTCTTTACTGAGAGACGCCCAGTCAGGGCGTCTTTACTGAGAGACGCCCTGACAGGGCGTCTTTACTGTTTCCTGTTCTATTTCAGGCGTTTCTATCTCCGCCTCTTGGGTCGGGGCAAGCCCGGCCCCTACATCGTTTCTCGGGTCGCCCTGCGGATACCGTTGTTCCGGCACTCTCGGATTAGCCGTCGTCCGCTCGAACTTGCCGACCGCTAAAATCTGGTCGGCCTGTTCCCATCCGTAAAATTCGTCAAGATGGGCGATAAACTTCTGCAATTCCGCCGGATTCGCCCGTAGCGCGTTGAAATCCGGGTTCTGCGTCATGAAGCTCTGCGCCATATTATACCGGGGATCGGCGACACGCTGTTCGTTTTTAAGCGCCAATACCGACAATACCTGCGGGGCGACGATTTCCGCGAGCTTGAAGAGCTTGTCGGCCAGAGATTCTTTCTCCGGCTGCATCATGGCCTTTAAATCGAACGCCGACCGTACCATATCCGTATACTCCTTCATCATTTGCTGGCCGTTTGTCGGCCCCTGTTGGGCCTTGACAAGCTCGACAAGCTGTGAATTGCTGTTGTTCGACATCGAGGTAAGCAGGGTAATCATCTGCTGGTTCTGCTGGTCTCGCCTATCCGCCGAATCCGTAAACATCTTCATTATCATGGGAATTGCCGGAATGAGAACGGGCAATATCTTGTCCCATTGTAATCCCTGATTCGCCGGTTGCAGGGCGTTCTGCGGCCCGAACCCGAGCTTTCTCGCCATGTCGAGAGTCTTCTGCACGTAGGTCTCGGGGTCGGTCGTTTCCTTGGGAACTATCGCTTTCGTCGTTCCGTCGAGGTCGATGTCGCCAAGTTGCAGTTCGAGCGTCTTTTCGAGCTTGGCGTCCTGTAATTTCTGCCGGTTCTTCCTGAAGGTTTCAAGTCGCTTGTCAAACTGATACTCGACGTATTCGTTACGGCACTTTTCCGAAATGGAGACCGGAATATCCTGCGTCTTGAAAGCGTGTTTCTTGTTCCCCGACAGGTCTTTCTTGTCGTTTGTCCGCCACATGAATACCAGTTTGTACTCGCCCGGCCCTATGTTCTTTTTCATCCAATCGAGCGACGGATAGGTATTCGAGAACGAAGAGACGACGGCGGGGTTTCCCGATTCACCGGAAATCTGCTTGACCATGCAGCGGTATGATTTGTCGGCAAGTCCGTGTTCCGCGAAAGCGTAGAGAAGTTCCTCGGGAGCGTCGTTGTCTTCGGCGGGATCGTGGTACACGCCTCCGGGGGAGACGCCCGATCCGGGGCCGAAAGCGTCGGCCATGGGATCGATAACGGGCGCACCATCGGGCGGGGCCGTAGAGACGTCCCGGCGGGGCGTCTCTACACCATCCGATACGAAATCATCGGTAGAGACGTCCCGGCGGGGCGTCTCTTCTTCATGCGGACGAGCGGGAGAATTTTGTTTTGGCATAACGGGTTCCTTTCGAGACCGCCCCGGTGATCTTGTTTATTACCTGCGGGGCGACGGCAAGTAATACGCCGTAGGCGACAAGCCCGACGACGGCATACGTGAGGATTTTATTGGTAAGAGGATTGGTAGCTGATACGAAACCCTTGACGATCTGCCCGACGACCCCGGTTTCGACGGGAACGTAATCGTAAGGCTTCAGGATACTTTCAGGGAAATTTCCGGCGTCCACGGCTTCTATCATGGCGTTAAGCCATACGTTGAGACCGTCTTCGATGGTCTCGGGATATTTACCGAGAATAAGAGACTTGAATTTACCGAAGGTATTGACAGAGATAAAATCTTTTTCGAGTCGGGCGACCATGATATAACGGTCGAGGAAAGCTTTTATTTCGCTCTCCCCCATTCCGACGTATCGCCAGTTCGAGGGGTTAAGGATACCGCCGGGATATTGGAGTTCGATGATCTTCTTGAGTTGCTTTGCGGCAATATCATAGTCTGTCGGGGCGATGAACTGCATAAAAGGGAATACCGGCCCCTCTTGCGTGACCGTCGCGCCTAAAAATGAATCCGTGTAATTCATAACCACCTCTTTTGTATAGACGCCCCGGTGGGACGTCTCTACCTGTTTTCAATATAAATTCCTGCGGCGATCAAGAGCAGAATCCACCATGGGAATTTCGAGACGCCCGAACCGGGCGTCTTTACGACCGGTTCCAATTCCCCGGTTTCATCATTGACGTTTTGATCGGGGATAGAGACGCCCGAACCGGGCGTCTGTACATAATCCATATTTGAAAAACCGATCATAATACGTTTCCTTCCAAAAGTAGAGACGCCCCGGCGGGACGTCTCTACCCCTTGAAATAATCGTGTTCCATCTTTGTCAAACGCGCATAATAATCGGGAATCTCCCGCAAATGCGCTTTGGCTATCATTTCATAAACCTTTTGGTCGTCATGTATTCCGCCCCTACGTAATGCGCGTACCAAATCCGCATGTTCCCGCTCGACTTCGATACCGATTCTCAGTTCTTCAGGATCGTATAGACGTCCCGCACTTCGACCCCGCTCAGCGACCTCCGGGGCGTCTCTTCTATAGCTTGACATGGATACCCGCCTGATTAAGTATTGAACGGATATAGTTTAAATCGTGCATCATCGTATTAACAAGCTGCATTATCTTCTCCGCTTCTTCAATAGATACCATGCAATCAGCGCGGCCCCGATCAGGAGTACCGGAACCGCCAGCGTAGGGTTTACGGGGAAGTGAAGAGCCTCCGGCTTCACGCGCTTTTTTACGGAGTCAACGTAATCGCCGGTCGTATCGATACCGGGATTGGCTTCCTTGAACGCTTGCGGAAGTTCGGTATCGAGCGGTAGTTTGCGAAGCGCCGGAGTGAAGATCGCAAGCCATAGCTCGCTCTCTTGCGCGAAGGGGGCATATTTCGCAAGGTACGGATAGACCACGTTGTCCATCTGTTCCATGAAATCGGAATATTGCGCGATGACGGCGGCGGCGGTGGAATGCCATGGCGCTTCCCGTGCCGCCGTATCGGTAAGCTGGATCAGGCCGACCGCCGAGGAACGGGGGTTTGGAATAGTCGGGGAGTACGTCCCGGCGGTCTCGAAGTTTATTACCGCGTCAAGCCAAGAGGCGGGTACGCCCAAGCGTCCCGCGACCTCCGCTATCTTCGCCGCCTGTTCCTCTTTTGTATAATCCATGATAAACCTCTGTTAAAATTGTCCGAAAATCCGGTATCGCTTCATGTACTCTCTCGCAATTTGTCGAGCATTACTCCACTTGGAACTTTCATATCCCGGTATCGGTTCATGGTATAAATCCCATGTTGAATTCGAGTATGATGGATCATGCTCGATGACAACCTCGTATCCCTGCTTCTCGACATGCTTACCTACTCTGAGAGCGTCTTTCTTTGTTAAAACGCCGACAATGAAAATAGGGGTAGGATTTCGACGTCGTTTCATACCGTAGCCTCCGGGGGTATAGACGCCTCGTCGAGGCGTCTCTTTAATGCCAATACCGCAGTTTTATATTCCGCATAATTCCGCATGACCATGTAGACCCCGGCGGTGAAGAGCATGCGCCGGGCCGCGAGACCCATGGCGTTCTTAGACTTGACGGCGAAGAAAAGCATGAACGCCGGAAGTATCCACGTATCGAAGACGCGGGGTTTCATTCCTTCGACATCCGCCTCGAATTGTTGCAATGAATAGTCCATGATTAATACCCTTTAGGTAAACGTACCCCATAAGCCGATGAAATAGCTCTTATTTCACGCCGGGACAAAGCTTTTTTATCGCTGCGCTTTATATGCAAACCGTATGACGTATAATCTCCGGTATTATAATCCTGTTCGGGTTCGGAAATAAGCCAATCCCTTCCGGTAGGATGGGAAGACGACCACTCAACCCATGATTCGTGTCTGTTATCATGGATAAGGTCTCGAAGTGAATCATAGCGCTCATTTTCAAACTCGAATCCGGTCTCTTCAGCTTCCCCCGCTTCAGCCGATTCTTCACTAACGACTTCAAAAGTTTTGTTTACGATATAGAAATGGGGGTCTGGATTATCGCGTTTCATTTTTTCCTCCATATATCTACGGTTTCCATGGCTTTCCAGTTCTTCCAATCGAGTGGGGAGACTTTCTCGTCGAATTCCTTGGGATACCCGACATGGACGCTCTTCATCATCTCCCGTGGAAGGGCCGAGCATATCCATTTGTCGGCTTTGTCGAATTCCTTGATCCCCCAAAATTCGAGAAGAGACCCGTATCCATATTTTATACTCTTTTCGTGCGAGAATTCAAGAAACGTGACTATATCTTTTTCCTTATTGGCAAGCTCCGGCAGCATTCCGGCCCATACGATACGTTCCTTGAACGGATTGACCGTCTCGAATTCGTTAAGATCGCGTATATGTATTTTCGGCGCGGTCATCTCCATGGCGTAGAAGAGACCGCCCGATCTGTAAACGACCATGGTGTGCGTCGGCATGGAGAAATCAAACATGGATAGAGACGCCTTGGCAAGGCGTCTATACTGCCCCATCCCCAGAGTGAACCGGGTAAGATACGAAAAAGGCCGGACGTAACTGGTCGTTCCGATCAGCATTCCCGTGGACAACTTCGAATAATCTATTTTTTTCATGATACCCTCCAATGGTATAGTATAGACGCCCTGTCAGGGCGTCTTTACTTTGCGCATTTTCGTATGACCTCCTTGAATTCACCCATTGTCACATTGAAACCCTCGATGGCCTTGGCGTGATTGTTCATGGCTTCCGAATTTTTCAACATGACTTCCGGAATCCGGTCATTGAGCGTCGTATTCCTCTTGTAAAGTACACGTATGGCGTATAACGTCCGATAAATGTGCGACGTGCGGTACTCCGCATGTGCAAAGCGAACGCACTTTATTTGTTGTGCGATTTAAGAGGTTGCCTCCACAGCTTATGCCCGCTGACTGCCGATTGTAAATGCACTTACCTGACAGCACACACAGCCGTGCAATTTGACACCGTGCGCTTCCAAGCGGGCCTACAACCATAAAGGCAACCTCTTATTTTGTACAACAATACGATGACCATGATCCCCAAGACACCGTAATCAAGCAGGATTTTCATTGCTGCATCCACAGATGTACTCCTCTATTTCCGGTTCACTTACTCTCATATTTTCAATTGCGCCGTCGATGACCCGGAGTAGCGTATATATCGCGGGGATCACTTTGCAATCAATACTTTCCACGGTATACCATACTCCCGGAATGAACTCCCCGTGCGGATTTTTTATTCTCGCTCTCATAATAACCCCCGTCAGGTAGAGACGCCCTGTCAGGGCGTCTCTACAATCCCCCGATGAAAAACGGAAAGAAATTCCCCGTGTTCCCACTGCTGATACCGCCGCTCAATACTTCCGACACGCTTGACGAATCATCAACCGCTACCTCGAGGCCGAGTTCTACAAATAATTCGTCGGTAGCGATGGAATCATCGACGCAGGCAAACCCGGACTCAAGCGGCGCGGTACTTGCCGAGTCCGTCAGTGATACGTTATCATGGATGTCGATACCGGCAAGGTCGATGAAAACCGAAACGTCTTCCGATACCGTCGAATCATCCCCGATGGACGTATCGGTATTTATGTTGACGGAAATATCTTCCGTGACCGTCGAGTCGTCCCCGACATCTACGGCGTCGGTACGAGCTACGGTCAATACGTCGGTAACGCCGGAAGCGTCGAAAACGAAAACGTCGCCGAGTTTCATGGAGACCGTTACGGATTCGCTTACCGTCGCCGTATCATTTATGGAAACGTCCGATCCAATATTGGCGATTGCTTCATCGGAAACAGTCGCGCTATCGTTTATCGATATACCGGCAAGGGGCATCGATGCGGTAACTGATTCGGAAACCGCAGCAGCGTCGTTTACTGAAGGACTTCCAAGGGCTATAAAAGATGAAATATTTTCAGCGACCGTAACGGCGTCACTTATCGATACTCCCGCAAGCGGCATTGAAACGGTAATGCTCTCCGCGACCGTTGAAGCGTCGCTTATCGATACCGGCCCTTCATTCATTGCGCGGGAGATGTTCTCCGCCACCGAAACGGATTCGCTCTTCGAGACCGGCCCTTCGTTCATCGTCCGGGCGATGTTTTCCGCTACCGTCGCGGCGTCGCTTATCGATATGGAAAGGTTTCCCGTTGCCGTTACCGTTACCGTCAGATTTTCAGCTACGGTCGAGGCTTCCGTGACCGTCCGGGTCATCACTTCGTCAGCGCCGATGTCGCTTGTCGTCCCGGCGCGGGGATTGCCGTCGATGTCGGTCGTCGGCACATTGGCGTCGCTTGACGGCCCGACACCGGCGTGGAACGCGGCGTTGTCGGTAGCGCCCAAGTGATAATTATGGTTGGCTTTATCTACAAATGTAAGCGTCGTACTATGCACTGAATTCGCGCCCGGAGCGGTAGCGTCATCGTCAAGATTATAATTGGAATTGGCGTTGAACGTGCCGGAAAACGCTGCGGTAGCGCAATCCTGCGCTATACCGTTTACGACGGTCATGTCTCCCGCGACGCGCCGGTATCCGTATCCCGCCGAATTATTTACCGCCGTACAGTTGTAAACGCTCATCGTCGAAGAGGTATTACTTAAAAACCCCGAGGAGTCGCACCCGTCGGCCACGCAGTTGTTCACGACGACGATGGCGTCGGCGTCATTGGCCTGTACCCCTGTCGCCGTGCCGCTTGTAGATGTCGGGTCTTTGCGGAATATGCAATTGGTAATCGTGCCGAGGTTTGTGGCCCCGATCTGCGTTATATTCAGTATGGGGGTCGTACCGCCGCCCGTCATCTTTATCTGCATTTCAATTCCGTCAAGATAAATAAATTCTTCACGGAATGAGAACAAGGCGTTCGCGGGATTGGTGACGGCGAGCCGGTAGACGTTTCCCGTCGCCCATTTTCCGGGATGGCGATAGCCGACGGCTGGATTTGTCCATACCTTGATATATTGCGTGGCAGAGGTCGTCCAGCCGATAATATCGACAAGCGCGGTATCGGCAGCGCCGTCGGTACATTCGCATTGCGCTATCTTAATGAGGTCTCCGGTGACAAGATTGGCCTGCTCCCCGGATTCCCACGAAGCCAGAGAGGTATAATCCGCCCCCGCGCCCCCGGCGACCCTCACTACCTTTGTCTGTGTCGTAGGCATATTATACGTTTTGTACAGACGTCCCGCCGAGACGTCTTTACACCTTCGTCAATATATTATCGGTGAGGTTTTTCTTCGTGACCGTCACCGAACCGCTTACGGAGGCGGCGACCGCCGCAGTTACATAAACCGGATTGATATTATTGATCCTGCGATACGTCGCGCTTGAAGCCGTATACGCGGCCAATTCATCGACGGTGACGCCCGGAAGTTTAACAATGAGAAATTTCGGCAAACCCTCCTCCCGGCCCCACGGCCAGCCGTCGGGTTTTATTATCACGATGTCGCCCTTTTTATATACCCCGGCCTTGTCCTTCCGGGGATCGGGATGGGTATAATTCGTCGGGTTAAGGGCGATCAGGATTTCGGCCATACGTATAGACGCCCTGACAGGGCGTCTCTACCTTTCGTTACGGGTATAATCGTCCGGTCTGTCGGCAAATATGTTTGCAGAACATTCCGGTATCGCACAGAAAAGGAAATTCTTTTTTCGCCACGCTTTTCCACCCGGTCTTTTCCAGCACCTTGTTTTCAAGAAGCTGGTCGAAAAAATACAAGTCCTGCGTCCCGCTCTTTTTTGAAAAACCCTGACACTCGGGATCGTAGAACGTCATCTGCGGCGTCCTGAATACCTTGTGCAGCTTCGCGCCGTCGCAGGTCTTGTACTCCTCGGTATGCTCCCACATCCATTTCAGAAGCGACGTATGGATCATGAGACAACCCATGGGAAGCCCGTCACACCATACCTTGTCGCCTATCTTCCAATCGGTAAACGCCCCGTTCCCCCGGCCCCTGAAGACAAGCGGCAACGTCGGGCTTGCTTTCAAATAATAAACCCCGGAAACCACCGGAATCGTCTCTTTACGCTGGTACTCTTCGAGCCGTATGAAAAAATCCGGCGGCAAGAGTACGTCGTCTTCTATGGTGACAAGCCAATCGACCTTGAGATCGAGGGCTTGTTTCGTTATCAGGTTGTAGGCGTCCTCGATACTATATCCCATGGCCGTATAACCGAGATCGAACCCCGACGCTTCCCAATTCATAGGCATGATCTGGCCGTACCGGGAATGCGCCCATTCAAACCGTATCCACCCTTCCGTCGGCGTGGATATAAGTGTACGTTTTTTCCACTTTTTCTGGCATCTTTGAATTATCTCGATCTGGTTGGGGAACCCCTTGCGGGTTCCCTGCTGAGCCGCCCCGACGGGACGGCTGTACGTTTTTTGGTTTCTCATGACGGGTTCCTTTCGATAGAATAGAGACGTCCCGACGGGGCGTCTCTATATATTCATTGATTAATTTTCGTTCTTCATCGGTCATACAATCTTCGCATACGAAATTTTCTTCGTGTATTGCGTTGGGGGCAAGAGCGCCTTGCCCGTATGCATTGGAAAATCCATAATGCTTATTGCATCTTACGCATTTCAAAGGCATATTTTCCTCATAGTACAGACGCCCTGACAGGACGTCTCTACGATATTTTCCTCAATACGAATTCAAGGTTCGCGCCATAAGCCCATTCAAGCTTTTCGCCCTTCCACGGTTTCGGCTTGTAAATATTGTAAAGCGGCTGGTCTTTAATGAAATACGTGGGGGTAGCTTCATTCCACGGGTTGCAATGCGTCGGGTCTTGGAAATAACCGAAAGAGGTTGCATAAGGAGTGGCGACCATGAGCAGTCCTTCCGGTTCCAGAACGCGCCAGCACTCGTTTATGACGTCTATGGTGAGCCATGGCTTGATATGTTCGATGAGATGGCTCATCATCACTATGGCGCACGATTCCTTTTTAAGAGGCCACGGGAGCGCTTCTACGTCATGTACGATGTCCACTCCCGGCACGTCGCGCTTGTCCATCCCGGTAAAACCGGGTTGCTTGTTGAATCCGCAGCCGACGTCGAGACGGATTTTTTGGCATAGAGACGCCCTGTCAGGGCGTCTGTACTTTCCCGTAGAGACGCCCCGACGGGACGTCTCTACCTTTCGTGAATGATTCGTTGACACGGGTTCCCTCCGATATGTTAATGGATAATCCGGGGGATGGGGCAAGCCCATCCCGTTCGGTCGGATCGTTAGAGACGCCCTGACAGGGCGTCTTTTCTTCGTCGATCATATTACGTAAACCTAATCTGGTACGTCACCGAAACGGCCTGATTGCTGTTCCATGCGCTTGACGCGAACGTATTACCGCAGCACATCGAACCGCTCGACACCGAATTGAACAGCCCGAGATTGGCGATACTCGGCGTTCCGCCCGGATGGTCGCCCGAAGCCCACGAAGCCGTAGCTTGCATGGTTCCGGTTCCGACGAGCGTATTGGTCGTGGCCTTGCGCGTCCCGGTCTCTCCGTTGAGAGTATTATGGGTAGCGTTCGGCGCAGTCCCCGTTCCGATACCGACATAGCCGACCTGCAAGCTATTGGCGATACCGCCGAGGGAACTGACGATGAATTTCTGGAACCCGTTATCGACGATCTGGTTCTGTTGCCATTTCGAGTCAGATACGATACGAAGCTTGCCGTTGACCGTCTCGCCGATCTTGAGACGGAAAAATCCCCGTGCCTTGACACATGATTTTACCGACATATTTTTTCCTTCCTTTCGTTTTGTACAGACGCCCCGGCGGTCGCTGAGCGTAGCCGAAGCGCGGGGCGTCTCTACGGATTAAAAATTCTGTACCTGCGCGATGTAATCCCATTTATCGGCAGCGAGATTGTATACGAAGCCGTAATAGTCGAGTTTTCCCGCCGTCGGCGTAAGCGTCGGAGACGCAAGGGACGGGGAGAAACGGTATTTCGTGTCGAAAGTCAATGCGTGACCACCAGCGCCGTCCTGAATCACCCGGAACATGATAAGCTGCATGTCCGCCCTCGGGTTCGTCGGATTGGCGAGTTGCCGATCATTGGTAAGCGTCACCGTGAATTTATGCCCGAGCCGGGCGTCAACCGCTATCGCGGGAGCGTCTACGAGAGAAACGAGAGGTTCTTCGCCGCGTCCCCTCGCAATAAGCACCTGACCGAACGCCGTGCCTCCGGCCCCGGTATTCTCATAGGAATAACCTACCAGCCGTTCCATTGCGGCAAGCGACGATCCGGGGGCGGCGGCGACTACTTCACCGGCTGAATCGCTCATATAAAGCGCTTGACCCCGAGTACAGGAGTTTCCCGCCTTGAGCTTGAAGAACCCAAGCCCCGCTACAAGGATTTTTGCTATTGTTCCAGCCCCATACGTATCATAGGCCACGCCGCAGGAGATAAGACCGTCGGCCGGGGAAAGCTCGACGTAATCGCTATGCGCTCCGTCAACCTGTACCACGTTGCCCCTGACAAGCGCGTCGTTCGTGGTACGGAAAATGAATACGCCACCTTCGCGGACTTCCCCGCCGCCGAACCCGTAGATCGGGTGGAAGGTATAGATTTCTTTTTCTTGACGAATCATATTTTTATTCCCCCGTAGAGACGTCCTGTCAGGGCGTCTTTACGATAGAGACGCCCCGGCGGGAC
>Ga0315295_10001351_pt1 | contig 21024 bp, 19 predicted proteins | sample YL17G14_0_MG_FD_204453 | JGI IMG/M metagenome (GOLD analysis project Ga0315295, IMG submission 204453) | Sediment microbial communities from Yellowstone Lake, YNP, Wyoming, USA - YL17G14_0 | ecosystem: Environmental > Aquatic > Freshwater > Lake > Sediment | place: USA: Wyoming | collected...
GAGTCGGCCCCTGCGTCGGCCGAGCGCCGGGGTATCCTGGCAAGGGAGGACGGGCCGATGACGATGTCCCGCTGGCAGCGCCGCCGCTTCAAGCTGCTCTGGGATGGCTACACCGTCTGGGACAAGATGGGGACCATTCGCTTCCGCAGGCCGGGGCGCGGGACGGTCCGGGCCCGGCTCGAGATCCCCCCGGAACGCGTGGACGAGGTCCGGCGCGCCGCCGACGCCGACGGGAAGGTCGAGGCGACGTTCCGGGTGGAGATCCTGGACGGCAAGGGCGAGATCGTCGCCGAGGTGGACAAGCTCATCTCGGTGAAGCGTGCGATAAGAGGCGCGTGACCACCTTCAGCGACCTCAAGCTATCCGAGAAATCACTCCACGCCCTCGACCGGGCCGGGTTCGAGCAGCCCACGCCCATCCAGGCCCAGGCCATTCCCCCTGCCCTGGCCGGCAAGGACGTCATCGGCACCGCAGCCACCGGCACCGGGAAGACCGCGGCCTTCCTCCTGCCCATCATCGAGCGGCTGACCGGGAAGACCGGGACGCGGGCGCTCGTCCTGGCGCCCACACGCGAGCTGGCGCTTCAGATCGGGGAGGAGCTGGAACGCTTCGGGCGGGGACGGCACGTCCGCGGCGCCGTGATCATCGGCGGCGTGGGCATGGGCCTCCAGACCCAGGCGTTCAAGGACCGGCGAGAGGTGATCATCGCCACGCCGGGCCGGCTCCTGGACCATCTTCAGTCGGGGACGGCGCGGCTCGACGACGTCGAGGTCCTGGTGCTCGACGAGGCCGACCGGATGCTGGACATGGGCTTCAAGCCCCAGCTCACCCGCATCCTCCAGCGGCTGCCCAGGGCGCGGCAGACGATGCTCTTCTCGGCGACCATGGGCGGCGAGGTGGCAGAGTTCGCCGCCTCGCACCTCCGGGACCCGGTGCGGGTCGAGGTGGCGCGCAGCGGGACCACGCCGGCCCGCGCCGACCAGCGGGTCTTCCTCTGCTCGCAGGAGGAGAAGCTGCCGCTGCTGATGGCGCTCCTCTCCCAGGACGACCTCTCCACGCTGGTGTTCACCCGCACCAAGCGGCGGGCCGACCGGGTCTGGAAGGGAGTGGCGCGGGCCGGGCACAAGACGGCGCGCATCCACGCCGATCGCACCCAGGGTCAGCGGCGCCAGGCGCTCGAGGGGTTCAAGGACGGGACCTACCGTGTGCTGGTCGCCACAGACATCGCGGCCCGCGGCATCGACGTCGCCGACATCGGCCACGTGGTGAACTTCGACCTCCCCCACGTCGCCGAGGACTACGTGCACCGGGTCGGACGCACCGCCCGCGCCGAGGCCAGCGGGCGCGCCTCCGCCTTCTGCTCGCCTGAGGAGATCGCCCTGCTCCGGGACATCGAGAAGCTCACCAGGACCCTCCTCCCCCGTGCCGAGGTGCCTCGCGACGCGGAGGTGTTCAAGTCCGAATCGGCCCGCGCGGCCGAGGGGCGCGCCAACCAGGGAGTCCCGCCCCACCGGCGCCCGGGAGGCGGCGGACCGAGCCGTCGCCCGGAGGCAGCCCGGAAGAGCGGCGGCGGACATGGGCACGGACACAACCGCGGCGGCCACTCCCCGCCACCGGTGCCGAGGACCGAGGCGAAGGGCGGCGCGGAGGGCCACCCGGCCCGCAAGGCCACGCTGGTGGGTTCCTGGAAGCCGAAGCGCCCCCGGTGAGGAGCCAGCCTAGCTCCGGCGCGCACCCGTCCGCGTGAGCATCCAGGCCACCGCGCCCGGGAAGAGGCGATCGAGCCGGATGGTCCAGCGCAGGAGCCCGGGCACGATCGCCTCGCCGGCTCCCCGCCCCACCGCGCGGAGCAGCGCCCCGGCGGCCTCGTCCGGCGTGAGCGTCGGGTAGAGCCGCGCGATGCCGGGTACGCGCTCCAGGGCGCCGGGGTTGTTGGCGAAGTACGGCGAGTCCACTTTCCCCGCCGTGAACAGCGTCACGCCCACGCCGCTGCCGTGCAGGTCGGCGCGCAACGCCTCCGCGAGCCCCCGCATCGCCCAGCGCGCGGCCGCGTAGCCGCTCGCTCCCGGCCACGGGGCGTAGGCCGCCGGGGAGGTGACGAAGGCGATCCGGCCGCTTCCCCGGGCGAGCATCCCCGGGAGGAAGGCCCGCGTGGTGAAGAAGGCCGCGAAGTACGGGGAGGCCATCATCTGCACGGCCTCGGCCGGCGAGGTCTCGGTGACGAAGAGCCAGCGTCCCGCCCCGGCGTTGTTGACGAGCACGTCGGGCGCGCCCACCGAGGACTCGACCTGCGCTCGCGCGCGCTCCACGGCATCCGGGTCCGTCAGATCGACCGGCACGGGAACCGCCAGGGCGCCGGCCGAGCGGACGTCGGCGGCCACCTCCTCGAGCGCCGGGGCCGACCGGGCGAGAAGCACCACTGCCCGTGCGCCACGCCGTGCGGCCGCCCGTGCCGTTGCCGCCCCGATGCCGCTCGAGGCGCCGGTCACGACCACCACCTGGTCGCGCATGCTCGCCCTCCTTGCTACGGTCCGATCCGACCACCGTCGGGGCCGAGGTAGAACGGCGGCTCGGAGCGGACGTCGCGCCCCAGGAGGACGGGCGGCTCGACCGTCGCGAGGCCGCTCGCGCGCAGGGCCGCGGGGCGGGCCAGGTCGAACGGGTCGGCCTTCGAGAGGTCGACGGCGTACCCGAGGTCCTGGAGCGCCCCGACGGTGGTGGCGCTGAAGGGAATTCTCCCGCTGTCGATGAAGCCGGTCATGAGCTCGTGGTCGAAGACCGACTCGCGCCAGTGGGAGTCCCGGGTGCCGTCACCGCCGGTGCTCTCCACCGGCACGGGCGTCCCCGTGTACACGGCACCGTTGTTGAGCGTCGCGAGGTCGCCGCGGGCGACCGCGCCCGTGAAGTAGGGGTCGGACGTGCCAGCCCCCACCAGCAGCCTGTCCCAGGGAGTCCCGACCCCGAATCCGATGACGTGCATCATCTCGTGGAGGATGACGGTCCCGAGGGTGCCGTTCTGCTCCAGCCTGTCCATGTCCGCGATGTCGAACTTCATGTGGCCCAGGACCGGGAAATAGCCGGAACCCAGCGGACGCGAAGCGCATGGCCCGGCCAGGCCGAGGGTCTGGAGCGGCCCGTCGATCGGCACGATCTCGGCGAGGATGAGGACGTCGTCCACGGTCTCGGTCACGTCCACGGAACCGCACGAGGACAGCTCGCCGGCGGTCAGCCTCACGTTCTGCGCCGGGATGTCGCCCACCACGATCTCCTCGATCCGCTCCTTGGCATCCACGAAGGCCCGCACCTGCGAGTCCGTCATGGGAGTGAGCAGGCGCAGGGTGATGTCGAAGCCGGCCGTCGCGGCGCGGGACAGTCCGGCGAAGTCGACGGTGACGCCCGGGATGGCCGGAGACGCCGCGCGGACGGACTGGGAGCCGGCGGGGCCGAGGGTCCAGGCGCCCGATCGGGCCACGCCCCTCGCGTCGGTCACGGCCGGGCTTCCGGTGACCGAGCCGGCGCCAGCGGTGACCGTGAAGGTGACGGTGACTCCCTCGACCGGGTTTCCGCTCGCGTCCCTCACCAGGACGGCCGGGGCCTGGGTCACGGGAGACGAGGGCGCACCGGTCTGGCTCGGCGCCGACACGCCCACCATCTGGGTGGGGAGCGCGCCGGAGGGGAGGACGCTCATCGAGGCCGAGCGGGAGATTCCCTCGCTGGTGGCCGTGATGTCGGCCGATCCCACCGCCACGGCGGTGACGACCCCCGAGTCGGAGACGGTCGCGACGCCGGGAGCGGAGGAGGACCAGGTGACGATCCGCCCCGAGAGCACGTTCTGGCTCGCGTCTCGCAGCACGGCCGACGCCTGGGTGAACTGGCCCACGCCCAGCGGCGACGGGACGTTCACCGACACGCTGGCGACGGGCGCCGCCTTCGTCGTCGCGCCGCCGCACGCCGTGCCCAATGCCAGGACGAGAATCGCCGCCGATGACAGCCGAGTGCTCAGGGTCCGCTCCACGTCAGGGGGTACCGGTCGATTCTACTCGCGGAGGCCAGTGTCCGCCCCCCCACATTTCCGGACACGCAGGGTTCGGACGAGGAAGGTTGCCGGCGCGAGGCGCCGCCACTAGCTTCCGCCCCATGTCCAGGGACCTGCGCGGAAAGGTGTACATCGTGACCGGGGCCAACACCGGGATCGGCCGGGTGACCGCCGTGGAGCTCGCTCGGCGCGGCGGCCAGGTGTTCCTGGCAGGTCGCTCGGAGGCGCGAACGGCCCCGGTGGTCGAGGAGATCCGGCGCGCCACCGGAAACGACAAGGTGGAGTTCCTGCCCCTCGACCTCGCCGACCCGGCGTCGGTGCGCTCCGCGGCGGGTGCGTTCCTCGCTCGCGGGTTGCCCCTGCACGGGCTCGTCAACAATGCCGGCCTGGCCGGGCAGCGCGGCCTGACGAAGGAGGGGTTCGAGCTCGGCTTCGGAACGAACCACCTCGGTCCGTTCCTTTTCACGCTGCTCCTCCTCGACCGGCTCAAGCAGAGCGCCCCGTCGCGTATCGTGAACGTGGCGAGCCGCGCGCACCACAGGGCCAGGGGCATCGACTGGGAGGCGCTGCGGCGCCCCACCGCCTCCGCCGGCGGGCTGGGCGAGTACTCGGTCTCGAAGCTCGCCAACGTGCTGTTCACGAAGGAGCTTGCCCGGCGGCTCGACGGCACGGGCGTCACGACCTACGCCCTCCACCCGGGCGTGGTGGCCACCGACATCTGGCGGGAGCTTCCCTGGGGGCTTCGTCACCTGGCCAAGCTCCTCATGATCTCGCCCGAGCAGGGCGCCCGGACCACGCTGCACTGCGCCACCTCGCCGGAGGCCGCGACCCAGAGCGGCCTCTACTACGACCGCTGCAAGGTGGTCCACCCCAGCCGGATCGCCCAGGACCCGGCCCTCGCGGCCGAGCTCTGGCGGCGAAGCATGGAGTGGACCGGGGCGCCTACGGTGGCCTGATTCCTCCGGCCGCCTCCAGCCCGTGGAGGTCGCGCTCCCCTCTCGATACCAGCCGGACCGCCGGTGCCTTCACGAGGGCCACCACCGGCTGGCCCACCGCGAGCCCGACCTGCTCGGCGCCCGGGCGGGTCACGAGGGCCACCAGCCGGAATCCGCAGTCGAGCGTGACGCGGACGAGCGGGCCCTCGGGCGAGATCGCCGTGACCGTGCCGGAAAGCTGGTTCCGGGCGCTGGTCACCGCGTCGGGCGCTCGCTCGAGCAGCACCTCCTCGGCCCGGACGCACGCGAAGACCTCTTCCTCGACGTGGCCGGGATCGACCGCCACCATTCGCGCCGCGCCCACCTCCACGTGGACCAGGCCGGCCTCGCGGCCGACGATCCGCGCGGGCACGACGTTTTCCGTGCCGACCGAGCGCGCCACGACCAGGTCGGACGGTGCGCTGAAGACCTCGTGGACGGGCCCGACCTGCCGGACGGCCCCCTCGGCCAGGACGGCGAGGCGATCCCCGAGGGCGAGGGCCTCGGTGCGGTCGTGGGTCACGACGACGGACGGAACACCGAGGCGGTGGAGCAGCGCGCGCAGCTCGCCGCGGAGCTCCTCTCGCGTGGGGGCATCGAGCGCCGAGAGGGGCTCGTCGAGCAGGAGGAGTCGCGGCCGCGGCGCGATGGCCCGGGCCAGCGCCACCCGTTGCCGCTGGCCGCCGGAGAGCTGTCCGGGCCGGCGCGGGAGCAGCTCCTCGACGCCGAGGAGGCGCGCCATCTCCCCCACCCGTTCCCGTCGCTCCGCGGGCGGCAGTCCGTGCAACCCGTAGCCGACGTTTGCCTCGACCGAGAGGTGAGGGAAGAGCGCGTGGTCCTGGAAGAGGAGCCCCGCCCCGCGTCTCTGCGGGGGCACGTGAATCCGCGCCGCGCCGTCGAACCAGGTCTCGCCGGCGAAGCGGACGAAGCCGGCGTCGGGGCGATCGAGCCCGGCCAGGCAGCGCATGACGGTGGTCTTGCCCGATCCGGAGGGACCGAAGAGGACGAGCACCTGCCCGGGCGCGAGGTCCTCCGTGAGCGCGGCCCGGATGGTCGGTCCGCCGGGGTGGCGTCGCTCGACGTCGAAGGAGAGGCGGCTCGTCATCCGAGGACGGGCCTCCGGTGCAGGGAGTAGGTGAGGACCAGGACCGCGAAGGAGAAGGCCAGGAGGAAGAGCGCGGTCTGCCCCGCGGCGGCGTAGTCGAGCTGCTCGACCGAGTCGAAGATGGAGATGGAGAGCGTCCGGGTCTCTCCGGCGATGTTGCCGCCGACCATGAGGACGACGCCGAACTCCCCGAGGGCGTGGGCGAAGGCGAGGATGGAGCCGGCCAGGACGCCGGGGGCCGCCAGCGGCAGGTTCACCCGGAGGAAGGTACGGAGCCGGGACGCCCCCAGGCTGTGGGAGGCCTCCACCAGCCGCCTGTCCACCGACGAGAGCGAGGCTGCGAAGGGCTGCACCGCGAAGGGAAGCCCGTAGAGGATCGACGCGACGAGCAGCCCCTCGAAGCTGAACGCCAGCGGCCTTCCGAAGGCGGCGACCCAGGCGTGGCCGAGCGGGCTGCGTGGCCCCATGGCGACGAGCAGGTAGAAGCCCAGCACGGTGGGCGGCAGCACGAGCGGCAGCGCCACCACCGCCTCGACCAGCACCTTGAACCGCCAGCGGGTCGTGGCCAGCCACGCGGCCAGCGGAAGGCCGATGACCAGGAGCGCCGCCGTGGTCGCGGCGGCGAGGGAGAGGCTGAGGCGGAGGGCCTGGAGGTCCATGGATCACCGGGTAGGCGACTCGTACCCGTGGCGCGCGAGGACGGCGCGCCCGTCGGGGCCGAGCAGCCAGGAGACGAAGGCGCGCGCGAGTGCCGGATCCCGCGCGCCCTTCAGGATCACCCCCGCCTGCTCGATGGGGCGGTGGGACGAGGCCGGAAGGCGCAGGTGGCGCCCCTGGGTGGAGAGCGGCGGCGCGAGCGCGAGCGAGAGCGGCAGGAAGGCCGCCTGGGCGGCTCCACTCAGCGCGAACTGGGCGGCCTGGCCGGCGCTCTGCCCCATCACCCACTTCTCCCGCAGCGCCTCGAGCACGCCGGAGGATCGCATGGCCTCCTCCGCGGCGACGCCGTAGGGCGAGACCGCGGGGTTGCCGAGCGCGACCTTCCGGATCGACGGGTCGAGCAGGGCTCGCACGCCGGCCTTCTCGAGGTCCAGCCTGGAATCGGCCGGTACCCAGATCGCGAGCCGTCCCAGCGCGTAAGGGAACGCCGGCCCCGACGAGAGCCCGGCCTCGACCAGGCGGGCCGGGAAGCTCACGTCGGCCGCGAGGAAGAGGTCGAAGGGGGCGCCCTGCTGGATCTGGGCGACGAAGCGTCCCGAGGCGCCCAGCGTGGTCCGGACCGTCGCGCCGGGGTTGGCGTCCTCGAACCCACGGACGAGCTCCTGGAGGACCGGTTCGAGGTTTGCGGCTGCGGCGATGGTCAGCGTCCGCGGCGCGGCGGCGGCCGGCGACGGGGTGCCCTGTACGCTCGCGGCGAGCGCGAGGAGTGCGGCCGCGTGTAACCCAATGCGCACGATCTTGTCCTCAAAGTTTCTCGTGATACCTTATCGTGACCCTGGAGCCTACCATGGCCGAGACCGCAGCGCTGCTCACCTCGCGGGAGGTCGCCGACCTCCTCCGCGTCCACCCGAAGCAGGTCTACCGCCTGCTCCGGCGCGGGCTTCCGGCGCGTCGCGTCGGGGCCGAGTGGCGATTCGACCGCGCCGAGGTGATGGCCTGGTCCGGCGCCGAGGCGCCACGAGGGCAGCCGCCCTCCCCGGCCCCCGGTTCCGCCCCGCCGTCGATCGTGGCCGCCAACGGGGACGTGCTCGTCGCCCTGCTCCTCCGGGCGGCGAACGCGCTGGGGGCGCCCCTCCTCGGATTCGTCCAGACCGATGCGGCGCGCGGGATCGCGCTGCTGGAGCAGGGCGCGGTGCTCGCCGTGGGCGCCCACGCCGGCGGCTTCCCATCTCACGCCGGCGGCGATCGGGCCGCGCGCGTCCACCTCGCCTCCCGCGAGATCGGCCTCCTCTTCCGTCGAGAGGCCCGCCCCCCCCGCCTGGCCGACCTTCGTCGCCTCCGTTTCGCGTCCCGGCCTTCGACGGCCGGCGTGCGCCGGCTCCTCGACGCCGCCCTCCTCCGCGCCCGCCTCGACCCCGCGGCCGCCCACCGCCGCGCCGTCCTCCTCGACTCCCACCTCGACGTCGTGCTCGAGGTGACGTCGGGGCGAGCCGAGGTGGGGCTGGGCTCGCGGGCCTGGGGGGGGCGCGCCGGACTGGCCTTCGCGCCCGTCGCGACCGAGGACTACGGCCTCATCGTGAAGGCCCGCGACCTCGGAGATCCCCGGGTGGTCCGCATCTGCGAGGTGGCCCAGGGCCAGCACTTCCGCGACGCGGTGGAGGCCGAGGCGGGCTACGACGCGAGGGGCGCGGGCGACATCCGGTACGACGCCTGAGGAGCCCGTGCGCCTCCGGCGGTGGTGGTGCCCGAGGCCCGGTGGACCCCGCCGGGCCGGCCCCCCGATGACCGCCGACGCCCCGGCTCTCTACGAAGAGCTGCGCCTCCTGCCACGGCCCCGAAGGCAAGGGCGGCACCGCGCCGGCCATCGCCGGCAAGCCGGCCAGCGCCGTCGCCGGGGTGGTGAGCGCCCACGCGCCGCCGATGGACAAGCTCGAGCTCACTCCGGATCAGATCGCCGCGATCGGGCGCTACGTCTCGAGCCTGAAGAAGTAGCCGGCCCGCTCTCGGGCCACACCGGCGACGGGACGACGCCGTCCTGGAACTTCACCTTTCCCACCAGGATGCACCCCTTCATGCCGGGGCGGCAGCAGGCGCCGTCCAGCTTCTCGCAGAGGCCGTTCGCCTCGTATCGGCAGCTCCAGGAGCTCACGGCGCCATCCAGCCCCACCTCCGGAAGATGGCGGCGCCGTCCTTCGACTGGAGGATCCAGGCGTCGATCTCCTTCTTCTCGACCCAGGCCTGCCTCGCCGCGCCGCTGTTCGGCGCGTGCAGCACGATGTTCCGGCGCAGGTCGCGCACGAGCCGGATGTCGCCCTGCTTTCCCGCCATGTCCTCCCACATTCCGGTCTGCCCGGCGCCCTGCACGACCAGCACCTTCGTCCCTGGCCGGGCCAGGTCGGGGAGGTCTGCAATCTTCTTCGGATTGCCGGGCCGAACCAGGATCGCGGAGGGGCGGAGGCAGAGCGAGACGATCGTTCCCTCGTCGATCCGCCCCTCCATCGCCTTCACGAGGTCGGTCATCATGTACTCGGCACCGCTGAAGATGACGTCGGCGTCCTGGCGCGCCTTGGCGATCCAGGTGTCCGTGGGACCGGCGGCGACCTCGACCCTGGCTCCCCTGGCCTTCGAGAATACCTCGGCGGCCTCCCTCATGGCGGGTGCGGGACCTCCGGGTCCGTAGGCGAGGATGGCCTCCATTAAACCAGAAACGAGGCGAAAGAGCCGACGATCCCGTGAACCTCCCCGACGACCCGAGGCTCATAGAAGCGAGTCGGCTCGCGCCGTCGTCGCCCTGCCCCGGTCAAGGAGAAGCCCATGAGACTTCGATCGTTTGCACCCCTTCCGCTGGTCGCCCTCGCCGTCGCCCTCGCCGCCTCGCCCTCGCTTGCCGCGGCCCCGCTCCCCCGTCTCGTCTTCTTCATGAACCCCAACGGCATGCCCTGCCAGATGCAGGACCGCATCCTCCAGGAGATGGCGCCGGAGCTGAAGGGCAAGGTCGAAGTCGTCTACTACAAGACCACCGTCGGGACGGACATCGCGAAGTTCCAGCAGTACGGCATCCGGTCCCTGCCGGCCCTGATCGTCACCGACGCCTCGGGCAAGGAGATTCGGCGGGCGACGCCGGGAATCCAGTCTGCGTCCCAGGTCCGCCAGCTCTTCCCGAACTGACCGCCATGGACGTCGGACTCTCCTCGCTGGCGCTCACCTTCGGCGCCGGGCTCGCCAGCGTGGCCAGTCCCTGCGTCCTTCCGGTCATCCCGCTCATCCTCACCGGGACCGCCGAGGACCATCGATCCCGCCCCGCGCTGATCGTCGCCGGCATCGCAGCGAGCTTCGTCGCGATGGGCGTCGTGACCAGCCTCTTCGGGAGCGTCATCGGCCCTGTCATGCCCGTCCTAGAAAAGGCCTTCGGGGCGATGGTCGTCGGCTTCGGCCTGCTCCTGCTCGTCGACGTGAATCCTTTCAAGCGGATCACCTGGGGACGGCGCATCCAGGCCGGTGGGCGGGGGCGCTGGTCGGGCCTCCTGCTGGGGTCGAGCCTGGGAATCGTCTGGATCCCCTGCGTGGGGCCGATGCTCTCGAGCGTGCTCGCGCTCGTCGCCTCGAAGGGGTCGATGACGACCGGCGTGGTCCTGCTTCTCGTATATTCGCTCGGCTTCGCGGTGCCGATGCTGGCCGTCGGGTACGGCTCACAGGCCCTGCGCCAGCGAATCCGCCTGGTGGCCTCGCATCCCGTCGCGGTCCGCTGGGCCTCGGGCCTGCTCCTCGTGGCATTCGGTGGCGTCATCCTGAGCCGCGGCATGCTCTTCGCGGGGATGTAGACGCCGATCCCGGATGTCGGTTCTCGATGACGGCTGCGGGACGGGCCTTCTCGGATTCGCCCTGCGGCCGCTCGCTGCTCACGTGGCCTTCGCCGACACCTCGCGCGAGATGCTGGCCGTCGTCTGTGAAGTCCGGAAGGACACCGAGGCGGGGCCGAGGACCTTCCCCCTCTTTCTCGCGGTCGCCCGGCGCACGTGATCAGGATTCGCCGAACCCTTCTCCACGCGCCCGCGCTCAGACCAGCAGATGGTCCAGGCCCCCTCCCCTCCGGCGCGGTGGGCCACGACGAGATCGGGCTCCCCAAGGCCCACCCGGATCGCCGAGCGCTCGGTACCCGCCCTGTCCGTGGCGCAGGGCGGGAAGTAGGCGGAACGGCCGCTATCCGCAGCCGCCCTTCACCGCCGCCTTCGACTTCAGCTTCACTCGCTTCGTGTAGGCGTGCACCGGCCAGGAGCGTGCCGCGTGGTGCGCCCCGGGGTGAACGTCGACCTCCTTCGCGACACACGGAGAACGGAAGGACCGGGAGGTGTCGATCTCGGGCCACGCGGCCGGCTGGGTGCTGCCGGTGGCATAGAGGAATCGCCAGGCCTGGCCGTCGCGTCCGTCCGACGCTCCCACCCGCTCGGCGACGCACGCGTCCACGGGGTATCTCTCCAGCCAGCGGTTCATCCCCCCGTCGATCACGTAGAGGTTGGGCACGCCCTGCGCGATCAGGTGCTTCCAGGCGTTCAGCGCCGAGACCTCGCCGTTTCCGACGAGGAAGGTGACGGTGCTCGGCGGCTGATCGAGGAGCGACTTCAGGCGGGCCGGGGTCTCGAGCTCTTCGAGCGTGACCCGGCGCGAGCCACCGATGTGGAAGAGGTTGAACTCCGGCTCGCCGCGGAGGTCGAGGATCACGACCTTCACGCCGATGTCTCGCCGGAGGGCGACGACCTCGGCCGGATCCACGAAGATGCCGCGTTCCTCCACCGAGCGGCGCACCTCCGCTCCCAGGAGGGTGAACTTCTCCTCCGGCGTGGGCTGACCGTGGGCGACGAGGACCAGGCTCGCTGCGACGAGCGTGCCCGCGAAGGCGAGCGCACCGCGCCCGGGTACCCGCTTCACCTCGGCCCAGGGCTTCTTCTCGCCGAAATGCTGCTGGGCCAGGTCACCCGCCCAGAAGAGGGCGAGCGCCATCACCACGACGAGAAGGACGCTCACGCCCATGGGCAGGCCGAGCCAGTCCGGTAGCGTGAAGCGCCCCATGTACGAGGAGAGCCAGAAGGACTGGAAGCTCCCCACCGTCTCGCCGAAGAGCCACACGCCGAGGAGCGCGCCGACGAGGAAGATCATCCCGTCGATCTTGAGGGTCGATGCGGCCACCAGGGAGGTGCCCGGGCAGAAGCCACCGATGACGAAACCCACTCCCATGATCAGGCCGCCGACGATGCCAGGCCACAGGTAGGTCGGGTTCACGAAGACGCGGCTCATGTCGAGCAGGCCGAAGGACGTGGCCAGCGCCACCAGGACCGCCGCGACGACGATCCCGGTGAACATCACCTTCAGGACGGTCATGTCCTTGAAGTAGAACTGCCCGGCGAGCTTGCGGGTGTCGCCGAAGCCGCCCATCTCCAGGGCGGCGCCGAAGCCGAAGCCGATGGCTCCGAAGACGATCGCGTAGGCGACGGGGCCGAGCGATGCTGCGAGGTCGTAGGGCGCCATGTGATTCCCCTCAGTTCCAGAGCCGGCGGAAGAACCATGCGACCGCGTATGCGCTCGCGAAGATGGCCATCGCGAAGGCCCAGCTGCCCACGGAGAGGACCGCTCCGCCCGAGAGCGCCTGGCCAGAGGTGCAGCCACGGGCCATGCGGGCCCCGTACCCCATGATGGCGCCCCCGAGCAGCGCGAAGCCCCAGCGCGCCTGCACCGAGATGCGCGGCCCCTTGCGGGTCTCGAGCTTCACCCGTCGATTCACGAGCCCGGAGGCGAAGCCTCCCAGGATCGTCCCCACCAGCATGTAGATGGCGTAGTGGGCCCAGGGGTTCCTCGTTCCACCCGCCATCTCGGCGAAGTAGGCCACCCGGTCCACGTGGCCGGGGGCGAAGAGGTCGAGCACACCGGTCTGGACCCGGCTCATGGCCGCCGAGGCGCCCAGTCCCCCGCCGGTGACGAAGAGGCTCGCGAAGAGGACCACGCCGAGCAGCGTGCCGGCGACGTAGGGGTTCACGTACGGACGGGGCTGCTGGTTCGCGCTCATGGCTGGGCTCCTCCCGGCGCGGCCTCGTCGACCTCGACGTGCTGGTAGCCGGTGATCATCGACTTCAGGTGGTCGGTGGGCGTACGGCCGGTCGAGACCAGGTAGACGTGGAGGACGAAGAAGGTGAGGAAGAGCCACGCGCCGGCGTTGTGGATCGGCGCGACGACGTGCAGGCCGCCGATCGCGTTCGCCACCGCCGGCCACTTGCCCACCGCCCAGATGAGGGCGCCCGTGACGATCTGGAGCGGGAAGAGCACGTTCAGGAGCGCCAGGTAGGTGATCTGCTGCAGGGGGTTCAGCTTCTGGCCGGCGGCGTTCCTTGGATGTGACTCCCCGTAGAAGATGCCGCGCGCCTGGTAGGTCATGTGCTCGAGCGCGTTGGCCACGAAACCCCGCGGGTGCGGGATGAAGTTGCGGATGGCGGCGGTGGCCAGGTGGTAGAAGAGCGCCAGGAAGCCATTCACGATGAGGATCACGGCGAAGGTGTTGTGGATCGCCACCGCGGTGGGCAGGCTCATGAAGCTCAGGCCCCCGTCGCCATGAACCTCGAGGCCGGTGACGATGAGGGCGATGCCGCTCACCGCCATGGTCCAGTGCCAGAGCCGCTCGTAACGGCCGAATACGTACTCCTTCTCGCCCACGGGGTGCACCACATGGCCCCGCTTCCGCCCGAAGGCGTAGCGCATGGCGCCGTGGATGGTCACGCCCAGCAGCACGGCGAGGAAGGCGAGGAAGCCGAGCCGGTTCGTCCAGGCCTGGCGGGAGTGGCCGAGCACGTGGAGGCCGCCGGGAGCACCGTCGCGGTCGCGCTGCAGGACGAGCCCTCCTGCCTCCGACGGCGCGAGGAGTCCGGAGAGCGCCACGCGCGCACCCTCCGGCGGCCGCGGGGGTCGCCCGCCGGGCAGGTAGGCGGCGACCACGTAGTCGTCGGCGAGGCGCGACTCCTCGGCGTGACAGGCGGTGCAATCCTTGAGCGCGCGGTCGCGCGTGGAGATGCCGTGGGCGAGCGGGTGGGCGTCGAGCTGCCCGACCACGACCGGTTCGTCCACTCCCAGCGTGCGCAGGCGGGCGGCGATGAACTCCGTCTTCTGGGGCGTGTCGAGCCGGAGCTCGGCCTCGTCGATCCGGCCGTTCCGATCGCCGTCGAACACGGCGACGACCTCGGGTGCATGGGCACCGGCCTCTCGCCAGGCACGCGCCACCGTCTCGAAGGGCACGTCCGTTCCGTCGACGCGGGAGACCCAGCGGTAGCGGCTGACCAGGTTCACGGGGGCCACGCGGCGGACGCCGTCCGACTCGACACGCTCGACGAGGAGCGGCTTGAGCGGCCGGATCGTGGCCGTGTTCATGGTGTCGCCGGCGCGCCTCTCCGCGTTGCGGTAGCGCACGGCCGGATTCCCGACCGCGTTGACCACGGTGGCGTCCACCATCTCCGCCGCGGGGCCCATCAGCCCGGAGGCGTGGCACACGGCGCAGGAGAGGACCTGCATGTGCCTCTCCCGGTAGGGAAGGAACGCGTGGGCCTTCATCGGATCGTGGCAGCCTCGGCAATCCTGCTCGGCGAGCCGGTGGTCCGGCCGCACCAGGAACTCGGCCTGGGTCTGCCGGCGCGGGTCGGCGGTGAGGTAACGCAGCGCGCCCTTCTTCCCGTCGGTGCGGGCGGGGCTGTTGCCGGCGTAGTGGCAGGCGATGCAGTCGACGAGCTTGGCCGCGTGGACGTCCCAGGGCATGGCCAGGGATTCCTTGCCCTCCAGGTCCAGGAAGGAATCGGACATCCGCTGCGGCGCCACGATGGCTCCCTCACCCTGGGTGATGGACCAGGTGTGACCGGGCGCCGGCGCGGCCTCGAAGGTGGGGGGCAACGAAACGTGCGCCTTCCCGTCGGATACGAGCCCGTGGCAGACGCCGCAGTTGGCGGCCCGAGGGGTCCCGATGCGGATCGAGTCCCGGCGCAGCTTGCCCTCGGCGTCGAGCCGGTCCGGTCGGATGTCCAGCTTGCCTCCGTCCACGTGGCACTGGACGCAGGTGGCGGCCGACTTCGGCGGCCGGTGATCGGTATGGGCCGCGATGTAGACGGCGTCGTGGCAGGCCCCGCAGGTCTTCTCCGGGTTCATCTCCTCGGCGGTGCGCACCTTCTTCCCGGCGGCATCGAGGGGCGCGAAGAACGGGTGAATGGGGTTCACGGGCTGCTGCGACGAGGCTGGCCCGGCGGCCGCGAGCGCGAGCAGGACGAGGAGAGGGGCGGAGAAGCGGATCACGGGCGGCCTCCGGTCTTGATGGGGTCGGCCGCGTACCCGAGAGCCTTCCAGTCCATGCGTGACCTGTCCCCGTGGCAGTCGGTACAGGCGAGCGCCTTTTCCTTCGTCGAGACCATGTGCGAGAGCGGCCAGTACATCTCGGTGGGAGCGAAGCCGTACTTGCCGCTGTACGGGATCTTCGAGGCCTCGGATCCAAGGCGGAACGACTTGTCCCAGTCGAAGGTGGTCCAGTACCCGTCCTTCCCGCCGGTGACGGGCGGGAAGAGGTAGTTGAACCCGGCGTCATAGGGCTGCTTGCCGCGGTGGATCTTGAAGGGCCAGATCCTCGCCTTCGGGTCGTCGATGCCGCCCAGTGGAGGGTTCAGCGCCGTGACCTTCGACGGGTCGATCTTGTCGCCCAGCAGATATCGCCCGACGGTGCCGTTGAACCAGCGGTACTCCGGCACGACGTCCTGCTCGTAGCTGAACTCGCCCTTGATCTTGAGGTAGCCGTGCGGGTCTTCCTTGCGGCTCGCATCGCCGGCCTTGCTCCAGTCCCACCATGCCTTGGTGGGAAGCTGCCCGGCGAACTCGGGGATGTGACAGGTCTGGCAGGCAACCGACTTCACGTGGGTGTCGACGCGGGCGTCGGTGTGCTTGTGCTCCGCGTGGCAGTCGGCGCAGGCGACACCATTCGAGTCCTCGACGCCGACGGAGAAGGCGCGCCCCTTGATGTTGTGCCCGGGGGACGCGTGGCAGTCCACGCAGAGGAAGCCGTGGCGGCCCATGTGGACGTCCTCCTCGTCGAACGGATGCGCCAGCGACGAGTCGATGTCCCCGTGCTTCACGCCCTGGCCGCCGCCGCCGTAGGCGTGGCACCCCAGGCAGTTCTCCCGCTGCGGCGTGCCGACCGACTTCGCCGCGGCCACCAGGTCCGACGCCTTGGTGGGAATGCCGTACATCCCCTTCTCGTAGGTCCCGGACCTCTCGTGGCAGACCAGGCAATCGACGTTCTCCGCGTTCTTGAAGTCGAACGAGTCGTCGGCCCAGCCGTAGCCGATGTGGCACTTCGTGCAGGTCTTCTCGTTCCCCCGGTTCACCAGGCAGAAGTTGTTGAGGAGGTTCTTCTTGCCGATGCGGGTCTTGCCCTCGTGGCCCGGGACGACCACCTCCTCGCCCAGCCACTGCCAGTGCGATGTCTTCATCACCTTTGCGGCGTCCGGGTGGCAGCCCAGGCAGGAGCGGGTCACCGCCTGGGGGCTGTCGAACTTCGCGGGAGTGACCGGCGCGTGGTCGAAATGGGGCCGAGCGCGCTTCGAGAAGCCGGGCGCGGCCGCTGGAGGGGCTGGCGGGGTCTGAAGCGCAACGGCGACGCCGACCACGGCCGCGACCACGGCGATGAACAGCGTTCCGAGAAGCAGGTACTTTTTCGTCACGTGGGGTCCAGTCGAGGTCGGAGGACGGCGCGATGCTCGCAAGAGGACCTTTGCGTCTGACGTGCCTGAGCATGGACCACGTCATTTCAAGTACTTGCACCGTGAAACGTGAAACGTTAGATACGCAACGTCTCATCGCTTCGAGACGACACGTCTCAAACGAGGTGAAGCCATGGCGTCCCTTGACTCCTCTGGCGTCGTCCCCACCTGCGCCCCGGCCTCGTCGGAGCAGGAGCGCGCCTTCTCCGCGGTGAACGCGGCGTTCGGATCGCTCGGGCGCGTCTGCATGGCGCTCGACGCGGACTTCCGGGTCCGCTACGCCTCCGATCTGCTTGGAACGTTGCTCGGTCCGGAGGCGGCGTCGAAGGTCTGCGGCCTTTCCATCGAGTCGCTGCTCGGCGCCGAGCTCTTCGGCCTCGACGGCCCGCTGCGCCAGGCGTTGCTCGCAGGCGAGAAGCGCGAGGGCTGGCGTGCCGTCCTGAACGTCGCGAATGGCCCGGCACGCCTCATGTCGGTCTCTGCAGCGCCGCTCATCCACGACAAGCTCGGCGTGTGCGATCCGGCCGCCGCATATCTGGTGGTCCTCCGGCCCGCCGACGAATCCACCATCGAGACCAGCGGCCCCATCGCCGGGTTCGGGCTCATCGCCCGATCCCCGGCAATGACGCGCGTGTTTCGGATGATCGACGTGCTCCAGCAGAGCGAGTCCACCGTGCTCGTCACCGGCGAGAGCGGCACCGGAAAGGAGGTCATGGCCCGCATCATTCATTCCCACTCGCCGCGCAAGTCGGGACCGTTCGTGGCGGTGAACGCCGCGGCGCTGCCCGGCGAGCTCCTGGAAAGCGAGCTCTTTGGCCACGTTCGCGGGGCCTTCACCGGCGCGGTCCGCGACCGGGCCGGGCGGTTCGAGGCCGCGGAGGACGGGACGCTCTTCCTCGACGAGGTGGGGGACGTGCCACTGCACCTCCAGGTGAAGCTCCTCCGCGTCCTCCAGGAGCACACGTACGAGCGAGTGGGCGACAGCCAGACGCGGCGTACCAACGCCCGCATCATCGCCGCAACGAACCGCGACCTCCGCCGCCTGGTCGCCGACGGCCGCTTCCGTGAGGACCTCTACTATCGACTGCGGGTCTTCCCCATCGAGCTGCCTCCGTTGCGCAGCCGCCGCGAGGACATCGAACCGATGGCCCGGCTACTTCTCTCGCGGGTGGGCTCGCGCACTGGGCGGGCGCTCCGTCTGTCCCCCGAGGCGGTTCGACTGCTTCTCTCCTACGAGTGGCCTGGCAACGTGCGCGAGCTGGAGAACGCGCTCGAGTTCGCGGCCACCGTGTGCCAGGGACAGACCCTGCAACCCGAAGACTTGCCTCCGGAGATCCTCCACGACGGGCTCCCTTCCCTGGATGAGACGCCACCGCCCGCCCCCCGGGCACGGCCCGGTCCCGTCGCGTCGCCGGTCCAGGACCGGGATCTGGTCGAGGCCCTCGATCGGAATCGGTGGAACCGGGTGTCGACGGCTCGCGCCCTCGGGGTGAGCCGCAGCACGCTGTGGCGCCGGATGCGCGCGGCGAGCCTGACCTGACGACGTTTCGTGTCTCGAGCGACACGCGGCGTATCGTTCCCGTGACACGTTCCGTCGCAACACGGCGATGCGACCGACTAACCCAAGGAATTTCCTTCGCTGGGACGTCGGGCACGGGCCGAGCATTGCGCGACCCTGACCCAAACCGGAGGGAGACCTTGAACCAAACCAGAATGATGCGCTTCGCCGCCGCGCTGGCACTCGCCATCGCCACCCCGGCCCACGCCACGAACGGGATGCGGATGATCGGCTTCGGGCCGGTCCAGAACTCGATGGGCGGGGTCGGCGTGGGCGCCACCCTCGACGCGGCCAGCGTGCTCTCCAACCCGGCCGGCATGTCCGAGCTGGGTGGGCGGGTGGACTTCGGCGCCACCTACTTCATGCCCACCGTGAAGTACAGCGCGACGGGCATCGCCCCTGGCATCGTCGCGAACGACGGCGTCACCATCGAGAGCGACCGCGGTGCCTCGCCCATCCCGGCCTTCGGCCTCGTCATCCCCATCGACTCGCAGTGGAGCTTCGGGATCGGAGCCTATGGCGTGGCTGGAATGGGAGTCGACTACGCCCAGAACCTCTACTCCAGCACCACCTTCACGGGGTACCAGCAGATGCGCTTCACGCCGGGCGTCTCCTACAAGCTGAACGACATGTTCTCCTTCGGCCTGACCCTGAACGGCATGTGGGCCACCACCGAGTGGAACGTGGCGAGCGCCTTCGGCCAGCAGCCCCACATGGCGGGCTCGGCCTTCGGCATCGGCGCCACCCTCGGCGCCAAGATCACGCCCATGAAGATCCTCACCATCGGCCTCGCCTACGAGACCAAGTCCTTCTTCCAGGACTTCGCCTACAACACGCCGGCCGGGGTGGACAAGCTCGCCTTCAACCAGCCGGGCGTCCTCACAGGCGGCGTCGCCGTCCGCCCGATCGAGATGCTGCTCATCGCCGCAGACGTGGCGTGGATCGACTGGCCTTCCACGAACGGCGCGAACCTGCCCGCCTACTCCCAGAACTCGAGCGGCGCGATCCCCTGGAACATGAACTGGTCGAGCCAGGTGGTCTTCAAGATCGGCGTGGAGGTCACCCCGATCGACTGGCTTGCGCTCCGGGCCGGCTTCAACCACGGCAAGAACCCACTCGACGCCTCGCGCGCCTTCGAGAACATCTGCTTCCCTGCCATCGCCGAGAGCCACGTCACGCTGGGCGCCGGGTTCAACCTGGGCAAGCACGTCGCCATCAACCTCGGCGCCATGATCGCGCCCGAGGTGTCCATCACCGGCTCGAACCCGCTCCCGCCTCAGGGCACCCCCGGCTACCCAGGCCCCTACGGCCAGGGCATCCAGTCGTACACGACGTCGATGTCCCAGTTCGGCCTCGACGCGGGCGTCGCCTACAAGTTTTAGGCGTCCGTCTCTCCGGTGCCGGGATCCTGCGAGCCAACCGTTCGGAAGGTCTCGGCATTTCTTTTCGCCGGAACTTTTCGGGGCGGCTCGTGTTGTAACCGTTGCCCCCCTCGTCCGGGCCAGGAGATCACCATGACCGCACGCAGCCTTCTCGCCACCGCCCTCGCCAGCCTGCTCGCCGCATGCGGCTCGAGCTCCTCGTCGAACCCGACCTTGACCACTGCGAGGATGAACGTCCACCTCGTCGACTCACCGGCGACGGACTACTCGGCGGTGACCCTCTCCGTGAAGAGCGTCGAGATAGCCAGCGACAGCGGCTGGATCACGCTCGGCACGGACATCGGCACCGTGAACCTCCTCGATCTCCAGAACGGAGTCTTCAAGACGCTCGCCCTCGGAGCGGAGCTTCCTCCCGGCCACTACGGCCAGATGCGGCTCATCCTGGGCACCCCGAACACCGTGACGCTCGCCAACAAGGTCACGACAGTGCCTCTGACGGTCCCGTCCGGCATGCAGACCGGGGTGAAGTTCCCGGTGAGCTTCGACCTGCAGGCGGGGACCACCTACGACATCTTCATCGACATCCTGGCCAACAAGTCCGTGTTCGTCCACCAGGCGGGCAGGTCGAACAAGTACATGCTCCGGCCGGTCGTGCGCGCCTACGACAAGATGATGACCGGATCGATCTCGGGCACGCTCACGAATGCCGGCGCCGCGGCCGGCACCCCGAACGGTCTCGGCGGCGTGGAGGTGATCGCCCAGACTGTGGGGACCGATGGCCAGCCGACGTTTGCGGCCTCGACGACCACCAACCCGGACGGCACCTACAGGCTCGGGCTCCTCCCCGTCGACAAGACTTACCACGTCGCGAGCCTGCCGGTGGTGTCCGTGCAGTACGCCGACACGACGACGAGCTACGCGCCCAAGGCCAGCGTCGCCATCCCCATCAATGCGTCGACCCCGACCGGGACCTGGAGCGAGAGCTTCACCGCAATCGACCTTGCCAAGACGGGCAGCGTGAGCGGCGCCATCGCCCCGCCCCCGGCAGTCGCGGTCGGCGACACCGCCGAGGCTCGCCTGCCGGTCGCCGCGGGGACCGGAGGCGCCCTGACGAAGCTCATCGTCCGGACCACGAGCGGGGTGGTGACCACGGACGTCTCGGGGAATCCCGTGTCCGAGTCCTATTCCTTCGCGTACCTGTTCCCCTCCCCTGACTACAGGTTCGCTGCAGAACGGATCGTCAAGGATTCTGTCACCGGAGTCGAGAAGACCATCGTCTCGAAAGAGACTGCCCAGGCAGTACCGGAAGGCGGAAGCGTCACCGCCGACATCACCTTCCCCTAGGGAGCCGGCCGGCGCGGCGGCGGCCGACCTGGCCTTCGCTCCCTAGCAGCGAGCCGGTAAGCTTGGGGCATGTTTCCACGCGCCCTCGCCGCCGCCGTGGCCCTCGCCCTGGTCGCCTGCGGCTCGTCCTCGCCGGCCTCCGCTCCACCACCGGGCCCGCCCGCGAACGGCGCCGACCCGATCTTCACGGCCGCCAAC
>Ga0315295_10001353_pt1 | contig 21012 bp, 24 predicted proteins | sample YL17G14_0_MG_FD_204453 | JGI IMG/M metagenome (GOLD analysis project Ga0315295, IMG submission 204453) | Sediment microbial communities from Yellowstone Lake, YNP, Wyoming, USA - YL17G14_0 | ecosystem: Environmental > Aquatic > Freshwater > Lake > Sediment | place: USA: Wyoming | collected...
ACGCCCTTCTCCAGGACGAGGGTCTTCAGCATCGAGCGCCCGCAGTAGAGCGCCGCGCACAGCCCGGCCGGGCCGGCACCCACGATGACGACATCGTACGTCTTCATCGAAACACGATCCCCCTGGCGATCACGTTCGGTCCCCGGACGGGCGGCCCATCCGCCGCCGAGTCCACCGTCAGCGCACCCGCCGCCCGCCGTCCACGACGAGCGTCGAGCCGGTGACGAAGTCGCTCTCGAGCAGGAAGAGCACTGCGTTCACCACGTCGTCCACCCGGCCGAGGCGCCCCAGCGGCGTGGTGTCGAGGATCCGCTTCGCCGCGGCGTCGTCCCAGCCGACCGGGAGCTCCACGGGCCCGGGCGCCACGGCGTTCACCCGGATCTTCGGGGCGAGCGTCTTCGCCAGGTGCTCGGTGAGCGCCACTACGCCGGCCTTGCTGACGCAGTGTACGGGGTAGTCGCGCCACCGCTCGAAGGCGGCGACGTCCGCGACGTTCACGATGGCACCGCCCTGCTCGCCGAACACCGCAGCCGCCCCCTTCGCGACGAAGAAGGTGCCACGGAGGTTAAGGTCCATCGTGCGGTCCCAGTCCGCCGGGGTCACATCGGCGAGCGGGCGCCGTTCCATGATGGCCGCGCTGGCCACCACGATGTCGAGAGCGCCGAGCGCGTCGCGGGCCCGCCCCGCGAGGGCCTCGGCCTCTTCGGCCACCGAGAGGTCCGCGCGCAAGGTCGGCGCGCGCACGCCCATCACCTCGAAGTCCATCGCGGTCGCCTTGGCGCCCTTCTCGGACTGGAAGTGATGCAGGGCGACGTGGACGCCGCGCCTGGCGAGGCCGAAGGCGATCGCCCGGCCGACGCGCTGCCCGGCGCCGGTGACCAGGGCCGACTTCCCCCGCAAGTCCACGCGCCTAGACCTCGCCGTGCGCAACGGGCAGCACGTGTCCGGTGATGCCCGAGGCGAGGTCCGACGCCAGGAACATCACCGCGTTGACGATCTCGGCCAGCTGGACCCAGCGTGCCTCGGTGTCCTCGCCGAGCGTCTCAAGGTTCTCCGTGGTCCGCGCGAGGCCCGGCGCCACCGCGTTCACCCGGATGCCGTGGTCCCGCAGCTCGAGCGCGAGGCTGCGCGTCAGGGCGGCCACGGCGGCCTTGGCGGCGGAGTAGGCGGCCATCTGGGGCCGCGCGAGGAGGGCTGCGACGGAGGCGAAGTTCACGATCGAGCCTTGGCGCTGAGACACCATCACCTTCGCCGCCGCGGCCGAGACCAGGTACGTCGTCTTCAGGTTGATGTCGAACTCGCGGTCGAGCACGCCGGTGTCGGCCTCGACCATCGGCCCGACAGCGGTGAGGCCACCCGCCGCATTGATCACGACGTCGAGCCGTCCGTAAGTGTGCAGGGCCTGCTCCACGCACCACTGCGCCACGTCCGGCTCGGTCAGGTCGCCCGCGGCGGCCTTCGCCGGGATCCCGGCGGCTTGGAACTCCTTGGCTCGCGCGGCCACGCCCACCGTGTTGATGTCGCACACGACCAGCTTCGCCCCCGCCTGCCCGAAGGCGAGCGCCACCGCGTGTCCGATCTGGCCTACGCGGTTCACACCAGTGACGAGGACGACCTTGTCGCGGAAGTCGTAGGCCGGGGTGAGGTGCATCGGGTTATCCCAGGGACGCGAGGATCCGGTCGGCGTCCGGCACGCCGCGCTGCGCGAAGCGCACACGGCCGTCGGTGCCGACGAGGTAGACGGTGCGCAGCGGCCAGCGGCTTCCCGGACGGAGCGCGCGGTACGCGGTGGACACCTCGCGCGCGGTGTCGGCCAGGAGCGGGAAGGCGAAACCGAACTTCGCCGCGTACGCCTCGTGGTTCTGCACGGACGCAGGGTTCACCCCGAACGTCCGTACACCCTTCTGTGAGTACTTCGGCTGCTCGTCGCGCACGGCGGAGAGTTGGCGGTTTCAGCCGGGGGTGTTGTTGCCCGGATAGAAGAAGAGCGCGACGGGACCGTACGGCAGGAGGTCCGCGAGCCGGTAGGGGCCGCCGCGCGTCCCCTCGAGCGAGAAATCCGGCGCCGGATCGCCGACCGCGAGCGGGGCGAATCCGCCCTTACGCCCGAACATAGCCGAGTTCCGGCGAGGTCCAGGCCGGCTGGCTCTGCCGCAGGAAGCCGGTGAGCTCCGCATCGGTCAACTCGCGGAGTGCGAGGCTCCGGCTCCGGCTGCCGAGGGGCGAGAAGCGCGCGACCCGCCGTTCGCGCGTGCCCTCGGTGGTATCGCGCTCGAAGACGAGCGGGAACTCGTCCCGCTCGTACACGGTGAAGCGGCCGGCCACCGACACGGTCCAGGTGGCGCCGTCCACGGTGATGGTGCGCTCGGTCATGCGTCGCCCCCCTCCAGGGGATACTCGACGAGGGACCTCACCGGCTCGAAGCGGCGGGCCAGCGAGCGCAACTCGCTGATCTCGTCGCCGAAGATCGGTGCCGGGCCGCCCTCCGAGGCATCCGGGAGCGGGCCCTCCAGGAACAGCGTGATCTCGCTCGGATGGATCTCGTTGCGGTACGCCCAGCAACGGTAGCCCGCCGCCTCGGCCCGCCGGCGCGCCGAGCGGAGCAGTTCGTCCACGCGCGGTTCGGTGCCCGGCGTGGGATCGAAGATGAGCACCAGCAGCTGCCGGATCAGACCGCGCCCTCCGGGAACTCCTGGAGCTGCCTCTTGAGGTCGGCCATGAACCGGTCGGCGTCGGCGCCGTCCACGACGCGGTGGTCGTAGGTCAGGCCGAGCATCATCTGCAGCCGTGGCGCGATGAGGTCGGTGCCGTCGTCCAGCGTGATGACCTTGGGGCGCTTCTCCACCGCGCCGACGCACAGGATCGCGACCTGCGGCTGGTTGATGATCGGCGCGCCGACGTACGACCCGAAACCGCCCGGGTTGGTGATGGTGAAAGTGCCCTGCTGGACCTCGTCGGGCTTCAGCTTCTTGGCACGCGCCCGGTCGGCGAGATCGCGCATGCCCCGCGCGACGCCGAAGAGCGAGAGCTCGTCGGCGTTCCTCAGCACCGGCACGATGAGGCCCCAGTCGAGGGCCACGGCGATGCCGACATTGACCGACTGCCGGTAGATGACGTTGCCGCCCTGCACCGCCGCGTTGAGGATGGGGTGGCGGCGCAGCAGGTCTGCGACGGCCTTCACGATGAAGCCGAGGTACGTCAGCTTGGCCCCGCGCGTCTCGAAGGCGGCCTTGTGCTGCTCGCGCAGCCGGGCGATGCGGGTCATGTCGATCTCGTAGAACGACGTGACGTGGGCCGAGGTGCGTCGCGACAGCACCATGTGCTGCGCGGTGAGCATCCGGATCTTCGACATCGGCTCGACGCGGTCGCCGGGCCACGGCACCGCCGCCCACTGCGTGTCCTCGATGCCCGACGCCATCGCGAGCAGAGGCGCCGCCGGAGGGGAGGGCGCACGGGGAGCCGCCGCGCCTGCCGCGGGCGCGGGCGGCGGCGGCGCGGCGCCACCTGCCTCGACGGGCGCGGGTGCCCCGCCTTCGATGACGCCGAGGATGTCCTTCTTCGTGACGCGGCCAGCGTGGCCGCTGCCCGGAATGGACGTGATGTCGAGGTCGTGCTCCGCCGCTAGCCGGCGCACGAGCGGCGTCGAGAGCCGGCGCAGGCGTTCGTCGGCCGTTTCGGCTGCGCCGCCGTTTCCGCCGGCGGCCGGCGCAGGAGCGGCAGGGGCGGCCACCGGCATCGGCGCCGTGGAGAGCTTGGCCGGAGCGGCGAGCGCGGGGGCGGCGGGTACCACCGCCGGCGCCGGGGCCGGCTTGGCCGCAGCGGCGGCCAATGCGGCAGCGCCCTTCTCCGTCTCGATCACGGCGACCACCGTCAGAACCGGGACAGTCTGTCCCTCCAGTACCGTGATCTCCGCCAGGACACCGGCGGAAGGCGCGGGGATCTCCGCGTCCACCTTGTCGGTAGAGATCTCGAAGATCGGCTCGTCCCGCTTCACCTCGTCGCCGACCTCTTTCATCCACCGCGAGAGCGTACCCTCGGTGATGGACTCGCCCATCTGGGGCATGATCACGTCAACCCTGGCCATCGCTCACTCCACTACAGAGCCGTCAGCCTTCAGGCCACAAGGCGTCGCACTCCTTTGTCGCACTTGAAGATACGGCGGGATAAGGTCGCTGGCGCCGGAGGGAGAGTCAAGGCGCTAGATTATGGGGTGAGAGGTGATGGGTGATGGGTGACAGGTCATGGGGGAGGGGCAATGGCGAGCGTGACACTCAACATTCAGGGAATGACCTGCAACCACTGCGTGATGCGGGTCCAGACGGCACTGGCGGAGGTGCCCGGTGTCCGGAAGGCCGTGGTGACGCTGGAGCCCGGCCAGGCCAGTGTCGACTACGACGACTCCGCGTCCACCGCGGAAGCGATGGCCGCCGCAGTGGTGAAGGCGGGCTACGGCGCGAGGGCCGTCGGCTAGTACGCGCCGCGCACCAGGTAGGCGGCGTCCTCCACCCGGTGCAACTCGCTGAGGAACCGCTTCACGCTCCTGTCGAGTTCCGACTCGCCCACCGCCGCGGTCGCGAGGTTGACGCAGATGTGGTGCCCACCTTCGATCTCGACGTTCAGGTCCACGTGCCCGAGCGGGCCCGTGTACCGCGCGTGGTCGCCCTGCCCCATCTGCGCGGTGAAGCCGCGCGCCGCGAAGAACTTCCCGGCGAACTCGAGCACGGCCTCGGGGGCGCAGTGGGCGCGGTAGAAGTACCGCATCGGCGTTCCGCTATCTGACGGTGAAGGGGATCGAGGCCCGCGTGCGGTCCCAGGTGAAGCTCAGCACACCACCCTGGCCCTGCGCTTCCACGGAGATCGTGAAGATCTCGACCGGCTCGGCGAGCGTACCGACAGTCAGCGGTACGCGGCCCAGGTCGCGCGCCGCGTCGTACGCCGTGCCCCACTGCCCAGTCTGGCTGTTGACGATGAGCTGCCAGCCCGCCTGGGTGGGCAGCGTCCAGAGCGTGAACGTACCCGCGGGCACGCTCAGTCCAGCGAATACCAGGTCGCGATCGGTCCGCAGCTGCGTGGCCGCGTTGGCGCCCGTGCGCCAGACCTGGCCCCACGGCACGACGTTGCCGAAGATCTCGCGCCCCCGCTTGTGCGGCCGGCCGTAGTCCACCAGCAGGCTCGCGCCGGCGGCGGTAGCCCGGACGGTGTCGCGCGGAGAGAGCGTGCCCATCGCCTGCCCCTGCGCATCGCGCGCCGCCCACGCCGCAGCTAGCGCCGCCACGTCCAAGCTCGGGAGCCGTTCGAGCTGGATCTGCTGCGTGGTGCCGGGTGCGTGCAGGCCCAGGATACGACCATTCCGGTCCACCCGCACGCGGAACGCGTTCATCAGCACCGAGTCGCGACCGAGGCGCCTGAGCGTGACCGACGACGACGCCCGCGCTCCCACCGAGTAGGTCGGCACCGTGACGCTGTCGCCGCGATCCCGCCGCATGCGCATCGTGAGCAGTTCGTGCGGCCCATAGGCGCCGCCCAGTAGCATCGCTGTGCCCGGGGGTGCGCCGACTGTGGACGTCTGCACGCTGACGCCCGTGACCTCGACGCGGATGCTGTCGCCGGCGAGCGTGGCGACGGCGCGCTGGAGGGGCGTCGCATCGGCCGGTGCCGCGGGGTTGTGGGTGAACACCTCGAAGCGCGTGACGATGCCGTCGGGGCCGAGGTCCGCGGCGTAGCGGCGGAGGACCGTGCGCGGGCTGCGGGTGACCAGCGCGCCCTCGAGTCGCGTCGCGCTACGGCTGAAGCGCTCGACGGCCACGGTGTCCACGCCGAGTCGCACGACGAACGCGGCGCTCTCGGGCGCACCCTGCGCCGCGACGGAAGCCGGCGACGCGGCGGCGAGGACGAACGCGACGGCGGCGGCGAGGACGAGGTGGCGCATGGTTCGGTCTCCGGATGCGGGGTCAGGTCGCAAAGGTCGGTTCGAAGCGGCGGAGCCGCAAGCTGTTGGTGACGACGGCGACGGAAGAGAACGCCATCGCCGCGCTGGCGAAGACGGGTGAGAGGAGTAGCCCGGCCAGCGGGTAGAGCGCCCCCGCGGCGAGGGGGATGCCCAGCACGTTGTAGGCGAAGGCCCAGAAGAGGTTCTGGCGGATCGTCCGCATGGTGGCGCGGGCCAGCTCGATCGCGGTCACCGCCGCGCGCAGGTCACCCGAGAGCAGCGTGATCTCCGCCGCCTCGACGGCGATGTCGGTCCCGGTGCCGATGGCGATGCCGACGTCCGCAGCGGCCAGCGCCGGGGCGTCGTTGATGCCGTCGCCCACCATCGCCACGCGCTTGCCGGCGGCCTGCAGCCGCCTGATGACCTGCACCTTGCCGGCGGGCAGCATCCCCGACTCCACCCGGTCGATGCCCACCTCGCCGGCGACCGCGATGGCCACCTTCCGCATGTCGCCCGTGACCAGCACTACCTCCAGCCCCATCCGGTGGAGCTTCCGCACGGCGCCGACGGCCGTGGGCTTGATGGGGTCCGCAAGCCCGAGCAGGCCCAGCGGGCGGCCGTCGAGCGCGACCAACACGGGCGTGCGCGCCCGGGCCGCTAAGGTGTCCACGGCGTCGGTGAAGGGACCGATGTCCACGCCGAGCTCGATGAGGAACGCCGCGCTCCCAACCGCCACCGTGTGCGCGCCGAGCAGCGCGGTGGCCCCTCTACCCCGGTGCGCCTCGAAGTCGGCGGCCTCGGGGATCTCGAGACCCCGCTCGGTGGCGGCACGCACGATGGCCGCACCGAGTGGGTGCTCCGAGTAGCGCTCCACGGCCGCCGCCGCCGCGAGGATCTCCGCGCGCTCGGCCTCCGTCGCCGCGGCGGGTGCGTCCCGGCCGCGGGCCGCGAGGAGGTCCACGACGTCCGGCTGGCCCGCCGTCACGGTGCCCGTCTTGTCGAGGATGACGACGTCGAGACGCGCCGCGGCCTCGAGCGCGTCGCCGCTCTTGATGAGCACGCCGCGCTCGGCGCCGCGCCCCGTGCCGACCATGATGGCCGTGGGCGTGGCGAGCCCCAACGCGCACGGGCAGGCGATGATGAGGACGGTGACGAAGCTGACCGTCGCGAACACGGCGGCCGGCTGGGGGCCGAAGTCGAACCACAGGACGAACGCGAAGATCGCCACTGCGATGACGACGGGCACGAAGACGCCGGCGATCCGGTCGGCGAGCCGCTGGACCGGCGCCCGGCTGCCCTGGGCCTCCTCCACCATCCGCACGATCTGCGCGAGCACCGTGTCGCGCCCGACCCGGGTGGCCTCGAAGGCGAACGCGCCCGTGCCGTTGATCGTCGCTCCAGTGACGGCGGACCCTTCGGTCTTCGCCACCGGGATGGACTCGCCCGTCAGCATCGACTCGTCCACGGCGGACCGGCCGCTGCGCACGATGCCGTCCACGGGGACCTTCTCGCCGGGCCGTACGCTGACGAGGTCGCCGACCAGCACCTCGTTCACGGGGAGCTCCAGCTCGACGCCGTCGCGCACGACGCGCGCCAACCGCGCCCGGAGGCCCAACAGGCGGCCGATTGCGGCCGAGGTGCGGCCCTTCGCCCGCGCCTCGAGCAGGCGGCCGACGAGGATGAGAGCCACGATGGTGGAGACCGCCTCGAAATACACGTCGGCCGCCAGGCCGGCCTGCGTGAACACGCCCGGCGCGAATGTCGCCACCGTGGAGTAGAGCATCGCCGCGCCCGTGCCCACGCCGATCAGCGTGTTCATATCCGCGCTGCGGTGGCGGAAGCCGCGCCACGCGGCCACGTAGAAGTGCGCGCCCGCCCAGAAGACCACCGGCAGGGTGAGGACGAAGAGGACGATCTTGAGCATCTGCGGCGCGAGCGCGTAGAGCCATGGCAGCGCGAGCCCGAGGGCGTGGTGCAACGGCATGAGGAGCCGCGTCAGGAGGTCGGCGCTCCCGGTGGTCGCGCCGGCCATCAGCGGCATCGAGGCGACCATCGCGACGAGCGCGACGGCGCCCGCTACCGCGGCCCGGGCGGCGAGCCGGCGCACCTCCCGTTCCCGCAGGCGCTCCCGTTCGACGGGATCGGCCTCGGCGACCGGCGCCGCGACCACGAACCCCGCCTCGGTGACGGCCTGCTCGAGGCGCGCCACCGGCACGAGCCCCGGGACATACGACACGCGCACCGTGTCGGCGGCGCGGTTCGCGATGGCGGCAAGCACGCCCGGCACCACGGCCAGGGCCGCCTCCAGGGGCTCCACGTCCGGGAGGAATCGGAGGTCCTCCACGGCGATCGACACGCTCTCGGTTCCGACGTCGTAGCCGGCCGCGCGGATCACCGCGATGAGCGCCTGGGGCGTCACGGCGCCGCGCTCGAGTTCCACCGTCGCCTTGTTGGTGGCGAGGTTGACCGCCGCGTCGCGCACGCCCGGCATCCGGCCGAGTTGCCGCTGGACGCGGGAGACGCACGCCGCGCAGGTCATCCCCACGACGGGGAACGCCACGCGGACGGCGCCCGATGCGCCCGGCTCCGCCGGTGCGGCCAGGGGCTCGCCGAGGCTCACCGGCGCTCTCCATCCTTCGGCGAGCGCTTCTCGGGGGGCACGAGGAAATACCAGAGCACCCACCCGATCGCGGCGAAGCCCAGGAGAGTCACGAGGAGTCTGGCAGTGTCCATCCTGCTCCAATATCGCCGGCGCCGGGCCGCGCCCGGCCTAGGCCTCGATGCGCATCTTGTAGAACGACCGGTACACGAACACCACGGCCACGGCGAGGAACGTCACGGCCAACGCGTGGGTGAACGTCGCGCTCCGCTCCCCGGTCAGGTAGACGCCGAGCTCCACGGCGAGGAGGCCGAAGAGGGTCGTGAACTTGATCACCGGGTTCATCGCCACCGACGAGGTGTCCTTGAACGGGTCGCCGACGGTGTCGCCCACGACCGACACGGCGTGAAGCTCCGTGCCCTTCATCCTGAGCTCGGTCTCCACGATCTTCTTCGCGTTGTCCCAGGCGGCGCCGGCGTTGGCCATGAAGATGGCCTGGAAGAGCCCGAAGATCGCGATCGAGATCAGGTACCCGACGAAGAAGAACGGGTCCACGAACGCGAAGGCCAGTGTCGAGAAGAAGACGGCTAGGAAGATGTTGAACATCCCCTTCTGCGCGTACTGCGTACAGATCTCGACGACCCTCGTGCTGTCCTCGACGGAGGCGCGGGTCGAGCCCTCGAGGTTGATGCTCCGCTTGATGAATTCCACCGCACGATAGGCGCCGGTCGTCACGGCCTGGATCGACGCGCCGGTGAACCAGTAGATCATCGCACCGCCGGTGATGAGCCCCAGGAGGAACGGCGGATTCAGGATCGAGAGCTTGTCCATCCCCGAGGTCAGGCCGTGCGTGAGCGCCATGATGATCGAGAAGATCATCGTCGTGGCGCCCGTGACCGCGGTGCCGATGAGCACCGGCTTCGCGGTGGCCTTGAACGTGTTCCCGGCCCCGTCGTTCTCCTCGAGGAGCTCCTTCCCCACCGTGAAGTCCGGCGTGAAGCCGAAGTCCTTCTCGATCTCCTGCTTGATGCCCGGGATCTGCTCGATCATCGAGAGCTCGTAGACCGACTGGGCGTTGTCGGTCACGGGGCCGTAGGAGTCCACGGCGATCGTGACCGGGCCCATCCCCAGGAAGCCGAACGCGACGAGACCGAAGGCGAACACCGCCGGGGCCTTCATCAGGCCGTCGAGGCCCAGGGTGCTGACGGCATACGCGGTGGCCATCAGCGCGACGATCGTGATGCCGAGCCAGTAGGCCGAGAAGTTCCCCGCGACGAGGCCCGAGAGGATGTTCAGCGAGGCACCGCCCTCGCGGGAGCTCTTCACCACTTCCTTCACGTGCCGGGAGTGCGTGGACGTGAAGATCTTGACCAGCTCGGGGATGATGGCACCGGCGAGCGTGCCGCAGGTGATGACCGCCGAGAGCTTCCACCACAGGCTGGTGTCGCCGTCGATCTCCGGGATGATCACCTTCGAGAGGACGAAGGTCAGCGCCGTCGACAGGAGCGACGTCAGCCAGACGAGCTGGGTGAGCGGCGACTCGAAGTTCATCTTCGTCGCGGCCCCATAGCGCGCCTTGGCCACCGCCTGGTTGAGGAGGTAGGACCCGCCGGAGGCGAGCACCATCATCACGCGCATCAGGAAGATCCACACCAGCAGCTTCACCTGCACCGCCGGGTCCGGCACGGCGAGCACGATGAAGGTGATCAGCGCCACGCCGGTGACACCGTAAGTCTCGAAGCCGTCGGCCGTCGGGCCCACCGAATCGCCCGCGTTGTCGCCCGTGCAGTCGGCGATGACGCCGGGGTTGCGGGCGTCGTCCTCCTTGATCTTGAAGACGACCTTCATCAGGTCGGAGCCGATGTCGGCAATCTTCGTGAAGATGCCGCCGGCGATCCGCAGGGCGGCCGCGCCGAGCGACTCGCCGATGGCGAAGCCGAGGAAGCACGCGCCCGCGACGTCGCGCGGGATGAAGAGGAGGATGGCGAGCATGAAGAGCAGCTCGACCGAGATGAGCATCATCCCGACGCTCATCCCCGCGTGCACGGGGATCTCGTAGACCGGGAACGGCCGGCCCCGCAGGCTCGCGAAGGCGGTGCGCGAGTTGGCCAGCGTGTTGATGCGGATGCCGTACCAGGCCACGCTGTAGCTGCCGGCCATCCCGATGAGCGAGAAGAGAAGGATCGTCAGGATCTTCGGCAGCGCGAGACCAGTGAGCGTGAAGTACGCCACCATTACCGCGCTGATGAACACGAGCAGGACCAGCAGCAGCTTGCCCTGCTGGATCAGGTAGGCCTTGCAGGTCGCGTAGATGAGGTCGGAGACCTCCGCCATCGCCTTGTGGACCGGGAGCCGCTTGACGCCGGCGTAGGTCCACAGTCCGAACAGGAGTCCCAGCACGCACGCCACCAGCCCCGAGAGGAGGATCTGGTGGCCGGTGAAGCCCAGGAAAGTGCCGGTATCGAGGTCCGGCAGGAGGAGATTGACCTCGCCGCCCGGACGGTGGTCCTGCATCGCCGTCGCTGGAATCACGTCAGTCCTCGTAATATTCGATGCCCAGGTGGGTGATCTGGTCCTCGCCCATCAGCCAGCGAAGGGTGTTCTTGAGCTTCGTCTGCTGGATGAAGAGGTCGTGCTCGGGATTGAGCCCCGGCGCCGCCATCGGGCTCTTGAAGTAGAACGACAGCCACTCCTGGATGCCCTTCATCCCCGCGCGCTGCGCCAGGTCGCTGAGCAGCGCGAGGTCCAGCACGATCGGCGCCGCGAGGATCGAGTCGCGGCACAGGAAGTCCACCTTGATCTGCATCGGGTAGCCGAGCCACCCGAAGATGTCGATGTTGTCCCAGCCCTCCTTGTTGTCCCCACGCGGCGGGTAGTAGTTGATCCGCACCTTGTGGTAGACCTTGCCGTAGAGGTCCGGGTACAGCGCCGGCTGGAGGATGTGCTCGAGGACGCCGAGCTTCGACTCCTCCTTCGTCTTGAACGACTCCGGGTCGTCCAGCACCTCGCCGTCGCGGTTGCCGAGGATGTTGGTCGAGTACCAGCCGGAGAGCCCGAGCATCCGCGCCTTGAGCATCGGCGCGAGCACGGTCTTCATCAGCGTCTGGCCGGTCTTGAAGTCCTTCCCCGAGATAGGCAGGCCCCGCTCCGCGGCCAGCTCCTGCATCGCCGGGAAGTCCACGGTGAGGTTCGGGGCGCCGTTGTTGAAGGGCACCCCCTCCATCAGCGCGGCCCAGGCGTAGAGCATGGAGGGCGCGATGTCGGGGTGATTGTCGAGCATGCCCTGCTCGAACGCCTTGAGCGACGCGTGCACCGCACCCGGCTGGATGAAGATCTCCGTCGAGGCGCACCAGACCATCACGAGGCGGTCCAGCTGGTGCGCCGCCTTGAACTGCCGGATGTCCTGGCGCAGTTGCTCGGCGAGGTCGCGCTTGGTCTTGCCCTTCTTGACGTTGGTACCTGTGAGTCTCTTGACGTAGTGCTGGTCGAAGACGGCCGGCATCGGCCGGATGGCCTTGAGGAACTCGGCGATCCGCTCGATATGCTTCTCCTCGAGCACGCCGGCCTTCGTCGCTGCGGTGTACGCGTCGTCGGGGATCGGGTCCCACCCGCCGAAGACGAGGTCCTCCAGCCGGGCGAGCGGCACGAACTCCCGGATCGACGGCGCGCGGTTGTCGGTGCGCTTGCCCAGCCGGATGGTGCCCATCTGGGTCGCCGAGCCGATCGGCAGCGCGTAGGCGCGGCGGACGCTCTCGACGCCCGCCATGAAGGTCGTGGCGACCGCTCCCATCCCGGGCAGGAGCACGCCGAGGCGGCCCTTGGCCGGCTGGATGGCACGGGCAGTGGTGGACGTCACGCGATCAGTGTCCTTTCACGACAGGATCGGTGCACGACGGCACCGGCGCGACCGCGTCCGTCGTCTGCGGCGACCCGCTGGCCGTCAGCCGGTAGACGTGCGCGACCCGCTGGATGACGGTGACGGCGTTGGCGGCCGCCAGCAGGGCCATCAGCACGAGCAGGAGCCAGCCGTGCGGGCCGGCGCCGAAGATGAGCGTCGGGACGCCGAGGCCGATGATCCGCTCCGGCCGCTGGGCGACGCCCACTTTGCACTCTATCCCCAGTCCCTCGGCGCGGGCTCGGGTGTAGGACACGAGGAACGCGCCCGCCAGGGTGAGAAGCGACACGCCGAGGCCGAGTATCGGCCAGCGCTGGCCGGAGGTGGTCACGAAGTAGATGGCAATCCCGGCGAACAGCACCGCCTCGCCGAGGCGGTCCAGCGTCGACTCGAAGAAGGCGCCGAAGACAGTGGTCATCCCGCCGCGGCGGGCTACCTTGCCGTCGAGGATGTCGAGGAGGCCCGAGATGAGGAGCCAGCAGGCACCGAGCCTCGGGAACCCCGCACCGAACGCGGCACCCGAGCCCAACAGGACGACCGCGCTCACGACGGTGATCGCATTGGGCTGGACGCGCCGGCGGATCAGCCAGTCCGCGACCGGATCGACCAGGTCGGAGAAGGCTGTCCGCACAGAGGCGGGAATCAGCGTAACGCGGAGTCCGTCAGTCATTTACGTGGCCAGCAAAATTAACCGGCCCGCAAGGGGGAGGCAAACAACGGCCGTCGGCCGTCAGCCGTCAGCGGCTTCGCGCTACCGGTAGAGCAGGTACGGCCGGCGGCGGGCGAGGAACGCCCGCACTTCATCTGGCCACTCGACCACCCCGCGCGCGGCGCGGACGCCCAGGCGGCGGGCGATGCCCACGCTGTCCACGCGCAGTGAGTCGGGCTGCAGCTCGCCGATGACCTCGAGGAGACGGAGCGCGTCGCGGATGGGATCCCCCCTTCGTCGGTCGGCCGCAGGGAAGCGGAGTCCCGTCACCTCCACGCCGGCGAACTTGCCGTCGCCGGGGTTCTGCGGGGTGAAGCGCACCGGCGTCATCCGCACGTGGTAGCGGCGGGCCATCACGGCGGCGACCCGCTCCGCGTCGAGCCAAGGTGCACCGACCTGCTGGAAAGGCGCGTCGGTCCCGCGCCCGCTCGAGAGGTTGGTCGCCTCGAAGAGCACCGTGCCCGGGTACCACGCCACCGCTGCGAGGCTCGTGAGGTTCGGCGAGGGCCGCACGAACGGCAGGCCCGTCGCGTCGAACCAGTCGCAGCGACGCCAGCCCGCCACCGGGACGACGCTCAGGTCGGCGCCGATGCCGAACTCGACGTTCACGAAACGCGCCAGCTCACCGAGCGTTATCCCGTGCCGGAGCGGAACGGGCACGACGCCGATGAAGGAGTAGAAGGCGGAGTCGAGGACCGGCCCCTGCACCACACAGCCAATCGGGTTGGGACGGTCGAGCACGACGATGGGCTTCCCCAGCACGCGAACCGCGCGCATCGTGAGGACCATCGACGTCACGAAGGTCCAAGTCCTCGTGCCGACGTCCTGCAGGTCGACCACGAGCACGTCCACGTTCGCGAGCTGCTCGGGCGTGGGCGCGCCTCGACTCGCACCGTAGAGGCTGTAGATTGGGATGCCGGTCGCGGCGTCCACGGAGTCGGCCACGGCCGCGCCTGGCGCCGCGGTGCCACGGATGCCGTGCTCCGGACCGAAGAGTGCGACGAGCCGCACGCCCGGTGCGTGCGCGAGTCGATCGATCGTGGAAACGCCGTTGCCGTCGACGCCGCTCTGGTTGGTGAAGAGGCCGACACGCTTGCCGACCACCAGCTGGGCGGAATCGCCGAGCAGGACGTCGATGCCGGGGCGGACGCGGCCGACCCGACGCTGCCGGACGGTGGAATCCGCGTCCTGCGCCGTGTGCCGGCGAGTCGCCGGGAGGGGACCGCGGACCCGCGCGGCCGGACGGCACGCACGGCACCCGCGCTCGCCCGGGGCCCCCTCCCGGCCCGCGCCCATGGCCGCCATCACGAGCAACACCACACCCACGACTCTCAGGTTCTGATGCATCGACATCGTCTCCTGCTGCTCCCGCTCCTCGCCGCCCTCGCGTGCGCCCACCGGCCGGGGACCCCACCTGGCCTCATCGACGTGCCCGTTCCAGTGGTGGAGGGCCCGGACCTCCTGGCCGTGCCGAGCGTTCCGTCGGTCGCGGCGCCGCGACACCCACCGCCGCTCGCGTCCCTCGGTGTGCGGGAGAAGGCGGCCCAGCTCGTGATGCCGTGGATCGGCGGCGAGTACTGGGCCAGCGACAACGCGGCGATGCAGGCGGCGCTCCGGCTGGTTGCCGAGCAGGACGTGGGCGGCTTCGTGCTGGGCATCGGGACGTCGCCCTACGACATCGCCGCGAAGCTCAACGCGCTCCAGCGCGCCTCGCGGCTACCGCTCCTCATCGCCGCCGATCTCGAGTCCGGGCCGTCGATGCGCATCCGCGGCGGCACCGCCTTCCCCGGCAATATGGCGCTCGGCGCCACGGGGCGCGAACTAGACGCTTACGAGGTGGGGCGCGTCGTCGCCCTCGAGGGACGGGCGGTCGGCATCCACCTCGTCTTCGGGCCGGTGGTGGACGTCAACAACAACCCGGCCAACCCCATCATCAACATCCGCTCCTTCGGCGAGGACCCGCGCCGCGTGGCCGAGTTGGGCGCCGCGTTCATCCGCGGCGTGGAAGAGCACGGCGGGATGGCGACGGCAAAGCACTTCCCCGGCCACGGGGACACCGGCATCGACTCGCACATCGCCGTCCCCGTGATCGCTGCAGGCCGCGCGCGGCTCGATTCGATCGAGCTGGTGCCGTTCCGGGCGGCGGTGCGCGCCGGCGTGGACGCGGTGATGAGCGCGCACGTCGCGCTGCCGACCCTCCTGGGGAGCGACGTGCCGGCCACGCTCTCGGCGTTCGCGCTGGACACCCTGCTGCGTCGCGACCTGGGTTTTCGCGGGCTGGTGGTCACCGACGCGCTCAACATGGGCGCGATCGTGGCACGCTACGGTGCGGCACAGGCGGCGGTGCTGGCGTTCAAGGCCGGTGCCGACATCCTGCTGATGCCGGCCGACCCGGTGGCGGCTATCGACGCGGTCACCGCCGCCGTGGAGAGCGGTGAAATCCCTGTGGCGCGGCTCGACGAATCCGTCGAGCGCATCTTCACCGCCAAGTCGCGGGCCGGGCTCTGGGGTGGCCGACTGGTCGACCTCGGCCGGATCGCGGCGGCCGTGGGCACCGCGCAGGTCGGCGAACTGGCGCAGGACATCGCGCAGCGGAGCGTGGTGCTGGTGAAGGACAGCCTCGGCATCGTGCCCCTGCCCCGCGAGCGGCGCCAGCGCGTGGTCGTGGCGACGTACGGCGACGACACGAACCGCGATGCCGGCACGGCGTTCATCGCCGCGCTGCGGCCGGGCGTGGACACGCTGCGCGTCTTCCGGCTCTGGCCGGCGTCGGGGCTCGCATCCTATGACTCCGTGCGCGCGGCGGCGCGCGGCGCGGGTGCGGTGATCGTCGTGGCTTCCGCGCGGCCCACGGCGTGGCGCCCGGACGCCGTCGGCATCCCGGCGGCGCTGGCCGCTTTCGTCGAGGAGCTGAGCGCGGCGGCGGCCGCGCAGGCGAACGGCGCGGCGCCGGCGATCTTCGTCTCGACAGGCAGCCCGTACGTGCTGGCGCAGGTGCCGCGCGTCACCGCCTATCTCGTGGCGTGGAGCAGTACCGAGCCCGCCGAGCGGGCGGCCGCGCAGGCGCTGCTCGGCGCGGCGGCGATCACCGGGCGGCTGCCGGTGAGCCTGCCGCCCTCATACCCGCTCGGCAGCGGGATCGAGCGGGCGGGACCGCCGGCGCCCGTGCCGGGGCCAGGGCCGGCGCCCGGCGGCGCGCCCCCGCGGCCGGAGGCGCGCTGAGGCGCAGGGCCGGTCGCGGCGCTTGTCATTAAGTGGTCATATGACTACTTTATCGCCATGACGCGACGCCTCGCACCGCGGCAGCCGCCGGCCGGCCCCCTCCGGGCCCCGCTCTCCTACGCGCTCGGCACGCCGGCCAAGGTCGCGCTGCTCCGGCTCCTCGCGCCCCGCGGAGACCCCGTCAGCCAGCGCGAGGCGGCCCGCCGCACCGGCATCCAGGTGCGCTCGGCCCAGCGCGCCCTCGACGACCTCGTGGCCCTCGGAGTCGTGACGCGGCTGGCGGGCGGGCGCGAGCACCTCGTGCGACTCAACGCCGACCACCGTTTGGCACCCGCGCTCACGATCCTCTTCGATGCGGAAGCCGACCTGTTCCGCGCGCTCCGGCAGACCCTGAGCGAGGTGGCGACCCGCCACCGGCCGCAGCCGGCCGCTCTGCTCCTCTTCGGGAGCGCGGCCCGCGGAGACGACCGCCTGGACAGCGACCTCGACGTCCTAGGAGTGGCTCGGACGCAGGCTGAGGCGGGCGCGTTGCTGGAGCGGCTCGCCGCGGCGGCCGCAGCCATCCGGACGGCGTTCGGCGCCGAGCTTCGGCCCGTCGTGCTGACGGTCGCCCAGCTCCGCAGCCAGTGGCGGACGCGCGGGTCCCTGCCCCGTCACGCTGCGGAGGACGCGCTCCTGGTCCTCGGGCGTTCGCTGCCGGAACTGGTGCGACGGTGACACGCACCGACCGCACGCGACGCGAGGACCCGGCCAGGGCGGACCGCTACGCGGAGGTCGGGCGGCGGCTCCTGGTCGCGGGCCGGTCCATCCTCGCCCAGCACGACCCCCGGCACGCTTCCGCTCTGGCCGTTCTCGCGGTACACGCGGGCATCGCGTTCGCCGACGCCGTCTGCATCCGGAAGGGCGGGCGGAAGTCCGCGAGCCCCGACCACGCGGCGGCCGTGCGCCTGCTCAGGGCGACGCTCGGCAACCGGCTGCCGCTCGCGACGGAGCACGCACTGGGCCGCCTGGTGGCGGAGAAGGACCGCCTCGAGTATCAGGGGTACGTGGTCCCGATGCGCGAGGCCGCGACGATCTTCGAGCTGGCGGAGCGGTGCGCGGCGTGGGCCGAGCAAGCCCTGGTCACGTAGATGCACGCACAGGGGCACAGACGCACAGACACACGGGGGAGCAGCTACACGGCGGAGAGGTGCCCCTTCGGCTCGGGGATGGGCATTCCGAATTCCGCGGCAACGTCGATCCACTCGCGGATGATGACCTGTGCGTTCACGAGAGCTTCTTCGTACGTCTCGCCGTCGGCCAGGCAACCGGGCAGATCCGGGACCTCCGCGAGGAAGAGGCGGTCCGGTCCGCTCCAGGCGATGCGGACCTCGTAGCGTGGGACGTCCGGCATCAGGCCCGCCAGAGGGAGGGGTGTTCCGGCAGTACACGCCGCACCTGTCGGACCTGGCAGGGTTTGGCGTAGCCGCCGCGCGGCTGCAGATTCACCAGGCCTGGCACACCCGGGTGCCTGAATATCCTGTGGCTGCCGCGCACGCGCTCCGCGAAGCCGAGACGACGCAGGACAAGGCAGAGGTCCTCGAAGCGGAGCGCCGCGTCACCGCGTCCACCAACGATGTTGCCGGGTACCTCGTCCGCGTGCCCCACGCGGCCACCGGGGTGCCGGAGCCGTACTGGCCGTGAACCGAAATCGCGCGTCCCGCAGCCATTCCTTGGCTCTGAGGTCCGCCCCGTGGCGCTTCCCATCCTGCCGTTGGTTCTCGCGGTGACGCTCCAGGACACGATCCTCCCGCGCTGGCAGCCGCTCGCGAGCGCTATGCAGACAGCCGTCGAGCGCGGCGCGTTCCCCGGCGCAGTGGTGGCGGTGGGCCGGCGGGACACGGTGCTCTTCCTCCACGCCTTCGGGCGGCTGGACTACCAGGGCGGCGCGCCGGTCACGGAGCGTACGGTGTGGGACCTCGCGTCGCTGACCAAGGTCGTGGGGCTCACGACGGCGGCGATGATGCTGGTGGACGAGGGGAAGCTGGACGTGGGCGCGCCGGCGACGCGCTACGTGCCGGAGTTCGCGGCGAGGGGCGACTCGGTCACCGTCCGCCACCTCCTCACGCACAGCTCCGGACTGCCGGCGTGGAAGCCGTTCTTCCAGGGCGTGCGCTCGCGGCGGCAGATGTTCTCGCTGGTGAACGCGGAGCCTCTCGAGGCGGCCCCGGGCGCGCGGATGGTGTACTCCGACCTCGGCGCGATGCTGCTGACCGAGATCGTGGAGCGCGTGTCGGGGCAGCGGCTGGACCGGTTCCTCCAGGCGCGGCTGTTCCGGCCGCTGGGCATGCGGCAGACGCGTTTCCGGCCGCCGCGGAGCTGGCTCGAGCGCATCGCCCCCACCGAGGTGGACACGACTTGGCGCCACCGGCTGGTGCGCGGCGAGGTGCACGACGAGAACGCCGCCTCGATGGGCGGGGTGTCGGGGCACGCGGGGCTGTTCAGCACGGCTCCGGACCTGGTGCGGTTCGTTCAGTTCCTGTTGCGCGGCGGGGCGACGGAGGGAGCGGGCACGGGGGCACAGGGGCACAGGGGCACAGGCGGTGCACAGCTAGTCGGGGCTCAGACCGTCGCGGAGTTCACCAGGGTGCAGCAGCCGGGGTTCTCGAGTCGCGCGCTGGGCTGGGACACGCCGAGCGAGAACTCGAGCGCGGGGACGCGGCTCTCGGCACGGGCATTCGGGCACACGGGCTTCACGGGGACGAGCATCTGGATCGACCCCGAAAGGGACCTCTTCATCATTCTGCTGACGAATCGCGTGTACCCCACGCGGGAGAACAACCTCATTCGCGACGCGCGGCGGCAGGTGGCGGACTTCGCGGTGGAGGCGGTGGGCGTGACCGGGGCAGCGGGCCGCTAGAACGGATAGGACCTTCCTTACGGATAGGTGGCGGGCGCGTTCGAGGCCCCGGGCCCGGTGAGCGAGGATGCGGGTGATGACCGCCGGGCCGGTGATGATGGCCACGATGCGCATCAGGGCGGCACACCGCAGGCACGTCAGGGGGTCGACCTCGTAGATGCGCCGGAGCAACTCCGCCCAGCGGTAGCGGGCGGCCCGCAGGGACCAGTGCACCGGATCAGTGATCGCGACGGGCTCGTCGACCGAGATGCCGTCAGCCGTCAGCCGTCAACCGTCGGCCGTCAGAGGCCAGCCGCGCGAGGCGGGCTCGGGTCCCCCGGGTCCGGCTCGCGTACCAGCCGTAGTAGCGCGTCATCACCTGACCCGGATGAGAAACTCGAGCGGGTCCAGGGCCGCGGTGCCGGCCGTGGGCCCGTCGGTCTTGTCGGAGCGATAGGTGAGTTGCTCGGTGGCGGGTTCGTATGTGAGGCGGTCCACTGCGCGTGGCGCTCAATGACGGCGCTCGGGTCGTCTTCTTTCATCATGGCCCGGTGGAGATGATGACACGTGGCTTCGAGAGTCTGGCAGACTACCCGCCATACCAGGCGCTGGTGCGGCGGAAGGGGTGAGAGACAGGGATTAGGGGTTAGGTCTGGGGACTTGGGCGCCTAGCCTCCGCGCGAGAAGCAGCGCCTCCAAGCTCCAATCCCGAGCTACCGCCGCTCCGCCGCCTTGAGACCCAGTGCGCGATTGATCCACCGCACCAGCGGCACCATCAACTCGAAGTCCGATTCCAGCAGCGCCGGCAGCCGCGCGCTCACCGCCTGCGCGTCGGTCAGCGACCGGCCGACGATGAACGACTGGAGCCGCAGCCATTTCCCCGCTGGGTGGTCCGGCGCATAGCCGCGCGGCACGCGCTTCAGCGCCGCCTCCTCGTCGAGTCCGCCGAACCGCCGGGTGACCCGACGGTCGGAGGCGATTCGCTCGAACGTCCCGGGGTCCTCGGTGATCGCGTCACGGATCTTCTCGAGCGCGTGGCGCTGCGGCATCCACATCCCGCCGCCAAGGTAGGAGTCGCCGGGCGCGATCTGGAAGTAGAAGCCGGCGCCGCCCCCTGACGCCTCGCGTCCCACGCCCCGGCTCCCGTCGCGGTGGTAGAACCAGCACGCGGCGTGGGTCTTGTACGGCGACTTGTCCTTCGAGAACCGGACGTCGCGGTACACGCGGAACAACGAGCGCTTCGGGTCGCCGACGATCTCGGGGGCGATGCGCGCGAGCCGCACGTCCATTTCCTCGATCAGCTCGAGCATCGGCGCCTTCACGAAGGACTCGTACTCGTCCCGGTGCGCCTCGAACCACGGCTTCCGGTTGTTCCGGGCGAGGCCCCGGAGGTACCGCATGGTCGCAGGAGAGAAGGTCATGCTCCAAAGCTACCGTGGGGACGCGCGTCCGCGAGCGGGGTGCTGTTGCGCCGGCCTGCGCAACCGCCAGGATACCGCACCGATCCGCTCTGGAATCGTGTTGCGCGTGGCACAGAGCGTGCTACTGTAGTGGCAGTATCTGCACCGCCGCTGGCCTCGACGGCCCAACCGTGCCAGAGCGAGCGCCCCCCCGTGGGACGCCCCACCGACATCAGCTGTGACCGCCGGAAAAGCGACGGACACTCGTGTCTCCAGTGTCGGAGGGACATCGCCTATGCGACGTATCATGCCGTGCCTGGCGCTCGCGGCCTCCTTGGTCGCGTGCCAGGAATGGGGGGCCACGGCCCCCGAGCAGGAGC